>VMHT01118156.1_pt1 | contig 32263 bp, 50 predicted proteins | sample 4693611 | NCBI WGS metagenome assembly VMHT01 (sample SAMN12280063, study PRJNA550983) | marine metagenome | isolation source: seawater sampled from same location over 5 years 0.02-0.2 micron viral filtrate | place: USA: collected off the coast of southern California halfway between the port... ...
ACTACCAAAGTTCAAGTATCGTGCAAAGTACGGACGAATGTATAGTCATCATGTTTGCGAGGATTGTAAAAGAAAATACATCCTCGACAACATGTTACAGAATCACTCAACATTAGAATGGAGGTGCATTAGATGCCACAACGCAAGAAGAAAAGAACGTTAATTCAACGTTTGACAGACGAATTTTTTCGTTTGAGACCAAAAGTGAGACGTGATCCACGGACCAAGGAGCATTTATTGGTTACACATAAGTATCACAGAGTAGAAAATATACTAAGAAAGAGATATGGTGATCTATACGTTATGACTATCCTTAACGTTGGTTCCATCATCATAGATGAGAAAGGAGAAGAACATGATATGTTTCAATTGCAAAGGGAATGGATTTCTAAGGCTAAGCTGGGAAGGAGAACGAAGCATTGAACAATGCAAAGTATGTAACTCGCAGGGCGAAGTTAAGAATGATGAGCACTTTCACCAGTATTGGGACGACGGCGCAGGCTCACCTACCTACTATTACGGTCCGCCGCTTGACGTCGAAGGAGATGAAGGCTTTAAAAACTACGAAATTTATCCAACCCTCACCAGTATTGACAGTTGGTAAAGGGGAAGAGCCACCTTTTTAGTTGCGAACTTTTCCATTTTACTCTATCTTTCGGGGTGAGAAATATTTTTTCATTTTTCACTCCCGAGAAGGGGCTGTCAGATAAGATCAACGATCATTCCAAGGCGGCCCCGTAAAAAGGAAAGGACGTAAAATGGTTATTAAAAGCATAATAAAACTCATACCAGGGTTTAAACCTACGCCTAAATCAGGCACAGTCAGCACAATACAAAAATCTGCATCTAGGTTTGTTAAAAGAAGAAAACAGTTAGGTGGTGCTAAGTCAGTAATGCCTGTCAAGAAAGCCATGGGTGGTCAAGCGTCTGAATCAGTTGCAAGAAGCAAGATTCTTAAAGAGCAGAGAGATAGAAAAAGACAAAGTTTACTTGATTCAATTAATAGAACGCCTGGCGGTGCAGGAAAACCTAAAATTGTACCAAAGAAAAAGCCAAGAAAAGACCCACCAAAGCCAAGAAAACTTAGTGATGATCCACTAGCTCCTAAAAGCAGTGATGAAATCAAAGCATTAATAAATAAATTAAAACAGCAATTAAAGTAATGAACCACGAAGAAATCCTGAAGCAGAGGGACCTATTAGACACAATCCTCGCCTCACGGACCAACCAACTCGATAGAATTGAAAACATGAAAATTATGGACTCAATATATTTTAAGAAAAATTTACCCAAGAATGTGGTGCTATTTCCATTACAAAGGATAAAAAGATATGTACACAACACTTCCATCAAGCCCAATAAGAACAGTAAAAAAGTGTAATAAATGCCCGAACTTCCATGTGGAGTTCTTCAACCCTAAATTTAACAGAACCTATACCCCTATTGAATGGGAAAGAATAGTTACAGATGGTAGAGAGGCATTGGACAAAGCACTGCGATTAGTTAAGGAAGATCCTAAGTTTTTTGGTTAAATGTCGTTTTATATAGATGTTTTTAGTCAAGTAGTTACACTTTCTTTTTTATTAGACTACCAAGTAACAAGGTAACAAGGTAACAAGTAGCAGAATACTTACCTTTTTTGTTACTTACAAGGTATTTTATAGGTAACAAGAAGTAACAAATTACTAAAATAACTCGATTTTGCTAGGTTTTATAATAAAAATATATTATCTTGTAAAAAACATCTATTGAAATGAGCGAATTAGAAGAAGTAAAATTACCAGATGCATTATCGGACTTATTGTTTGATAGAAACATAACACAGAAGCAACGCAAGTTTATTCTGCTGTTTGTCCATTCCGAAGGTTTGAAAACTGCAACTCAATGTGCTGTGGAAGCTGGATATGCAGCTGGTTCTGCGAAGGTACGGGCGTCAGAGTTACAAAACCCAGACAGATACCCACTTGTTGCAAAAGCAATTGATGCAGAGCGCCGTGCTGCTGTTGAAAGGTACAAGTGTAGTCAGGAGCGTTCTCTTTCTACATTGGCTAGAATTAGAGATCAGGCTTCAGCTGCTGGTAATTATAATGCTGCCGTAGCTGCAGAAACCAGGCGTGGCCAGATAGCAGGTTTGTATGTGGACAAGAAAGAAATCTTAACAGGTACTATTGATTCAATGTCAAGAGAAGAGGTTGAGAAAAAACTACAGGACTTGAAAGAACAATACAGTATTGAAACAACATTTGAAGAAGTAAAAGAATTAGAAAATAAATCTTGACTATAAGATTAGTTGGGAGTATATAGGTTTTAGAAAGAGAGGAAGCTATGCATATAGATAAATACGTAGTGAATAATATCGGTCCAAAGTGGACTAATGGTAAAGTTAAAAAGAATCAATTGCTTGATAGTCTTGATGGTACTGATGGTATTGAATTAAAAAAGTTAGTGCCTTTGTTAGAGCAGTGGTTTGAAACTGTTACTGGAGGATGGTCTGATAAAAAGGTTGAGTTAGTTATTAATGTTAAGGAGGAAGATAGAAAATGACAAATTATAGAGAGGGAGTTATGAGCCCTGTGAAAATGTTACAAACTATTTCTGGTATTTGTAAGACCAATGGTAAGATTGATTGGAACAACACTGGTCAGACACCAGAAGATGAGTTTAGGTTTATAGCTAATATGATAGATACTTATCTTGAAGATCAAGACAAGGGCAGTGAGGGTGCAAATCAAGATGACTGAGGAGCTGTTTTGGAATCGTGTTGGTTGGTTACGACATGCTATGATTACTGCAGAACATTTTGAGTTTCGCCTCTTGTGGTATTGGAAGCTACAAGATTTGATGAGAAAGCAACCATGATACAAATTGTGTTATTGTTGTTTGTAATACTCTTTGCCATGCATTGGAAAATTGCATTAATAGTTTTTGGTTTTATATATTATTTTGGTTGGCCCTTCTGATCCCATAGCTCAGATGGTAGAGCAATTCACTTTTAATGAATGGGTCGCAAGTTCGAGCCTTGCTGGGATCGCCACATGAAACCAGAGTCAAAGTTGTGGCAGTTGGTCAAGAAAAACATTACTTCCATTCATTGGACTAGATTAGAATCTTGGGCTATGCCTGGTGTACCAGATGTCTTCGGCATCCAGGACGGCATCAGCGTTTTTGTGGAGTTGAAAGTAACTCGCAGTAATAAAATAGGTTTATCTGCCTTCCAAAAAAACTGGCTATATAACCATTATTTGCAAGGTGGCAGAAGTTTTATTATGCTTCAGCACCTCGGACAGAGGACACTCTACATATTTCCAAGTTCCATTCTCCATTCTCCACTGACAATCACCTCGGCCCCTCATTATAGGGTAGAGCTCCCTGCATCCCCAGCAGCCTGGACTCAGGTGGCTGAACACCTTCTCCATTATCCATTGCCAGAGCCCAACCAACAGGTATAGTAATAAAGGTCAGGTCTCCCTGGCAGCTGGTGCAGCCAACAGGATCTCCATTTCCATTGTCAACCGTTACTAACCGTTACATGTGTATAAGGGATATGGTGCAGCCCACACCAGTCTGATTTCCGTGGAACTTAATCTTCTTTTTACCTCTTGACTATCTAATAAGATGGGACTATATAAGTATCAGGGTCGGCACCGAATCCGTTTAGAAGTTCCTAGGACACCGACCCACATTAGAAAGGTAGAAACGATGACTGAAGCATTAAAGAAAGATTACGAGAAGACCTGCGCAGAGCGCATAGACGAACAGTGGCAGCAGAGGCGAGAAGATCTGTCAGATCCTGAGTTTGAAGGACTCGGGTTTGACTACGTTGAGCCGCATACATTCACCGACCAACTAGAAGGATACTGGCGTTGGCAGTTCTCCTGGGGCGGGCCCAGCGACGAGCTGCGAGCATATGTAAACGAACTTAAAGAAATACATCGCCTGGAATACTGGTTCATGGACTGGATGGACGGTGCGAAGCTGGAGCTGCAGCCAGGACCTGAATGGCAGAGGATGGAAGAGATGATTGAGGTTTCCTAATGATCCTGCTCATTACATTGCTTTTTGCATCGCATCACCCATACCTGGGTGCAGCGGTTTTGGCTGTGTACCTGGCGTGGACATCACTGTGGTAGCACGGTGTCTCCACCTCCATTCCATTACACATAGCTTTTGGTATAGGGTATATATAGGGATACACAGGAGTCCCTGCACAAGTTGCACGGAAGTTCCTGTTGAAAAAAGATTTGACAGGTATAATTAAATGGGATATAAAGGGATAATTAACAGAAAGACGAAAGGATAAAATAATGTCGAAAGCAGTTAATATATTAGAAGTGCTAGAAAAAGCTCATCAGAGTTCAGCTAGTGTAAGTAAAAGAAATAAACAAGCTATCATAGATGCCTATGGTCGTGCCTTAACAATGAAGAAAGTATTAGACGATTTCATCAAAGTAAATCGTAATCTTATTATTGATATGGGTATCAGCGAGAACGCAAACCTATTACATGGTAAGGACTACTCTTTACACGTAACACAAAAACTATCTGTAAAGGTTGATAGTAAGCTTGTTAAGGAAGCACTTGGCGAGTTGGAATACCACAAATGTAAAGTGCCAACACAATACAAACAAATACAAGCAATGCCTAATGAAGAGGCAACAGTTCGCAGAAATAGGAAAGCTACAATTGAAGAAGTAGCTGACTTTAAGATTACTGCTTAGTTCCGATATATGCCTAAGTAGTATTGGGCGACTTCGGTCGCCCATTTCCATTACCCATTACTTAGGACTAGTGCTACTATAGTATATAAGGATAGTAACACCATGCAGACGGAGTTCCGTGGGTCGTGTCAAGTAAAAAAAGTTTTCGAATGTTCTTGATTATAAAATAGAATGGGAGTACAAGATCATTAGAAAGGAGAAATCACAATGCCAGATAATGATGACTACTTATCTCGTCAGTTGCAAATGGTTAGCCAACAGTTCGGTTTAACTAATCCAACTGATCAACCAATTACTAATCAGCAACACGTTGATAATATTAATTGGAAAGCACTTTATAAAGTTCTTGAGAGTGAAGTTGAAACTGTGATCCTTGATCCTAACTGTCCTAGTTATGTCAAGGAATGGGGTCAACGTATCATGTCCAAACTAGCCGAACACTTACCAAGAAGGTAAGTTACCCACGTGGGCTGGTACGAAGGGCAGGTTATCCTGCCCTTTTTTTATGTCCAATCACCTGCTGCCTGGCAGCAGCACACCAGTTCCCCAGGCAGCACACCCGTATCCCAGTCAGGTTAGGTACTTAAAACCGACCAGAAACACCATATCTAGTATCTCGACCCCCCACCACACCCAATTTGGGGGCGTTGCTGTGCAGTGTCTGTAAAGTGTAAGTTTTACACGAACACAGATTATGATATAACTTTTTTCAATTATGTCACAAATCCCAACGGAAGTTTTAAAATACGAATTAAGAAAGTTTCAAATAAAAGTGGCCGAGGAGTCCCGTTCCTCCTACCTTACATTTGTAAAAAAAGTTTGGCCTGACTTTATTGCAGGTTCACATCACAAAATTTTTGCACAAAAATTAGAAGACGTTTCACGTGGAAAGATAAAAAGATTAATTGTTAACATGCCACCAAGACATACAAAGTCTGAGTTTGCTTCACATTTATTTCCTGCGTGGATGATGGGTAAGAATCCTAAGCTAAAAATTATACAAACTACTCACACAGCAGAGCTGTCATATAACTTTGGTAGAAAGGTTCGTAACTTGTTTGAGCAAGATGAATTTAAAGAAGTATTTTCTGATGTAACACTATCTCAAGATTCTAAGGCAGCAGGTCGTTTTACAACAAACAAGGGCGGCGAATATTTTGCTGCTGGTGTAGGAGGAGCAATCACAGGACGTGGTGCAGATTTATTAATTATTGATGACCCACACTCGGAGCAAGATGCCCTGTCACAAACAGCACTAGACAATGCTTACGAATGGTATACCTCGGGCCCCCGCCAACGTCTCCAGCCTGGTGGCTCTATCGTCATTGTTATGACCAGATGGTCCACGAAAGACCTAACAGGAAAATTAATGAACAATCAAACAAATCCAAATGCCGACCAGTGGGACGTGGTTGAGTTTCCTGCAATCTTGAACGAAGAACCACTATGGCCTGAGTTTTGGAAACTATCAGAGCTAGAAGGTGTCAAAGCATCTTTATCCGAACAAAAATGGCAAGCTCAATGGCAACAAAATCCTGTATCCGAAGAAGGATCAATTATTAAACGAGAATGGTGGCAGATGTGGGGTAATGAAAAGATACCAGATCTTATGCATATTATTCAATCATATGATACAGCTTTTAGTAAACGTGAGACGGCAGACTTTAGTGCTATCACAACGTGGGGTGTATTTCGACCCGTGGAACACGGACCACCGCACATTATACTTCTTGCTATGCGTAAAGGCAGATGGGACTTTCCTGATTTAAAAAGGATTGCTTTAGAAGAATATCAATACTGGGAACCCGAAACAATTTTAGTTGAAGCAAAAGCTTCTGGTATGCCGCTTACACACGAACTACGACAAGTGGGTATACCTGTTGTAACCTATACACCAAGCAAAGGTAATGATAAGTTTGTTCGTGTAAACTCTGTAGCTCCTATTTTTGAAGCTGGACAAGTATGGGCGCCAGATGAACGCTGGGCAGAAGAAGTTATTGAAGAATGCGCTGCTTTCCCTTATGGTGATCATGACGATTTAGTTGACTCAACGACGCAGGCGTTGTTGCGATTCAGACAAGGTAACTTCATACAATTGGAGTCAGACTATGCTGATGAACCTACATACATAGAACAACGAGAATATTACGGATGAAAAGAAAAGAAGCAAAAGATAAATTTTATGGTCAAGATGATGTAGATATCTTTGAAGGTGGACCTGCTGGACAAACACTCAAAGACATAGATCCTAATTACGGTGGTATTCAATTAGAACAAGACGAACTTATAGGAGATCAATTCTCCAGAGATCTAGCAAGATTTACGAAAGGAGTAACTGAATTTATTTCACCTTCTCCTGAAACAATAGCTAAACAAGATGAACAGAGAGCACAGAACCAAGCTGTTTTTAATGCAATATTAGAAATTACAGGAAAGGATGCAGACTCCTTTGAGGGACAAAAACTTTTATCTGATCTAAGAAGAGACTCTGAATTTCAAAAAAATTTAGGGTTTCAAGATGAAGGCATACTTGGAGGAGGAGGTACAACAGATCAACCCATTTATGGATTATATGACATAGGTAATTTTTTATTTGGAGACGCAAGAAGAGGTCTGACTGAAATGACAGAAAAAGGCACGAAATATAAGGAGCTGCCTTTTGAACAAAAGCTTGGTATTGCTATACTACCTATAGATTTAATTGATGTAGGAGGTTTAGCTTATTTAGCAAAGACACCAATCGGCGCTCTTATGAGAGCTGGTCAAAAAACATTCGGTAAGGGATCTAAACTCACTGTCAAACAACTAGTGGATGATCCTGAGTTTATGTCAAATTATTTAGAACAAAATCCAAATGCTATAAAAACTTTAAAAGATTATGGTTTTGACATCGAAGCTAGATATGCATCAGGTAAAAAGAAGCGTGGTCCAACGCCAATAGAGAGAGACACGGGATTGGAAATACTCGGAAGAGATTTTTTACAAGAACAAAAACAAATTAAACCTGGTGTTGACCCTCAATTAGAAAAAGCAGCTAAAGAAGCAGATCAAGTTGTAAATAATTTTAGTCAAAAATATGAAAAAGCGTATGCATCTGGAAAAAATAGAAAAAGAGTTTTAAATAAACTTAGAAAAGATGTAGGCGAAAAAGAATTTGATAGATTAGAAAAACTTTCAATACAAAAAGGTTTAAGCAAAAAAAGAAATTTAGCACCAGAAGGATCAGTAAAAAAAACTACACCAGAAGGTGAAAAATTTATTTTAGAAAATTATGATAAAATGAGTAACAGGGAGTTACAAGCTATCATGTCATCTGATGAGAATGCCAGTAAATTTTTTTATACCGACTCATCAGGCAATATAAATATACCACAAGATAGTTATTTTAGAGCTTACCTTGCAAATACATTAGGCCAGACCAAAGCTGGCGGTATAGGTCAGGCAGGAGGAGATCAAATATCTAAATTATCAAAAGAAGCAGATCAAAAAATTTATGATGAATTTAATATATTAAGAGAATCCGAAAATTTTAGATCAAATGATCCTGAGCAAGTAAGACAAGCTTTTGCTAAAGCTTTTACTAGTGAACAAAGTATGTCAAAGTATGCAGGCACGGATGCTTTATCTACAGAAACAAATTACCTACGTGCTTTAAATAGAAAAATAAAAACATTTAATGAAAGTCAAGGATTCGGAGTTTTTGATCCAAAAAAAGGTTTTGAAAAAGGAAGAGTTTATAACAGAGATCAGATTCAACAAATAAATAGATTTTTAAAAGTGGGTGATGAGGTAGACGGAGATAAAACTAGAATCACAAATTTATTTGGTAAATATTTAAACACAAACGATGTTTACAATAATTTAAAAAATAATATGCAAAAACTTGATGACAGTTTTTATCCAGTTATTAATGGAAAAGTAAAAAGAGATTTTTCTACAAAACTTAAAAGATATTTAGATTTTGTAAGACAAACATCACCAAATACAAAAGATCCTGTCAAAGGTGATTTTGGAGCTTTTATGAATGAATTTGGTTCAGATATAAATGCTTTATTAGATCCAAATTCTATTGAGTATAAAAATTTTCAAAAATTTTCTTATCATGACAAGATTAGAGAGGAAGTAGGTAATCTTGCTAAACCATTTTTAAATAAAAGATTTCCGTCTAAAACAGGAAATACACCTAGAAATAGTATTCAAATAGCTCACACTTTTGAAAGCAGTCAGGTAGGTAAGACAGTGGGAGAAGGCCTTGAAGGTGCTGGAATGATACCTGGTTCTTATTATTTAGATATTTCAGAACTAAATGCAATACAGCAGCCTGTGTTAGAAAGCAGGGCTAGGGCAGCTTACAAAGAATTTAATGAAACTGGTAATAGATCAAAACTTGATGCCGTAAGTAAAGATTTAGAAAATATAGGAGCAGAGGTAGCTGTTGGTGAGTTCATACTTGGAAAGCACAAATCACTTGAAGAAAAGTTTTTAGATCTTATTGGTGGACCTCCTGGATCGCCTGAAAGAAAAATATTAAAAGATAAGTATGGAATTTCTGACGAAGAGATTGTAAATTTAGAAAAAGCCATTGAGCTTTTAAGTGAAGGTGCAAGTAATGCTGGCATTGCACAAATGCAAAGTGGAGGCTTAGTAGGAGACGTGGACGATATATTTGAAGAAGAACAGGAGCTATTACAGCCAAAACCAAGAATTACTGTAGATTTTGGCGATGCAGCAAGAGGCACGGTCCGTCGTTTTGGTGAAGAAGAACCTGAAGATATGGTTGATTTACCTTTATCTTCTATACAACTTGGAGATGGTCCAGAAGTAAAAGCTACAGCTGCACCAGCTCAAAAGACTTTTGATGTTGAGCCGATGGAAAATATTTTTACAGGAGAGATGGAGCAAGCAAATTTAAAATTACCTTTTTGGAAATTATTTACAACGCCACCTGTTAATGAAACAGCACCAATACCAACACCAAAAGAATCTTTAAACAATCCAACAAAGAAACAGAAAGAAAGTTTAGAACAAGAGAAAATAAAAAAACAGGAAGATGTGTTTGATCCATCACCTGAAGACAATAAAAATGTAGATCTAGGAAGTTCAACTGATGTAGCAGTTACACCGAAAACAGGGCAAGCTGTAACGGGTGTATTTTATTCTGATATTGAAAGAGCATTAGCTAGACCTGATACTCCAGCAATCTTTCCAAATAAAAAAGCCCTTCTTGATTTCTTACGTAAAAATAGAATTAGAGACTCTGAATTTAGAGATTATCAACTTGAGTCTTTACTTCGTATCTACGATGAAAATACACCAATACCAAAGAAACAAGTAATAGATCATTTACGTCAATCACCTATCAGAGGTATGCACGTGCACGCTACGGGTCAGGGGTCCGATATTATTAATCCATACGGCGAGGTTGGAACAAGATATGAAGGCTACGCAGAACCAGGATACATATCTGGCACACAACGTGAAAGAGTTTTGTATATTCCAAATGATAAAATAGCAGGTGATTCAGGTGGATATCCACAAAGTATTTTTCAAGGTGAATCTATTCAACGACATGAATTTGGCATACCTCAGCAGGATAATGCATACATTGTCGGTTGGACACGGCTCACGGACCGTAATGCTATATTACCAACAAAGATATCAGCACCACAAACAGCATCCAAAGTGCCTGGTCTTACTCGTGAAAGAGATAGAGTACAAAGACAACTATCTGGATTGTTTGCTGAAGCACAAAACAAATTAAATGCACAAGCACAAAGACGAGGTATACCTGTTGATGAAATACAAGCTGGTTCTTTAGAAGAAATGCTTAGCACTTATTCAGGAACTCTTAATGAAATAAGCCCTGGCCTAGTAGATCAGATGGATGAGCTTATTGTAAAAGCAAGGGACTTAGATGGTGAAATAGCAAAAGGATCTAATATTGATACAAGCGGCGTAGTCCGTGTAGCGTTTGCCGATGAAATACAATCAGACATCATGCAAGCAGCAGCTGGTCGAAAACAAAAACTTGTAGCGACTCTTCGAAAAATTCAAGACGAAGGTAAAGAATCTACAACACTTCCTGAGTTAAGCAGAATTGGTCAACAGGCTTTGGCATTTTTTGAAGAAAACAAATCAGTATTTAGACCACTTCGAAAATCACAAACAGAGGTGGATATAATTGGTGACAATCTTGCTAAGCTTGATGCTGAGGTAGATGAAATAATAAATAGATATATTGAAACAAGAGATTTAGATCCAGCTTCAGTAAAAAGATTACAAGTAGCATTGACAGAAAATATAGATGCAATGATAAATGACCTCATAACGATTGATAATAAAACTTACGAAGGTTTGTTCCCAGATATACCATTTAAGAAAAGAGAAGAGTGGGCCGATGCTTTAATTAAAAAAGATTTATTTGAGTTAGCTTATAGAAAATTTGTATTGAAAGATCCTCAAGCTCCTGACTATTACTCCGTTACACCAGATCAGTTTGTAATAGATAGATATAATTTTAAAGGTAATTCAGCTACACCAATGGACGTCAGAGCTGCAGATAAGAAAAAACAAATAGATTATTTTACAGGGAGAGGAGAGTTTTTAGGTTCAGAATACAAAGGTATTGGTATGTCAGAATTTTATGGTGGTCCAAATGCTAAAACACCAGACGGCAAGCATTATACATCTGTCATAGAGAAAATATTAAAAACACAAGCAAAATCAAACAACTCAGAGTTTACGGTATTAAATGTACAGACAAAGACTGGAGCAAATGTTGTGTATAAAATTACAGACCAAAATGGCAACATGGTAGCAACACTTACAAATCAAAATCAAGCAGACAGACTGCTAAATACAAATCCAAATTATAGGGTTGAAAGAGTATCAATGCCAACAGACAAAAATACGACACCATCTTTTGCTATTAAAATTACAGAAGAAATGCTAGAACCATACAAAACCCACAAAGCCAAGGGTGGACTTGTGCAGATGATTGATATATTTGAGGTAGCTTAATGGTTGAAAGAAGAATTACAGGTGAGCCTACAGAGATAGAGGCTGAATCTATTACAGTTGAAACACCAGACGAAGAACTTACCGTAGAAAACGTTGAGATGACCGATGACGGCGGTGCTATAATAAATCCTGTAGAAACCCCACCAGAAGATAGATTTGATGCTAACTTAGCTGAATTTATTGATGATGAAGATTTACAAATGCTTTCATCTGACCTTATGCAGGAATACAAAGATGATAAATCATCAAGAGATGAATGGTATGATGCATATTCAAAAGGTTTAAAACTTTTAGGATTTAACTATGAAGATAGATCTCAACCCTTTCAAGGAGCTAGTGGTGTTACACATCCTTTACTTGCTGAAACAGTAACACAGTTTCAAGCACAAGCTTATAAAGAATTATTACCAGCTAATGGCCCAGTAAGAACACAAATTATTGGTGAGCAAACGGCTCAAAAAGAAGAACAAGCACAACGTGTTCAAGAATTTATGAATTACCAAATCATGCATGTCATGGAGGATTTTGATCCTGACCTAGATCAAATGTTATTTTACTTACCGCTATCAGGTTCTGCTTTTAAAAAAGTATATTTTGATACAACTCTTAATAGAGCAGTATCAAAGTTTATACCCAGTGAAGATCTAATTGTACCGTATAGTGCAACTGATCTAGCAACGGCTGAAAGAGTTACACACGTAATTAAAAGAAACGATAACGAAGTTCGTAAGATGCAAGTGCAAGGTATCTACAAAGATGTTGATTTACAGTATCAAGATGAGCCAAGTAATAGTAGCGTACAACAAGCTGTAAACAAATTGGACGGTGTTAGACCAACAGGGTCTGCCTATAAAAATGATGTTTACACATTACTAGAAATACATTGTGATTTAGATGTACCAGGTTACGAAAATGATGATGGTATTAAATTACCTTACATTGTTACAATTGATGAAGGGTCACAACAAGTATTGTCAATATATAGAAACTTTGAAGAAGAGGATTCTTTTAAGAAAAAGAAACAATATTTTGTACACTATAAATTTTTACCAGGTCTAGGATTTTATGGCTTTGGTTTAATTCATATGCTTGGTGGTTTATCAAGAACTGCTACTTCAGCACTTAGACAATTAATTGATGCAGGAACTTTATCTAATTTACCAGCAGGTTTTAAAGCAAGAGGATTAAGAATACGTGATGATGACAATCCACTACAACCTGGCGAGTTTAGAGACGTAGATGCACCAAGTGGTGATTTACGTGCTGGACTTATGCCTTTACCTTACAAAGAACCAAGCGCTACATTATTTCAACTATTAGGTTTCGTCGTACAATCAGGCCAACGGTTTGCTACTATAGCTGATCAAAAAATTGGTGATAGCGTTGCAGCTAATGCACCTGTAGGAACGACAATGGCTCTAATTGAACGTGGTTCTAGAGTCATGAGCGCTATTCACAAAAGATTACACTACGCACAAAAGACAGAATTTAACTTATTGGCTAGTGTATTCAAAGATTTTTATCCACAAGTTTATCCTTATGAAGTAGGTAAGAACGCAGCAGCGGTTTTTAAGGCATCTGATTTTGATGAACGTGTTGATATTATGCCTGTATCAGATCCAAACATATTTTCAATGTCACAACGAGTTACCTTGGCGCAGACACAATTACAAATGGCTCAATCAGATCCAAAACAACATAATTTATATGAGGCTTATAAAAGAATGTATCAAGCTCTTGGTGTCAAAGATATTGATGCAATTTTACCTGTACCAAAACCTGATTCACCAAAAGATCCTGGTATAGAAAATGCAGATGCTTTAATGGGCAAAAAACTAGTTGTATTTAGGGGACAAGCTCATCAACAGCACATAGAAGCACATAGGGTATTTATGTCATCAATGTTAGTTAGAGCAAACCCGCAAGCCACCGTAATTTTGCAAGCTCACATCATGGAACATATTTCTTTATTAGCAAGAGAAGAAGTAGAAGCTCAAATGAATGAAGTAATACAACAAGAAGCACAGAAATATGGTGGTCAAATACCACCTGAACTTCAAATGGAGTTTCAAAAGCAGCTTGAAGTACAAGTTGCAGACAAAGTTAGTGATTTTATTTCTGAAATGTTCATAGAAGAACAAGAAGCGATGCAAGGACAAGGACAAGATCCTTTAATTGGATTAAAACAGCAAGAATTACAGCTAAAAGCACAAGATATTCAACGAAAAGCAGAAAATGATGGTCAAAAATTAGAACTTGATGCTGCAAAACTTGAACAGCAGGCAAAAATAGCACAAGACAAGATAGATTCTAATGAAGATATTGCTCAATTACGTGCAAATGTAAATCTTGACAAGCAAAAACAGTAAAAAATGGGTAATGCAGAAGAAAAACTTGCTGATTATTTTGATAAGCTTATGTACATAGCAAAAAATAGTAGTAAAAGCTCTGAAGATAGTATACTTTTAGCTGGTGCTATGATGGCAGCAGCAAGAGTTTTGTTCTATGATCATCTTAGTGCAAAAGAAGCACAAACTTTGTTAGATCAGGGTGGTCTTGACCTAATTGAACTTGTAAAACCTACGATACACTAATGAATTTTAAAAAAACAAAAACAGAAGTAGTAAAAACTAAAAATCCTTTTCCTAGTATGAAAGTTTCGTCTGATGCAGCCGTTGTATACTCACCTTTTGTCGTAAAACAAAACAAAGGTGCGGGCCCAAAAGGGCAGACTAGCAACGTTCAGATCAAAAAAGTTGATTTTAAAGGCGTAAAGTAATAAAACCTACTCAACAAAGGAGGTTTCTATGAAACTTTTACAAGATCTATGGTCTCACCTTAAGGAATGGTCAGACTGGAGTATGAAAGATTGGATTAAAGCTGGTATTGTAGCTATAATCGTAATCATAATTATTGGAGCAATATAGAATTTATGTGGCAATTACTTGCTAAACCTTTACTTGGCGTCGTCGCAGATGGCGTCAAGGGTTTTGTAGATACAAAAAAAGCAAAACAAGAATTAAAACTTACAACCATTAAAGCAACACAAAAACTTAAAGAAGATCAAATTGCTGGCAAAGTGAAGTGGGAGCAATCTGCTGTGGATCAAATGAAAGGGAGCTGGAAAGATGAAGTGGCATTAATTGTACTACTTCTTCCAGCAGTTTTAGTATTCACGCCTTTACAAGATCATGTGCATAAAGGGTTTCTCGCTTTGCAAGACCTACCGTCGTATTATCATAATTTGTTGTACATTGCGATTTCAGCGAGCTTTGGCATCAAGGCAGGATCTAGTGCAATAGGGATGTTTAAAAAGAAATAATGGTAACTAAGTATATTAAGTTCAAAGGATCAATGAAACCAAAGGGACTTACCATGGCTACAGATGCTAAATTAAAACAACTTAAAAATACTGGATTTAGACAAGGAAAAGATTACGAGGTGGTCTCAAAAAAAATAGCTTTAGGAAAGTCTAGAGGAGGATCTGTGAAGAAAAAAGTCAGTAAGATGATTAAGGGCCTTAAAAAGGCATCAAAAACTCATGCAGGACAAGCAAGGACATTAAGTTCAATTAAGAAAAGAATTAAAGTATGAGTTACGAAGAATTATCAAAATCAGTTAAATTAAGTGAAGGTTTTAGAAACAAAATATATCAAGATACCGAAGGATTCGATACCATTGGGTGGGGTCATAAGGTTGTCCCAGCAGATAATTTTGTTGCTGATAAAGAATACACAGAAGAAGAATTACAAGCAGTATTTGATAAAGATTTAAGCAGAGCTATAGCTCAAGCTAAACAACTAATGACTCAAAATAGCATAGAAGATTTACCAGAAACAGCTCAACACGTCTTATCGGAGATGTGCTTTCAACTTGGACAGTCAGGGGTGTCTAAGTTTAAAAATATGTGGAAAGCCCTGCAGGAAGCTAATTTTATAGGTGCAAGTTACGAAATGCTTGACTCTAGATGGAACAAACAAACTCCAAATCGTTGCAAAAAATTAGCTGACCTTATGAAATCATGCGGCTAGAAAATTTCTTTACAGCATATAAAAAAGATTTAATTGCTAGACAAAAGCAAGTAGAAGAGTCTATATTAAATGGGATAGCTAAGGATTGGTCAGAATATAAGTTTTTGGCTGGTAAATTAGCTGCATTAAAACAAGAAGAACAGGAACTCACGGACCTGCTTAAGAAAACGGAGCTAGAAAATGACTAAACCTAAATTAATTGTACCAAAACATGTCTGGGATGGCGCTCAGGCAGAAAAAGATAAAAATGAATTAGAAAAAATACCAAATCCAGTAGGATGGAGAATGGTTTTATTTCCTTTAAAGCTAAAAGAAAAAACAAAATCAGGTTTAATTCTTACAGATGAAACTATAGCGGAGTCACAAGTGACTACAAATATTTGTAAGATTTTAAAAATGGGTGATTTATGTTTTAAAGATGATACAAAGTTTCCTAGTGGCCCTTGGTGTAAAGAGGGTGATTGGGTACTCATTACTAGATATGCAGGATCAAGAATCCGTATTGATGGTGGTGAGCTACGGATTATTAATGACGATGAAATACTGGCTGTTGTTGATGATCCTCGAGATATTTTGCCAGCTAACATAATGTAACGTGGAGGAGACCATGCAACCAACAGTGCAATCAGAGCAAGACAAAATGGTCCCGATAGATACTTCGGGTGATGCTGTCGAGATTGAATTAAAAGAAGACGAAAAAAAAGAGGGAGGTTCTGTTCAAGTAGAGCAAGATCAACCTTCTGTAGAAGTACAACAAGAAGAAAAAAAAGAAGAAGATCTTGAAGAATATTCTCAGTCAGTAAAAAGACGTATAGATAAACTAACTAGAAAAATGCGAGAAGCTGAAAGAAGAGAACAAGCAGCTATTGAATATGCAAAACAAATTCAAGAAGAGAATAAAAATCTTCAAGCTACTACTATAAACACTTCACGTGAAAGAGTATCATCTGATGAAGCTAGCGTAGCATCTACAGAAACTCTCTTAAACACAGCTTTAAAACAAGCTATGGAAGCTGGAGATGTTGAAAAACAAGTAGAAGCTCAACAAAAAATGGCTCAACTAGCTATTGAAAAAGAAAGATTAAGAATTAGAAAAAACAAATTAGCTCAACAAGAACAAGCTGAGCAAACAACGAATCCTGTCGAAGATGTTATAAATCAGCCTCAACAACAGCAAAAAGCTCCAGATCCTAAAGCTCAAGAGTGGGCAGAGGATAACAAATGGTTTGGAACAGATAGAGCTATGACTTATACTGCGATGTCTTTTCACGACGAATTAGTTACAGAAGGATTTGACGCAACGTCAGATGAGTATTATAATGAAATAGATCGGAGAATCCGAAAAGAGTTTCCTCAAAAATTTGAGGATCAAAGTAAGCCAAAGCAAACTGTTGCTTCGGCTGTACGAAAATCGGCATCAGGCCGCCGCACTGTGAAACTCACACCCTCACAGGTAGCTATTGCAAAAAAACTTGGTGTGCCACTTGAAGAGTACGCAAAACACGTGAAGGAGGCGTAATGAGTACAGATAAAATAAACAAAACCTCACGCAAGCTCGAGACCCGAGATAAACAAGCTCGACCTAGAGGATGGGTACCTCCATCTAACTTGGATGCACCAGAACCACCTGATGGTTTTCATCATCGGTGGGTGAGATCAGAGTTTCGTGGTCAATCTGACGAAAAAAACGTCATGGGTAGATTACGAAGTGGATATGAATTGGTAATGGCTAGTGAATATCCTGATCGTTTAGATTTACCTCACATAAGTGATGGTAAATACAAAGGTGTAATTGGAGTTGGAGGTTTACTACTGATGCGATGTCCTGAAGAAGTCAAGGAAGATAGGGATGCCTATTTTGCTGGCAAAGCTCAAGACCAAACTAAATCAGTAGAAAACGATTTACATAAGGAAGAGCACCCAAGCATGCCAATCCATCAGGATAGGCAGAGCAGAGTAACATTTGGGGGCAAAAAGTCTAATGGTTAGATTCACTGTCTCTGAATTTAGATAGGAGACTAATATGGCAAATATTGATGCGCCATTCGGTTTACGTCCAATTGCAAAACTAGGTTCGGCACCTGGTGGCACAACTGGCACTACTAAATATAAAATTACTTCTGGGGCAAGCGCACTTTTTACAGGGGATCCAGTCAAGTTAAAAGCTGACGGTTCTATCGAAGTTAAAGGTGGCGTAGGTGCAATTACAGGAGCAATTAGTGGTGTTTTTATGGGTTGTTTCTACACAGATCCGACTACAGGAAAACCGACGTTCCGAAATAATTATCCTGACGGGCTAGCAGCATCGGATGCTATAGCTTTTATATCAGATGATCCAGATCAACTGTATATTGCTCAACAGGATTCAGTCGGCAGCAACGTAGTTGCAGCAGACTTACACACAAACGCTAACATGGTCATGGCAGCGGGCAGTACCACTACGGGTATGTCTAAAGCTGAGATCGATTCAAGCACAGCAGCAACTGGAAATGCTACTCATATGTTAAAGTTAATGGACTTTTACGATACACCAAGTAATGACGCTACGGCGAACAACTCGGTTTTAGTTGTAAAGATCAATAACCACGAATTGGGTGCACATACAGGAACTGCAGGCGTATAAGGAGGACTAGACTATGGCTATTAATAGAGCACAACTGGCCAAAGAACTGGAACCTGGCTTAAACGCCCTGTTCGGTATGGAATATTCTCGTTATGAGAATGAACATGCTGAGATCTTTGACCAAGAATCAAGCGATAGAGCATTTGAAGAAGAAGTTATGCTTATGGGCTTCGGCGAAGCTGGTGTAAAACAAGAAGGTGCTGCTGTACAATTTGATACAGCTACTGAAAGTTTTACGGCTAGATATACTCACGAAACTGTTGCACTTGCATTCAGTTTGACTGAGGAAGCTGTGGAAGACAATTTGTATGACACTTTATCTGCTCGTTATACTAGATCGTTAGCAAGATCCATGGCTTACACAAAACAAGTCAAGGCTACTAACGTACTTAACAATGCATTTACTACAGCTGGTGGTGATGGTGTTTCTTTAGTAAACACTGCACATCCAACAGCACTTGGTGGAAACTTTTCCAACAAGAGTGCAACAAATGCAGACTTAAACGAAACCTCATTAGAGCAAGCAATGATTGATATTGCAGGCTTTATCGATGAAAGAGGACTAAAAATTGCGATGCAGGGAAGAAAATTAATTATCCCAGTAAACACGCAGTTTGTAGCTGATAGAGTATTAAATTCTACCCTCAGAGTCGGTACTGCTGATAATGACATCAATGCTATGAGAAACATGGGTATGTTACCTGATGGATACGTGGTAAACCACTATCTATTAGATACTGATGCATTCTTTATTAAAACAGATGCTCCTAATGGATTCAAACACTTTGTAAGAGCACCACTTACTACTGGTATGGAAGGTGACTTTGACACTGGAAACATGAGATACAAAGCACGTGAAAGATACAGCTTTGGATTCTCAGATCCAAGATGTGTATATGGATCAGAAGGTTCATAAAATTTACTAAATCTTTCTTAGGAAAAAGGGCGCTTGTAAGAGCGCCTTTTTTATTTTATAGTATTCTTACCCAAGACTTAAAACGACAACTAAAAGGAGGTTGACATGGGAACAACTACATTTTCAGGACCAGTAAAAGCTGGTACCGTAAGAGAAGGAGCTAGTGCAAATACAGGATCTGTATTGATGGCTCAATCAGCAGTAATAGATATTATTGGTGCTACTAACACAACAGCTGTAGGTATTATTCCTGCCAACTCACAGATTGTGGATGTAATTTTAAATGTTACAACTGCATCTGATGATGGTGGAGCAGCAACTGTAAAAATTGGACACGTAGGTGATGATGACGAGTATCTTGCAGCTACAAACGTAAAAGCTGTAGGCACAACTAGAGGCACAATTGGTGCTGATGGTACTGATATTGGTACGTCTGATCAAACTGTTAATGCAATTTATACAGCAGCTAATGGTAATGGTGCTAATGGTGCAGCTACAGTAACTGTTCTTTATATTCAGAATAACAACTTAGCATAAGAGGTTTAAATGTACGCTATTAAAAACAAAGAGTTAACAGCTAGCGGACAAGTAACTACAAAAGTTGCTGCGGGCACTAATACACTTAGTGCTCCAGCTAGAGTGTTGCAACTTAGTATTAGATGTGGAAGCACTTTAGGAAGAGTGGACCTTAGAGACGACGGCCCTAGTGGCACTGTCAGATATACAGTTCCTACTCCTGCAATTGGTGCTGGTGAGGATGAAGTAATGACAATAAGTTTTCCAGATTTTGGAATAAGATTTCAAACGGACTTATATGTTTTCTTTAATCAAGCTACGCACGTTGAAGTACTTTATGCTTAGTCATGGCTAAGAAAAGGGACAAACAGCCACCAAAAACAAAAAAATATTTCCGCTCCACAAAGTCTGGAGCGGGGATGACAAAGGCTGGGGTAGCAAAATATCGTCGTGATAACCCTGGCTCTAAATTAAAAACAGCAGTTACTGGTAAAGTAAAACCAGGTTCAAAGGCTGCAAAGCGACGCAAATCTTTCTGTGCAAGAAGCGCAGGACAAATGAAAAAATTTCCAAAAGCTGCTGCAGATCCTAATTCAAGGTTAAGGCAAGCAAGGAAAAGATGGAAGTGTTAAATGGCTGAAAAAATAGGACCAATATTTAATAGAATTTTAATTAAAAAATTAGATCAAGCATTAGACAATGGATCTATAAATAAAAAAGATTATAATGATTTGAAAAAAAAATATTTTGGAAAGCCAAAATTAATTCAAATGGATTTATTTGATCCAAAGAAAAAGAAACAAGGAGGACTTATGGAGGCGACAAAAAGATTAAAAGCTCAAGGACTTAAAAAAGGTGGTTTTCCTGATTTAAGTGGTGACGGTAAAGTTACTATGAAAGACGTTCTTATGGGACGTGGTGTAATTAAAAAACCAAAGAAAAAAGCCATGGGTGGATCTATGACTCTTGAAGGCGGAAAACTAAAAGGTGTAAAAGATGCACCTGAAGAGAGACGCAAAGAAAAAATTCAAAAAATTAAAGGTTTTCTTAAAAGAAGATCCTTGTTAAATCCTATGGGTGGATCAAGAGGTCTTGGAAAAGTTGCAGGTAGAGCTGCAAAAAGAGGATATGGTATAGCGAAAAAGTGATTAGAATATTATTAATAATATTACTTTTATCTGTATCAATTAAAGCTTTTGCAGAAACAAATACTGTAAGTTCTACTGTTGTTACAAATAATACACCACCTACAGCAAATTCACCAAGTGTTGTTGTAAACAATTCTGACGTTTGTAAGACGGCAGTAGCGGGCGCCGTGCAGACCCAGATTTTAGGAATTTCGTCGGGAATTACGGTGACTGATGAAAACTGTGAAAGAATAAAATTAGCTAGATCTTTGTATGCTTCAGGCATGAAAGTTGCATCTGTGTCAATATTGTGTCAAGATCCACGTGTTTTTGACAGCATGACCATGGCAGGCACCCCATGTCCGTATATGGGTTCTATTGGTCAAGATGCTGAAACAGGCTGGAAAGAAAATATGGATATGATTCCAGAGGGTAGTGTTGTCTATGCAAAATGGAATGATGAGATTAATAAAATAAAAGTTAAAGAAGGAGTCGAAAGCGATGGAGCAAAACTGGCGAAATTTATTATTGCTGCTATGGTTATGCACTCTGGTATCGTTACCTTCTTCCCTTAGAGCTGAGTGTCCAGTAACTGCTACAGGAGTTTGTACACCTGGCATAGAAGAAACAATTGTAATAACAGAAACAGAATCAATTGAATATGAAGCTGATGGCCATACAGTAACTACTGAGACTACCACTACAACAACGACAGTAACAACTACTAATGAAGACTCAGGAGATATTCTTGATGGAAGTAGTGGATTTGTACAGCCTAGATATGAAGGGGATATGGACCAGGATTGGGGTGGGCAAGGCCCTGCTAGTATGCCTTCAGGCAATTCTTGTTACGAATTAGGCTCAGATAAATGTGCACAAATTACTGGATCAGGTAATTCAACGTCTACTCAAGGTGTAAGCGGAATGGGAACCACCTTTATACAAACTGTAGATATATCTTCACTTGATGTAAAAAATGGGGGTAGAACAAACTATTCTATCAAAGTCGATAAAAGAGACGCTGATGATCGTATTTATATGCACATCACAGGAAAAAATGGCAACACAAGTGTTTTTTCAGGAACAGACATTTTATCAGAATCTGGTGTTACTAGTGGTTATCAAGAATACACAGGAGGTTTTGATTTTGCAGGAACTATAACAAGGTTAACCATAGAAATTGGAGGGCGTGATATATCTTTGGCAATTGGACCGCTTTTTGATGATGTACGTGTAAACGTGCTTTACAACGTCGTATCAACTATAGTTACACAACAAATAACAACAATTGAAATGTGGATTGCTTATGGTGGTAGCACAGAAACAGAAGTTATAGATATCGTAGAAAACATTTTTGAACACAATGATATCGTGATTGATGCACCGCAAGATGATTATTTTTTTGAACCAGAGTTTGATGAACCAGATATGGAAGTATCTTATGAAACTGTGGAGATGGAAATGGAGATGGATTATCAAATGGACTTTGAAATGGAAATGCCTGTAATGGAAGTAGAATTTGAAATGCCAGAATTAACTGTAGATGAAGTAAATGTAGCCTCTGTTGAAATAGAAATGGAAATGGAATTAGAGATGGAATTAGAAATGCCAGATTTAGAATTACCAGAACCAGACATGGAAATGCCAGAAATGGATATGAATATGCCGGAACCAGAAATGGAAATGCCAGAGACAGAGCCAGAAATGACAGAAGAGATTGAAGTTGCACCAGAACCAGATACAATGGAGCCTGAAGTAGAAGCTGAACCAGAGATGGAGGAAACAGCCAATGAACCAGAACCAGAACCACAAAGTGAGCCCGAGGCTGAAGCTGAGCCAGAACCCGTGGATGAGTCTACTGAAGAAGATTCTACAGAGGCTGAAGCTGATGCGGAAGAAGAGCCTGAGCAGAAAGAGAGCGTATCAGAGGCTGAGGACAATGAAGAGCAACCAGAAGATATGGAAGAACCAGAAGATAAGGGTGAAACCGAAGAGAAACCTGTAAAAAAACCAGAATCTAAAAAAGAAAAAGCTGCAAAGAAAATTGTCAAGAAGATGGGTGATAAGGGTAGATATGACTCAACAAATCAGTTAAAAACATTAATTGTGATGCAAGTATTAGGTGACACAAAAACCTTTTTTGAGTCGCAAAAACAACTGGAGGATCGATTAGATTTTTTTACTGATTACATGATACCAGATGCAGATATACAAAATAACAATATAGCGCAGTGGTATTTATTTAGTGGCAGTGATGGTATGATGAATGATATGATAGATTTACAATGGCAGAAGTAGAATTACCAGGCGGAATAAAATTTAAAGGTGGCAAGATTTTTGTCATACTTACAGCTTTGACTACTGCTAGTGGAGCATTATGGGGTGGCTTTGAATTTTACAAAGATTATCTCACAATGAAAGAGCAGATACAAGAATACGTAGCTCCTGATTTGTCAGGATTTGATAAAGATATTGCTGTTATGAAAGAAGAGATGGACAGCAAGACTGACCTAATACAAACAGAAATAGAAATGCTTATGTCTGAAATGGAAATGATGATGCAGGAAATTAGACTTGTAGCAGATGTGGCTAATGAATTAAAAAATGATTTACGACAAGATGTTAGAAGAGTAGAGAAAATTGTTAATGATGTTGAACAATTGGTTAAAGAAGATTCGAGAGAAACCAACCAGGAGTTAAGACAAACCACGAAGGACATTCAGGAAGACATGGAATTATTAAAGGGTAAGTTGGAACAAGCCATGACTGAATTAGAACAAAAGATAGATAAAAGAATAAAGCTTGCATTAGAGAATCCTTTATCACAAATGTAGTTATGGCTAAACCACCTACTAACGAATACTTTACACCTATCAAAAAAAGGACTAGTATAGGGCGTTCTCCACGCAGTAGGCCAAAGAACAAGAATAAAAGACGTCAATACGTTAAATATAGAGGTCAAGGATGAGAAAAGGTTTATATGCTAATATTCATGCTAAAAGAAAACGTGGTGAAAAAATGCGAAAAAAAGGTGCAAAGGGTGCACCTACTGCAGCTAACTTTGCAAGAGCAAAAAAAACAGTGAGGAAAAAATGACTAAATTATGTCCTAGAGGTAAAGCAGCAGCTAAGAGAAAATTTAAAGTTTATCCAAGTGCATATGCAAATGCATACGCTTCAAAAATATGTGCAGGCAAAATTAAAGATCCAAGCGGTGTAAAAAGGAAAGATTTTAAAGGACCTAAAAAAGCCATGGGCGGTGTTATAGATTTTAACAAAATTTCACAACAAAGAAAAAAAGTATCATCAATGAATAAAGGTGGTATGGCAAAAGCTTGTGGTGCCGTTATGGAAGGTAAAAGAAAACAAACTAAGTTTAGTTAATGTCTGGTCATAAAGGTTTAGCTAAATGGTTTAAGCAGGATTGGGTTGACATAGGCTCAAAGAAAAAAGGCGGCGGCTTTAAAAAGTGTGGTCGTTCAAAACAAAAAGCGGACGCAAAAAGAAAATATCCTAAATGTGTTCCTGCAGCAAAAGCAGCAAGAATGAGTGAGAGTCAGAGAAAATCAGCTGTAAAAAGAAAAAGAAGTAAAGCACAAGGTGTTGGTGGTAAACCAACTAATGTTAAAACATTTGCTGCTCAAGGTGGTTTAATTACAAATCAAAGAAGAGCTGGTATAGCACAGAGAGGTTTTGGTTTTAGAGGTGTCTTTTAAAAAAGATCCAAAAAAAGGAACAGGTAAAAAACCAAAAGGCAGTGGAAGAAGACTCTATACTGACGAGAATCCAAAGGATACTGTATCTATTAAGTTTGCTACTCCTGCTGATGCTAGAAGCACAGTGGCAAAAGTTAAAAAAGTTAACAAACCGTTCGCAAGAAAAATTCAAATTCTTACAGTCGGAGAACAAAGAGCAAAAGTGATGGGTAAATCACAAGTTGCTAGTATTTTTAAAAAGGGTAAAGATGCCATTAGAAGAGGACGTAAAACAGGACGTACGTAAGTGGTCTGAACTTTTTCTAGAAGTTCCAAATCAACACTTAGGTGGATATCCAGCATGTCCTTTTGCTAAAAAAACATGGACAGATAATAAGGTAGTTGTCGAGGTAAAAAGAAAAAATAAATGGTATAAATCCGAACTAAACGGTCACATTAAACAATTGAACTTTGATGTACATGAGTTATTGATATTTTGTGACCCCTACTTTAATTACAGTTTAGAGGATTTTCAAACTGTGATTGATGAATATAATGATTGGTATAATAAAAAAGATATATTTTTTATGGGTTTTCATCCCCACAACCCAGCAAACGAGGAGGAACAAGAGTTTCTTGTCACTCCAAATGGGAGCACCCCTATTATAGAAAACAGTATTGACTACTCTATGATGCTGGCACAAAAGTTCTCGCTATTACAAGAAGCTTCTGATAAACTACACAAGGCTGGTTATTATGATAAGTGGCCAAAGGGGTACTATCAAGACGTTGTAGTATCTAGAGCAAAAACCTATAAACGAATATTCGGAGGTCGACATGATGGGTAAAAAGAAAATGGCCATGAAACGTGGCGGAAAAGTTAAAGGAAAAAAGAAAGCAGTAAAAAAACGTGGCGGTGGAATGCTTGAAATGGCTATGGGTGGTAAAATATCACCTCGAAAAAAAATGGCTATGGGCATGAAACGTGGCGGCAAAATGAAGAAAAAGTAGATGCCAACATACGCATCAACTGCTGCTTTTGATTTGACAATTGATCAAATCTGTCAAGAAGCATACGAACGTTGTGGTTTGCAAATTCGTTCAGGTAATGATTTGCAGACTGCAAAGCGTTCTCTTAACCTTATGCTTGCTGAATGGGCAAACAGAGGATTAAATCTTTGGACTATTCAATTACAAGAAAAAAGCATAACGCAAGGCACAACAGATTTAAGTGGACTAAATTTATTTGGTTCTGGCGCTGATGCTGCACAACAGATAATTGATATAACTGATGTTGTAATTAGAGACAGCAGCAATAATGATTATTCTGCTACTGCAATTAGTAGATCTACTTATCTTAACTATACTGTTAAAACGACCAGCGGACGACCAACTCAATACTATTTTGAACGTACGATAAACCCAAGACTATATCTATATCCTGCAGCTGATACAGCTTACACTCTAAAATATTATGCTCTTGTTCGTATGAAGGATGCGGGCGATTACACAAATAATGCTGAGATTCCTTTTCGATTTCTTCCATGTCTTGTAGCTGGATTAGCTTATTACATATCAATGAAAAAATCACCAGAAAGAATGCAAGCATTAAAACTTTTGTATGAAGATGAATTTAAAAGAGCAGCAGATGAAGACGGTGAAAGAACAAGTGTGTTTATTACTCCTCAAACTTATTTCCCTACTGGCGGTGGTTACTAATGGCTAAATACGCTTCTGGTAGATTTGCAAAAAGAATTTCAGATAGATCTGGAATGGCTTTTCCATATAATGAAATGGTAAAAGAATGGAATGGTTCAACAGTGCATACAAGTGAATTTGAAGCAAAACATCCACAACTAGATCCAAAATATCATCCAACAGATGCACAATCTTTACAAAATGCAAAACCACAAAGAATAGATGCGACAGTACCTTTACAATTTGTTATGACAGCAGCAAATATTTTTCAATCTGTCGGAATGCAACCTGTAACAGAAAATAAAGATACGTTGGCTGTTATGAACTTAGGAGCTGTAAGCGTGGTAATATCATGACGACATATTCAGAATTAGTAACGCAAATAAGAGATTATACAGAAACTGATAGCACAGTACTAACAGATACAATTGTAAACGATTTTATTCAACATGCGGAAAAAAGAATATTTAGAGATGTTGACTTGGATATATTTAGATCTTATCAATATGCAACTCTAACACAAGGTGTGCCTTTTGTATCCTTACCTGGTGCAAACTTAGGACAGTTGGCTTTTATAAGATCAGCTCAAATATATGACTCTGCAAATCCAGTAAGATACTATCTGTATCAAAAAGACATTACTTTTATGAATGAATATTGGCCAAATCGTAATACTGAGGCTCAACCAAAATATTATGCAATGTGGGATCAAGACACGATATATCTTGCACCTACACCAAATTCTGCATATAATATAGAATTAGCTTTGAACAAGCAAGAAGACGGGTTGTCAAGCTCAAACACAACAACGTGGGTGAGCACAAATGCTCCAAAAGTCTTACTTTATGCAGCACTTTGTGAAGCATTTAGATTTTTAAAGGGGCCCGACAACATGCTTCAATATTATGAGCAAGGCTATCAACAAGCATTACAAGGCTTGCAAATTGAACAACAAGGCAGAAGAAGACGTGATGAACACTATGATGGTGTAATTCGTTTTCCTCTAGACTCAAAACAACCATAAAGGAGATACAAAATGGCAATATCATCAGCAATATGCAATACCTTTAAAGGGGAACTTTTAGAAGGTAAGCATAACTTTTCGTCTGGTAGTGGTCATACATTCAAGATAGCTTTGTTCACTTCATCAGCTTCCTTGGGTGCATCAACTACTGATTATAGTACATCAAACGAAATAACTAATACTTCAGGATCTGCGTATACTGCAGGTGGAAAAGCATTAACAAACAACGGTGTTACAAGCTCATCTGGAGCTTCTGTAGCTTTTGTTGATTTTGCAGATGCACAATTCACATCAGCAAGTTTTACAGCAAATGGAGCTATGATTTATAACACTACTACAGCAGGTGGATCAGGAACAACTGACGCTGTTTGTATATTAGCGTTTGGTGGTGACTTTACTGCAAGTAATGGTACATTTACTATTCAGTTTCCAACTGCCGACACAAGTAGCGCTATTATAAGAATTTCGTAGGAGAAGCTAAATGGCTTTTATCCTAAACGATCGAGTTAAGGTTACCTCGACCACACAAGGCACAGGTGTATTTGCACTTGGTAGTGCCACTGCTGGTTTTGAAACTTTTGCAACTGGTATAGGTGGTAGCAATACCACGTACTATGCAATTGCTCATCAAAGCTCTGCAGAGTTTGAAGTAGGTTTTGGAACACTAGACTCTGACGGTGACGCACTAACTAGAACTTATATTATCAACAGTTCAAATAGTGATGCGGCTGTAAACTTTACTGCAGGAACAAAAGATGTATTTTGTACGATGCCAGCCTCTAAAGTTGGTTTGCCATTTCCACAAGAGTATGGATCGTCAGGTGCACCTAAGATAATTACTGTTAAAGTAGGTTCTAAAACAAGTAGTCATCCTTATCCAGCAGGAGGAAGTTCTAGTAGTAATGCATACTTTTTAGATGGATTAGAATCACCAGCACTACGTTTTTCTGGTGCTGATCCTAATGCCAAATATTACTATAAATTTGACACATCAGACAATAGTAACTCAGGACACCCTTTACGTTTTTATTTAGATGCTGCTAAAAATAACGCATACACAACAGGTGTTACGACCAGTGGCTCTGGGGGTAGTTCAGGAGATTATGTTCAAATAGCAGTAGATGCTAACACACCAAATATATTGTATTATCAATGTTCTTCTCATGGATACATGGGTAACCATGCTGTTAACGTGTCTAATAGTGTAAACGGCGATTTGACTCTTAACTCAAAATTAAAAATGCCAGATAATACATCTGGTAAAATATTAGTTGGTGACGGCACTAGCTATGAAGAAGTAGCTGTTTCTGGAGATGCAACGCTCTCTAGTAGTGGTGCTTTAACAATAACAGGAGGCGTAACACAAGGCTTTGTAATTGCAATGTCCGTGGCGCTTTGATATAAGGATTTACTATGGCACAAGATTTTGAAAGAGCATTTGCAAGAAACGTAGGCACAAGCGCTGTCTCTTTAGTAACATCAAACTCGGATGACGCACTAATTGGTATTCGTGTAACTAACGTTTTAGCGGCAACTATTCAGGTTGATGTATATATTTCTAGCGGCGGTAATGATTATCACATTGCTAAAAACTTAAGTATACCACAAGGATCAGGTTATGAGCTCATACAAGATGGCTCAAAAGTAAACATCTTAAATGGTGATGTATTAAAAATTAAATCAGATACAGCAAGTTCAGCTGATGTTTGGGTATCATTTATAGATAGTATTAGTACGTAGGAGGTATCATGGGTTACACAGGTCCAGCAACATCAGATCAATTCAAATCCATGTCTACCCAGTCAATTACTGGGGATGGCTCTGCTACAAGTTTTTCGTTAAACTCTCCTGTAGCAAATTCGTCAGAAATAAGATTTGTTGTAAACAACGTTGTACAAAAACCAGACGTAGATTATTCTGCAACTGGCACAACTCTATCAACAGGATCAAACGTATTGGCAGGTTCTGATGCAGCTTATGTTGTATTTATAGGGCAAGCCGTAGGATCACAAACACCATCATCTGGCAGTGTAGATCACACAGCTATTTCAGCAGCATTTAATGGCATGTATTTAAACTTGGCAACGGTGACTTCAACAGTTACAATAACCTCAGCACAGAATGCTTTTTTAGCAGGACCAGTAAACTTTACTAACACCGTAACGGTAGAAGGGACATTGACAGTTATATAATGGGAACTTTATTCGTAGATAAATTAGATCCACAATCAGGAACATCATTAGAGATTGGTAGTTCAGGGGACACGATCACGATTCCGTCAGGAGCCACAATCACAAATAGTGGGACCGCTACGGGCTTTGGTGTTGCTGGAACAGAAAGTTTTTTTGTTACAAAATCTTCAAGTGATGATCAAACCTTATCAAATAATACTACTACTAAAATAACTTTTGATACTGAAGGTGTTGATGCTGGAAATAATTTTGCATCAAATAAATACACAGTTCCAAGTGCTGGTAAATATTTCTTTGAAGCACAAGTCAAAGGTGAATCTAATTTAGATTCAAAGATTGCAACTTTTACAATTTATATTTACAAAAATGGAAGTATCATTCTTGCTAACGACAATGAATTAACTGCTGGTTATGAAAAAAAGATTACAAAGAATGTAAGTGGCGTTTTAGATTTAGCACAAAATGATTATTTAGAAGTTTACCTAATTATTAATTGGGAAAGTTCAGCGACTCTTAGTGCTAAAGGCGGTAGTCAAGGAACAACACATTTTTTAGGATTTAAATTAGCATGATAACAATTTTAAAAGGAGGTCTATATGGCAAGTCTATCAACTAAAGTAGCGCTCTATTGTACTGCGAACAGCAAAACGGCTGATTTCGGTCCAGGAGGCAATGTAACTTTACAGGATGACTCGGACGGTAAAGGCCCGTATATAGCAAGCTGGAGCGTCAGTGGTTTAGATAAACCTACAGATTCTCAATTAGCTAGTTATGAAACGGCTGGTAATACCGAAGAGACAAACAATACTGTAAGAGCTACAAGAAAAGCAGCTTATGGTGATATTGGCGATCAACTTGATGAGATATATAAAGATATCGACGCTTGGAAGGCGAGAATCAAAGCGGTCAAAGATGCTAACCCTAAGTCGTAAAGGAGTAAATATAATTGAGTAAAGTACAAGTAGATACTATTGATACCAGATCTGGAACGTCTACCATGCAAATTGGTAGCACGAACACGTCTACTATTAACATAGGCGTTTCAGGTGATACGGTCAACATCCCAGCAGGGGTGACGATCGCTAACGCTGGTACAGCTACTGGCTTTGGTGAAGACAACACTCCTTCTTTTCGTGCTAAAATGAGTGCATTTCAAACTTTTAGTAGTGGATATGTAAAAATACAATTTAATACAGAAGATTGGGATACAGATGGTGCTTACGATCATTCAACTAATTATCGTTTTACAGTTCCGTCAAACGAATCGGGTAAATATTTTTTCACTGTTGGAATTGCTCAAAAAGGAACTTCGGCACAAGGAGTAAATTATCCATTAGTAATTTATAAAAATGGTTCTGCAATTAGATATGTAAATCCAAATCCTACTTATGGAGGTAATGTTGAAAGATTAAGAGTGCTTTGGAGTGAGCCATTAGATTTAGCTGTAAGTGATTACATTGAAGTTTACTGTAATGGAAGCGGTTTTCAAATAGAAGATGGTTTCTTTTCAGGTTTTAAATTAGCAGGAGTATAGATGAGCACTTTAAAAGTAGATACAATACTCAAGCGTACGGGCACTGGCACGATTTCCATTGGCCAATCAGGAGATACAGTTGATATAACTAGTGGATCTACGTTAGATCTTACGGGTACAACTGTAAGCGGATTAACTGGTGCTGGCAAAATTTTACAAGTGCAGACTTCTACTTATGCTACTGCTACAACCACAACCTCTTCTACTTTAGCTGCAACAGGTTTAACAGGATCTATCACACCATCAGCAACTACCTCAAAAGTATATATAAGTTTAACTTTTAGATATGGATCTAGTAGATCTAACAATGGTAACAAAGAAGATGGATATGGCATTAGAATAACAAGTGGAGCAGGAACAGTTATTGATTATGATAATTCTGGAACAGGTTGGTATTTTCAAAGAGACGATGCCCATGCTCAGGACACCCGTAATATTACTACGATTACAGGAATAGATAGCCCTTCTACGACATCAGAAATTACTTACACCGTTAAACATGCTGCATATCAAGCAGCAGGTGTTTCTTCAGTTTTTTGTCGTGATAACGCTACTGCTACTTTAACTTTAATGGAGATTGGCGCATGATTACTATAGCAGATGCAATATTGGCAATTAATATAAATGCCGAAGTTAATATTAAAGGTGATAATTTAGACACTTGTGAAATAGAGTGGATGAACGGAACCGCTGAAATATCTAAAGCAGACATAAAAACAAAAATGGCAGAGTTACAAACTACATATGATAATAATAAATATCAAAGAGATAGAGTTTATCCTAGTATAGCTGATCAATTAGACATGCAATATTGGGACAAAGTAAACGGAACAACCACTTGGCAAACAGCTATTGCTAAAGTAAAATCAGACAACCCTAAAGGATAGAACATGGCATTTGCAACGATAGACGTAACAAAAGGAATAACAGGGACAATCCCTGTAGCGAATGGCGGTACAGGCTTAGCGTCTGGAACCACAGGACAATTTTTAAAATTTACAGGCACTACAACAGTTGCTAGTTCAGCGGTTGACGGTAATAAAATTACAGAATATGATAATTGGAGAATAACATCTAACTTTCAAGGTGATGCACAACCTTTAAGTTCTAACTGGTCAAGAGCAACTGGAGCATTTGAAAAAATTGGAACTGGTCTCAGTCAATCATCAG
>VMHT01005825.1_pt1 | contig 32256 bp, 19 predicted proteins | sample 4693611 | NCBI WGS metagenome assembly VMHT01 (sample SAMN12280063, study PRJNA550983) | marine metagenome | isolation source: seawater sampled from same location over 5 years 0.02-0.2 micron viral filtrate | place: USA: collected off the coast of southern California halfway between the port... ...
GAGATAATTTGTGGTTTAATGCAGAGGATGTCAATGGCGACGATGAACCCTACCGAGTCAACGCTGCGGGGCAGTTACTTGTATGGAACCTCAGCCCTTCTGGAGGCACGCTTGTTTCTGCATGGGTGAACCAAGGACATGATTTGTTTGCAGTTGCTCAGCGAGGAACTGTGCGCCAAGTTGTTCATTTGATGGATGATGGAACGTCTCAGTGGTTGACCAATCTTGCACCCTCTTCTGGAGATTCATACATCGGTGAAAACCTTGGAATTCATTTGCTGAACGACACATTGGTCTTTGATGCCTTACTTTCAGGAACTGATGCAACGCTGTGGGCAACCAACTTGAGCAGCGGTGAAACCTATGAGTTATCAACAACAATATTCGCGCCTGGTGCAACACTGGGGGGCTTTGTTTCGGGAGACAGCATGATGTTTGATTGCTTCATGGGCGCACATGGAACAGAACTCTGCGTGACTGACGGAACGGTGAATGGAACTTCACTCATCACCGACATGACACCTGGAGTGAGTTCATCCGTCCTTGTTGAGGCCGTACCTCTCAACGGAGAATGGTTGGTACTCTCGTCTGGCCAAGATGCGTCAATGACTCACGGTGTATCACTTTGGTCAACCGACGGAACTGAAATGTCCCTGCAATACAACCCTTGGCCGGGCAGTTCAAATTCCTCACTTGGCGGCACCTATGGGCCGCTGCTTTTGACAGATACACAAGCGTTCTTCATCGCACATGACGGAGTATCTGGCCATGAATGGCATCGATTCAGCCATGGGGAAATTTCAGACGATTGGATGGTGCTTAACGTGCAGTAACATCGGGGTTACGCCCAATGCAATAAGGGCAAGATTCGCCGATGGTGTAGTCCTTGGATGCTTGTTCATCGGAGGAGAGAGGTTCTCGGCATGCAAAGCATACCACAACTTCTGTTTCCTCAAGTTTAGAGTTGACTGCTACACGCTGGTCAAAAACAAAACAGTCACCGTTCCAGTGAGCGCCTCCAACGGCTTCAAAGTAACCGAGAATACCACCTTTGAGTTGCTTAACATTGTTGAATCCTGCATTGATCATAATGGCGCTGGCTTTCTCACAACGGATGCCTCCCGTGCAAAACATAACGATTTCTTCGTCCTTCATAGATTCGGGAAGTTTGGAAATTGCCTCGGGAAAGGCTCGGAACGTGCGAATGTCAAGGTCGATGGCTTGTTCAAAAGTCCCGACTCGTAATTCGTAATCGTTTCGAGTATCAAGTACGTGAACCGGAGTGCCTTTGTCCAACATCGCTTTGAGTTCTTCAGGTAGAATCTCATCTCCCGTGAATTCAGATGGCTTGATGTCTTCCATTCCAACCGAGATAATCTCAGACTTTTTCCGTACATTCATTCGATTAAAGGGTTGATAGTCTGTAAACGAACGCTTGAGTGGGATATCTTTGAATCGGGCATCTCGTTCAAGGTGATTCACGAAGGTTTCTGCTGAGCGCTCTGTTCCTGCGAGAAAGAAATTAATCCCTTCAGGTGCAAGAAGGATTGTCCCTTTCAATCCTAAATCATCACAAACGCTACGATAGTAGGTCTGTAATTCATCACGGTCCTCAAGATTCACAAAACGGTAACCCGCAATGTTGTGAATCGGTCCGGCCATACCATGCCGTCATGTTTTGGCTTCTTGACTCCACCGACGCTACAAGGAGCCTCTCCAATCGTGCCGAGAAGCTAGAGGTCTGCGCCATCCTTGTCCAAAGGCACGTGAAGTCACACGGGGCGCAGGAGCCATTTGCCACCGCTTGTGTTCATTTCGCTCCAGCCGGGTTAATACATCAGCAACCATAGCCGCCTCGTAACCATGCTGGACCATCTGTTCTGCATTCATTCCCAATTCAATATGGGCTCTTAGAAGTTCGTCCAATAGCGCATATGGCGGTAATGTATCCTCGTCAATTTGGTCTGGAGCGAGTTCAGCAGACGGAGGTTTTGTGAGCGTCGATTCGTTCACCGGCGGAGCATTTCCTGCGTCAATGGCCCTACGGTTGAACAGTTCGGCCATCGCGTAGACCTCCATTTTGTAGACGTCACCTAGCGGAGCATATCCTCCAGCCATGTCTCCGTAGAGTGTGCAATACCCTTGAGCTATTTCGGATTTATTTCCCGTGGTGATGGCCATGCTGGATTGTGCATTGGCGTATCCCATCACAAGTAGAGCACGCAAGCGAGCCTGAAGATTCTCTCCTGCTACTGCATGACCGTCAACTAATACCGTCCCGAATTCATGCTCGGTTGCTTGATGCATACCGTCGATGGAATGAACCCGATGATGCATTCCGAGTGAAGTTGCAGTGTACTCAGCATCGTCAATGGAATGCTGTGAGGAATGCCGACTCGGCATGGCTAACCCCGTTACGTTTGAAGGGCCAAGTGCTTCAACTGCAACGCAAGCAGCGACAGCAGAATCGATTCCACCTGAAAGACCCAAAACAATAGAGGTAATACCCGATTTTCGACAATAATCAGCCAATCCTGTGACTACGGCGTCCGTGATTTCGTCAATGGTGTGTTCTCCAGGAAGGTCAGTGTCATGTGCTCCGAGCATCACAAGTTCGCTCTGTCCAATTGAAAGTGCATCATCGACTGAACTTGGAACCCAACTGCACCCTTGTGGGTTGTTAAGATCAACAAGCAGTACGCCTTCGTGCCAAGAGGGGGCAACAACTGCACGGCCATCAGGCCATGCTACCATGCTTCTTCCATCGAACAGAAGGTCATCATTACCGCCAACTTGATTCGCTAACAAAAATGGATGATTGAGAACAGAGGCGGCATGACGAGCAACCTCCAAGCGAGTGCTGAACTTCTCGCTATGAAACGGTGATGCTGAGAGGTTTACCGTTGCATTGATGTCAACGCCCTGACGGCACCATTCTGCAATGTGTTCAATGGGATCCTGCTCGTATGCTGACGGTGTTTTTCCAGCAGACTGCCAAGCATCTTCACATACCGTAACACCGAGTGTCATCCCTCCAATCGACCGTGCGAGTCCCGAGCGATTTTCTGCTGCGAAATACCGAGCCTCATCAAAAACATCGTAGGTGGGAAGAAGTTGTTTTTGGGCAACAACTCTTGAACTCTTATCGGCGGTTATGGAAGCAACATCTGGACCGCACCGAATAACGCCATTCGTAGGTAAAGAACGGTCGTCTTGAGGTGGAATTGGGGTGCCGACTAAGAGAGGAATTGGAACTCGGATATTGAGTGCCACATCAAGAGAATGCTGTATGAAATCCTGTTCCAGTAAAAGGTCCCGAGGCGGATAGCCACATACGGCCAATTCAGTAGAAACGCCAATGGTTGCACCTTCGTCATGTGCTTGCTGAGCAAGCAGCGAAAGACGATTGGCGTTACCGTTCAAATCACCTACGGTAGCATCCATTTGCAACAGTGCGATGATGCTCATACATTCACCTCAGTCTAAATCAAGGATGCTTGACAATTTCGCCATCGGCGTCTTTGTACCACCATTCATTCGTTGCTTTATCGTGATACCACCAGTAACCATCAGCGCCTTTGACCCAGTCTGTTTCAAGAGCCCCATCGGACTGTTGAGTTGAACCAGCATCTGAATCATCATCACCCTCATCATCCTCGTAATCATCGTCTTCATCATCCTCAAGTTCCGAGGAATACTCGTCCCAATCATACGATATCTTTGAACCTTGATTTGCAGTCATACGTTTCATCATGACCAAGAGGGTTATGATGACGGAAAAGAATAGAAGGCCGGTAATCGTTCCAATAATCGGGTTCACATCTCCAAAGACCTTCTCTCCGAAGGATGGTTCTTCGGCAGCACGTACATCCACGGTAGGCCCACTGCTGGTTTCGCCATTTTCAAGCGTAGCAACGACCCATTGAACACCCGGCCTTGAAGGCCCCCAGTCCAAGGTCACAAGGCCAATACTGCCGGCTTCTGCCGTTACGGAAGTTCGTTGAATGAGTTCACGAGTTCCATCAAACTCAACGGATTCAAAGATGACATCAATTGAGCCAGCGAGTGAGCCTGTATTTTCCACCTCAAGCTGAACTGAAGTCGTTTCACCAACGTCAATCAAGAGACGGGAGTAGGATAATGCGGATGGGGAAAGTTCGAATTTCGGCTGAAGCCATTCCATGTTCCACGTTGAAATCATCAGGCCAGAAGGTTCGCCACCAATACTGAGGACATCATTCCCAGCCAGGTCACGACCGTCAATACGAATGGACACGACCATGCGGTCTAGCATCATCTCGTCGGTAATTTCCGTGAGGTCCATGTTGGCATAAACTTCCAGATAATTTCCGTCAATTTCGTCTCCGAGAAGGTTCATCGGGACGCGCCCTGAGCGAAGAGTATCGCCGGTGAGGAAGTCTTCAACACGCCAAACCAATTCCAGTGATTGGACGTCTAACCCACCCAATTCTTCTAGGACGACACGGACTTCGTGGTTCTCCCCTCCAAGGATAGCCATCGGCCGTGGCGAGAGGACTTCAATCGGCTCTGGACCGGTTCCGTCCACACGAATCCAGCGAACTGAATTTTCCTTATCGGTGAGATCCATACCTTGGCCTTCTAGACAGGCGACATTCCACGTGAGTGAGAACGAGCCGGAAACCACCGGCGCCTGTAACTCAACCGACCAAATACCCTCAATTGCAGTTGCTCGGGCTGTTTGACCACCAAAGAGAACTTCAACATCGCAGTTGAACTCTGGAATTGTATGAGTTTCTACAAATTCAACTGCCCCAGAGACTTCCATCTGTGTTAACGGTGTAACACGAGCCCCGTCACCGAGGAAGGAACCCGAAGTAAGGAAGAGACTGACCGTTTCGTCTGGGACACCCAAACCTGCTGAGAATCGCCATCGGTGTTCTGGGAATATCTTCACTGATTCTTGTCCTGCACGGTCAACAACGCGGATTGATGGTTCACGACGATTATCGCCCAAGTCAGGTGTATTCCAGCCAAACTCCATTTCTATGTTCAACAGCATGTCCTTTTCAAACGGACTGGCCGGACCGTCTGCACCCAACATCTCACAATCTGATATGATGATATGAATGGATTCTGTGGTACAACTGCCGGTATTGAAATCCCAAACAATAGACATAGGGTCGCTGCCTTGATTGTGTGCAAGTTTAACTTCAACAGTTGCGAGGTCAGAACCACCGTTGGGTTCGGTTATTTTGATGTCCAATTCATACGGTTGTGCGGGGTGCAACCATGCTTTTCTTCCATCTTGCCATGAGAATGCATCAGCCTCAAGGGACGGTGCTCCGTCTACAGCAAGTTGGTAGACGAAGAGTTGTTGACCCTCATCGGATGAGCCTCCGTCAACAATTGAATAGCCAGAAGGATCGGTTCCTTCAACATAAACAGCAACTTTCTGTCCCAAACTTGCTGCGGTGTCGTCCAGCATCAGCGTGTATACGCCGGTTAGCCCAGTCAAATCACTAGGTAGGAGCATTGACTGGGGATTGTATTCTCCTTCGTCTGGCCATCCGTTGAGATTCGAATCATCAACCCACTCTTTCCAAACCATGGCGTTTACGTTGGTAGGCAGCACTGGTTGGTCAGTGATGGTGACTTGTAGGACCTGCGTTGGGCTTGGAGTCCGGTGGTCAAAGCGTTCAACCGAGGAAGACATTACTCGCGGCTTAACCGAATCGACGGTAAAGGTACGAGAGATTTCAACGGGTTCAAGGATAGTTGATCCGTTGAGGGCTTCAAATCCAATCGTCCACGTAACATCTGCATATGTAAAAGGAATATTGAGGGTTGAATTCCAATAGTTCTCATCAATTGAAGTCGTGTTGAAAAGTTCAGTACCGTCCCGGTAAAGCGTTAATCGTGCATCTCCATCTTGAAACGCTTCGTTGGTGGAGCGTCCTTCAAAGCCAATATTCACGGAGAGGTTCATTTGTTCGCCGCCTTTCAGATATTGTCGGTTTGGAGCAAAGAGTCCAAATTGGTTTGAGAACTCAACAGACTTAATTTCAAGGTCATTTTCGTAACCCTGAGAACTGAAGTCGCCCCAGGTATTGGAGTAGGGAATTCCGATGACACCGTTTTGAAGCACCAAACGTGATGTCGCCGTTAATAGCATTTCATCGTCCCACATAGGTCGCATTCGGAACGTTATGTTCGTTGTGACCGTTGTGCCATCAACACTTGATTCAATGGGCATTGTTGGATGGACTTCAACCAACGATGAATCAAGGAGTCCAATCGGAGCACCACCTGCCGCAGGGAAGAGCCAAACAGCTTGGTGATTCACACTGAACACATCAAGCCGATGATGAGCGATTGAACTTCCAAAGACATCATACTCTGTCGTGATGGTCTGCCACTTTTGGCTGGGCGTTAGAACGGATTCAGCATCTTGCATCCCACCACTTTGCAGAACCACAGTTGTAGAGGTATCCAATTGGACAACTTCAACGGTAAGTCCACCCCGCTCCGTCGCCAAGAACGGCAATGAAACCGATTGAATCCCTCCAATGTCAGGGACTGATGTTCGCACCTGATTGAGATTCATAACGAAGGCCGAGTCGGCGTCTGCAACGAAGTTGTGAGAAGCGTTGTAAGAGGCTCGCAGTCCGCCAAGAGTGGCTGTCCCTTGACCTGAAATCTCAATCCGAACCTCAGTAAATTCAGTACCAGCAACAGAGATCGTAGTTCCAACAGTACTCAGTTCTGTAACCAAATTTGTGAATTCAAGCGGTGTTAACACAAACGTATCAGCAGAGTTTGATGAGGAATAATTGGCAATCGGTGTATTTTGAACAAAGAGCGCAACATCGTTAATTTGTCCGCTTTCGACATAATAACCGAACCCAAAGGATGTCAAATCATCTGAAGGCACCAATGCCTTCACCACACTTGGTGAGCCTGTGGTGAGGGTTAACTCTACCTGCTCATCCGCATTCCCGAATCGGTCCTGCCATCCCCAACTTCCAACTCGAGGTTCATCTCTACCCCATTCAAAGCGACCGTCCAGATTGACATCCAAACCTGCTTGGGAAGGAACTTGACCTCCGTAGAGGCCGAGTTCGGTATCTTCAATGTACCAATATGAAAAATTGCTCATGTTTCCGTCAGCGGGAGGGAGGGCAGAAACACGCATCTGAACTCCAACCGACTCGCCATCCAAAGTTGGATTATGCGGGAGCGTCACAACGGTCCAAGGCTGCAATGGATGATGGCGTATTTCGAATTGTGCATTCGTTGCAGTGGCATCAATTTCAATGTCGTAAAGCGTTGAACTTCCGAGGAACCAAGGTGAGGTCAAGGAGTCAAATGCACCACCATGAACAGTTTTGTCTAACTTTGAATCAACCGTAATATCGACCGTGCTCGTATCGAGCGTAAACCATTGGGACGTAGAGGGATTGAGAGCTTCTAACTGAACATTGACCGTATTTATCCCTGGAATTGCATTAACAAGCGAAAGACCGTTGATCGCACGACTCACAACAAGATTCGGTGAGGTTCGAGAAATTTGCCCTGAATGCAACACGACTCCAGTAGGTCCTACAAGTTCCCATGAAGCCCGAGTGGAAGGGAAGGTGTTGCTGGGATAACAAGCCCCAAACACAACCAAGTTTACTTGTTCCTTGCGGTAATAACTGTCTTTGTTTGAGAACACATCAACCGAGGACTTACTTACATCAGATATGCATGCGTTTGGCGCATAGAGTGGATTTGTACCAGTCCCGCTCCAGTTCACTGTTGAAAAAGAGGTATTTGACCAAGCCACTGGAACATAAAAACTTCCAGATGATTGTCGAAGTTGATACACGGTCTCAAGCGTGTAGTCTTTCGGAACTGTTGAATTGAGTTGTGTTGAGAAGATGTTGAAGGATGAATATGCACTTGATGCTCGGTTCGTCGGGGTGAGTTGAGAGGAACCCTGGGCTACGATCATCCCGCTGTTGTCCAAAATAGACCATTGTGCACGGGCGGTCATTCCAAGTGGATTGCATTTCAAGATCATGGTTCCTTGGAAGGATTGGCTCAAATTGAATACCGGATATTCAGCGAAAGATTCGATTTCCGCAAGCGAACCATCAATACCACATCCAGTAGCTGTAAGATTGGAGGGTGCATTATCAACAAAAGAAGAGCCATTTAGTTCCCAGCCTCTCTCACTCGGAGGTTCTTGGAACGATTCCATTCGGGCACCATCGCCTGTAATGGAGGAAACTGTAGGAATTCCGGCAGAGGAGCCCTTAAACTCAAGATGGAGGCGGAATTCATCAATTTCATTATGATCAAGAAGGTCCACCGGAACCGTTGCTTGATTTGTTCCTTCCATTCCCGGGACAACTTCCCCTGAACTGTCAAGGATGGACCAGTTAAGATAAGCACCAGCAGGGATTTGTGCATCAATATACAACGGAGAATATGTATCATCGGCCAAGAACTGAGTTACGCCGGTCGCATGACCAAGAGAGGGGCTAGTCCAGTTGGATTCAGGAGGAGTTGCGATATGGACATCATCTACAAACCAGAAATCACAACATGTTCCACTTCCTCCACTGCCCGTAGTTTGATGAATTCTAAACTGTGAGTTAGCATGGATTGCCGCCGCTGGGAGCATCGTCATGTATTGCAGGTTACTCGTCTGAGCACCTCCTCCGTTGAACGTTTTGAAAGCAGTCCATCCGCCTGTTGATGCTTTGTATTGAAATTGTAGGTTTTCGTTGGTATCCGGCGTTTCACCACAACCACTACGACCTTCGTGAACCCAGGCATGGAATGGAATGTTAGCACCTCCTGCAAGATTGATTGTTGGCGAGGTTGCGTACGTTGAACCACCGTACGTTCGAACCGAACCTCCGCTCGAGCCGTTGAACCCGCAGGCAGGACTGGTTACTCTTGCAGCGAAGCTGTTTGAAAATGTCCACCCTTGGTTATTGGCGTTGAAATCCCAAAGACTACCGCTAGAAGACGCGGTCAGTCGGTCGTCCGAAACAGACGTTCCATTGACCATAGCGTCAGGGTGTGTCCAATCGGTTGCATCATCCCAAACGAAACCGGATTGCGTGGGCAGAATTTTCGGTTTGAAATTTAATTCTGCACCCGTCAAAGGTTCATCTGCCGGCAAGTCTAATTTTAAGTTGGAATTCATCATTGATGAAAGTGTCAAATCGGTGCTTTCACCCGCCCCAACATGACTCGGATTAACTTCGTCCAAGGTGACATCATCACCTTGTTGAGGACTCCAATCCAGCGTGGAAGCCCAGCTACTGAACAAAAGCAACGTGACAAGAATCAACGCTTGACCACTCGTGGACCTATCCGCCATGCCTTTCGGTATGCATTCAAGGACTTGAAACATACGCCTCCAAAAATTTACTTTCCTAGCGAATTTACGAACAAAGCGCCCTCATCCCTGGTTACTCGGGAGACTCACATCAAACGAGCCATTTTGGGAGTGAGGTTGAAAACAAGTTCGCGGGTGGAAGGAGCATGGCTCAACCCTCCTCAGCAGGTGAACTGGATGCAGTTCGCTTGGAAACCGAACTGTTGGAGCAATGGAAATCGGAGGATGCGTTCGTTTCTTCCATACAGAATCGTAAGGACGGAGCCCCGTTCATATTCCTAGAAGGGCCCCCGACTGCAAACGGAAAACCAGGCATTCACCATGTGGTTGCAAGAACGTACAAAGATCTTGTTTGTCGCTGGAAAACAATGGAAGGATTCCGAGTTGAACGGAAAGGCGGATGGGATACCCACGGCCTTCCTGTGGAAATCGAAGTCCAGAAACGCCTTGACCTGATGAGCAATGAATCCATTGAGAAATTCGGAATGGACGCCTTCAATCAGGCCTGCCGTGAATCGGTTTGGACGTACGAGGCTGCTTGGAGAGAAATGACTGAGCGAATGGCGTACTGGGTGGATTTAGATAACCCATATGTCACGCTTGACAACAATTATGTGGAATCGTGTTGGTGGGCTCTCAAACAAATGTTCGACAAAGGCTACCTCTATCGGGGCCACAAGGTCCTCCCTTATTGCCCTCAAACCGGCACATCGTATTCCAGTCACGAAGTTGCTTTGGGATACAAAGAAGTCGAAGAACCGTCGGTTTATGTGAAGTTCAAATTAACCGACGAAGACGCCTCTATCTTGGCCTGGACCACCACTCCATGGACCCTACCTGGGAATGTTGGCTTGGCCGTTGGGCCTGAAGTGACCTATGTTCGCTGCCGAGTCAAGGAAGCGGCTGGAGATTCATGGACCGGAGCAGGGGGTGCTGATGTTGGAGAGGAACTCATTCTTGCGAAGGACCTCATGAAAGAGGTGTTGCGACATCACGTTGAGATCATTGAAGAATTCCCCGGCAGCAGTTTAGTTGGTCGCTCCTACGAACCCTTGTTCCCAGACGCCGTGCCACGAATGGGTTCAACGACCGCTTGGACGGTTCTTGAAGCCGATTGGGTCACAACCACTGACGGAACTGGCGTAGTCCATACTGCAGTCATGTACGGTGAAGACGATTACAACCTCGGGATGGAAGCTGGGCTTCCTGCACATCACACCGTTGGAATGGATGGCAGTTTCATCGAAGGAACTCACCCTGAACTCGACGGAACATATGTCAAGGACTGTGATGCAACAATCATCGCACTTCTCAGCGCGTCTGGTGGTTCCAACGGAAAAGGCCCGCAAAGCGGATTGCTCTACCGAGAAAAGGAATACGCTCACGATTATCCCCACTGCTGGAGAACCGACCACCCCTTGCTCTACTACGCCATGGATTCATGGTTTGTACGCATGACAGCAGTCAAAGAACGCCTGCTTGAGTTCAACGACGAAGTTGAGTGGGCTCCCGACTGGGTCGGAGAAGGCCGCTTTGGTGAATGGCTTCGCAACGTCAAAGATTGGGCGATTTCCCGTGAGCGTTACTGGGGAACTCCCCTACCCGTATGGCGAACCGAAGACGGTCAAATGAAATGCATCGGCTCGATTTCGGAACTTCAAGAAGAAGTCGCCAAAGCAGTCGCAGCAGGTATTGAAAATCCCGAGTGTCCCGATGATGTGGACCTCCACCGACCGATTGTTGATGGGTTCACACTTCTCTCCGATGACGGCCAACCGATGCACAGAGAACCCTTTGTAATGGACTGCTGGTTTGACTCTGGATGTGCATCCTTTGCCCAATGGCACCATCCATTTGACGGAGGAGAACAATTTGATGCATCCTTCCCAGTGGACTACATTTGTGAAGGTGTTGACCAAACACGGGGATGGTTTTACACCCTCCTTGCCGTTTCAACAACTGTGTTTGACAGTAAGGCGTACAAGCGATGCCTATCACTTGGATTGATCCTCGACGCAGAGGGAAAGAAGATGTCAAAGTCCAGAGGAAATATTGTCGACCCGTGGGACCATTTCAACCGTGAAGGAGCAGACGCTACTCGCTGGTACATGGTAACTGCAGGGGCCCCTTGGAATCCGCTAAAGTTTGATTCAAATGGAGTTCGAGAAACCTATGCCAAGATGTTCCTCACTCTGTGGAACGTGTACAAATTCCACGCTGATTATGCTGCACTGGACGGCTTTGACCCCGAAGCATCCAGCAGCGACACTGCCAAGCGCCCAGAGTTGGACAGATGGATTCTATCCCGCTTGAACACTGTCGCAACAGGATATCACGAGAGCTTTGTGAACTGGCAATTCCACAAAGCAGGTCGAGACTTGGAAGATTTCGTCGTTAACGACCTCTCAAACTGGTACGTTCGCAGAAGCCGTCGCCGGCTTTGGGACGAAGCAGATAGCGGAGATAAGTTGGCTTGTCAGCATACGCTCCACGAAGTGCTCACTACCCTGTGCCGACTGATCGCTCCAATCTCACCCTTCATGGTAGACACCATTCATCGAAACCTCACCGGTCTAGCCGTCCATCAATCCGACTGGCCGCTAGGAATTCCAGGGGCAATTGAAGGCGCTACTGCTGATGAGTGGGACGAAGTTGCCGCCAAAGCCACAGCAACCCTACCCCCACATGACCCTGCTCTTGAGGCCTCAATGGATTTGGTCCGGGAACTCGCAGAGGCTGGCAGAAGGGTCAGAATTGACAACAACCGTCGACAACGCTTGCCTTGTTCCAAAGGATTCATTGTCGCTGGTCCCGACCTCTCTGCATTCCATGACCTACTTGCCGAAGAACTGAATGTTGAAATCATTCAGGTTGAGAATGATCTTGACCGATTCCAACGTATTGAGCTCGCTCCCAATTTCAGAGCACTTGCACCAAAAGCACGTGCAAACGTAAACGATGTCGCTAACGCCATCAAATCAACAGAGGACCCTGTCGGGCTCCTTGCACAAATTGACGCAGGAACTGCGACGATCATGGACATCCTCATAGAACGTTCAGATATTGAAGTGAAGCGAGTGGAACGAGAAGGATTTGCTGCTCAAACTGTAGAAGTAACACACGGAGAAACAACGTCACATGTGAGTCTTGTATTGGACATGAACGATACGCCAGAACTCCTGTCCAAGGGTATGGCTCGTGACATTACTCGTCGCGTACAGGCTCGTCGTAAGACCCTTGACCTTGACATTGAAGCAACAATTGAACTGGAGGTGTGGATGGAAAACGCCCCCAGCATGATGGCTGCAGATGAAGCGTGGGTAGCAACCGAGACACGTACATCTGCGTGCATATTCCACGAAAAAGGGGCGACTCCTCCGGCTGGAGCTGAACATTTCGAAGTGGATGGTACTGTTGTTCACTTTACCGTTGTTTGAGTGATGTACATGCGAGTCGTTTCGCTCGTTCCAAGTCTAACTCTAACCTTGTTTGACCTCGGTCTTGATTCTTCATCCATTGTTGGGAGAACGCCATGGTGCATTCATCCCTCCCCGATGGTCAACGATATCACGATTGTTGGAGGAACTAAAACCCCTACACTGTCCAAAATCAAGGCTGCAAGACCTACGCTGGTCGTAATGGACCGGGATGAAAACCCTAAATCAGTTTATGATTGGTGCTTGGAGCAAGGAATTCCAACCTTTGTCTGTGATGTGAAGCGTCCGAGTGACGTACCCGCAATGTTACGAGAACTCGCATCATGCATCGGCTGTGATGCACGAGGAGAGGAACTTGCCCAGCGAATAGAAGCATCACTTCGTGAAGTTAACCAAGCCGAATCCAGAGGTACAGTCGCACCTATGATTTGGCATGAACCACTCATGGCTGCACAAACTGGAACGTATGCTGCAGGCATGATAGAGGCCCTAGGATTCAATGTCCCGGAATTTGAAGCATCAGGTACCGGCTATCCTGTCGTGAATGCAGAAATCCTCATCGCACACGGGGTGGAAGGAATCCTTCTCTCAAGCGAACCGCATGAGTTTGCATTGGAAGAAGGTGAAGAAATTGCACAAGCCATGGAATCAATGGGCGCAAAACGACCCTGGGTTTTGTGCATCGACGGTGAAGCATTGACTTGGATGGGTTCGTTTACTGCTGAAGGGTTGGTCCGTCTGGAAAAGGAATTGTCGTCATTTTGAACGGTATCTGCAAAGCGACGCCTTCAAATCACGCCGCATGGACGGACAATCATGCAACGGGTGTTGTTGAGTTTGGCATTGGTATGTTCCATGCTGCTTGCAGGTTGTTTTGGAGATGGAGCAGGAACGGTTGAGGATGAAGAAATCACCTCAATTTGGGAGTCGTATGAACGAACTGATTCCCAATCACATGATTTGGAAGCAAACTTCGTCACCGTAGACCTTCGAACCAATCAAACAACCAACACGACTTGGGCTGTATTTGATGCGAGCTATGGCGGTAACTGCTGTGAACATTATCTTGCCACATCCATTGAAGGACAAATCCTGAATATCGGCGGAGAATATCCTGTATACTCCGATGATCGTGGTCATGTGTGGGATACCTACATTCCTGGCGCCATACCCGATACACAGTGCAGGACATTTGTACCGACAAACCCTGGAACTGAGGGATTAGGCGAAGGCAGTATCGTTCAGGCAACAAATGGAGATATCATTTCCATGTCATGGTTCCCATATGTTGGTGGCGATTTGAAACTTGACAAATTTTACGCATTGCTTTACGACGAATCCGAAGGCGAATGGACATGGTGTTACAACCGAATCACAGAACCCTTCTACGACCGTTCATGGCAAGTTGAGGTAGTTGGACCGATCAGTTCGTCTCTTGGAAGCGGCGAATGGGCGAGTATCGTGGTCTCAAATTTCTGGCATCAAACACAAAATGCTGGCGGCCAAATCAGTGTAGACGGGTTGAACTACTATCCATTCCAATTCCCCGACCGAAATGGAGGCGACCCCGCAATTGACCTTGACCTTGACTTTACCGCTGCCGACCTTCCTGCGTATTGGGATGTTAACAAGCCGCACAAAGAAATGCGAGCATTCCCCGTCCCTAGCGGCGGACTCCTTTTCCCATCATACTACAGCAATGGCAACGCTGCTTACATGGACACGACCCTTTCATGGAACGAACTTGAAGTCCAATTCCCATCAGAATACTGTCAAATTGACCGTGCAGGTACGTTGCACTGCGTTTCCAACTCGGGAACCACCTTTACGCATTACATGTCTACAGACGGTGCAATTTCCTGGAGTAATTACACCTACACGCTCGGAGATACTGCATCGCAGATTGAAGAATGGGAATTCCAAGCAAACGGTGAACTGGATCTTTTCATCCTCAATGTTCGTTACCAATCCACCGATGGACCGGACGTTGATACAGTCTACCATGTAAGAGGATACAGTGAGGATATGAGCCCGGATACGCTCACATACGTTGGCCTAGGAGACTTGGATTCCACCTCAGGGGCAGGTAACGACATACGCTTTGACTTCGCATCACTTGGAATTCTCAACGATGGTGGGGTGGTCGTCGCTTATCACGATTCAACTGACCCGGACCCACTCTTTGCTGTGGAGTTAGAGCTGCCAAATTGAACAGGATCAGTTCATGATTTCTGCAGCCTTACGCACCATGTAGGGCACATAGCCAATCAGGAATATAAAGAACGCAAATGCACCAATCCCCATCAAGGCTGGACTTTCGATATAGGCCCCGACACCAATAATGAAAGCCATTCCTGCGGTAACCCCCGCAGATTCAATAAATCCTGAAATCGATGTCTTCCATGAATCAACATAGCCAAACGAAACGGAATCGCTACGACCATCTTTCAAAGCCACACCGACTGGATAAATGATCATTTGACCGTAGCCAATGACTGTGATGAGAATAGCCCCGAAAATACTGATGAGTGCAACAGGACCACCACCATCATCTCCTGTAGCTGCAAAGGCAACTGCTCCTGCCCATACGATTGCAAGGACAATTACTGAAAGAAGCATACCGAAAATACTCAAAACACCGTATTTGAACACTGAAAGTGCTGCTGCCATATTGATGGCTGGGGTGCCGGTTGGAGCATGTTGAGCAGAGCCGACAACCATTGTGCTAGGCGTTGTCATCATTGGTTCCATTGCCAGTGGGGACTGAGCCATTACAACAGGTGCTTGAGCCGCCACAGGTTCGGGTGTTACAACATCAGGTACTGCCGCCTCAGCCATTGAGACATCATCCACTGCCTTGTGTTCCGGAGTAACATTGGCTGCATCTGGATTTGGTATCCATTCTGTCCCGTTCCACATAAAATTACCATCGTCGCTTAATTGCATAAAAGAAGTTACGAAAACTTCTCCCTTTTGAACATAGGGGTGCTAAAACCGGTTAGAAATGCTGTTTTAAGCACTTTCGAAGTTAGCAAGAATTGATACAAATAAATTTTGTATGGCTCCTGTTGTTTTCCTTTCAAGCCTGCGTAAAATCAATTCGGGAGTAGAACGTGCCAAATAATTTCTTCGCGGAGTTCTGTCAACAACCAATTCCAAATCCTCACCAAGACCTCGTGCTTCAATACCGTCAACTCGCAAATCCTTCCTTCCTGTGGCTTCTAAAATGGCAGGAGCAAGGTGAGTCACGAGCATCATTGTCGTGTCTGGTTGTGATGCCGCTGCAAGAAGCATGCCTCCGATGATACGAGCACCTGCACCTGGCTCTGTGATGGCTTCAAGTTCATCCGCTAGGATGAGTTTTGGCATTTCGTTACTTACAACTGAAGCAAGTTCAATCAATGTCTGCTCCAGTGCTCCAGCGCTCTGTGTGCCACCTGCTTTAGCAAGAATGTGAAGTGCATCGACCTTTCCAATCCGTGCTTTCTTTGCGGGAACTGGCAGGCCCATATGGGCTAAAATTGATGCATAGGCAAGACACTCCAGCAAGGTAGTTTTACCTCCTGAATTAGCCCCGGTTAGCAATGCTAACGTCTGTTGGTCACCCTTTTTTGCAGCGTTTCCAAGCCCATATGTGACTGGATCGGGTGTGACGCCAAGAAGAATATGACGACCTTCTTCAAGCCAAATTCCGTGGTCAACAAGTTCCGGCATTACGCAGGCGTCTTGATGTGCCCATCTTGCTACAGAGAGCCATTGGTCACATTCAATCATTCGTTGCACTGCTTGTTCACAGCGAGTCTTCATTGGACCAAGCAATCGTGCTAATGTGACGAGGTGCTCGGATTGTTCTGCCTTGAGTTTGGATTCAAGTGTCCCGTCAATACCATCGATGGTTTGTCTGTCAACTTTTGCAGGCCAAGTTTTCGTGAAGAGTTCGTATGGGCATCGAATTCCTGCAGGCTCTAAGAACGCTGCAAGGTGGTCGCGAGCACGTTGCATGGCTTCCTGAATAACGTGGCCCGTAGCCTCTTTGAGTTTCCTTTGAAACCCTGCACCATCCGCCAACGCTTCCAGTAGTTCTGCACCAGAAAGAGCCATTTTTGCATCGTTCATGGCTTGCTCGACTTCATTATTCACTTCTGTCTCAAGTCGTTTTGCTTCATTCCACAAATTATCTTTGATTCGTTCAACCTCTTCAATTTTTGAACCGTCTCCCAAAGCGTCAAGCGCTTGGGGCAATTCACTGAGTTCACCTAGGCTTTCTGCCAAATCCGAAAGCGCAAGGTTTTGAGCAAAATTGCCTTGATCAAATTCTTCCATCAATGCGCATAGTGTGTTGAGCGTTTTACGATTGGTGTTGAACCAATCAATGGTTCGTTCAGGAACCAATAGAGATGATTCTGGGGTGTTACTGAGGACAAGCCATCCATCAGGCGCATCCATAGGCGCTCCCTTCCCAACCCACGTCACGGTCTTGAATACCGTGTAATCGTTCCATGTTTCGTTTTCACCTGGTTTGAGAACTCGGCAATATTTCTTCAATTCTTCCATGGGCTCATGGCTTACCACAACACGTTCATAGCGTTCATTAACATCTCGGAGGCGCGTCAATGACGACCATGCCTGTTGTTGGTTAAGCAGCCATTCATTCGGGAGCTTCATTGCTGCACTGACATATTCCCTTCGTTGCTCGGGTTGGGCGATAGGCGTAAGGAGGCTCATGCGTTCACGAGATGCAGCACATGAGGCAAAGGATTGGAGATGGCCCATAAGTTGTTGATGAAGACGGACTGCTTCCTTGGTAGCCAGGAATTGGCCGGCATCGCCAGCATAACTCCTAGCGAGTGATAGTGCTCGTTTAACAGACAGACCTTCAACCTCTGCCAGTCTCCCTACATCACCCGACTCAAGAGTTGATACTACGGCTTCCTCGGAACCAAAATACTCAGTCATTTTCTTAGCCATTCGTTCGCTTACACCGGGAAGAGCACTCAAAACCATGGTGCAAATCGTTTGTCAAGGGCTTAAGAGGATGACGCAGGGAGTTGGTCTCCGTAGGCCCTTCTTGGGGTTAAAGTGAAGGTTCAACAAACTCGTGAACTCTCTTCACCATAGACGTGAATCGGGGCTTGGAACAAATCATCACATGTGCGGTTAACGATAGGAAGCGTCATGCTAGCACCAGCCCAGTTGACTGAATATCCGCCAAGGGCGGCAGGTGAAGGAACGTAATCTTCTCCGGTTTGTGTCATCGTGATCGTAATCGAGTCACCGGCTTCAATGAAGACGTCCATGGGCATGAATTCCATCTTTCCAAGGACTGTTGAAAAGGCAACGAGGGCAACGCTTCCGTCACGCCCTCCGTCCGCAAACCGGAAGTCCATAACAGCATGACCTAGGCGTAATCCAGAACTGTCTGTCATTTCGAGGAATGCATGAGCACCGTTGGCAGTATGAGGCGTTATTGGGATATGGAACGTCGGCATTCCGGCGATATAAACATCAGAATCAAACGGACCGTATGTGAGCGTAATGGTTTCTGTTCCAGTCACCATAGAAGCTCCTGATGGGCTCATGTCAGCAGCACCAACTTCGAGATAGAACGTATCCTCTGCGGGGTAGGTGGCTTCAAAGCGCCATCCACCACGGTTGTCTTGCATTTCAACACCAAGCGCTGGTGCTCGTCCTTCTCCTTTGAGATACCAGTCAAACCAATACAACATCTCATCAGCCCAATCCCATCGCAGAGTGTAGGGATATGCTTCCAGGCCCTTCCCAGACGGAAGAGTACTGTGGCCTGTGCTTCGGTCGGGATAGTCATGAGCCCACTGCCCTGCTAGCGTTTTGACTTCAATACCTGCATCTTCAACAATTTGATGCGTCGGGAACGCCATGTGTGGATCAACGTTCCAATCCTGCATTCCTTGGATAATGTATACTGACCCGTTGTAATTCTCAACGACTCGGTCCAAGAAGGAACGCTCGGTCCAATAGGTATTGCCTGCGAAGTCTACCATTCCACCTGAAAGATAAGCGGCTGGGCCGTTAGCGTATCCCTCAAGGTAGCCTTCACAGAGATTTTCTGGGTCTTCAGCGTCGCCGTCGACTCCGAATGAACCGTAAACCCCATTGTGCATGATCATACCTCTTGCTTCCATACTTCCGTTTCTCCACATCAGTTCGTGAACACCGATGAGGCCCGACATTGGGACGATGGTCGCCAAGTGAGGGTTTCCAAAGGTTGCAGCCTGCCAGGGTGTTGAGCCGTCATAGGATTTACCGATGAGGCCGACCTTGCCGTTTGACCACGATTGAGTTCCAAGCCAGGTTACTGCAGCATCAATGCCTCGTTGTTCGTCGGTGCCCATGAGGTCCATACAATGGTTGGACTCGCCTGTACCGAAGACAGAAACTTGGGCAACGCCATATCCATGAGGGACGTAGTTCTCAATGAGCATCTTGCCGAGTCGGTCTGCTGGGGTCAATGCATCAACATCTCCGTCATCGTAATACGGACCAACTTCTGCAATGACGGGGACAAGACAGGATTCATCTATGTTTTCGCTTTCGTAATCGCATCCTTCGATGACCGGGAGCCATAGTCCGAGATGGACTTCTGCTCCACCGGTGATTCCAGAACCTCCATCGGCGGCAGTGATTGTTGGCACTTCAACATAGACAGAACGAACGGTATCAATTCCGTTTGAGCCGTTGATGGTTACTCGGGAATATATGTCACTGTCATCATAAGACACGGAGGTTCTCTCCCACGGGTCTGGATAGATGTCATACGGGGCTTCCAAGCCGCCATCATCTATTTTTTGATCTCCAAAACAACCTGCGAGCATGCTCGTTGTAAAGAGCAACATCACGAGCCATGGCTTAACGTCCATATGACCACCGGTGAGGCGAACTTTCTTGAACCAATCGGATGCTTGGGTCTTAGGACTCATTGCCTTCTTTTTCAGCCATTTCGGCTCGCACTTCGTCCATGTCAATTTCCTTGATTTTGAGGACAAGATCTCTTAGGGCGTCTTCGGGGAGGGCTCCGGGCTGCATGAAAACACCAATTCCTTCTTTGAATACAATCGTGGTTGGAATTGACCGAATTCCAAACATTCCAGCAAGTTGTTGCTGGTCTTCTGTGTCAATTTTTCCAAAAACTACGTCGGGAAAATCCTCGGAAACACGCTCGTATACGGGACCATATGCCTTACATGGGCCACACCATTCGGCCCAAAAGTCCAAAATAACGATGTCGTTGTTTTCAATGGTTTCAGCAAATACAGGTTCGGTAAGGTCTTGGGTGGCCATAGCATTGGCGAGCATTGGGGCCTTTTGAACTCATGTCCTACAATCAAAGACAACAAGGGATTGCTTGATGTGCTGAATCGTTCTCCGACCATACATGCGAAACGGCACAACACTCGCCATCCTTCTATCCGCCTTGTTCCTAATGTCCACCCTTGGGACTGCAATCACAATGGAAGAGGACACTGAAATCATGCCCGCCGCAGGGCGAGACTCAAGTGATATCCGAATCAGCGAGATCCTTGTTTCTGCGTCCTCTGAAGATTACAACGGAACCGATTGGAACAACGATGGATACATCGGTTCATCCTCTGACCAATTTATCGAACTCTGGAACAGTGGTTCAGAGCCGATTGATGTCTCAAACTGGCTCCTTGATGATTCACCAGAAGAAGGTTCAGCCCCATGCCGCCTTGCTTGGAACACAACCATTGAGGCTGATGGCCATATTGTGATTTTTAGAGACAGTTCCCGAATTGAGTTGGATTATTTCGACCCTGACTCAGCCAGCATATCTGATGCTAACGGGAACCTCATTGACTCGCTCTCCTACCCTGCTGAGGACTCATGGTGGGACACATCCTACGTCAAGGACCTTTCAGGAACCGTCACCAAGGTTTCACCCCCTACCCCAGGATGGGAAGGCTCGGCAACCTACATCGTCGCACAAAACATGGTCCGATGCTACGGACTTAGTGATAATTCACATGACGGCGCATACATTCTGAAAGGAAGAGTCGTCCCCATGACTGGGGAAGCGCACGTTATCAATGAAGGCCATATTCTGGTCCAAGATGGAATGATTGAGGCTGTTTGGGGAGACAACATTCCCTCAAACATCCAAATCTCCAACGTTCCTGTGATTGAAACTGAAGGCACAATTTATCCTGGATTAATCGACCTTCACAATCACCTTCACTACAACCAAGCACCGTTATGGGACATGGATACGCATCTTTCTCAGAACAGCCAAAATGAATGGGGCGGCTACAATAACCGCTATGAATGGAAAAATCATCCAGATTACAGCGAACAAGTAACCAAGCCGAAAATGTTGGTCCATTCCGGACCTTATTGGAACATGGAATCAGAAGCGATGAAGTACATCGAAATGAAGTCGATCGTTGGGGGTACAACCGCTGCACAGGGAAGCCCCATGAACCCGAATGACAGCTATGGAACCATCCTTTCACGAAACATTGAAGACTACAATTTCGGAAGGGATGAAATCCATACCAAGGTCACTGAACTTACCTCCGATTACGTCGGGAACCACATAAAGACAGGAAATGCTAGTGGAGAACTGGATGCTTGGTTCGTCCACATAGCGGAAGGCGTTGACGAACGCAGTCGAGCGGAATTCGATATCCTCGTACAAAACAATTTGTTGGTTGGAGAGCTTGTTCTCATTCACGGTGTAGCGCTAGGAGAAAATGAATTCACTCAGATGGCAGCAGCAGGCTCAACCTTAGTTTGGTCTCCTTTGTCCAATCTCCTGTTGTATGGAAATACTGCTGATGTCGCTGCAGCAAAGGCTGCTGGAGTTCACATCACACTCGCACCAGATTGGGCACCATCTGGTTCAAAATCACCTCTGCATGAACTCAAAGTCGCTGATTTGTGGGATGATGAAATGCTCGGAGATATCTTCACTGATTATGAAATGGTTGAGATGGTCACATCCGGTGCAGCACTTGCCACAAACTGGCAGAATGAAGTCGGCACCATCACAGCCGGAACTGCTGCTGACCTCGTGGTTGTAGACAACATTCACACCAACCCATATCGCAACCTCATCAACGCAGTTGACCCTGACATTCGACTATCAATCGTCGGCGGCCTCGCCATATACGGTGATACCGACCTCATGACCTCGCTCAAGGGAACCGACCACGAACCTGCTGGAGCCTTTGGGAAATCCTTGGACATCACATACCTTGCTGCACCAGAGGGTGCTCAAACATGGGCGAGCATCACTGAGAATCTCACCATGGCTATGCGATTTGACCCTGACGAAATGTCCGCAGCCTTTGGCGATGCATCTGACTTTAGCAGCGTTACTTCCGGCATGACAAATGTTGGACTAGACCCTTGGTATACCTACGGTGATGAACGCTATTTCAACGTCATAAACGGCTCCGGAAACGCTAACGCTCAAATCAGCATGTCCCTCTTGTATGATCGCTATTATGACCGTGCAGAGAACTTGCCTGTCGTAACAGACTTCGAAGTTATTGAGGGACCAACCGTTGTGCCTTGTGATGACGGAACAAATCCACCATGCGATACCGGAGGAACCGATAACGGAGGAACTGACAATGGAGGTACCGATAACGGAGGAACTGACAACGGAGGAACCGATAACGGAGGAACTGACAATGGTGGAACCGATAACGGAGGAACTGATAATGACGGAACCGATATCCCAAATAATCCACTTGATGACCAACAATCAAGCGAGGACGAAGCCAAGGACAAAGCCTTGTTGTTGTTCCTAGGCTTGGTTGCTGTCATGCTGGTTGCTTTGTTCTTCGTATCACGAGGAGGAGAGGACGCCCTAGCAGCAGAGGTTCGCATCGAGAAGATGTGGGAGGAAGGAAATGCAGAGGTCTTGGAAGACGTTGCTTTTGTCCCGTCCATGCCTCCGATGGAGCCTCCAAAAGAAGAAGAATGATCAGGCGAGGTCCCAAGTTGGGCCTTCTGAACTATCTACTACGATAACGCCAAGTTCATTGAGTTCGTCTCGAATAGCATCTGCACGTGGCCAGTCTTTGTTGGCTCTTGCTTCACCTCGTTGTAAGAGCAATGCTTCCACTTCGTCAGCAATCTCTGCTCGTCGTGGATCATCTTCGGGTTCTGCAAGCGCCATCTCACGGCTCGGCAGAACACCCAGCACTTTTCCTGCAGTCTCTTCAAGAAGTTGAACAGCATAGTTACCAAACGCATTCTTATCGGCGTCATCAAGTCCAGATTGAAGCACTTTCCCAATTTCTCGAGCCATGCCGAGAACTTTGGCAACGGCCTCTCTTGAATTGAAATCATCATCCATAGCTCGGGCGAAACCTTCAGCCATCTTTTCGAGTAAGCCAAGTGCTTTCACGAGGGGTTGCTTAGAGGTCAAATCAGGCTTTGGAAGGCTTACAGGTGAATCATCTGTGCATGCCTTCAAAGCAGAAACATAAGATTCTAAAACCCGATTATAATTGCGGTCTGCGTCTTTCAGAAGCGTCTCATTCATGTCAATTGGTGAACGATAATGAGCATTGATGAGAGCAAACCGTAGAACCATTGCGTCAACATGCTGAAGAATGTCACGAATGGTCCAAAAATTCCCGAGAGATTTACTCATCTTTTCTCCGTCAATGTTCACAAACCCATTGTGAAGCCAATGATGAACAACAGGCGAATGACCTGTATGGCACTCTCCTTGGAAAATTTCTGCTTCATGGTGTGGGAAGCGTAGGTCGTGGCCTCCTCCATGAATATCGAATTCTTTGTCAAAGTGATCTAGAGACATAGCAGTACACTCAATGTGCCATCCCGGTCGACCCGGGCCCCAGGGAGATTCCCATGTGGGTTCGTTTGGTTTTGCTGCTTTCCATAAAGCGAAATCCTTGTGGTCTCGCTTGGTAGAAGCAGTTCCATCAACTCGACCACCTGCTCCTGAACGAACCGCATCAATGGACTGGCCGGTGAGTATTCCATACTTATCTGGGGCTGAATCGACATGAAAGTAAACGCCGTCATCCGTCACATAGGCATGTTTCTTGTTGATGAGGTCCTCTGTGATTGAAATCATTTGGTCCACATAATCTGTACATCGGGGGTAGGTATCTGCTCTGAGAATATTGAGTGCATCCATGTCTTCGTAGTAAGCCTCAATATTTTGGTCTACCAATGCCTTCCAGTCCCCGTCCAATTCATTGGCTCTCGCAATGATTTTATCATCAATATCTGTGAAATTCTGCACATAATCAACGTCAAATCCACTTGCTTCAAGCCATCGGTGAATCAAATCAAACGCAAGGTAACATCTTGCATGGCCAAGGTGACAACGGTCGTAAACTGTCACCCCACAAACATACATCGATACTTTGCCCGGTTCGAGGGTCGTAAAGTCCACTTTTTCTCGTCGCTTCGTGTCGTGAACGCGAATGGGCATGGGTCTCATGCCGCGGTGTATGCAGACACACTTGAAGGTTCATACGAGACCCGTGGCTGGGCGGGTGTATGGAGGAGTCTTCTTCACAGCGTATTTTCGTGACTGGAGTGAACGGCCACATTGGGAATCATATTGTTCGGGATCTGCTTGAACATGGTTACTGCGTGAAAGGTTCGGTTCGTTCACTCACTGACCCATCAAAAGTTGACCATGTATTGCAGCATGCCAAGGACTTGGGGGTAGAAGACCGATTGGAACTTGTTGAAGGAGATGTTTTGGATGCTGATGGTTGGACAGAACACCTGACTGGCTGTGATGGACTGTTTCATACAGCAACCATTTACAGCACTCAAGGCGATACACAAGCCATCCTTGACACCGCAAACAAAGGCACTATGCATCTGTTTCATGCTGCTGCAAACGCCCAAATTCCGAGAGTCATCTACACCTCAAGCACAGCAGCAGTTGGAACCGAACCCAAAGGTCAACTGAAAGATGAATCAAACTGGCAGACCGACACAAATCTACCTTATACAACTGCAAAAACCCAAGCAGAGCACTTGGCGTGGGAACTTGCGGCACAACTCGAGTTGGACGTCCGCATCATCAACCCAACCGCAGTACTTGGAGGCGGTTTCGTTCGCCCCACTCCAAGCGTTGATTTTTTCCAAGATGCGCTGAAAGGAGCATTTCCAGTAGCACCAAAGTTTCCAATGGCGGTCGTCCACGTTCGTGATGTAGCACGTGCACACAGACGTGCGTTTGAGGTTGAAAACGCTGAGGGAAGGTTCATTCTGGCCCCACACACTAATCTTACCCTGTCAACCATCTGCCGAAAGATACGGGAATTGTACCCTGAATCAAAATCACCCAAACTTGCTTTGCCCAACATACTGCTACCCTTAGCAGTGTTCCAAGATTGGCTGGGGGGATTGTTCGGCAAACAGCGCTATTTAACCCGTTCAGTGGCTAAATCTTTGGGAAAGGGAGATACGAATTATTCAAGTGAGAAGGCTGAACGAGTCCTTGGCATGACATGGGAGGGTTTTGACACGTGCATCAGAGATACGGTCGACGCTTACCGTTGACCCGCAGGCAAGGAAACCTCCTTGCGGTCACGAGTTGGTTGGTTCCCACAATGACTGTGATTACAGCAATGACCATTCATTTTGCAAGCGGAGCCCGAGCCTTTCCAATCTTCATATCTGAAGCGGATTATCCAGGGCTCCAACGAACTGTTTTCACGTATGGACTTGTTCTCACCGGCTTCTTGCAGATGATGTTTGCTTGGCATCTGTACCACGGATTAACTCCAAAGAACCACCGCCTGTGGAATGCATCTTGTCTTGCGGGCATCATCGTTGGGTTCCATGTCATCTTGGTGGCGTACTATGACATGTACGACCACATCAACCCGCACATCTATGCCTCAATGGTAGCCTTTGGGGGTGGCATTGTTTGGGCGACATTGGGGCACTTCGCACTGGATCCCTCAACAAGCCCTGGTTCAAAAATGAGGAAAACCGGTATTATAGCCTCCCTCTTCTCACTCGTAGTCATGATTGTGTCGTTCCAGTACGCCGTGAGCACCTTTGACACTGAGGGGTTAAACACTGAAGAATTCCTTAACAAAGCTCAATTTGGAATTAATTTTGCTGGGCCAGCAGAATACTTGGTCGTGGGTGGACTCATGATGGCGCTAGCGTCCTTCGGAATCGATTTGAACCAAGCACAAGAACAACTGCAAGCCAGTGAAACCAATACCCAAGAAATCAACCAAAATGATATCTAAGCAACATCAACGTGCTCAAAATCAACAAAAGAACTCCTAAAGCCAAAATTACAATCCGTGCAAATTTGGGATTTGATATTCGTTGCTGAACACGATCACCGACATTCGTCCAAACTCCCATTGATAGAAATCCGAAGGAAGTATTAACGGTCGCTATGAAGAATGTACCCGGAACTCCGCCAGGAATTCCTCCCGGTTCGGATTCAAAGGATGTTAGCATCACCGTGAGCAATGAAAAAATAACCATCCATTGCTTTGTATTGACAATTTGCATGGCTATGCCTGTCTTCAACCCCAATCTGGGAATTGAAGCTGCAACATTAACTGTACGCTTTGAAGTTCCGATAAAGATGAGGCCAAGTCCGAAAAGTATCATCAATAAGGAGCCTAGGTAATGGAGAATTTTTCCTAAAAAACTGTCTGCATCAAACGCATTTACTGCTAGCCCACAGATAACGTTCACCCCAAAAAAACCAATTCCAAGTCCAATAATCAACGGAATATTTGAGCGACGCCCGTGAATTGATGCATGGGCAGCACAGGTAGAATTGTTCGGCCCCGGGACGGCCATCCCGAGAGCAAGAAGAGTGAGCAACGCTGCAAGAGTAGCCCATTCCATGACCCGAACAACGAGAGAGGTGATATCAACTCTTCGTATCAGGAGTGTATCCTTTACCTGACCCCCTAACGAGTCCGAGGATTTTCTGATCCAATACAGACAGGGCGAGGTCTGATGGATTGCGTCCTGTTTTCTGACTCTGTTCAGTTGATACAAATACGTGGACATTCATTGCTCTATGACTCAATTTGTGGGAAACTATACCAACAAAATCGTCGTCTTCATTTTTACCAGGTTTTTGTCCTTCAAAGAGTTGAGGTCCCCACAATCCCCCAAATAGACCGTCCTGTTTTCGCTGATGTATGACAGGATTACCATCAGCGTCAAATTCAACGCATGTCCAAAGTGTGATTTCTTTGACTTTGGTCTTCTTTGGCTTTGGATAGTTCGTAGCCGTTTCTCTACCAAGACATGAGGAGTTGACTGGGCATAGATGACATTGAGGTTTTTTGGGCGTACATATCGTTGCTCCGAGTTCCATTAAGGCCTGATTCCAGTCACCGGGACGTTGCCGAACGAGTTGTTCGTCAGCCCATGATTGAACCTCTTTATTCGAGGGTTCGGTCATCTGATGTTGCCTTGCCATCACGCGCCTAATGTTGCCGTCAACACAGGCAAATGGTTGACCAAAGGCGATGCTCGAGACCGCTGCGGCCGTGTAAGGGCCAATTCCGGGAAGTGACAAAAGAGCATCACGAGATGATGGAAGTGAACCGCCAAAGCCTTCTTTTGACGAGGGAAGCATGACGAATTGACTCAAGGCGTGAAGTCGACGCGCTCTGCTGTAATATCCGGCACCCTCCCACGCTTTGAGCACCTTGTCAACAGAGGATTCAGCCATGGATTGAATCGTTGGAAATGTATCCATCATTCGTTTCCAATAGATCAGACCCCGGCTCACTTGGGTCTGTTGTAACAAAATCTCACTCAGCAAAATAGCCCAAGGGTCGTCGGTTTTACGCCAAGGTAAGTCCCGTTGATGCTCGTCGTACCACTCTAGCAATTTTTCTTGTGAAAGGCCACTCAAGGCAATCACACTCACGCTTCAGCGGTTTCAGCCTTCTTTGCTTCGATTTTGGCATCGTTTGCTTTGATTTGCTCCCAAACCAATTCAGCAACGTCCTTGACTTCCATTTCCGAACCAATGGCATTGAGCCCGTCGGTGACCATGGTTGAGCAGAACGGACATCCGACGGCTACGGTTTCAGCTCCTGTGGCGGCGAGTTCCTTTGAGCGGATGACGTTAACGCGGTCGTAACCGTCATCAACATGCTCTTCCATCCACATTTGAGCGCCACCTGCGCCACAGCAGAAGGAATCTCGTCCATGGCGTTCAGCCTCTACATCAACTCCGCCAATAGCATCCCGAGGAGCGTCTAATTCGCCACCAATGCGCCCAAGATAGCACGGGTCGTGATAGGTCACGGTTCCATCATGCTTCGGTTCTGGAAGCTTTCCTTCCTTTTGGAGATGGTTAATGAGTTGGGAGTGGTGCATGACTTCAATATCTTCCCCTCCATAGTCCTTGTATTCTTTTCCGAGAGTGTGGAAACAATGCGGGCATGAGGCTACGACCTTTTTCACACCGATTTCCTCAAAGGTAGCGAGATTCGTTTCGGCCAGCATTTGGAAGAGGTATTCGTTTCCAGCACGGCGTGCAGCATCTCCGCTACATCCTTCTTGCATACCAAGAATTCCAACATCTAGGCCTGCTTCCTTCATGATGCTGATCGTATCGCGAGCGACCTTCTTGTTGCGTTCGTCAAAAGATGCCGCACATCCTGCGAAGTAGATGTATTCGGCTGGTTCTGCGACTTTGACATCCAACCCTTCAGCCCAGTCTCCTCGTTCGTGAGATGGTAGTCCGTATGGGTTTGAGTCCGATTCCAAGTTTTCAATGGTCGCCATCAAAGGCATGACGGTGTCTTCGACCTTTTCGTCAAATTCCATTCGCTCCATCATCAAGTGACGACGAGCATCGGTAAGTTTTGGCACGTGGTCAATGTAAATCGGACATGCTTCAACACATGCGTGGCAGGTTGTACAAGCCCAAATGGCGTCTTCACCAAAGCGAGCGATGATATCTTCTTCTGGAGTTTCACCAGCAAGGAGTGTTCCAGAATGGTCGTTAGCATAGTGGCGGACATCATGAATGATTTCCATTGGGTTGAGAGCCTTTCCGCTCGCATATGCAGGACATACATCTTGACATCTGGCGCATGAGGTACACGCCCATCCATCGATGAGGTCTCGCCATGTAAAGTCGGTATAGTTCACAGCGCCAAAGGATTCCAAATCAAGGTCATCGAGAAGAACGGCCTTGCCGTCTTCACCACGAGCTAGAGGTTCCATCGTAGCCATAGGGCGCAAGTCATGGAAGAACACGTTTGGGAAGGCCATGACTAAATGCATGTGCTTTGAGAGTGGAATCAAAAACAGGAACACACAGATAGCGACCATGTGAGCCCAATAGGCTGCAATGACCAGGCTGGTACTCGGCACTATGGTTGTAGCGACCCACCATCCGATGGGTTCCCATGTTTTGGAGATGGTAGATTCGCCGGCTTCCACCACAAAGGATGTGGTTGTGATGGTCATGATGAGAAGCAGGATTGCATTACCTTCAAGCTGAGACTTCCCCTTGAGTTTCTCAGGAGTAAAGGCAACCCTACGAATCAAAGCAGCCACGCAGCCAATGAAAGCGATGGTATATCCGGTTTCAACCACGATATTCCAAGGGCCTCGAAGCAGTTCAGGAAGTACCTTTTGAGAGAATTGATTGCCCGTTGCGAGATCAAACATATCGGTTGAGAGCATCAAGAAACCCCAAAACATGAGGACGTGAATACCTCCAGCAACTCGGTCTTTCAGAACTTTCTTTTGTCCAAGCCAACCTGTGGCGACCTCTTTGATTCGGGTCCCCCAATTATCAAACCGGTTTTCCGGCTTTCCTTTGAGAACCAATCGTGAGGCTTTCTGAACTTGATAGAGGAAAAACCCTCCAGATACTCCAAAGAGCATCAACAAAATTACCCATCCAGGAATGGGTCCATAGTCCAAAAACAGGGGATGTTCCATGCTGCTCACCGCCAAAGACATGCTCGGGCAGGTCTCCGAGAAGGAGACGCACTTTGAAACCACCGTCAAAAATCAACGAGATGACTCGTGGTTGTGAGAAGGAATATGAAGGCCGACCGCCTCTAGTGACCATGGGCCTTGACGGAGACGCTACGACGGCGAGCGCTCCGGCCAAATGTATCCTCTTCGGAGAACATGCAGTTGTTTACGGCGAACCAGCGGTTGCAGTGGCCCTTGAACAGCGTCTACATGTACGCATCTCTCCTGCTAAATCATGGAGCATTGACGGCAGTTCCCTTACCTCAAAACGCCACCCACACATCCATCATCTCGTCCATGCTCTGTGGACCAATACAAGCGAGCCAAAGCCACTCTCCGTCCATGTAACCGGCGACATTCCACGTGCCTCTGGACTTGGCTCAAGTGCCGCGCTCAGTGTTGCGCTGTGTGCTGCTTTAGATACGAGCCGCATGAATTCAGGAAACAGCCTTGATCACGATGAAATGAGCCATCTCGCCCACATGGCAGAAGCAACTGCCCAATCCGGACGAGCATCCCCCATGGATACATCGACAAGCACTCTTGGAGGAGTTGTTGTCCTATCCGATAAGAAAGAAGAAGGATGTGAATGGGCGTTTACCCGACAACTCGAGACACCTGAAGGGATGCGCACTTGGGAGATCCATACAATGACCCCACCACAAGATGATGTTTACCTCGTCTTGGGGAACACTGGTGTTCACGCTCCAACTTCTCACCAAGTTGCACTCGTCGCTGCTGCTCTCGAAGCCAATCCGAATCGGATCAACGAAATACGAGCCATCGGAAGTATATCTCGGCGGGGATTAAAGGCCCTCCAAGAAGGAAATTACGATGCTGTTGGCCATGCAATGAGCGAAAATCACCTCATTTTACGAAACCTTGGTGTTTCATCGGAAGAGCTTGAAACCCTAATTTCGGCAGCCTTGCCAACCGCACTCGGAGCGAAACTAACCGGTGCGGGAGGCGGTGGATGTATGGTGGCGTTAACACGAAAGCCCAAGGCAACAAGCGAAGCGATTGAGCTCGCCGGTGGGCGGACGCTTATCTCACGGCTTGGAAATCCCGGCGCAACCCTCATTGAAAGGCCTAAAGAGACTTTTTGGCGTGAATGAGCACCTTGTTAGCACCCTTACAGAATCGTGAGGTGCCGAAATTCCTTTTATATACTAAAGGTCATTGGGGTTATATATGACCACCGATGAAGAACGCCTAACTGTCGTAAACGTAGTTGCAAGCACCCGTGTTGCTGAAGAACTTGACCTTCCAGACATCGCCATTCAACTCAACTGCGAGTATGAACCCGAACAATTTCCTGGTGTCGTTTACCGAGTCACCGAACCAAAACTTGCAATCCTCATGTTCCGCTCCGGACGTGCTGTCTGCACTGGCGGAAAGGACGAAGACAACATCCACACTGGTATTGACCGAATGATCAAGGACTTGCGCGCTGCTGGAATTGAAACTTGGGACCTCAAGGACGTCACCATCGAAGTCCAAAACATGGTCGCTACATATGCCCTCCACTACCCCGAAGATTACGACGGTGTTGACAAGTTCACAGGCGAGCCTCAAGCAGGAGTCCCCCGCAAACTCAACCTCAACCACTTGACCTTCCACTTGCCCTTTGACAAAGTGGAATACGAACCAGAGCAATTCCCTGGACTCATCTACCGACTTGACGACCCTAAGGTCGTATGTCTCATCTTCGGATCAGGTAAGATGGTCATCACCGGCGCTCGTCACAAAGACGAGATTCTTGAAGCCGTTGAAATCATCAAGGACGAACTAGCTGACCTTCTCTGAGAGGAGTTTGCAGGTCGACGCTTTTGAAGAGAAGCGTTGATGGTCTCTTTCTCACCTGCGTCCAGCATGGGAAGCAGTAGACGGTCCGTCTTCGTGCCCGGCTTGATGGCCGCATTGCTCCTCGTCACGATGATTCCGTTGGAACATCCAGCGCTTGAAGAATCGCCTACGGTGCTGCATTCAGGAGGATACGACCCCGGCGTCTCTGATGTCCCAACATGGAGAATCGGTGACCGCTGGATATACTCTGGGACCTTTGATCCAACAATTCTTGTTACCGACACGGGAGTTGACGCCACCGTTGGTGAAATTCAAGGCGACACGACTTCTGAAGTGACTGCAATTTCAATGCAAAATGTCGACAACATGTCTGTTCTTGCCTATACCCTACGCTCAAGCGCAAACTTCGATAAATCGGGTGTTTCCCTTGAAGGATTCTCCGGAAACGTGTACATTGAGTACACCCAAACTGAATACCTTCGTGTGAGTGATTTATCTCCAATCCGAAGTGACCTTGACATGTACATACGGTTCGTTCCAAGCGGAATTTCGTTCTTGGAACAAATCCTTGGAGACATTACGATCTCGACGACCTATTCACCGGTCAACGAGAATTATGATTTCCCGTTACGA
>VMHT01120074.1_pt1 | contig 32256 bp, 45 predicted proteins | sample 4693611 | NCBI WGS metagenome assembly VMHT01 (sample SAMN12280063, study PRJNA550983) | marine metagenome | isolation source: seawater sampled from same location over 5 years 0.02-0.2 micron viral filtrate | place: USA: collected off the coast of southern California halfway between the port... ...
CTACTGAAGAGCAGTTACGCCTAGAACACCCTGATATGACTTAACCTCTGATTACCCTGTCTTCGGACAGGGGTTTTTTTGGTATAATCGACCCTATGAAAAAAGATAGTAAATTAAAGAGGGTAGGTGTCTCTGGGTATAATAAACCTAAGCGCACTCCTAATCACGCCACTAAGTCACACGTTGTAGTTGCTAAGTCAGGCAATGAAACCAAAACAATACGCTTTGGGCAGCAAGGTGTTTCAGGCGCTGGTAAGAATCCAAAGACGGCTAGTGAAAAGGCTAGACGCAAATCCTTCAAGGCTCGCCATGCTAAGAACATTGCTAAAGGGAAAATGTCGGCAGCATATTGGGCTTCAAAAACCAAGTGGTAGGAGAATGATATGCCAAAAGTAGCTGGAAAAAGTTATTCGTACACTAAAAAAGGCATGGCAGCAGCTAAGAAAGCAGCCAAGAAAACTGGTAAGAAAGTATCGTATAGGAAGAAAAAGTAATGGCTAAAGGTCTATACGCTAACATTCACGCTAAGCGTAAACGCATCAAAGCTGGCTCAGGCGAGACTATGCGTAAAGCTGGCACTAAAGGCAGACCCACAGCTAAATCATTTAAGAAAGTTGCAAAGACTGCCAAGAAAAAGCGCTAGTAGCTCCACATCACTGGTTCGCCTTCACGAATGTCTACATGGACAAACGTCTTAGCTAAGCCCATTCCATTAAAACATCCCATGTCTACAGCGTGACGTATGATAGAAGCCTTCTGCTGACCGTTTGAGACGTATATGTCGGCAGCTATACCTTTGGTGTGCGTACCACCACCATTTGCCTTACGCGCCTCTATAGAGTGTTTAACAGACCTAAAACCGCTAGTTATACGGAAGCTAAACCCACACCGCTCTCTAAGCTCATCTAGCTTCTCTAGAAACTCAGGCTTCATTTCGTTTTCGCCAGTCTCCTGACAGTTAAACTCTTCTACACTGAAATACTTATAATCGCCCATTACCACGTACCCTTCCATACTCTAAATTTATCAAACTCACCAGACAGGATTTTACGCTTCATAATCTCTTGTCTAGCATCATTATCACTAGGGTCTACACCAGCCTCTTTCATCCATTCAGTAATTAAATACATTGGGATAGTGCCAACTAGCCTGTTCTCGCCCTTACAGCCTTGCTGTGCCTTTCTTAGCACCTCTGCCCTATGTAGGTCGTCACTTACATCATGTTGGCGCTCTAACGTCATTTTACTGCCGTCATTGCTTACGTGTATTTTTTCTTTTGTAGTAGCCATTGTTTATCTCCATAAAAAAGGGGCAGCCGAAGCCACCCCCTGATTATACTACAACTAACAATTAACCTGCAGTATCAAAAACACCACCGCTAGATGCTTCGTTTTTAGCACATAGAGTAAGCTCAGTAACAACCTGACGCTTAGTAGCATCACCTGTTTTGGCTAGCTCAGTGTTCTTAGTGCCACGTAGAACGCCAACTTCCCACATATCGCTTTGCAGGATGTAAACGTCACTGCCACGACACTCACGGCTTGGAGTAAATTCAACAGTACCCCACGGAGTTACATAAACGTCTACAGAGTTGTAAACAGTTTCTTTAGCAGCATCAATGTTACGTCTGCTGTTACCACCACCCTCAAAACCAAGAGCAATGTTCATGTTAGTTGGCGAAAGGTATACACGATCTGGATTACCACCAGAAGTCCATACTTTTTGCATAACATCATCAAACAAAGTTTGAGTAAACGCACGCGCAGTATCGTTGTCAGTACGTGCTGTAGAGCCAGCTGCATTGCTTCCATCAACTACGGGGTCAGCACCAGCTGTAGTAGAGCCTGTACTGTCGAAGTTAGTGTTAGTGTTAACCCAAGCGCCTAGACCTGCTAACTTGCGTGCAGTAGTAGAATCACCACCTACATATGCTTGGTTAGCAAATAAAGCTTTTTCAATGTCTAATTTTTGCTAGCGTGCAATTTTTAAAGTTTGGTACGCCATTTCCTTAGCGCGCCCTGCTTTAGATAGACCTTCATCAGTGTCTGCAATGATAACAGCGTTTTTGAAGATTTGAGTGCGGTTGTTTAAGCGAGTTGTTGGTGTCGCTGCTGCAAATGTAGTCTCGTCACCTTCAATGTGAAAGTTATCGCCAGATGAGCGTAGAGTATCAGTTTGCCACTCAACTAAAGTGTTTTTAGCTTTAGTCTTTTTACAAGCTGAGTACAGCGGGGTATCATCGGGAGTAATAGAATAAATAACGTCAGATAAGTCTTCTTTTATTCCAGAAATGTCGTATGAGTCGTACGTGTTTGCTACTTGTGCCATGATTATTTCCTCAAGATTCTAAGATTAAAGCCAGTGCGTCATTAACGCTACCTGACTTGGATAAGTTTTGTCGCATTTTCTTTTTTACTTGAGAGCTATTATTGCCTTTTTTTGCTCCTGCCTTCACTGGGCGCTTTTTGCGCTTTGCAGGGCTGGCTTTTTCAACAGCAGCATCTTTGCCTGACATTAACTCTTGATACTTGATAGCGTCATGTAACACACGGATAGCCCTGTGATCCATAACCTGAGCGATTTCATCTGCTTCGTAACCATACATTTGTGTGCCAGAAGTGATCAATTTATCCTTGATCTGTGTAGCTTTATTCTGGTCTGCAAATTCAGGTAATACCTTCTGCAAATTCATCATCTCTTGCTGCAAATATGCTTGTTGCGCTGCTTGCTCAGCTTGAGTTTGCTGTTGTGATACTTGCTCCATTTGTTGCATCTGCATTGAATAGTTTTGCAGTTGCTCGTCATATTTCAGCTTAGCATCCATATAACCAATTGGGTCAGTTTCAAACAGTTCTCTTGCTGGCTCGACAGGCGGCTGAGCTAAAGTGCCTTGCTGTGCTTGCTGGTAGAGCTGTGCAATATTTTGTCTCTCTTGTAATAAGGCAGAATACACGGCTTCAGCTTCTTTTTTAGCTGTAGCTGCTTCTTGCATACCTTTTTGGACATACTTTTGACCACTATAACCTTGCTTGAGTTCATCAAGGGTAACAACCTCAGTCTTGCCGTCTACTTTGACGGTGATGGGCTGCGCTTGATTACCAGCTTGTTCAGTATCTTCTGTGTCCTCATCATCTTCAGATTCATCATCGTCAGATTCTTCTGATTCATCGACATCTTCATCGTCTTCATCAGTTTCAATTTCAGCCTCTACTTCCTCTTCAACCTCTTCATCCTGCTCCAGAGCTGCCTCTTCTTCTAAGGTTTCTTCTTCAGGTTGTTCAGTTTCTTCAGGTTGTAAAATGCTATCAATTGCACCTTCTACAGAGGTGTCTGGTCTTTCTAAAGTTTCAGTCGTTTCCACGGTGCTGTTCCTTTTTCTTTCTTATCGTAGATTGCCTCGTCTGCAAAAACAGTGTTGAAGTAACCTTCGATGTGGTTTAGCGCACGTACAATATCATGCGCTTCTTTAATGGCATCCATTGATGCCTCATTACTCAGGAAAACACTGGTCTGTTGTTCCCGAATATTCTCTAAGACTTCCTTAAAGGTTTCGTCTTTATAAATCTCTCTGGCTCGGTTAGCCTTTTCTTTTATGTTCAAAATCTACCGCCAGTTACAGCATCTACTGGAGCTTGCTGTGGGTATCTAGGCGCTGCCTGATCTGCCTTAACTTGTGCAACATCTACGCTAGTACCGTACTGCCCTAGTATCTTAGCTGCATCAACTAATAGGTCTTGATCCATCTGATCACGCGCTCTATCGTCTTTAGCAATAGCCTCTTGAGCATCAATCTGTAGCTTAGCCATATCAGTCTGAGCCTTAGTTTGTGCTTTCATCTGCTCTGCCTGTAAGTACGCTTCTTGCTGCGTCATTTGTGGCTCTTGTTGCTGCTGCTGTTGCTGTTGCTGCTGCATGATCTGAGCTTCTGTTTGCTCATCCATAGGATTAAAGTAACGATTAGAGTTAGGCAGCCCATTCATAGCTAGCATATCACCCAGTGTGTTTCTAATCTGAGTTAAACCAACAATACCGTTTTGTAATCCATAGCCCTGAAGAATCTGCATCTGCATTTGTAGCGTTTGCTGCAGTGCTGCTTGCTTTTGTTCTTCCTGACCTGTGCCTAAGCCAACATTGACCTTGACATCCATTTTCTTGTCCCAGCTGCGTGGGTCGATAGGCTCATACTGACCGCCTGTTACACGCATTACAGTGGCTTCCTCGCAGTTTTCAATTACTAGCTTGAGCATTAGCTTAAATAGCTGGCTAACACCGCCCTGAGCTAAATTACGAGCCATAATCTCTATCTGGCTTGCAGCACCCTGCATGGTTGCCATTACAGCAGTAGCTGTCTTAGCTTGTAACGCATCAGGATTAAGACCCAGACTAGCTTTTGATACGCCTACCTTGTTCTCAATCTCTTGGTCATAATACTGGATAGCAGACAATGTTTGACCTGCAACAAAAGGTACAGCCAAAGGTTGTATAGACCCTGCCTGCTTCACCCTTACTACACCACCAATTTCATTGTTAAGCACATCGTCAATATTGACTGCGCCATCTAAAATCTCTGTTCTAGGGTTGTTAGTTAATGCGATGTTATCTAATACGCCTCTTAGCAACGCTGTAGCGCTATCTTGATCATTCATGATGAGGTCAGCAATACTAGTGCCGTAGAACGTATGTGGCTCTGGCTCTACTTCAAACACTGCAAATGGCAGGTGTCCGTACTGCTCAATGTCTAGCACCTCGTAGCTGTCACCACCTAACAATAAACGATGTAGCTGCGGAATACCCACGCCTTCAACATCCATTCTAATGTATAGTTCAGTGACCATTACTTTACGCATACTAAGGTCTTGCTCGTCATCATCGAAGGTATCAACGTAACCAGTACGCTCGAAATCCTCTAAATCAGCAAACGAGCCACTGTCATCCATGTTGCCTAGCTCTACTACCTCTTCAAAGTCGTAGCCCATCTCAACTAGGTCGCCAACACGCATATCTGTTCTGTGGCATACCGCATAGGCATCATCAATACTACGTGCAGACGCATCTACATAAAACTCTTCAGGTGGCACGCTCTCAATTTTAAGATCGCCCATTTCACTAGTCTTCATTACCTTTAGATCATGGCGTGGCGCTTCAACTTCCATGCCCATTTGATCTATTTCCATCTCATACGTAGTTGTATGCTCTACAACCTCAATGCCATCGTCATTAACAATAGCAGTAAATTCCATATCGTTCAGGTTGTTGAAGGTGTAGATTTCACCCTCTTCTGTAGTGTCGTAATACGCCTTAACTATGCCTGTTTTCTTTAACATAGCATCGTGGATAGCATCAGCTAGCACTGTATAGCCGTTTAGCTCTTCAAACTTGTAGTTAACGTATTTAGTCGCTTGCTCAGCAAAGCGTATCTGATCTGGCTTGTTAGGAACAAACTCTACAGCACGATCTGACTGCAAGAATACACGCATCAGGCTAGGCTTCATGTTTCGGATAGAATCACGCACCTTAGTGGCTACCACAGTAGATCGACCCTCTTCCTCGCCAATATCTACCTCACCTTCATAGTAGCGTTGAGCCTTGATTCTAGATGGAGCAATCTCTGACTCTACAAAACTAACGCAGTTCTCTACTGCTGATTGTGCAATAGACTGTATATCTTGTTCTGTTAACGGCTTAGCATCCATTTATTTTGATCTCTCTTCTACGTTACCTAACAGCCCTAATTGATACAGAGCGTTGTAAACTTCTGGTTGACGGTATGGCGCTGTCACCTCTGCAATTTTACTGCCGCCAGCTCTTTGTACTGCTCCAGATGCCCGACCCATTGCGTGAGCTGCCTCACCAGCAATTCTAGGTGAAGATGCTAATGCTGTAGTGACTGCTGCTGGCGCACCTGCTAAATTATATGCTTGAAGCGACCCTAGCGTTGTAGTAGCTTGCTGCAACCCTCTAGGTGTCCATGACGACATTTGCTGTCCAGCGATCATAGGGAATAGTGTACCATCAGATGCTTCATCGAGCATAGACCCTAGACGCAAACGCTCACCATAGTTTGTGTTTACGTTATTACGCATAATAGACGATAGTTTACGCAGCGCAGTATCAGCTGATTTATTATTGCCAAGACTCAATGCTCTCTCCATCTCAAACAACAAGTCTGATGATTTGCTGTAATCATCCATAGCTTTAGCATAATCAGGCGCTTGTTTTGCTACTGATTTTTTAATTTCATCATAGACGTTTTTAACTGCTGCGTATGCTGTTCTATTTTCAGCAGGCAGCCCCATCAAGATTTCCCCAACCGACTGCTTTAACTGATCTAAGCCTTCTGGCGTGTGAAACTCAGCAGGGTCGAGCTTTGCCCAATCATCTACTTTTGCTTGCACAGCCTTTAAAGCTGCCGCAACAGATTCATTTTTTATTTGTCCTTTAAATGCAGCAAACTTATTAAACGAGTTCTGTAATGAGCTAAAAGTGTCTGTAAGGTCTAAAACCGTTGCATCTTTAGATACTTCTGCCATGTTTGATTTATAGTTTTCAGACGCACGCATACGCATATCAGTTAGCGCTTGTCTAGCAGTGTCAACAATATCTGTTGGGTTTGCTGTACCTCTTAGATTAGAGGTAAACAGGTCGCTTTTTGTGCCACCCGCCTCGCCTGCTCTAAATGCTTGCTTAAGAGGTTCAGTACCAGTGCCAGTTAACGTGCCTGATATAGCTTGCGCTGTTGTGCCTACAACAGGAGCTACAGCTTTAGTTGTTGCTGATATAGGCTCTATTGCTTGACCTACCGCAGCTGTTTTTGTGCCAAATTGCTGCAATGCTGGTATTTTAGACAGCATACCACCACCGCCCATTAAAACAGTTGACGCATCTGCGAGTATTCCTGCTGGGTCAGTTGCTACCGCGTCTAAAAATGCTTGCTCGCTACCATATTTGCTTGCGTAATATTGCCCTACAGCATCAGCAACCTGATCGCCAGTCTCATCACGACCCAAAAACTCTACAATAGGGTCTGGCACAACTTTTTGCACTATGCCTCGCGCTAATTTTTGCAAGGTAGTTAAAGTCTGCACTGGGCTAGCTAGCGCGCTGACTGTATCCGCACCTAACTGGTAAACAGATGAAGGTAAGTTAGTAACACCCTCAGCTACTGCACCTAAAACAGAACGGTCTTCAGGTTGCGCTTCAGTTTGCACCTGCTGAGCCTGCCTATCTTGCGCTCGCTTTAGCTTAATAGCTTTAAGAAACTGTTGCTCATCATCTAAAGGTGTCTCAGATGTAACTAAAACAGGCGTTCCTTTAAGGTCTACGTTGTATTCGTATGCCATATATTACAATCCTAACATCTGGTTCATTCGCGCTCTGTATGGCGATAACTGCTTGGCTAATACAAGTTGTCTCGATTCAGCAATATCAACTAAATCTTGCAATTCGTCTCTGGCATCTTCCATTGCTTTCTTATAATCTTCATCTGATAAAGTGAATTTTTGCAGCCTATCAATTGCTGCCGCAGCTGCTGCACCTTCACGCTCAGTAATCTGACCGCCACCTTTAAGCATTTGAAATGCTCGCATAAATGATTTGGCTGCGAAGTTTTCAATATATGACTCACCTAGTGTCTGATTAGATGTTACAGCTGGCACTCTGCCCTGCAAAACACCAACTTTAGAGCTAATTGCATCCATTATTTCAGGGTCAGCTAAGGCATTTTCTAAAGATATCAGCTGTCTACTCATAACGTCAATGCCTTCTTTGCCATCTTGCTCTTTCTCTGTCAGATACTGTAACTCTAGCGCAGTAAATTTCTTGCCAGCTGCTGCTGACTCAGACGTTACAGGTGTCGCTCCTTCTGGTAGCTCTAGGTCGCGCTTACCACCAAATGCAGAGGTTTGGTACGCCTGCGGGTTGCCTTCAGCATCTGTGTAATAATGTACAGATGTCCCGTAAGTTTCTTGCTTGCCTTGCTGTGTTAAAATGGCTTTAAGGACTTCAGGCGCTAAACTAGGCTGTTGTCTAACTAAATCAGCTAAATCAGTTCGACCAATACGCTCTAAATATGCAACAGTTTGATTTGCTTGTTGCTGACTAACTTGCAACTCTTGCATTTTGTTGTAGTGAGCAGTTATGCCTGCGCTTGGTGCAAATCGCATTTGGTTAAATGCTTCTGCAATACGTGCATTTTTTACAGGGTCTTTTAATGCATCCCCTACACGCTGAAATAAGTTACGCTTTGGCTGTGGTGGCACTGGTGGTTGTATTGGCTGGACAGGGGCTGGGGCAGGGGCTTGTACAGGTGCAGGAGCTTGCTGCCCTAGTTGTGGTGTATCAATGCCATTTACGCCCAACTGACGAGCCTGCTGGTTCATTTGATCCATTTGTTGCTGCATACGCTTTAGGTTTAAAAGGTCTATTTCCTGTCCACCCATGTTTAACAAACTCATTGCTAGCTCCTTACGCCATTTGTTTAGCTTTAGCTAAAAGCTCCATAAGCCCCATGTTATCCATAGCAGAGCCGTATGGGTTCATTTGCGCTTGCTGCAAGGGCACATATTGAGCCGTGCTTTGTGCTAATGCATGATGCTCTGGGGGTGCTTCAGCCGCAAAGTTTGCGCTTGCAAACCTTTCTTGTAGTGAAGGACTTGCTGCTTCAGGTGGTGGCGTGTAGCCCATGCTGGCTAGCTCTTGCGGTATGTTGTTAACCCCACCGCCTAGCTCTGGCATATTACCTGTCATGAATCCTTCTGGTGCGCCACCCTGTAAAGCTGCCTGCATAGCTTGTGGGTTCATACCGCCTGCTGACGGCTGCATACCTACCATGCTAGGTGGCATTTGAGGTAATCCGTTAGCACCAGCAGCAGGTGCAGCAGCTGACTGCGATGCTACAGATTTCATTAATTTTTCCAGTAAGTCAGGGCTGGCTGCCAATGCTTCGATCATGCTAATTCCTCAAATATGTTTCCGTAATTAACAGCTAGATAGCCAGATGGCATCGTTACTACATTCTCTGGCATAACCTCTTCTACCTCTTGTGCTATGAATCCTAAACGCATACTGTTGCTTAAACCTGCATTGTCTGCGTCTTCAGTCCAATCCCAAGAGTAGACACCAAGACCATTATCTAACCTGCCAAGCTCTTTGATGTTAGTTTTCAGGCGCATATCTGATAAAGCAGCCAACTGAGTACCCATCGTTAGATAATCCATGATTCCGTTTTGCTTGGTTGTTTGTTGCGACTGTGGAATAGTTGAAGCGCCTAATGCTTGTGATAGATAGCCAATAGTCGATGCTGGTGCGCCTGTATAGCCTGCAAACTGCTGTTTAGCTGCATCAATAAGTTGCTGTTGCATTAGCTGTTGCAGATTGCCTTGCTCACGCACATCACCAGTAAGCGTTCGACCCATGTCAAAGCCTTGTTGTGACAATCTACCCAACTGACCTGCCGCTTGTAGTCTCTGCCCTGCACCTTGCAAGCCAGCTGACTGATTAGCTAAGCCTGCCTGTAACATTCTTTGTAAGCCTTGTTGTTCAACATTTTGGTTAGCCATGCCAGCCTGTAGCTGACGAGCCAGACCTGTTTGCTCTGTTTGTTGATTTGCGCGTGACGCTGTTAGCTGTGCTTGTTGATTAGCTAGGCTAGCCTGCATTTGACGCTGTAAGTCTTGCTGAGCCATTTGTTGTGCATTCTGGAAGCCTTGTTGTCTTAACTGTCCAGCCATAGCCCCTGCACGGTCATAGAACGCTCTATTAGACTCTGCCTGTGCGATTCCATGTCGTGACCCACCGAAAGCTCCAGCTGCGCCCATTTTAGCGTTCTGTTGCATTTGTTGAATCTGTCTAGCACGGTCAAGGTCTGCCATGCTTTGGTTAACAACCTGAGATTCATATGGGTTTGTATACGCGCCTAAATCAGTGCCTGCCAACTGACCAGCAGTTACATCGCCTGCTTGCGTCATTCTTGACCCCATATCAGTGCCAACCTGCTGTGTTCCCATACTAGTAGAAACATCCATTGGCTGATACTGAGTGCCAGCTGTAGCAGCTTGCGTGGCATCTGTTAAAGCTGTAGCAGACTGCTGCATCACATTTGGCGCAGTTGGATTGTTCATTTGCGTCTGGGCTGGCGTAGCTACTGTAGTTTGCGGTGCGTTAGCTCCACCCTTGCCACCTGATGTTGGTGCTGTTGCTGGCTGTATTTGCTGCGCCCCTTGTATTCCTGCGTTTGCTGCTGCTGCCATTAGTATCTACCCCTTCTGCCACGAATATTCGCCTTGTTATACTCAGTCATCATGCTGTTAAATTGTTCTTGATCTGTCAGCACTTTGGTATCTGCGGGATTAGGGTTGCCAAACAAGCTGTCGTAGATTTTTTGCTGCTCTGGGTTCTTTCTAGCTAATTCTTGCTGAGCTTGCTCAAACAGCGGGAAGGCACTGTAGCCTTTCATACCACCACCAAAGTCTTGCGCTTCTGGCATACCTTGCATTGGTGTAGATGGTGCAGATAACCCAAAGGCACTTGCAGCATCTAGCTGGTTTTGCATGGCAGACATTTGTGTCGGATTGATTGCAGCTAAGTCTGCGCCCATGTAAGGCTGATAGCCTACTTGCTGTGCAACTTCTGACCGCGCTAAGTTTCTTATAGTAGGCTCTTTTGCCCACTCTGGAATAGTTGCTTCTGTAGTTTGACCGCCACCTTTACCGCCACTCATGCTATAGCTCCTTCGCTAATGTGGTGAAGGCTTCGCTCCACCCATGTTCTTTCAAAACCTTAGACCAGCCTTTTCTACCTGCCAATGACATTCCCTGACAGCCTTGTTGTTTAGCAAATATTGCTGCCGAGCTTTCCATGTCAACAATTTGATCCATCTCACCGCCTGCTAGAAACACATGAAATACCTTCTTTCTTGGGTATTCTATGATCTCTGTTACAGCGCATCCCTTCTCTGCTGGCCAAAACTGATACCGTAAAGCGTGTATGCCTTCTACAATATCTTCATATTCATGCGTGCCACCACTGTATGCTAAGGCAGCTTCAATCCATTTGCGACATCTAGCTAATTCTGCGTCTATGCTCATAGGCTCTGATTATACCATTTTTTAAGTTATCGAGGTATTTCGTGTGATACGTTGTAATCTACTTCAGTATCAGAAACTCTATGCCCGCGTAGCACCTCAAAAACTTCTTCGTTATTTACTGATGCTAAAGCTAATGCTTCTGCCGCCTCAATAGCCTGTGCTTTAGTTTCACACTCTTGGTGTATGATTATTTCTCTACGATATTCACTATCTAATCTACTGTATGCAACTATCATTTTATGGCTCTTGTTTTGAAATTTTTACAAAAGATTGCATTATTTGACCTGAATCACCGCTTCCAATCTCCCTGATTTCCATAGAATATTTTAACTCTCTGCTTTCATAAGCAGTTTTAAACATCAACGCTGCGTTTTGCGTTCCGCTAAAATATCTTTCATCAATATCCCTGTATTCTATTAGCGCTGTACCAGCGCTTTCCCACGCGTAAGGATGCCAGTATAAAGTTGTCCCACTAGCAGGTGCAGAAGGGTAGGTAGTCAGCAAAAAATACGTTCTATTCTGGGAAGGCATATACTGCCACGAATATATTTTTTTCTCAAAAGAACCGCCTGACTGGTTTTCATGCACCGCCCCAAACTCAGTAAATAAGTGCGTTTTGTTCCCTGCAACAGAATACCATTGCTCGTATATGGACACTGTGCTGTATTCCCCGCCAGTGATCTGTGTTGCGCTTCCTAAACTTTCACCGTTTGAGGATACGCCTGTTGGAACATATAAAGAAAACTTTACCTGCAAATCATTAGTTGTGGATGTGTAGCCCCAACTAATTTTCAAGTTGGCATCGACAAACCGCATGGTTGCCATAGGCGTTAACATATCGTATATGTAGCAATAATTCCCAACACAACTGAATGATGTTGTTAGTGGCTTTTGCCCACCATCTCTTATCATCAGATAGTCTTCTTTATGATACTTGAGATTACCTACATCAACGCCATCTACTGTGCCTGTAACTGTAATATCACCTGTTACATCGAGACCGCCAGTTACTCCACCCTACAAATTAGTTGTACCTGCCACAGTCAACGACTGTGTGCCTGATGGCGGCATGCCTATGAGTACATTGCCAGTAAATGTAGCACCTGATAGGTTTGCTTTTCCTGAGATGTCTTGATGGGCTGTTAGGTAAGCACCTAAATCACTAATCTGACTTTCAGTAATGCTTAATGCCGCTTGGTGCTGAGTAACACTACTTTGTGTAATGTTTGCATCTGGTACGTTTGCCCATGTAACAGCAGTGGATAGATCGTTAGCTTCTGTAAATGACGCTAGGTAGCCAGCATCTGCGTGATTACCCCACCCATGCGCTGTATTCCAATCTCCAGAGTTGTCTGTGACTATAGAATACGAGCCTGAAGTAGCATCTCGCTTCATCAAGCCTTCTGAAGCAAAATCTCCATCAACAACTACGTCAGAATGGCTAGTTTCTAAGGTAGAAACCTGTGTAGCTAGGCTAGTTGTTACGGCTTGATTATTACTGTCGCCTATGAAGATATTACCATCGTTGAGGTTAGGAGTAGCGTTAGTACGCCCTGCGCCCATGATTTTTACAGAACCAGCTGAGGCGTGTGATCTAGTAACCTTGCCTATTTTTTGTACAGATGAGCCTTCACCTGTTGGTGCTGTAGATACAAGCGCGCCAGCTGTAGCGCCTACAAATAACTCATCACCTTCTGTGTAGCTACTGGTGTCTAATCCAGCCAATGTACCAAACGTGTAAACCTCAAGGTTAGCATTGTTGTTAGCGTCTATGGCTGCCAGACCAAAAGCAGGCATTTTTGCAGCATCGTCTGCATCTGCTTTACTAACGACAGTTGTGTTGCCAGATATACCAGAAATATAGACAACATCACCTTTTGTTAGCGCCTCACCTGCTTGTGCTTTGAACACTACAGCGCCACGCAAATCACCTATAAACTCTGTTGCCTCTACGTCACCTGTAACTGTAACACCATCAGCAGTAGCTTCTGCCTTGATGTTTCCGCTGTGGTACAGAGCAGATACTTGCGTGTAGTCTACAGTGCCGTCAGCGCCTCTCAAATCGCCTGTGCTAAATCCTAACCCATCATCTGAGGTAAAGGTAACTATGCCTGTAGAGCCATTATATGATCCACCAGTAAATCCATCACCATCTGCACCATTAGTGCCGTTCGTACCATTAGTACCATTAGTGCCGTTAGTGCCTCGCACATCTGCGGTTGAGAAGCCTAAACCATCATTTGACGTAAATGTGATTATTCCAGTATTGGAGTCGTATGAACCACCAGTGAAACCAGTGCCATCTGTGCCATCAGTACCATCAGCGCCTGCAACACCATTACCTATAGTATTCCATTGACCGTTGCCACTGTATAAGATTGTTTTGTTATCGTCATCCCACACCAACATACCGTCACGATACGCTGTAGCCCCTGAAACATAAAAAGCTAAGTGTGACTTTGTTCTCGTTAAAAAAGAATTTAGTCGCTCAGCCCAATGCTTGTACTCAGTTTGCCCTGCTACTGGCGGTCTTTCTACACTCATCGTTTACTACCAGCCTTAACGTCTAAACGTATTGTGCCAAGTGTAGCAGTCTGCCCTTTGCCTACAAAGGTTAAATATTTTTCAGTAGCTGGCAAATTTGCTACTAGCGTTGGCATTACGGTGTTATCAATATACTCACGACTCGCACCTGTGAGAGTTTCGTAAGTTAACATTGCAAATGAATCAGCAGCAGATATATCCCCATCATTATTAATATCACCTAACTGCCTGCCATTTATAAGCGTGTTAAATATACTGTCTGGTTGCAAGCCAGAGCCAACATCGAGAAGATCGAGTGCTGCATCTCCGTGATTTAACAGCCAATCTCCCTGCCTCACATTTAACTGCGCCTCTCTTGCAGTAATCCTAACGTCTGTTGGGCTGCCTGATGCTTTGATGAACTTGCTGACAGACTCAGGGCTATTGGGATAATTTCTTGTTGCAAACGACACATGAATGTTACCCTCAGAAATATGATCTGGTATTACCTGTGTAATATCCATAACCTGATCGCCACTGCCAATTTGTATTTTGCCAGTCTCTGCGCGTGGGTAGTCATCATAGTCTGGCGTATTGAATGAAAACTCATGCTCGTATATCTTGCCAGATGGCGCTGCATAAACAGGGTGTGCAAAAATACCTGAGTCTATGCCAGATGTTCTGTCCATCTTGCCAATATTCCAATGCCCTTCTTTATAATCATAAACTACATAACTGTCGTTTTCCGTGCCTGCGTTGCTAGGATAGAACCACCACACTTCATTATGCTGACCGTTGTGGACACACACAGCTTTAGAGCGCTGCCCTATGTTTAAGTTTTTAAAAACATGGTCATGCACATCACATGGTAAGTCTTGTACAGCTGAGCCGTTGTATACGAAAAATCCATTCGCTCCCATCCAGAATGCGCCTTCGTCTATAGACACAGCGCAGTGTCGAGAGATAGCACCACAGTCTCTACCTACCTGCTCAAAACCATAAACTGTTGGCGGTGCTTGGTACGTAGCTGTAAACGCATCTACTGTTGTAAGTATAAGTGTACGCCCCCTAGTGCCTATGCCTAGCATTATCTCGCCAGTAGTAGCTAATTCAAAGTCGCCTGCTTGGTTTGTTGCTGCTGGTGTCCACTGGGTTAAATCCTCTTGGTCGCACCATGCTATCCTGCGAAGGTTAGTGGTGTTAGCAGTTGCTCCTGCACATAACATAAAGACAAAACGCTCTTCTGTAACAACCATAGATTTAGCGCCATCAGGCGCTTGTGTAACTAATGTAGCAGGGTTTGCGTTGTTTAATATCCACTGATATAACTTTCCATCTTCTGATGACACGCCTACAAGGTACTCACCCCAAGAATCTAACGACCAAGTTGTAGCCTCTTGGATGATACCGCCACTTGGTCTTTCAATGCCAAATGCGCCTTTACCATAAGCAAAACCACCATAACTTATGTTTTGGTCTGCATCTAAATCACCAGCTGTGAAGCTAGATGGCGTAATATCTGTAACAGTCCCAGACTCGTTTATGCCAAACAGCTTATTGTATGTTCCGCACGCAATATGTGCCGTACCGCTGTTATCCTTCCAGCTAACCATGCCTCTTGCAGTCTGACCTGTACCTAATGTAACGCCAGCTGTGTTGTTCGTGTTTGTACGGTCTTCCTTTTGTCTCCAGCCGCCAATTGTTCTTAGGCTGCCATTTTCCCAGCGCATTAAGTTAGCATCGCGCCAACGCCCTGCTGACTGCGATTCTGTGCCGTGCTTTACTACGCCTGCTGGTATATCTAAACTAATTAATGGCATTACTTCTTCCTTAGACTCATTAACTTATCAGCGCCCTTAATACCAAAGCTGCTGCTGACCGCAATAAACAATAGATACTGATACCACTCAGGCAAGCGCGACAATGCTGCAAAGCCTTCTTCTACCCTAGCGATAATTGTAGGGTCATCTACACCTACCGCATAACCTATAAAAACGATAGGCGCGGTGAGGCAAATTACTAGATACTCGTCTTTCCAGCTTTCCTTCGAAGCCTCAGCCATCTTAGCTTCCCAGTCAGCATCATTCTCGCTCATGGTCATCTTGGCTTTGTGCTTAGCTTGCTTCTCTTCAGCCTTGTTCTTCATGTAACCGCCAGCTAAGTTAGCTATTGGTGATATTAAACTTTGCCACATAATCTATTACCTCAAAGGGTCACTAACATGGTCTAACCCCATCCAAAGGTCAGAAATTTCTCTTTCGATAACTTTATACTCATCTCTAAGCTCTGTCATCGACTCGGACACCAATTCTGCTTGCTTAACTACTGACTTCATCCCTTCTATCTCTTTAGATAGCTCAGATACGTCTGATTGCAGTTCTAAGAGGTTTTTTTGGCTTTCTGCCATAACTGATAGGGTTGTTCCTAAAGTAGCTAATTTAGCGCTTAACTGGCTTATATCGTTATCTTGTAATTGTTGCTGTATTAGCTTAATTTCTTCCTCAATAGGAGCAACATCAGGAACGGTTACAGCTTCTACTGTCTCTAGTCTGCCGTATAAGCTGCTGGCAGCCCAGATAAATGAGCCAATCGTTGTTGCAAGCGAGAACACCACGGCAATGTAAATACCTTTGAGCTTAACGCCACCAATTGATAATTCTGTATCTGCTAAACTCATTCGCAATCCATATTAAAGAAACAATCATAGCCCTGTGCTATAGGCGATGTATGATAAAACTCTGATTCAGCACCTAACGCCAGTATTTCTGCCTCAGATGCGTACAGGTCTAACCCGAAGTCATTGTTGCCTGCTAGCATAACTACGGTCAGGTTACGTGTCGTGTTATATCCCATTGACACCCATTGCGCGTTAGCGTCATAGAATATATTAACATCATCCGCTGTAGTGTTATTGTCTTCGATACTATCTTGTAGGTAGGTAGCAGCATCGCTTGCAGCTACGGCTAGGTACACTGCTGCCGCATTAGCATTTGTCTCTATGTCGTCAGTTGCTTGGTTAAATTCTTCTGTCTGCTGCTCAGTGATTACAAGCATATCTTGGTTAGCCTGCACAAACTCTTGAACCCCTGCCTTGTCATTGGGGGTGACGGCTTCTGCGACTTTTTCGTTTACCTGTATAGCGGTACTCATAGATACAACCACTTCGGTAAACTGATCTACGCTGTCGTGCATAATGTTTAAATGCTCTTCAGCCTTTTGTTCAAGCACTTGCCTGATGTCACCATGTGGTAAGTAGTTGCTAGCGTAGTTGGATAAAGCAGTGTTGTAAGCGTCTAGCATTTCTGTACTAATGTGCGCTGTGCTAGACAATGTACCATCACTAATTCCAACACCCTGATGCGCGTACTCCATGCCCGCACCAGCTAACTTAATAGCACGGTCTATCTGACCTACGATATCTCCGCTACTGTTGAGCAGGTTTTCATGCTCACTGCTTTGTGCTGCGGTACTTATCGCTAATAGAAATATAATCCTCTTCAACATTGTCTTCCACCTTTTTGCCAATTCCCAACACCCCGTTGTACCAGTCTTTATGCTCCAAGTAATCTGGAATATATAGCTCTGGCTGCTGCTTTATTACTAATAATCCTTTTCTTCCTGCTATTAACTTGCCATTTAAGATCAACGGACACGGACTTCCAGCGGTTAGCATGGCTCTGTACACTAACGGTGACTGGCAAAGTCGTGACACGCTAGCAACCTTTAGGTTTAAGTCAGCCAGCATCTTTGCGTCTTTTATTCTCTGGCACTCTTTATCAACAACATACTTACCAGACGAAAACCCAACAGCAACAGTCTGTAACGAGCCGCCAATGCCTTGCAAGCACGTATCTGACCCACTGCTCATGTAGCTAGGACTAATCGCACTGCCTACTGGTATTTCTGAAGAGCTGCCAGCACCTTGATAGGTGTTACTGACACTGTGGTCTTCACTTACGTTATTGCTACTGACCGTGCTGTCAATGGCGCTAGTATTTAGGCTGCCCTCTTGATTATTCTGAGCATTAGCCATAACGCCAAACAATAATAAACCAAACCAAGCCTTTCTCACTTTAACAGCTTCTGCACCGTTTCTGACTCATATATTCTTATGCCTAGCCAGATAATAGTAAATATACTTGCTAATGGTGGCAACCATGCAGCTACGGACATAACGCCTGTTGATGCAGCAATCACATCAATTGCTTGTTTCGATTCTTCAGTCATTGTATTTCCTGTAATTTTGTGCATGATTACACCTAAAATTATCCTAAAGTAGCTCTCTTCCACATATAAACACCATAACTTGCCTGCTGGACATTAAAGGCAGTACCACTACCAGTAAAGCTAGTCGTTGTTGACCAAGTGGTGTTTTCGTCTAAGTGATCTAACTTATCACCCTCTGAGACGTTTATCGAAAGGCTGTTATCTACCATTGTTTTATTTGTCCCCTCAACGCGAAGATTTGTGTTATGGGCGTGGGATGGCATATTGCTGACGCTAATACCGCGACTATTATCGCTATAATTACTACCTGCGGATGGGGTTGTACCATTAACAGTTTGCAATACACGACCCCCACCAATAGCCGTCCAAGTGCCACCAAATAAGGTTGCTGGCGAGGTTGAAGAGGTAGATATATAAACTGCACCTACAGGGTAGATTTGATTAAATATTGACTGTACTAAAGTGCCTTCAAGGCTATTAGCTTTTACTTTGCCTCTAAACTCCCAATCATTACTGTTGTAATGGTTTTTAGCAGTCCAATGGTTAGCGCCACCATTTCTACGGAATAAAGCAATTTTGTCATTTCCCGCACCTGACAATACTGGGTCGCCATTACCACAATACTCAATACCACCGCCAGTAGCATTTGACTGTCCGACATAAACGCGACCATTACCCTGATTGCCGCCCATTGCCCTTATATTAGCCGTACCGCCATCGTCACAAAGCACATCGAGAACAGTACTTGTACCACCGTCAAATTTACCGTCACCTGCAACGTGTAGCCTTGAAGAAGGACTAGTAGTACCTATACCTAATTTGCCTGATGAGTCAATACGCATACGTTCTGTCATGGTTACTTCTGAGCCTACGGCTGTTGTTGTAGATGCCGCGTTAAAAAACTTTAGCTCGTTATCGAGAGTTAATGCGCCTCTAGTGAAATTTGAATTGGATGCTGTTGAAATAAACTTGTTTGCTTGTGACTTGTGAGATTCTACACCAAACCCTATAAGAGTTTCAGCTGAAGAATACGTAGCCCCAAAGTTGTTTAGTGTGTGTCCTGTTATATACTTAACACTTAAAGCTGTACCACCGCCAGTCGCTGCAACGTCACCGCCTTTAATTACACCCGCAACATCTAATTTGCTATCAGGACTAGTAGTACCAATACCTACGTTTCCACTAGTTGCTACAGTTACTTGCGGGGTGAATGTGCCAGATTGAACCTTACCAATGTTAAATTGCCATTCAGTTCCATCTGTATCGTACCAGAGATTACCCCTTTCTGGACTTGACGAAGTGCCGTAGTTAAATCCTACATTACCTGTAGCGCTTTTAACATTCAGTGGGGATAAAGGACTATCAGTACCTATACCTACGTTGCCACCATAAGGATTTAATGATAAATCATACGAAGTTGTACCACTATTGTTTGCTATTTGAGTATACCAAGAGTTACCTGTATATCCATGAAAAGAGGACAAGCTAGACGCGCTATGATTTTCATGCCTAACTTTAGCATTTGTTGCTGATGTTGCTAAATTAGTTCCATTAGAAGCATCACCAACTGTATGCAGTTTAGCCGAAGGACTACTAGTACCTATACCTACGAGACCAGAAAAGGTTGCTGCAACATCTGTAGCTGCGGCTGGAACAATACTTAAAGCAAGAATATCAGTATCGCCTGCCAATACACTGTCAACCGTATCCCAGTTAGCATTAAGGGTTGTACCCCAAGTGTCTGTATCACCGCCTACCGCTGGTTTAGAAAAATAGTTATTAGTCGTATTAGTTGCCATGCTTTAGCTCCAGCGTACATGATTTGGTTGTTTAGAACGGCTTGTATCTAAGCCTAGCTTGCGTGTTCTTAATCTGTCGTGCTTGTATTCAGCATCGTTAGATGATGCATTAACTCTCTGCACTGCTGCTCCATACATCTGTGAAAACAATGCTAGTCTTTCGTCATCTTTTAGGTAGATTGCAGCGTGTATTAGCGAGCCATATAAATATACATCAGGTGAATCTTCTAGAAGCCAGTTTTCTTGACTATTAGTCGATAAAGAAAGTTCAGTTAGATAGGACAAGTTAACCTTGTCGAAAGTGCGCGTCTTTGGCTGCGGGAACAGCATCACTATTCCCGTTCCGTTTAAAGCTGCAAAAGTGTAATATTGCGGTTCGCCAATCTTGTTTTCACTGTTCATTTTGCGCTCGTCATACGCATTCTGTGATAAATACTCTAGCGGATGAAACTTGGCAGTATCACTAATATCTGGGTAGTAGTGGACATTTTTAGTTTCTAGCCAGTCAGCAGGCAGGTAGGCAAAATCACCACTTACTGATAATTGCGCTGTTGTTTCCATCTTCCAGTGACGCACATCGCGATTGATCTGACCCTCAGCCATATCAATAAAGGTTGGAATAACATCTGTTAGGTCATCCCGATTTAAAAAATCTGCAATGCCAGACTTCAGTTTGTCATATGTAGAAATTGCCATTATTGCGCTCCAGTTATCATGCGATTATAACAAATTTAGACCTGTCACTCTTGTTTAGTTTAACAAGCCTTGTGGCACGTAAAAACTTTCAGCATCTATGAAGGGTCTGTCTAGCAATCCTGACGCTGGTTGTTGCAAAGTTTGCCGAGGTGGTATCAGCTCACCCTCTAATGGCTTACTAACTAACCCTCGTCTATAAAAGTCTAGCAACCCTAATGCACCTAGCGCTCCATAACCTGCTGCTGGTATAAGGTTGTCTTTTACATAACCCTCATCCATATTTCTGTATGCACTACGTATACCTCGCAAAGCGTCTGCTATAGACGATTGCTCTACCATAGACTGTGGCAGCATATCTTGCTCTAGCAATGCCTTGAGGTATGGCTCGGCAGTGTCATAGAGGTTGCCAGTATTAACTCTTACATTCTGCGCCATCTTGTCACGTAACCTACGTGATCGTTCGCTGCTTGCTTCAACCTCTGGGTTAAAAAACTCTCTGACATTTTCTTTATAGTTTTTGCTATCTGGGTCGCCTGATAAATACTCGCCAGCAGTAGCAAACGACTCAGGTATAAAGCTAAGCGCTTCTAACAGTGTTTCAGTTGCGCCCTCGCCCACTGCTGCTGGGAATGCTGCTACATTTGATACTGTGTTTAATATGCCATCAACTTTGTCTTGCTTAGAGTCTCTGGCTAGCATATCTTCAATGGCAGCTCTGTTCTCTTCTCGCTGCGTATCTGTGTCATCATAGACAATGTTATCCGCCTGCTTGTTACTGCCGTTAGAAAGCAATCCTGTAGTCACAGCTGTTGCTGTCGCACCCCCGATCAAAGGGTGACTAAACACTGATACGCCTTTATTCTTTAACTCTTTACGCATCTTGTCAGTTATTGGCAGTGTCAGCACTTCCTGACCAGTCTTATCAGCTATCCACTCGTATGCTTCTTTTTCAGAGTCAACGTCAGCATTTACTCTGATATTATCATCGTCACGAATTTCCCAGCCTACATCATTCTCATCATAAAACACCTCGTAGCCTTTATTCTTAGCCTTCAGCTTTGTAGGTGTCAGCTTAACGCCATACTGTTTAGCCCAATTGTTAATGTGATTCTTTAAGGTGTTGTCGTAAAAGTTAACTACGCCTTTTATGTCAGCTGCGCCCTTCCAGCGCTCACCCTGTGTTTTGCCAGTAGTGAATGAGATACTGTCATAGTCGCCTTCTGCTGCATCAACTAGTGCGCGCTTGAATGCTAAGTCATACCAGCTAGACTTGTCACTAGACTTAAATGGCATATCAGGCACAGCTATTTCGGCTGTAGTAATCTTGTCGCGCAAGTTATCGACCTGCCTATCTAGGCTACCAATTCTATCTACAATACTTTCGCCAAATTCTTCCTGAAACGCTTTGTTTCTAGCAGCTTCAACCCTCTTACCAGCTAGAATAGCCTCGTCGCTAGCTACATCTGCCGCACTAAGAATCATGTCTAGCTCTTTAGGCATATTGTCGCCTGCCCACGTTCCAATGCCCCACTTGCCAATCATAAGCTCATCTAACTCATCTTCTAGCTTGTCCCTGCGAGCAACCATTGCATTGAGTTCTGGCTGCTTAGAGTAACCAACTTTAGCGCCACGCTGATGCATATCTGACTGTATCTCTTCGACCATCAGTGTATTGCTATCATCAACGGCTTGTCTATCAGCAACGCGCAAATGTGACAGTATGTTTTCTTGCTCATCAAAATGTGACGTAAGGAAAGGATAGGGTATATTAGCGCGCTCTTGTTGCAGCTTGTTGATGTTGAGGTTAACCTGTAAGATTTCTGGGTCGTTAACAGCTAGCTCGTCTAGCTCAGCCTGACCACCGCCACTGTCTAACAGACTGTCATACAGCTGATCTTCACGCACCTCTTTTATTGCGTATTGCTCTGATATTTTTCGCGTAAGGTCTTCTTCTTTTGCTATGTTTACATCATCTTTAAGCAGTATTTCACGATAGTTTTCACTGTCGCGCTCTGATAGCTGAAACTCCTCATGCTCAGGCAGTCGCACATCCTCATTTAGCTCAAATTGATTAGTACGCGCCTCAGAAGCTGTGTCATATCTACTGTTGACTGTACCATCTGGGTTGTAGACAACAAAGTCGCCAGTGTCGTAGTCTCTTTTTGTTGTATAGCGTGGCTGGTCAGTTAATACCGTCTCCCTAATCTTGTACTCATTGTTTTTAAGAAACTCTGCAACCTCATCTTTTGTGATGTCAGGCTTTCTAAATCCAAACTCATTATCAAAGCCCATTAACTGTAGCTCTTTTGGCTTAACGCCTTGTCCTTTCAGTGCGTTCTTCCATCCAGATGCTGTAGTTGGTTTTTTACGCTGCGTACGCTCTAACGCTTTCAAAGCATAGCCACCAAACCCTGCTGCATCTGCCTCTTCACTACCTAGCAGGCTCATGGCTGCCGTTCCTAATGTTGCAGCTGTAGGTAGTAAGCCTGATTTAAACTTAATGCCAGCATCACGCATTGCATTTAGCTTTTCTCTGGTTAAAATGCCAGACGGATTAGCCGTTTTAATGTAGTATTCAGCATCTTTATCTGCAACTTTCTTTCCTGCTTTAGTGAAGAAACCTTCCGCTGGCTCTGTAAGCTGGCGCGCAGTTAAAGGAGTACTCAACAACCCTAACCCCTCGCCATGAAAACCAACTGGGTAATTTATGCTAGTGTTTTTGCTAGTACCTCTACCCACATCTATCTCAGCAACTGCTGGTAGCGTCTGGTTAGCAGAGTGTATGTAGTCTGGGTTTGTTATAGCTAGCCTTGCATTACCTAGCGACAACCCATCCATGTTCTTTAACTTATCTAGCTCGATTTGCAGTTTCTTTCGTGTGACTGCTGGCGCATCATAAAACGCTTGCATAGATTGCGCGTCATTAGCATTACGCCAGTTTGGTATATGCTTTCTGATGATATCGTCTTGTTCTTTAAGTGTGCTTTTTGGCGCATTGGCTTGGTTATATCGAACCATTGTTGTAGCAATGTTTTTGTCGAAATCAACGCCTTTTGGCCCTAACAATCTAGGCAGCATTATAGGGTTTTGGCCAGTTTGTTCTTTCAGGGCTTTAGCTTGATTCATCATTCTACTAATGACTGACCCGCCACTTGACCATACTTGCGGGTTGTGGAACATGAAGTTGCTGCCAGTATTTAGCTCTATTGGCTGAGACAATGGGTTGTTACCTATACCCTCTAGCAGGCGGTTAGAGATAGCTCGATCTGACTCACCTAGCACATAACCACGCCCCTCAAAGTCAGATAGGTTAACTAACGGGTACTCTACAGGCTCAATAACTGATTGATTAGGTTTCATCCAGTCTTCTAATATCTTGTCTGGATCTTTTGATGTGGAGTGCGAGTATTCAGGCAGCCTACCAGTTTGCTCTAACTTTGGATCATCCAGCAGCTCACTGATTGTATTAAGTATTCCTAAACCTCGTTGTCGCATGAAAACACCCCTGTTGATTAACGGCTGATTATACCACTTTTAAACGATTCCTTGAAGGTTTCGTCTAATAGGTTCACCCCAGTTGGTTGTCTCCTTGTAACCTATGGCTAGATACCTCATTGCATCAGCACAGTGGCTTGTCCAGTCGTGTAATGGTCTGCTGCGCCATGTCATGCCTTTCTCATCGTATTCACGCCTGTATTGACGTAAAGCATCGACACCTCGCTCACACTTGTCCTTGTCGAACCAGCAGCGTGGTATCAATGACCTGACAGCTTGTATACCATCATCAACATTAAGCTGCGGGGCAATATGTACTGGCCTCACCCCCAAACCATCTAATGTCTCTAAGCGTGATCTACCAGTGCCTAGCTCCCTGACCCTGACATCATGTGGCAGTATGTGCTGGTCGTATACGTAGCCCTTCTCACCTAATACCCTAGCGTAATGGTCTAGACCTACACCGCTGCTTTCATAGTAGTCTATAAGGCGCACCTCAGCCCCTACCATCTGTGCAAACCAGATAGAGGTACTATCGCCTACCCCTAAATCCCAAGCCGTTACAACGCCAATAGATCGGTCGTATGGCACATTGGTAATACGCTCATTATGTGTAGCTTCACGCATCTCTACAGCAAAGTATGCACCCTCTGCATGGATGAGCATCTGCCCTTCCCAGATATGGTCATACAGGTCTGGTCTATTCTTCTTGTCTTCTAGGCGCTCATTCTCTAGCACCTTTGGGAAGAAAGGATTGTCACGCCAGTTAATCTCAGCGATCTTCATATCAGTTGGTGGATGCACCCTGAACCGTCTGTGCGTTGCTGAGTGCTTTGTCTCTGGATTCCACGTTACCCATATCTCAGAGTCGTCTTCACGTACAGTTGGTATTAGCTTCTGCCATGCACTATCGGACACACCTTCTGCTTCGTCTACCCATCATAGGATGATACGTGCTTTAGATTTGATTGAGTCTAGGTTGCGCCTGAGACCAGCGAACACGTAATTGATTCTACCGTCTTTAGAGCGTATGTACTTCTCACCTAGCTCATAGTAGTCTGAAAGGAATTTAACGCCTCTAATGGCGCTTTTGACCTCTTCTAGGGATGATTCATCAAGTGAGTTAAGGTGTTCCCTTGCACAGAGTATCTGACCCTGCTTTCCTTCCATACCCCATTGGTAACCACGTACTGCTGTCATCAATGCGAATGATCGTGTCTTAGCTGACCCTCGACCACCATAGGCACATCGGTATCTGGCTTCACCCTCAAACAGATCAACAATCTTAGGTGGTAGATTAATCTCTACTGTATCAGTCTGACTCATTAGACTGCGCTACCAGTTTGATAACTGTCGGCTTAAACGTGTCGTCTGAAGATGTATGATCTATCTGCTGCTTATCACCATACTTACGTGGTGACATTCTAGCTACCTTCCACTTGCGTGAATCTATCTGTAACTTAGCCCTAGCTAGCTCACTTGCTTCTGCTACTTCTGACAGCTCATCAGCTATATCTACAATCTGATCTGCGTAGTAATCAGCCTGACAATCCCTTGCGCGCGCGTACTGCTCCGAAAAGGTCACTTTGTCACTATCAGTAAGCCACTTCATCAACGTACTCATAGCAGGCATAGCATCATCCCTACAGATTTGTCTTGCACTCTCACCAGCTGCTAAACGTCTGCAAATGTCATCGCCTAAGTCAGTTGTGTATTTACTAGGTCTCATAGGTTTACGTCATACTCTTCATAGGTTGTTTCTAGCCGTTGTTTAGCTAAGTATACCACCTCATCCAGTAAGGTTGCATCCCGATCTGAGATAGCCTGAGCAAAGTCGTTAATCAACTCTAGGTCGGCTTCATGAATGTCATCGTCAATAGTAACTCTAATCATAAGCCCGATTATACCCTATTTTGTACCGTACTCTAACTCCAACAGTAACTCACAGTAGTGGATAATCTTTTTGATATCCTCAGCACCGTTCTTGTTTCTGTGGCGTGTTGCGTACTTGATTATGTTGCCTTCAATGTATGGCAGCTTGTTTTTAGTTATGTACTCAATAGGCTGGATAGGCATAACGTAATGCTTGCCACCCTCTTGTTTCTTTAATGCACTCATTACTTACCCTCATACTTGTTGCGTAAGTATTTAATAGACACTGGAAGCTCATCACAGTTACCGCCAACTACTTCATTAAGCATCCATATGCCGCGCCATGAACCATTTGTCTGCGGGGTTAGGTAATCTTCATCATGTTGATAATAGATGCCAGCAAACAAACCCAACATATTGTGACCATCTGCCCTACGCCCATAAGCTATATCACGGTCTTGTACATGACCCATTACACATGATTGAAACTGTGTAGCTAACAGTCGTTTAGCGTTTGCCACAGGGCGACCCATGATTCCACTAGTGAAGTAATGGCTATAACAAATACCATCTATAACAACTACCTCTAGGAAGTCATACACCTCGAACCCAAGCTCATTGAGTTTCAGGTCGTCATAGCTTATTAGCCCTTCTAGCTTTGCATCTGATTCGATAGCGCGCTCTATACGCTGCTCATGGTTGCCTAAAGTGAACACTAGGCGTGGATTCCACTGTTTCTTTTTGTTGCTTATTAGGCGCTTCTGTTCTTCCCTGATAGGCTCTAGGAACACTTCCATAGCTTCTAAGCCAGCTTTGATGTCGTCTTTGTACCTACGACCCTCAAATGATTTCTTGCCTACATCCCAGTTTGACAGGCTAGGCATATCCCAGTGATCGCCTATGTGAATGATTACATCAGGCTTCTTCTCTGCTGCATACAAACCAGCCCACCGCAAATGTTCAGTAGGCTGATTTGGTTTTACCTGCGTATCTGGTATTACTAAGTGCCTAGATGTCTCTTTAAATGCTGTTTGCGTTCTACTAAGTTCTGTCATAGCTTACCTCGCTAAGTCTCAGAACCAGTATACACCTATTTATTTAATAGCAAATTGATCTCGACAGCCTGCTCTTCCGTAACCCATACTCGCATTTCTTTTAAGCCTTCGCTTTTTCTTCTGCTTCTCATCTCACGCATTAGCTGAGCTTTTGGTTTCGGCTCAGACTTTTGGTTAAAGATGGCATCGAAGTTATCCTCATAAGATTTGCGATCTGGGATAGGTCTTGGCGCTGATCCTTTACCTGACATTGTCATTCTCCATAAAGTATTCAGATACGCTGCACTGCTCGTTGTATCTGTTGGTTACTTTAATTCGTTTGCTTTTAACATCATGCCCCTCTTCCTTCAGTTCATAAATTCTAGCTGCTACCTGTGTGATACCCAGCTCATTAAACGCATTTAGGCACGTTAGTTTCTTGCCTTCCTGCAAATACTCTAAAACTCTTTCTTGCTGTGTCATAACCTTCTCCTAGTGAACGGATTTGTGAAACTCATTAAGGATTTCATCTTCAAGCCTTTTCTCCAGATAGAGATAGATAGAATCTCTAAACGCCTCTGCCAGAGTATAGACCTTACCAAAACATACCTTTTTGTTGCCAACGTACTCCTTGAAGTTTGGCACTGCTAGGCACTCATAAAACATCTCAGGGTTGTCCTTCTCACTGTACCCCTCATCGGCAGCGTAACTATCACGACTGCTAGCCATTGCAGTATCAAACATATCATCAGTACCATCTGCGTACAGAATCTCCAGCAGCATATCAACATCATACTGAGCGCACTCAGGAAACATATCGTGCAACCACGTTTTATGCTCCTTCAGCCATGAGTAAACCGCTACATCCTTTAGCGTGTCTTCTAGCTCAGCCATGCAGCCATCCCAGTCATCTTCAAGCTGCACAATTAAATCACCAAAAATTTGAGTCTTCATTTTTATTCTCCTTATTAACCAAACCTGTACCAGCCAGTCATAATATATTTAGCGTCAGACAGTGGGGGGTTGCCTCTATGCGCGTGGGTGAAGTTAGCAGGAAAAATAATTAGCTTTCCCGCTTCAGCTTTGATTCTTTTACTGTAATACAAAAACTCAGTTTCACCGCCCTCTTGTATGTCGTTTAGATAAACTATCCACGCCACAGCTCTTGTCATTGAGCCAAGCGTTTGTCGCTCACTGTGCCATACGTGGTAGCCCTGCGTAGGTTCTGTTTTCTGCACCAAAACATCTTCGATAGCCATATCCACCTTTGTCTTCGGGCTGAACATACCCTCTTGATGCGCTTCAACATAGGCTCTCACATAGTTAGATATAGGGGTGATAACGTGATTTCTGCACGTACCTTTCATGTTAGTCATAAGAGCCGTGGTGTAAGATGCTCTACTATCATTGATTTTTTGATTTGGGTTTTGTGTTTCCCACAACATACCTTGCGACTGCATTACGCTAAAATCATCTAGCACTATTTCGCACTCTTGCTGCGTGAGCGCGTTGGGAATTACCTCAATAAAATCAGGTGTTTTCATTACAGTCTCCATAGCATCAATGTGCCTGCGTCATATGGCTCACAGTAAAAGCCATGCTTATCTGCCATTGCCTCTACACCTTCATGGTACTGGCTGCCAGTCATGCTCCAGTAGTCAAAGTAAGGCAGCCCATCTTTGTCTAAATCCTCGCTGCCCTTTAACCAGATACCGTCTTGCTCGACCTTATCTTCACCAGTAAATTCATTGTAGGGAACAGCGTCAATGTTAGGGAACGCTGCGTTTAGTTTTTTGCAAAGAGTGGTTGCTCTTGTCTTTTTCATTTTTATTTCCTCGTTTGTGTGATGCCCCCTTATGGGGGCGGTTCTATTTAATTGCTTAAAGATTCAACCAATTCATCATAATTGGTGTATTCTTTTTCAGCCTGTGCAAACAATTCCGCCATAGCATTCAGCAACTTTTCAGTACCAACCATAGAAAAGCCCTTGTACCCTCGCACCTCATCCCAAACAATAGTGCTTCTGGCAATGTCAATTTCATGCCATGCTTTTTTGTTGCCCATATAATTGGCAAACCAAAGTAAGGCTAGGCTTATTTTAAAAAGATGCCCATCATCAGCTTGTACTTTTTTAACAAACTCGCTGATAAATTTTTTATCTAAGTTTTTCATATCTATTCCTCGTTTGTGTGAAAAATTAAAGTGAATCGTAATAGGCTAACGTGCCGTGTGCTGGCGCGCGATTTACAAACTCTTCTACCCACTCATCAAGAGTAAGGTCATTTAACTTGCAAACAGGTATAGATGCACAATCTAAGTAGCTCAGGTCAGTTGGGTGCGACCAGTAGAAATATCCTTCGCCTTTTACAAGCTCCCAGCCAGCTTCTTTTTGCTGTACTGCATTGTTGATTTTTTTGATTGTTAGTCGCATCTGTATATCCTCGTTTGTGTATGGCATCTATTATACAGAAGTAACTGTTACTTACAAGTAAGTTGGCACAATTTGCATCACTTTTTGTGCTGTTTTTTTCCAAGTTAAGCTGTAGCCCAATAAAAAAGGGGCTATTGCCCCCTTTCTACTTTGTACTTTTCTATCGGTCTTCGACCAGCCAAGTCATCTATAGCTATCAAAGTTAGCGATATTAAAGTGAATAGTATGATGTAGTTCATTGCACCCCCAGTTATTGAGGCGCGATTATAGTGTAGATAGGTAGGAGTCGAGAGTGTTATTTGGTTATATTAGATATGATTTTAGGTAATGATGCGTTACGACCACCAGTGCATCAAGCTGGCTCACATAGGGAGAGGATTCCCATAGGTCATAGGGGTATTATCCTACAAAGAGTAGCAACAACATGATGGCTGCCACACCTAGCGCTTCGCCTTTTGTAACCATGCGCCATTCACTGTTTGACCAGTGCTTAAACTTAGATCGAAGAAAGCTGGTTCTCTTCCTTGCAACTGCTATAGCTTTATCAGCGTAGCGATGCGCGTCTTTTACTGCCTTTTCTTTATCAGTCATCTTAATCTCCTAAAACGGAATATCGTCTTCTAAAAAGTTACTATTCTGCTGCGGCTTTTGTGCTTGTTGTTGTGGCGCAGCGCCCTCTTGTTTTTTACCAAAGTGAACATCCCTGACCATGCATACTGGGGTTAGCCGTGCATTACCTTCTTTGTCAGTCCACTCATCCATCTGAAACTCACCAGACATTGTTACTGGCGTTCCCTTTGTGAGATACGGTGCTAGCTTCTCAGCACGCTCTTTAAACATGGTACATTTTACCCATGTAGTTTTCTTGTTGTCACCCCATCCTGACGTTACCGCCACGTTTACAGATCCGATAGCAACACCTTTAGGGGTATGGCGGATTTCCATATCTGCTCCGCAGTTGCCTGTAAACACCATTTGATTAATACTCATTTTATATCCTCGCTTGGATCATAGTTTTTTGTTAGCTTCCAAAACGTCAGAAGCGCTTTAAACATCTCAGAATGTTTCTTGTGAGATTCTTTATCCCAGACATGATAGCTCACTATCTCAGGGTTTGCCCTATCAATAAAGATAGACACCCTTTCTGGGTCTGTTACGCCTGAGCCTTCCGCATACGCGCTTAGCTGCATACCATGCTCATCGTAAACTAATTTCTTAGGGTCTTTGCCATCCAAGTTGTCCTTAGTTTTAAAGTCAACAAAGATTCCATTGTCACTACATAGATCTATCTTCCCACCATACCCTAGAGCGCACGTAAACGACTTCTCAGCGCTCCAATTGGTTTCTGGGTACAATGTGTCCAATACTTCCTTAACAGCGTTAAAAGATGCTGAACAGCGGTTTTCTACAAAGCCACGCTCTATCTCACCATGTATCTCTGTACCACGCTCAGCTGCCCTTTTACCTACCTGCCTAGACTCCATCTTAGCCCTAGCCATAAACATCTCTACAGGCTCACCTACTCGAATTTGCATAGTAGCTGCTGCTAATAACGCTTGGTCTATCTTCCAGTTTTCTAGTGCTGGCTTGGCAGCCATACCCATTACTGTTGTCACGCTAGGTACTAGGTTTAGCTTTCTGGCATCACGAAGCGTAGTGTTACGCTCCTTACCATTAGCGCCTACTGTGGTGTATGCAGGCTCGCCATCTTTGTCATACCAGTGACCTGACTCTGCTCTATAGCTCATTTGGAATAGCCCACTTAGGTAAGTTGCTTGCAGTAGCATTCTTTGGCAAGTAGTACAGGTAGCGACCAACACCAAACTTTTGTGCTGCACGTTTAAGGGCATCAGATATACCGCCTTTCTCACCCTCGATATTTGTGTCACCAGCGCCATCAGATTTAGTTATCCACTCACCCTCAACACGGATAGATAGATAGCACATAAGGCGACCTGATACCTCTTCATAGCGGTCTTGCCAGTTCTCTATACCGACAACCTCATCTAAACGATTAGCAACGTCACGCGCATCAATATAGGCTAGCTGCATACCACCTCTACCCTGTCTCCAGTGTAGTTGGCTTAGCTTGAATGGGGCGCGTAGCCCCGTTTGAATTTCTTTCCACGGATTCATATTGAAATACCCCACTGCTCTAGCTGTGATTTACATTGCGCTGACTGGTCTGTGTATTGACCTGAGATAGTCTCTTCACGCGCATACTGCTGGCCGTATCCTAGAAGGTACTCTTCTGATGCGTTTACGTCAGCCTCATGAAGGTGCAAGCAATCGTACTCGCCCTTCTCAAAATCTGAAAGTTTATTTATATCAGTCATACATCACCTCGTTTGTTATGAGCTATTTATTATACACACCTAAATCACAGGTTCAACTGTTATTGTAAATTAATTATATGTTTGCGTTATGCACTCATAATAGATATACTCGGCACTAATTTATAAAGAGGTACTTATGTTCAATTTAAAGAAAGCAATTAAGGTCGAAGCAGCACGCCAAGACCTGACTATGGCTAAGGTAGCAGTAGGGGCAGGAATGTCTCCGCAGCACCTGAGTAAGATAGTCGCTCACAACAATTGTAATTTAGAAACATTAATCAGAATCGCAGACAGCCTTCGCATCCGTCTAAGCGATTTAGTCAGAGATGGAGAGGTATAGATATGCATCAGGGGTATTTTGCAATAATTCCAGCAGGCGTTAGATATGATAAGTCACTGCCGCCCAACGCTAAACTTTTATATGGTGAGATCACAGCACTGTGTAATGAGCGTGGGTATTGCTGGGCAACCAATAGTTACTTCGCTGACCTGTATGACGTAAAGGACAGGTCTATCACAAACTGGTTAGGCGCATTAGAGGAAGCAGGGTACATCTGCCGTGAGCAGATATTCGAGAAAGGCACTAAGAGAGTACAGGAAAGACGTATATATCTTAGCGAGGAAAATACTTTCAGCACCCCTAGAAAAAATTTACCTGACCCCCTAGAAAATAATTTCCCCACCCCCCCGAAAAAAAGTTCTAGGATAATAGAACAAGTTAATAATACATCTAATAATATTGGTCGTTTCACTCCCCCA
>VMHT01167346.1_pt1 | contig 32255 bp, 61 predicted proteins | sample 4693611 | NCBI WGS metagenome assembly VMHT01 (sample SAMN12280063, study PRJNA550983) | marine metagenome | isolation source: seawater sampled from same location over 5 years 0.02-0.2 micron viral filtrate | place: USA: collected off the coast of southern California halfway between the port... ...
AACTGGATAACATTAGATGAGCCAAATGCAAGACTAAGATTAGGAAGTTCAACATCAGCTGAATCTGAATTTGTTTATGTTCACAATGGAAGATTTGGAGTAGGAACTTCATCACCAAGTAAAAAGTTAGAGGTAGCAGGAGATGTTAGAATTGCAAGTGGTGGAGATTTAATATTATCAGATAGTGGTGGTGGTAATGATACTTTCTTATACAATGATAGTCAAAGTTTAATTGGATATATTAATGGTGCAGAAAGATTTAGAGTAAACTCATCAGGAAATTTCGGTATAGGAACTAACTCACCTGCAACAAAATTAGATGTTACAGCAAGTGGTGCTAACGGATTAGTCTTAAATAATGATACTAGCACTACAAGCAATTCTGCCAGATTGTTTTTTGAAGGAACTGGCACAACTTCTATGTATCAAGTTGGAAATAGTTTAAGATTTGCTACTGGTGCTACAACTGGAGCAAGTAGTGGAACTGCAAGACTGGAGCTTGACGAACAAGGAAATTTAAAAATACTTGATAATGGAAATAATCCTTCTGCTTCTGCAAATAACGCATTTTTATTTTGCGATAGTGGAGAGTTAAAAGTATTAGATGAATTAGGAAATACCACAACTATTTCCCCACACAATTTTGAATTAATACCTGAAGGAGCATCAGAAGATATGGCGTTTGCATATCATTCTACCAGACATACACCAGAGGGTAAATTAAAAAAAGTCAATGTCGATATGATGAAATTGGCAAGATTAGTAGAACAACTTACTGGCGAGAAGCTAGTATATATTGAAGAAGGAGAATAAGATGGCTAAAGTAATTTCAGAAAAATCAGTAGAGTCAGTAGATGCACCAAAAATGGTTGAAATCAAAATGATGCGTAGAATGAAAGATGCTTCAGGTAAAGATGTGGAAGTAGTTGATTTTGTTGATGTTAAATCAGTAGATGAAGCAATTTCACAAGCAGAAGAAAGAAAAGCAAGTCTTGAAGCACAAGTAGTTGAACTAGATGCTGAATTAGTTGATTTAAAAGCAATTAAGGGGTAATCGTGGCTATTACATACAGGGGAATACGCTTTAGTGGATATAATAAGCCAAAGCGTACCCCTAAACACCCTAAGAAATCACACGCTGTATTAGCAAAGTCAGGTGGAAAGATTAGGCTGATTAGATTTGGACAACAAGGCGTACGAGGAGCAGGAAAGAATCCTAGAACTGCTGCACAAAGAGCTAGGAGGAGATCGTTTAAAGCTAGACACAGAAAAAACATCGCTAGAGGTAAGATGAGTGCTGCTTACTGGGCGAATAAAGTAAAATGGTAAAGGATTAAAAATGGAAGTTGGAAAAGATACAAAATTTACACTAAGTATAGAAACTGCTGTAAGTATTGGTGTCACAATATTTATGGTAGTGGGATTATGGTTTAACCTACAAGCTGATATACAAGAAGCCAAAGAGCTTCCTGAACCACCAGTAAGTAGAACAGAATATGATTTGAAAGATCAGATGATTCGTAATAGTATTATGAATACAGAAGATAAAGTTGAAAAACTAGAAGAAAAAGTAGATGACATTAAAGAAGACACACGAAGCATTAATGACACTCTACTAAAAATGAATAATAATTAATATGAGGTACAAAGATGAATTATTACTATGGTATGGTATGGTTGCTTGGATTATTGTTATGGCAATCGCCCTTATACTCGCAGTCCGTTAGACTAGACAGCTTCCAAGATGTGCAGCTACTGAATGTACAGAATTGTTCAGTAGTACAAGTAAATGCAAGTTGGAATCATCAAAACAGAGTTAAAATAGAAAAACTAGCAAACATTTGCTATGTTGCAGAAATAGACATAGAGGACAAAGTTATTGGTGCTACCATAGCTCAAGAGTGGAACATTACAATCGTTCCTACTATTATTGTTTTAGAAAATGGTAAAGAGGTAAAACGATTTGTTCCTGGAATTAGTATGAGATTCAACGAAGATACTATTATTTCAGATGTTAGAAAAGAAGTAAAACAATGATTGCTTATCTCATTAGAATAATTAATCGTATAAAGGGAAGATAGTGGCAAAGAGAAAAAGAAAATCGAGAGTCAATCAAGCAGGAAATTATACTAAACCTACGCTTAGAAAGCGTTTATTCAATAAACTCCTAAGAGGAAATAAAGGTGGTAATCCTGGACAATGGAGTGCTAGAAAAGCACAGATGTTAGCACTCGCCTACAAACGAGCAGGTGGTGGTTATAAATAATGGCTCTCAAGAAATCACAGAAAAGTCTGCGTAGGTGGACAAAACAAAAATGGCGTACCAAATCTGGTAAACCTTCTAAAAAAACTGGTGAAAGATATTTGCCTGAACGACTGTTAAAAGCAATGACTAAATCAGAATACGCATACGAAACTCGTAAGAAACGCAAAGCGACTAAAGCAGGTAAGCAACGAGCTAAGTATTCTGCTAAAACAAGAAAAAGAATGCGTAGATATACATAATTTGTTATATTCAGTATTATTAAACATACTGGAGGACGAATGTCTAAAGAAACAAAACAAGATGAATTTAAAGTAGTGCTAGAAGATGGCAAAGAAGTAAAATTTGACGATCTAAAAGACGAGCAAAAAGTAATGGTAAATCAAATCAGAGATTTAGATATACAGCTCGGTAGAATGAGTTTTCAAGCACAACAACTTCAAGCTGCAAAGAATCACTTTTCTGCAGAACTTAATTCTTCTTTGAAAGAAGAGAAGGAAGATGCCTAAGTTAAATGTAGTCGCAGGTATTATAGATAAAGTAGTAGATAAAATCGATGACTTTACCCTTGACAAAGCAGAAAAAGCAGAACTTATACAAGAGATTAACAAAGCTCAACTTGAAGTCAATAAAGTTGAAGCAGGACATACCAGTTTATTTGTTGCTGGTTGGCGACCATTTACGGGGTGGGTTTGTTCGGTAGCACTATGTTATCATTTCGTAATACAACCCTTCTTACTTTTTCTGTTACATTCATTTGGCTATCAAGTGGATTTACCAGTATTCGATATGACGACTCTCACGACAATACTTCTGGGTATGCTCGGTCTTGGGGGAATGCGTTCATTCGAAAAAGTGAAGCGATCAGCGTAATGGAATTTAACGAAATTATTGAGAAAGTCCTCGAACACGAAGGGGGTTATGTCAATGATAAAGATGATTTAGGTGGGGAAACAAAGTATGGTATAACCAAACGATTCTATCCTCACCTTGACATCAAGAACTTAACCAGAGAACAAGCAAAAGAAATTTATTATCAAGACTATTGGATTCCTTCCAAAGCCAAATCATTACCAAGAGATTTACGCTATCCATACTTTGATTGTGTTGTAAACACAGGACAACGCAGAGCAGTAAAGATATTACAACAGGCGTGTAACAATAAAAATACCTTCGAAATCAAAGAAGATGGACTTATTGGTGCAGCAACTATATCTGCTTGTAAAAAAATTAGAAGCAGATAGATTTATTTCATATAGAATTTTATTCTATTCTTTGCTAATTTCTGATAACCCCACACAAGAAAAATTTTGGTATGGGTGGTACAAAAGAGCTAAAGGAGAATAGATGCCTACATACATTACAGCTAGAGATTTAAAAGATACCTTTCCAAACTTAGACGAGTTTGACACAAAGAAACCTGTGTATGGTTGGGTGGCAGAATCTACAAATAGATATGTGTCACACGACTCTGGATTGGTAACTGTTCTTTTTGCAGACGGAAAAGATTTAGGTTCTGGACAGTCAGCTTTGTCTGATGTAGATGCAAACGATGAATGGTTTTACGATTCAGCAGCAGACGCAGTATATTATTACAATAGTGCTAGTAGTCCAGAAGATTTATTGATGGAAGCAGGAGAAGATTTTGCTACATTAAAAACAAGAGTAATGCAAGACGCAAGTGATTATGTAGATTCTAAATTAGATTCTAACTTACCAAGAGAACAATTTTTATTAAAAGATGGTACATACGACTATCTTATTAGACGACTAACTTCATTAGTCGCAGCATTCTTTTTAGTGAAAGGGAAAGATCCTACGAGTGAAATAGCAGAAGCGTTATTCGAAGAAGCACAAATGCATATCGCAGACTTAAACGCAGGGAAAGCAAAGCTAAGTTATCAGAACACAGGAGATGCTTCAAAAGGTATTGTAAGAAAAATGTCTGTGTCTGGAAGTCTTAATATTGTTGATACTAGAGGAAATTACTTTGGTAGCTATGACAGATTAAAAGTTATTGTAACTACTGGTGGTGCTATTGGTACTGCTAAGTATTCTGTGTTTGCAAAAGATGATGATACTTTAAAAAATAATCAAGTGGTAACAGATGAAGTTATCAATGGAGATTATCAAGAATTAGCAGCAGGATTGCAAATAAGATTTCAAGGATCGTCAGATAGTTCTACTGCAACACAAAACGATGAGTGGGAAGTAGAAGTAACAGGTATTTACGAAGAAACAGAAAATGCCTCTATGCGTTCAGTTAAAATGACTCGTAAAGATTTTAAACAATTCTATCGAGGTAAGAATGGCTCTCGTATCTACTAATGCCTGGAAAGTTAATGTCGAAGAAACGATACAAACTGCAATTAGAAGTGAGTTCTCAAATGCTCTCCCTATTTATAGAAGCAAGAAAACAAATATAGCAGGTAATCAATTTGCTATTCTTAGAGGGGAAAATTCAGAACCTCAAAACACTATGTATGCTAAACTAGGAAGTAATTATAACCTTTCATTAGAAGTATATATATCAGATAGAAAAAGAAACGATATTACTGTAAAGCATTTTTTTAAACAAATATCAAGAGTGGAAGAACTATTTTATTCTTTGGTAGAATTAAATCCATTGTTTAATGTTAGTATAAATAGTATAAATTATAATGACGATGAAGATATTAATGGATATAGAAAAGCAACTTTTGATTTGACTGTAAGGAATATTAGATAATGGCTATTAGCTTTAACAATGTTACATACGACAAAGTAATGACACCATTGCGAGATAAAATACGCACAGAGTTTAAGGGTGCATTGCCTGTTTATTTTGACAACAACTATAGAGATATAGGAACAAAGTCGTTAAGAATATATCCTGAATCACAAACATTGGTAGAGAAAAAAACTCGTTCTTATCTCAATGTATATGAAATGCAAATGGATTATGTTATTAAAACATATAATGATAATGAAAGAGCATTAGATGAAATGTATAAAGATGTCAGTAGGATAGAAACTGTGTTGTTTAATAACTCACACGGAGGATCTACACCATACTTCTTTGAAAGTATGCCTACTATTGAGCATAATATAGACACAGATTTAGAGAATGTATATGTATCAAGAATAAGTGTACCAGTATTATATGAAGAAGTTTATCAATCATTTGCTAGGTTTGTAACTTCCGATGATAAATTCTTTGTATTATCTAATGGTTCTTTTTATATTGTAAGGAGTTAATTATGGCTAAAAAGTACAAAAAGAAAGAAGGCGTCTTACCTAAAGGTAAAAGTTACTTAGGGTTAGACTGGGCAGATTGGGCAAGATTAAAAAATGGTAAAGTGGTAGAGCTTGATTCTATGCCTAAAGAAGCCAAAGAATTTTTAGTAGAAATCAAAGATCAAAAAGTTAAAAAAGAGGTAAAGTGAAATGGCAGATTTAGCAGAAGGGTTTAGCCCTAAACAGTTTCAGTTAGCCATCGCTGCTGAAGCAGATGGCATTGGTGGTGGAGAAGCCACAGACGCAGATTATAAATTTATTAATATTGATTCTATCGAGTTCCCATCTTTAAACCCACAACAGGTTTTAGATGTAAGACACGGAGTAGGTAGAACACTTAAAGCTGTAGATATGTTTCTTACAAACAAACTTACAGTAAAAGAAATTAGTTTTTCAGGTATTGCAGATGCTACTATTTTACCAATGCTTCTTTCAAATATTACAACCGATGCTTCAAGTGCTTATGAAATAGCAGGAAGCTACGCAGGTATTGATTTATCTTATGGAGATTCTGTAAGTGACAATACAAAAACATTTGCTGTAGTGGTGGTAACACCAGAAGCAGCTCAACAAATGTATTTTAAGGGTTGTTTCTTAACTTCATTAACTATTAGTGGAGATGTGGGAGAAGAAGCAGGAAGATTAAAGATTTCAGGTACATTTAAATCTGGTTGTATCCCAGCATTAAATGATACTTCTATCGTTCCAACACACGACAGAGCAAGTTTTAATACAAATTACTTTATGACAGACTATGGTGATTCTGGCTCAACTAATGCAGTAACAACTATTGCAGGTATTTCTGATCCAGTAATGAAATCATTTAGTTTAACCATTGAAAACGATGTTGTTATGAGTGGTTATGATGTAAATGGTAATTTTCAACAAATGCACAGAGGTATTCCAGAAGTGGCAGTAACCTTTGACGCAGTTGTAAAGTATGATGGTGATACAGATAATCTTATACAAACATTTGGAGAACAATCAACATCTACTGTTGCAAATACATTAACAGCAGCAGATAGTGTGACAAGAAATGTTGATATATCATTACCAACTTGTATTATTACCGATGTAAGTTTTTCAGAGGAAGATGCAATGTTTTTATCCGTAAGTAGTAAAGCAGTAGCTGGTACTTCAGGAAACATTGTTTCTATCACAATACAATAATAAAAACGAGGAAAGTCAATGTCTAAAAAGATAACGCTTAAGAGTGGTGTTAAAGCTACGCTTATAGAAATGTCAGTAGATGCTTTTGATAAATGTATGGATTCTGTACGCTTTGAAGAAGTAGATGGACAGTCAGTAATTAAAAATCAATTTGCATTAAGTACATTATGGATTAGAAATGGTGTAGATGGAGCAGATGATAAGTTTATTAAATCTTTATCAATTAACGATAGAGTAGAATTACAATTAGCTATTCAGGAATACAATAGCTTGGGGGAATAGAAACCCTCTCACTTGAATTAAACATATTAATAGATGATTGGTGTGAGGGTTGTAGATATTCTACCTTTCCATATAAAGCTAAGTTACCTCTTAAAAAGAATAACAGCGTTCACACCTTTACATCTATGGACGATGTATGGTATGTAATCAAACTATTAAAAGAAGAAGTTGAAGAACATAATGCTACTTCTGAAAGAAAGTTTGAAGTACACGAAGCTATTAAATCACACCTACCTTTTTTTGCTTGTACAAATAACTTTATAAACAAAGAATATCAACGAGATATACAAAGATTTACTTATTCAAAAAAGATGAATGTTGCTCCTTTTGAAGGATCATACGGAAATCACCCAAAAAAATGGATTGATAAGTGCAATGTTATAGAAAAAATGTTAAATTATATTCAATCACAACAATATAAAAAGAGTAACTAATGGCAGATACAAACCTAAAAGTACAAATTAAGTTCCAGGCAACTGGAGATAAAGAGTTAGCAAGAGCATTTAAAACTGCAGCTATTGCCAATGAGAAACTTGAAAAAGCAAATAGAAAACTTACTAACCAACAAAAGAAACATAACAAAGTTACTTTATTGGGTATTAAAAATAATAGACTTCTTTCTAATACCTTTGCTACTATTCGTAGTAAGCTATTGCTTATGTCTTTTGCTTTTACTTTGGTGACTGGCTCTGTTGGTAAGTTTATACAAAAGTCTGCACAATTTGAGAAAGTAAAAGTACGATTAAATGCTATGTTTGGTTCTGTAGAACGAGGAACAGAAGCATTTAACACATTTAATAAAATTGCAGCAACTACTCCATTTGAATTAGAAGATGTAGTAGAAGCAGGTGCAGCATTAAAAGCATTTGGTGCAGACGCAGAATCACTTATAAAACCAGTTGCAGACTTAGCAGCATTTATGGGTACAAATGCAGCAGAAGCTGCTTCTGCTTTAGGTAGAGCTTTTGCAGGTGGTGCAGGTGCAGCAGATATTCTAAGAGAAAGAGGTATTTTACAATTAGTAAGAGATAGTCAAGGTATAGAGGATTTATCTAAGATTACATTACCTGAATTTAGAAGAGCATTAGAAAAAACTATTACAGATCCTTCTGTTGGTGTAGCAGGTGCTACTGACAAACTATCCAAAACAATGTCTGGTTTATTCTCTAATTTAGCTGACTCGTTCTCAAGACTTTCTGCAGCAGTTGGAGATGTTGCTACTGGAAGTATGTTTAGAGGTGGTGTCGAAGCACTTACGAGTTTATTTAGTCAAATGGCAGAAGCACTTCAAGAAATCAATAAATCTGATATTGAAAAAATTGCTGAATTAAGAAAAGAATTAGGATTAGCAGCACCTGAAGCAGATAAAACAGGAGATGCTCTTGTAGATATGTTAGATGCACAAGAAGCTATTGGAAAAGATAGAACAGCTGTTATGGCTGCAAATGATTTAAAAAAAGCACAAGAAGATTTATTAAACGCATTGTTAGAAAAACAAAGAATTGATAAAGAGAACGAAAAAACATTTAATAAACAAAGTACAGAAAGAGCAAGAAAAGATGCTATTGATGCAAGAGGTAGAATAAAAAGAGCTAATGAAGAAATAGCTACATTTAATAAATTATCAAAAGCACAAGATAAGTTTCGTATATCTGTTTTAGAGGATTTAAGTCCGTTTAAAGATCCTATGACTGGTTTTACGCCTGATTTAGATGTAGAACTAAAACCAAGATTATCAACTAATTTTGATGATGTACTTAATATATTTTCAGATGACTTAGCTGAACAAATAGCAGGTTTTGATAAGGAAAAGCTAAACAGAGCTTTTGAATCATTATTAGAGTTTGAGCAATTATTTCAAGATCAATTAGTTGGTGGATTTATGAACTCTTTCAATCAAATAATATCTTTGCAAAAAGCTAATTTAGATCAGAGAGTAGATAATGAATTAAAAGCATTAAGAAAAACAGATAAGTTTAGAAATGCTTCTATGGAACAAAGACAAACTATGGAAGATGATGTTCGTGCTAAGTTTGCAGATGAACAAAAAAGAATATTTAAATTACAAAAAGCGTCACAAATATCTAAAGTTGTTATTGATACTGCTGCTGCTATAAATCAACTTATGCAAACTGCTTTAGCTGCAAGTTTAATCGATCCTTCTGCACCAGCAAGAGCCAAAGCTATATCTATAGCAATGGGAGCATTATCTGCTGCACAAATAGGATTAATATCGAAACAACAAGCACCAGCATTTGCTCGTGGTGGTTCTTTTATAACTGGTGGACAACAAATGATTATGGTTGGAGATAATCCTGGTGGTAGAGAACGAGTAGATATTACTCCATTATCAAGTCCAGACTTTGGTGACGCAGGTGGTAGTGGCTCTATCAATGTAAACATTATGGGTAATGTTATTGGCACACAAGAATTTGTAAGAGATAGCTTATTGCCAGAGATAGAAAACTCAATTAAAAGAAATCTTGCGTAATGGCTTTATCAGGTAATAATGATTACAATGGTGCTTTAAGTGCAAGTATCAAAGAAGAATGGATTTTTGAATTAAGAAATCATAATTACGATGCAAGTAGCTTTAATGTAAATCAAGTTATTAGATTAGCTACGGCAGAAGTAGTTCCAGGAGCTGTTAGCAATGATAAATATCACGGATTTATTACAAGCACACCGACAATACGAGAAAGTATTGATTTGGTTGCATCTACTTCTAAAAATGGTAATATATCTATTAGTTGTGTAAATGGAACATTAGACAATCACAGCAACGCAACATTAGCAGCAGAAATTTATGGTGGTGCAAGAAGATATATAAACAGAGATGTTGTTGTTAAATCAAGGGTTGGTGGTTATGAAAATACTATTTATACTGGTAGATTAAAGTCAGTAAGTATTCAAAATCAAGATATAGTAAACATAGAAATATCTGCAAGAACGCCAATAGACTTTTTAAAAATACCAGAATATACAAGTAGTGCAGGTAATTTTTTTCCTATATTGTATGGATCTGGTACGCCACAAACATCTACGGTAAGCAGTCCACAATTAATGCAATATAGTCCAGCAAAAGTATTTCCAGTTATGGTAGATAGTTTAAATAATGGACAATATAATTGTTTGGCACACGAAGCAGTAACAGATGGTAGATTACATTATCCTATAAAAGATTTATATAGCTCTGATGGCTTCCCAGTATTTGTTCCATTAGATGATGCACAAGATAATTCTTTTGATGATTATGAAGGTGCAACAAACGATACAAACAGAAATGTATTGTTTACAGATTTAGATTTAGAAAGAGCATATTTAATTCGTCCTATACAAAACATTACTATAACTTCTCCTAGTGCAGGTGTTCCATCTAATACTGGAAACTTTTCTGACAATGACGCATCAACTTCTTCTACTTGGAGTTTTACTGCACCACAAGGCGATGGTACAGATAGTTTAAAATTTAAAATTAGTGATATATCAAAAGAAGAACACGAAATACAAGAGTGTAAATTATATGTAAAGTGGGGAGTTTCTAATCATTCTGAAAATAGTGGTGGAACTATTGTTTCTACTTTAAGAGTAAAACCAACATATAGTGGTAGTGGAAATATTGTTGCTATTGACAATGAAACTGGTAATAGAACTGCTGCTTATTCTTCTGCAATAGATTTATTAAGCACAGGAACATTTTCTAATGCAAATGGACAAATACCTGATGATGTAGAAATAGAATTTTTAATAACTCACGATGTACAAGATAATAGTGATGATGCTGGTAGCGTAACTATTGATGCTTTTGATTTCTTTTTAGAAATAACTACGAAAATTACAGATACAGATAATCTTGCTAATTCAAGTGCAGTAACTGCAATTAAAAAATTATATACAGGTGCAGATGGTTTAGACCAATCATTCAATGCTGGAAATGCAGTAACAAATGTTGCACAAATGCACAGAGATTTAATTCGTAGGTTTGCAGGTATAACTGATACTCCTGAAAACTACTCTGCATTAAATACAGCAAGAGCTAATTGGACAGTATTTTATTATTTACACAAACAAAAAGAATTACTAAAAGTGTTAGAACAAACACAAAAAGAGGGTGGGTTTATATTTAGATTCAAAGCTAATGATGGAAGTCCACAATACATATTTTTAGTAGATAGTCCATCAGTAAATCATACTATTAGCAAAGATGATATAAAAGGAACTAAAATATCTTTAACTGACTTTGATTCACTTATTACAAAAAGAGTTTTAAAATATCAAAGAAATCCTATTAATGATGAATTGTTGTTTGAAAAAACATTTACTGATACAACAAACGATCCTAGAGGTAAATACAATGTGCAAAGTGAAGAAAATATAGCAACAGAAGAATTAGAAATATTAAATGATTCTATTGGTGCATCAAACTTAAATATGGGTTCTGGTAATAAAAATGATGGTTATGCTAATTATTATAATGCAATAGAAGGTAATCCAAAAATATTGGTAGAAACAGAAATAATTAATCCAGGAGATAGTGGCAACTCTCATTTCTATTTAATGGAAGTAGGAGATATTTGTGAATTTAATCACAACAATCAATTAGTTGCTCCTTTTGGAGAATCATTTAATGGAAAGAAATTTATCACAACTTCTATAACAAGAAGTCCAGGTAGTCTAAAAGTGTCTTTGAGAGAAATATAAAAAGAGGTAAATTAAATTATGGCATTAGCACGAGTTAGATTTAGAGTAGATACAACACCAGATACAGATAGCACTTCTGATCTTGCTGCTGCTATATCATCTACATCTGCTACATCTATAAGTGTTGATGATGGAACAGACTTTGAAGTTAATCAAAATATAAAAGTTGGTAGTGAAGAAATGACTGTTACTAATATTTCATCTAACACATTGACAGTTGTTAGAGGTGTCAATGGAACAACTGCTGCAACGCATAGTAATAATGCTAATGTTTTTAAAGATGATAGTCCTACTTATACGCCAACACAAAATCCAAACATAGGAACTGATGTATCTCAAACTTATGATGGCATAGTTGCCAAAAAATCAATTGGTGGTAAAACTTTTACTTTTGCAAATCACGAGTCATCAAGAATACAAAGAAAGTTGGTGTATGAAAATATAAGCGAAGAAAACAAAAATAGATTAGTGGCTTTGCATAATTATACAAAAGGTATGAAAAATACTTTTCAATATAGTGAAGATGGCGATACTTTTTACACAGTTCGCCTTACAAATAACAAATTAGAAGTATCAGAAACGGCTTACAATGTTTTCAGAGTTGCGATCAATCTGGAACAACAATTATAAGAAATTTTTCTTCTTAAAATACCCCTACAAAGCCATAAAAACACTCTTGATAGCATATCATAAGCGAGATAGAACAAAGTGGTATGAACACCGAAAATAATGCGTTATTTTGAATTTATAAAATCTTTTAGTCCATTGTTCATTATTTTTGTCCATTTTGCTTTGTATTCATAATTTTTCTTCATAGATACAACTCTTAGGTTATAAATATTAGCACAAACTATTGGTGGCATACCCATATCATAACAAAACCTTGCAGGTAATATATGATCTATTGATAGGCAACTATCAGTTGCTTTTTTATGTGGAGCATATATGTTATTTTTATATAGTTTATAAAGATTTGGATTTTCTTTCTTTAATATCTGTTTAGATAATATGTCCATTTTATTTCTCCATTGTTTGTATGATAAACTTTGTTTGGAGTTTTTATAAGATTTTAAAAGTTTAGGTCTGCCTTTTAAATTACCCGAAACGCCCTTAACGAACTGACCTTTTTTGTTTCTTATTTCTTTCATAACATTTTATAGGGCAACCAGTAGCCAACCGTATTTACAAACAATAATCTATTTTAGAACATTAACAAAAAGGTGAACAGGATTGATTACCTGCGACACTCCTTCAAATGCCATAATTTATTGTTGTGTTAAAATGTTGCCCTAATTTGTTAAAATGGTAAGTCGTCTTGACTTACTGGTTTTTTATCCTCTTTTGGTTTAGGAATAGATACTGCAAGTCCAAAGTATCTTTTATTGTTTTTTTCATTTATCCAACCTGATATGTTATACAAAGTTCCATCAACATTTATTTGTCCAGTATAATCTGGTTGTGTATCTTTTTCTTTTTTTTCATTTTTAAAGAGTGATCCTCTATTTTTTTCGTGTTTGTAAGCCATTATTTTAATCTCCAAGTGTATGTTTTTCTTCCTGCTGATCCTAATACTTTTCTATTTGTTTTCACAATTTTACCTGCATTCGTTAAATCAGTAATTGCTCTGCGAATAGATGTTAATGGTGTTTGCTCATTGATTGCTTCATTATCAATCAAGAAATGCCATACTTCATCAGCAGAAAAAGTATAAGTAGGATATGTTTGAAAAACTGATAGTGTCAATTCTGTTTGATTTTCTGCTTGTTTTGTATTTACTTTTAGCAGACTTCCATTTTCATTTGTTGTATTGTAGTACATTTTACCTTCCTTGTTTTTGTATTTAAGACAAAGCGATACTATTGCGTTATAAACGCATTGATGTAATTTAGCGATAATCATACTATTTAATCGTCACAATTTTCGCAATGTTTCCAATTTGGATTTAGTCCAATATATTCTTGTTCCGTCACTTGTTTAGGATTGTCCATTGCTTTCTTTATGTCTAATGCAACATTTTTGATAGCAGGTGGCAACTTCCTAACATAATGACTTTCAAAGATATGTTTTAGAACTTGTTTTTCCTCTGGATTTAACTTTAACATCATATCGTTACCTCAAATATGGTTTTCTTTGGTTTTAATTTTGTAGAAGATTTAGCATTATAACTTTCTAACTCCTCATCAATATTATAACACTCCTCTCCTACATTTTGTAAATCTATCTTCATAGCGTCTATATTTTTATTCTCGTGGAAAATATAAATATTCTGACTTGCTCGTCCTGATAGATTTAATCCTTTTTCGCTGTATTCGTTTGCTCCTACAAGCGAACTACTTCTACTTGCAATATCTCCTACTCTTGCAGAGTGTATGTGTCCTGATATAATATAATCAATTTGCACACCTCTACCTGCGTATCTACCTTTTATTTGATTGACGCTTTTTTCGTATTGCGTAGTAAAACTTCCGTTACCGTGTAATAATAATAGATTTTGTCCTGCAACATTGACTACTACTTCCGTAGGATCATCAACAACAAACTGCACATCTGTTGTTTTAAAGTAGTGTCTTAGTATTTCAAAAATAACAAAGTCGTAATTGTCTGACGCCATAAAGTCTGACCAACCCCAGTCTTGTTTTAATCTACTTTCATTCCCAGTTACACAAGCAACAGATACAGAATAATCTTGTCCGACATCAAATATAATTTGCTGTAATAAATCTACTGCAAGAAATACTGCTTTTGATCTATTGGTGGACATATTCAGCATTTCATCTAATCGTCTATCCGAATTGATTAAATCGCCTGTAATGGCGATTAATACATTATCTATATCATAGACTTTAAATATTTCTTTTGCTCTATTTACATAGTGTTTTAAACGCCTACTAGCAACTTTGAAATCATAATTGTTATGAGGTAGGGAAACAAGTTCGTTGAAATGTGTATCAGATATTTGCAACACTCCCACACTATTACCCTGTTTGACTTTTTTAAATTTAAACTCTGAAAAATTCTTTTGTTGCAATAGTGCCTGTATGTCAAATAATAAATTATGTACTGCGTTTTCATATCTTGCATATTCTCTAAATGACTTTCTTTCTATTCTATTGGTGTCTTGTGCAGATTGTTTTTGTTTGGCAAGTTTTAGATTTTCTCTTACTACCTCTATGTCATTTCTAATTGGATTAACAGTTTTGCACTTGCAATGATTACAGAAATATTTTTGCTTTAAAGATCCGTCAGCATTTTTCTGACTACCTTTTTTAATCATATCTTTACTGCCACAATTTGGGCAAGATATAAAATATAGTCCGTCCTCTGTAAGTTTCACTTAGTTATCCTTTTAAATCCATTGCTATTATTTATTAAATCTAATAAATCCTTAAATTCAAAGCAAACCATTACTTTTGAGTGGTTTTTTGAGAAAACTAATAGTGGTGTTAAGTCGTCTGAATTTTCACACGCTTGTTCATAGCATTGCCAAATATTAATTCGTTCTACTTTTTTACACTCTACTGCATAGGGAAAAGTATCTCGCCCTGCCTTGGATAATATAATATCCATACCACTTTCTCCCATAACTGCTGTTTTTATGTCGTGTTCATTGATCCCCAACTTTTCCATTATCATCTCTCTAACTTTGTTCTGGAAGTTTCTGCCTTTTGCTTTTGCACTACTTGGTTTCATCTTGCTCCTTTGGTTTTTTTATAAAGTTATTATATTTTTCCATTTTTTGATAAAGTTTTTGATATTTATTAGTATGGAATATAATATTATTACGATTAAGTTTACCCTCAACCTCAATACTCCATTGAGTATTTATAACATCTTTAATCTCTTTCATCTGCTATAAATTCTCCTTTTACTATATCATCAATGATAAATCCAATCGTCTGATTAGTTTTATATTTCTTAAAGTTTATTTGTTTTATCTTTTCTACAACTTTATTCCATTTCGTAGTATTCTCGTGCAACTCTTGTTGCGTTTTTAATAATAAATCACTCATTTATATTCCTTTCCTGATTGTAAATATTTGTCTATGTAATCATTTGATTTTACTTCACCAACCACTTCGTTGGCTTTTTCAAACTCATCTTTTTTTTCATAAGTTCCATTGATATAGTCGTGAACAAAATCTAAAAGTATTGCCACTTTTTCTCTATCTGTTAAAATCATTTATATTCCTTTCTTGGTTGTACTTGTTCATCACAACACGAAACATATAAATCCCTATATTCCGATGTTGTCTTTGTTTGGTTGCATTTACCACACTGGTAAACATAAATCGGCTCATCGTCTGCAACTGGTAATACTACCTCATCAGTCCACCTTTCTTGGTTAAGATAGGTTTCAGGATTAGGTATATATTGTTGGTTTTGCCATTGATCCGATTTCTTTTGCAATTCTATATTCTTTATAATTAAATCAATAGGATAATTATTTGCTTTAAACTTATCCTGTACTTTTTTCTTTCCTACTTTCTTTGGATAATGCTCCCAAAATAAATCAAAGTCTTTATTACTTATTACTTTCTTACTTTCTTTCTTTCTTATAATATGGTTATGTCTTGGTTTGGCATTGGTTAACTCTTGGTTATTCTTAATAGAATTATAGACATTGTACTCGACGATAAAAAGGTGCGTTATCTGTTGGTTGGAATTTGGACTACTTTTTATCATATTGGTTTGTTTTAGTTTCTTTAAAAAAGTTCTTAATTGCTGTCTTGACATACCATTTCGTTTCGCAAAGTTTTCTTGTGAGAATACGATTTCTCCTCTATTTACCTCTATGATCTGATTGTTCATTAACATTGACGAGGGCTTTATACTTGCCCTCATCAACATATCTATCCAACATTTCAGATATAATGGATTATCCCATATCCAATTATCTTGGATTTTTCTATATAACTTTATAAATGAATTGTTCAATTAAATGTCGTATATGCTATAAGTGAACATAATCCAAATACAAAAAGCCAAAACATTAACTCCATTACTTACCCTCCAATAGTTTATCAATGCGTCGTTCCATTTCAACTAAATCAACAAGTAACATACCCTCGCCTCTTAATTTTCTATAAGCTAATTGTTTTTCTTTTGTAATCAGTTTAGACTTGACTGCTGTATTTACTTTTTCATCTACTCTTTTATAATCTGTAGATCTTGCCATTGCTTGTTCTTGTGATTTTTTAGCTTGTTGAACTTCTTGATAAGACGCAACACCATTATCTAATCCTATACCCATAATGCCCAATGCTCTACCAATAGCAGAAGTTTCGCAGTTTTCTAATGCACTTGTTTTGTTAATAAACCCTTGCGTTGATATTTCAGACGCACTCCCACTATAAAATCTACTTCTAGTATGTTCATCTGCCTCCATATCAAAGCTATATGGATAAACTCTTGCAACAACTACATATCGTTCTGCTTGTTTACCACTTAATTGATCTATGCAAGTATCTCTTTCTAACACTTCTGTTTCAATATGTCCGTCATAATATTTATGAAAAGCCCTTAACCTTTCATCTACTTGTACATAGTCTTTATCCTTTATAGGAATAGTTTTTAATACAAAATCCGTTTTCATTTTATTTCCTTTCCTTAATTAAATAATTGTTCATAGGGTTGCCCAGTAACATACGATATAGCCAACTTAGCAACTTGTGGTATTTTACCTGCTCGTTTCCAACGATTTACTGTAACCTCGTGTACTTCAAGTCTGCGACTTAAATACGCTTGACTTCGTTCGTTGGTATCAAGCCAAATCTGTACCATATACCAATCGTTCTCTTTACTCATTTTTCTCCTCCCAACCTGTTTCTATTGCACTACTAATTACCATTTCACGACTTATCCAACTACTAGTTTTAAAATCGTAAAATGATTTATCAAATTTAGCCAATGTCCTTAGATCTTGTTGCTCTAAGTATTGTATCTCGGCAATATTCTTTAATTTTAAATGCAATATCATTGAGTTTATTTGTTTATCTGTATATTCTTTCATTTCGTTTCCTTCAATAATTTTATTACTTCTCTTAATTCAGTTATTTCATCACTACCAAGTCTATCGCTCCAACTTATCATATCTTGTAATTTCTTGATTGCTATTTTCATTATTAAGATCTCCTCACTTCAAACTTATACATATCCTCATCACAATTAGGACAATACTGAAAATAATCACTTGTGCTTATATCATCATTTGTATCACTTCCACATCTATTACAAGAATATTCTAATTTCCTCACTTCCTGTACTCCTTGTTTAATTAATCTAAATGCTATGTATATACCTATAAATGCTCCTATGGTGTTCATTTAATACTCCTCATATTCGAAGTCTGCCCAATCTCTACACTTACTGCATATAGCGATTGCCTCAACTTCTTTACTTTCGTTATTAATATGTATTTCTGTCATAGCACTGTAACCACAACAACTAGATAACATTTCTTTATCATCATTGTCTTGTTCTTTTTGATTTTCAATAAAAAAGTCTATGTTTTCCTCAATCTGATCTTTGGTATAACCCTCTGTAATAATATCTACTTTTCTACCAATCATATTTAACTGCTCAATGATTTTTTGTTTGCTCATTACAATACCTCGTTTTTATTAACATAATTCTCATTTATTTCTCTGAACATTTCTGTTGTCTTATCTGCTGTTGCTTTACAACCGTCTTTGTATCCCTCTAAATAAAAATCAGTTTTAACTTGTTTAATTCTTTCCTCAAATTGCCTTATTAAAATAAAAACCATTACTGCTAAAATTAATAGCAATACTAATGTAATATATTCAGGTATTATGTCGTTCATTTGTTCTCCTTGTTGTATTTCACTCTATCGTAATAGTCTGTTAATAAATAATAAATACTATCTTGTTCCATTGCTGTCGGATTTTCTACATACATATCCTCCGACAGATCCCAAAATCCCCCAACATATAATTCATCTGTTTCTGATGATAGTATTTTATTATCGTACTTTTCAAAACAATCTTTTAACTGCTCATTAAAAGATTTTTCAGCCCATTTTATTATTGCGTTTTTATACATTATTGTTCTCCTTGTTTGTTAAAATAAAATTATGGACATAGTTATAATGTGATTTAACTGATAGGGTATATTAATGAGATATGAAGATATAACTATGCCCAATATTATATAATTCTTGATCGTGTTTGTTTTAATGTTCATAATGTTTGTTAAGGGAATATAAGCATAAAGTTATAAATATCAAAAAAAATAATTTACCCTCTAAGATATAATATAAAATACCCTCTGAGATATAATATAAATACATTGTTTTATTGTTGTTTTTTCAGTAAGATTAAATCCTTTCTATATGTTCATTTAATATAGACCTTGTTTGTTAGAAAAGAGGGCGTTTAGCCCTCTTTTTTTTATTGTAATATAGTATTTTCAATATTTTCAAAACTTTCAGATATACTGGCGTTCATCAAATTATTATTTCTTATTTCGTCTTTTATAGTAGCTAAATTAGATATAATAATATAACGCTTATGATCATCAAGTTTATTAGTATCTTGTTTGTCTTTTTTCATTTTATAGTTTCCTTGTTTTGTTATTATAATGTTAATGAATCAATTTGTTCATCTAATAGTTGTTTTATATCTAATAATACATCTAATTCAAAAACATCTCTTATTAAATATTTAGTATTAAATATACTATTTATTAAATATTGTCCTTTATCAGTTATATTATTTTGATCATCAAAAATTGGTAAACCTTCTAAAAAGTTTAAAGATTTTTGATTTTTAATTAACTCTTTATATTCATTTTTCATTTTATAGTTTCCTTATGTTTGTTATTAATAATATTTACCTTTTTCATAGTTCACATCTTTATCATAATTTTCTTGACATTTAATACATCTATAACCAGATATAGTACATAACCAATTATAAACCCATTTAAAACAATCCTCACATTTTCTAAGATCTTGTTTATTTTTTTTCATTTTATAGTTTCCTTATGTTGTTAATCATCTAATCTTATTAATGTATTTTCATTAATATCTTTATAAGGTTTCCAAATATTATTGGTTTTCCTTAGTATTAAATTAAACTCTACATCTCCAAATATAACAAAAGCAACATCACCAACCCAACTTGGACAATCAGAAATATAATTTCTTATTATTGCTATGCGTTCAGGATCAATATATAAATCATCTTTTGATAATTCATAGTAATTATATATTGCTTTTGATATAGATGAAATTTCATCTTTTTTAGGTTTCATTTTATAGTTTCCTTGTTTTGTTATTATTATATTTATTATTCATATTTAATTGTTCTTTTATAGTTAATAACCATAATAAAACAATTAATATTGTAAAATAAATTATCGTAAAATCTATAAATTCTTGTATCATTTTATAACCTTATAAATTAAAAAAGGCGTATATACTTATATATATACGCCCTTTGTTATTATATATTAATTGCTTTTGTAAAGCCAAACGGATCACAAATATAATTTGTAAAAACGTCTTTACACTTTAAAATTTGATATTCGTTTTTAGTATCACAAAACCAATCATCAAAATTATTATTATAATCATTTTTTATAATTTCTTGTTCGTCTATTGATTTGCTCATTTTGTATACTTGATCATCTAAAAAATCATCAGCATCTCCTATATTATCAAAAGCGATAATATTTTTTCTATTAAATGTTTTAATATTACCAGCCCAATCTAATATAATATATTTTTTGCCGTGTTTTTTAGCGTTGTAATTTGGTTTATATCTCATTTTATTTTTTCCTTGTTTGTTTGCTTAATCTAAAACTATTAATAAAAACTCATAAGCGTAGTTTTTTATTTTGTTTATATTAAATCATTATTTAAACAATGATCTATAAATTGATTATAGTATAAACTTAATTCAGTTTCTTTTATTGGATAATCTTGTAATATTTCTTTTAATTGCTCAAAACCATTAAAAGAATATTGCAACTCATAATTAAAACAATTTTTAAAAACAATATCTTTTATACTTTGTTTTTCCATTTGTTTTTTAATTGCTTTTTTATTTAGATCGTCAAGTTCTTTTTTTAATGTCTTAGCGTTATTTTTGGGGCATATTAAACCAACGCCCATATTTACATAAATGGTATTTTGTTTTTTTTGTTCTTTATATTGCTGATCATTAAAAGCAAAAAAAGCCCCATTATTTTTTATTATTTCGTGTTGTTCGTCGTGTTTAATTTGTTTTAATGTTTTTTCCATTGTTTTCCCTTTGTTTTATTAGTGTTTCTAAATCGATGTTTATATCGTTTGTTATTGCGTCAAAATATGCTATTGTTTCGCCATATGGACGATTAGCCCTAAATTGGTACATATCATTTTCTAATTTATATACCCTGAAATCTTTTAATGTTTGATTAAAAAATTTCATTGTTTTTCTATCAAAATAATATGGTTTTTTTTCGTGTGATCGTCTTTTTATTTCGTATATTGTCATTTTAAGCCCCTTGTTTATTTGTTAATAAATTTTTTTAAATTCTTATGATAATCCAATAAGTAAAGAATAGGACAACAAGCAAACCAATAAAATTAATCAGGTCTACAATAAAAAGATCTTTTTTAATTTGTTTTTCTTGTTGTTCTTTTAATTGTCGTAATTGTTCATTTTCAAAATATGTTATATATGCTTTTGCTTTAATGTTCATTTTATTCATTGTTAGCCCTTTTTCTTGCTTTAAGTTCTTTAATTGCTTTTTCATAAATCTTTTTACTTTGTGCTTTTTTTAAAGATTTAATTCTATAATCAATTAATTTAATTTGATGTTGATCATTTTTTATTTTATCGTGTAAGTAGTTTTTTTCTTGTTTTAGTTCTTTAATTAATTTGTTCATTGTTAGCCCTTTGTTTGTTTGTTTTATCTTACTATCATTGCAAAAGTTATGCTTAACCAAGCTAAGGTAAAAAGCGTGGTTTCTAATCTTGTCAATTCTTTTCTAAAAAAAACCAATAAAAGAATTGGTAAAAAGTTAAGTAGTACAAAAGCTATTGCAATTAATGTTGTTAAAAGCTCATTATTCATTTTAAAACCCTTTCTTTGTTTGTTTATCTCTACAACTCTTAGATGTTCGTGAATTTCTTAACCAATGTCAAGCATTTTGTTTGTTTTATCTAAACATTTCTTTTTGTATGGTGTTGATCAATTACATACCCAACCTTACACCCTAATTTTTTAAACGCCTAAAACCTTTTAAAAACCTTTTTTAAATCTTGTTTTTTGCTTGTTTGCTTGATTTGATCAAGGTTTTTTTTGTTTGTTTTGCTAGGTTTTTACCCCCTAGGGAGAGGATTTTGCTTTTGAGAGGTTGTGCACCAGCATTCCTTGCAAAGTATAAGTTAACGACTAACTAAATAGTAATAATTTAATACAGTATATGTAAGAATCAAGATTTAAGTTTATTCTCGTAAACGACTAATATTAGTACAGATAGGTATTACAGTTAAAGTATTACTTTAAGGTAAAAAATATTAGATTACAAATCCTAAATTTTGGTGGTTTTTTATTGATTTTTACCCCTAAATTACTTCTATGCCAAAATATGATTATCAATGCTTAGAAACAGATAATATTTTTGAGGTGGAGCAGAAAATGACAGATGATCCACTTGAAAGATGTACTTGTTGTAAAGAGAGATTCTTAGTAAAAAGGATACCTTCTAAGCCATTATTGGTCATAAATGGTGCAGGTTCGATGCCTGATCGTAAATTATACAAAGAATTGGATATAGATTAATGTTTGACTACTGTTCACTTATAAAAGCACATTGTTCCTATGCAGGAAAAGAAAAAGAGCTTACTTATTGTGGGTTAGCCACAGGAAATAAAGTAGAAACCAGAGTAGATTATTTAAAATTTTGTCCAAAAGAAAAATTAAAAAAGAGGAGATAGCTATGCCGTATCATACTGGAAAGAAAAAAAAGAAAAAGAAAAAAGGTAAGAAAAAATGAAAGTGAAAGCACCAAGAGGGTATCACTTTATGAAAAAGAAAGGGAAGTTCAAATTGATGAAAAATCCCAAAGGTGGATATAAGAAACACAAGGGTTCTTCATTGACAATGAGTGTACCAGTAGTAAAGAGGCACTCGTGAATGTAACTGTATCATCTGCAAGAAATTTTATACCTAAGCGTCTTTATGGAATGCGTAAGATGAGCATAAAAGCCAAACTCAAACGCAACCCTATAAAGAAAAGCAAGTTTTTAAAATATAGTAAATGAAAGAAGAAAGTATTTATAAAAAACCTAACGGAGCAGGTAAAGGCGATGTGCCTAGACCTATGGGTATTTCTAAAAAAGAATACGAAAAGCGTTGGGAGAAAATATTTAGACCTAAGAAAAAGGAAAAGTAATGTGGGAATTATTTAAAGATAAAAACGAGTACAATGAAAAGAATATTATAGGGTTTCTATCCTTTGCGTTGATGTGTGTATTTGGCGTCGTGGATTTAGCAATGGGTATTATTGGAATAGAATTAATGGTAAACGACTACATCTATAACTCATTTGTTTGGGTTACACTAGGTTCATTCGGAATCGCAGGAGCAGAAAAAGTTTACAAGAAATGAGAAAGTCATTATTCCAAGATCGCACCAGGAAGTCAAATGGTGCAAAAAAAACACGACAAGGTATGAGCAGTAATACTAAGTATGGAACAAAAGGTTCAAAAAAGTATTATAAGAAAAAATACAAAGGACAAGGCAAATGAGTAATATCGAGTTAAAGAAAGCCAATCAAATGGCTGCTATTGATTTAATGATACACAATCCTGATTTAAATAAAAAACAAATAGCCGAGCAAATCAATGTAAGTCATAGAACGATACAAGCTTGGTTTGCTGATGATCGCTTTGTTGATATGTATTATAAGAAGTATATGGTTTCTTTTAATGCAAAGCTGCCTATGGTATTAAATAGTATGATTCGAGAGGCTATTGAAGGTAATGTCCAGGCAGGGCGTCTGGTATTAGAACATTCAGGAAAACTAGTTAAAAACATCAATGTAACCGTAGATAGTCCATTCGAGAAGTTCTTAAAGGCAGAACAGATAGACGCAGAGGATATACTTGACGCAGAAAGCGAGGAAGTTGCAGAAATAATAGAAACGCTTCCAGAAAGAAATCCAGAAAACGACAAACCTAAAAAGCGTCAAATAAAAGAAAAGAAAGCAGTAGAAAGAATTAAAGAAGGTAAACCACCCTCCAGGAAAAAGAAAAGAGAAGATAGGGCGAATAGATACGCACTATTACAACGAGCTAAGAAAGTTGGGTTAGAGCCATTGCCATCAAGGCGTCCGACTGCGAGTGAAAAAAGAAAGTGGTTAGAGAAGTTAGCAGAATTAGAAGCTAAGCAATCCCATACTCATCAGGCATAACATCATACTCTTCAAAGATTTCTGACATTTCCATTGAGATATAAGCTACATCTAATAAATCTATATCTTGTGATGTGATTTTTTTACTTGGAGCAACCTTAGAACATACAAATCCTAACAGATCGTTATTGGCTTGAGATATTCTTTTTATCTGAACTACCATTTTGTATATTTCTTTTATTAAATCTTCCATTATATATCTACATTTCTTGCGAAGTTTGAAGATGCTGGCATCTTCGTACTACCTATAATACGCATTCTAGTTTTTAAAAGCGACTGTAATTTCTTTGCAAACTTATCTTTTAGTCGTGAAAATTCTTTTCCAAGCAATTTATCTTCTAATAAAATTGCATTATTGACTAATTCATCTTTGGTAAAAAACCATTTTCTAATTTTAGGATTTTTTCTTCTTGAGTTTGCTTCACCAGTCAAATGAAACGCACCATAGTTTAGCCCTCTTTTAGAAAGCATTCGTGAATCCTCCGACTTTACAGTAACAGACATATCAGATTTGTTTGTTAATACTTTTGAAATACTTTTTTTCAAATCACCATCAAAAACCATAATTGGATTACCACCCTTGCCTAAAGCTTTTTTCTTTCTTCCGTATGTATATGATAAAGGTTCGTAAGGTTCTCCATTAATATCTTTATTGTTTTTAAAGGAATTATCAACTTTCTTTTTTGCTTCTTTGCCTAATGCAAGAATTAAATTATCAAAAACCATTTCTTCCAAATTGGCTTTTTTTAATTTTTTGAAAGTTACATTACTCTTGACTGTTACCTTCATCGACTACCTCTACTTCATTCATTGATTTATTATCTGCAATTACTTGTATAGCATCTTCAATAGTTAAATCTCTATTTTCATCTGCTAATAGTTCTGCTTGTGTAGTTAAGTTATGTTTTAGTTTATATTCATTCAACATAATCTTATCTTGAGTAGTCATAGGATATTCAACTTCAGAAAAATCTACTTTAAACTCAGATGGTTTTGGTAAACCTAAGCTGTTTATTTCTGATAAAGCATATTCTACTTTATAGAAATCTTTTTCGTATTGACGATATAATTCTTTATCATCTATAAAATCTTCGTGGCGTTCTAAGTCTTTAATCATTAAAGAGATACCACTTGGTACTTCACCACCAGATTGTGCGAAAGTAACGAACAAGTGATTATTCAATGCAACTAACTCTATTTGCCACTTAATGTTTTCAATAACATCTCTTACATTCCCTTCTGGAGATACGATGTCGTAATTACTTCCTTCTGGCAATGTTAAGATTTCATCTGATCCTGCTCTTACATTTGCATTATCTGATATAAGTCCAGTTACAACTGGCTGTCCAAACATTTGGAATCTCAATCCTAATTGCATTTCAGTCATTGTAATATTAATATGCTCATTCGCAGATACCAAGTCAGAAGCACCTTCAACAAAGAACGAATCTAATTGTTCTTCTCTGTGTGTAAATACAAAAGGCAATACACCAAGATTGTGCTGTATTTCTTCTATGATGTTTCCATTGTCATCAAACTTCATATGTAATTCGCTATCCCAGTAAGCATACATTAAATCATTTGTATCAGACAAGTCTGCGTGTCCGTGCATCATTGGATATACAATAGCTTCAGGTCTGTATGGATTGTCACCAAAGTATGGCTCGAAATAATAAATAGGACGATACTCAAATCGTTCTTCCATTTCATCATACATTACATAAGTTGCACAAGTACCAAGCAAACGAGTCATTCGTTCCATTTGTTTCATACGAGCATTCTTAACTGATGACAAATCAACATACTTGTCATTTACATTCCTCTTAGCACCGATAGTATAAATTTTTGACATACGATTTACAAACTTCTTTACAATGTTTGTATTGTAATGTGGAATTTCCTGGAAGGCATCAGACTTAAAATATCCTTCTATGTATTGGTCTGTTAAAGAACCAGAATAATAATCTAAAAACTTTCTTACTTCTTCTCTTCTAGCTTTCGCTTGTTCTTCTTTAAAATTGCTTAGTGAATCTTTTATAATCTCTTGTGGAGTTAAAACCATTTATCGTTCCTTTTATCTTGGTATTCTTCCAACGAAATTACTTCTAATTGGAAATCTATTCAAGATAAAATATCTGAAAGCATCGCAACCGTGTTCATAGAAGCCATCTTTAATTGGATTATTAGAGATAGCTTTTCCTTCTACTGCTTCAGGAAATCTATATCCTTCAAAATCTTCTGCGATACCTACACATTTTTTATCTATCTTTATTCTTCTTAAACCATCTGCATTTTCAAAAAATCCACGACAATAACTTACACCAGATTGTATATCACGAGATAGTTTGTCCATTCTGTATTCTACATAAATTCCGTGTCTGCGTAAAATGTGAATATCTCCAAGTCCAGATTGTCCTTGTACAAAACTACCAGCAGGATCACCATAGTAAGTAATTACTGGATAATTCTTTTTCTTAATCATTTCAGCTAATTTATCTGTCGGTATATTTCGTTCGTGAATTATTTCATCAATAATATTAATATGCCAATTACCATCTTGTTTGAATGTTTGAAACCACAATACTGATGGCATTCTAAATCCAAAGTCCATTGAACAATAGGTTGGTAAATTTTCTTGATATGGAACATCGCCCATATCTATTTCTCTGTCAAATGGATATACTCTTCCTTCCATTGAAGTAAACTTAGCAGCAAACTCTTGGTCGAATAATTCTTTGGACATATTTCTTTTTCGTTCCTGGATAAAAGAATCTTTTTTTCCTTCTGGAAACGCATATTGATTTTCCCAACTTGGAGATTGCTGTGAATACCATTGAGGATCTGTTTGCCCTAGTAAATATAAATCATAAATCCAATTAAATCCTTCTGGTGTAGTAATAAAGATTGCTTTACCTTTTCTATCGACAAGAGTTGGAGATAAATACATATCCCATATTCTTCTTGGCATTTTTGCTGCTTCATCAATAATTAATAAGTCTACACCCTCACCAACCAATGAGTCTGGGTTTTCGCAAGACATTCCCTCTACAGTAGTTCCCCATTTGAATTTTATATACTGTTCTTTTTCTGATGCTCTGTCAATATCGTTTGCTTTACCTGCAACCATATCTTTCCAGATTTCTCGAAACATTAATCGTGATTTCTTATAAGATAATCCAACAAGCCATATTTTTTTATTAGGTTGTGCTGCGTAAAATTCTGCTTCACGAAATGCTGCAGTAGTCTTACCATATCTTCTACCACAGATGTTTACGAAGTAAGATGCGTCAGGTTTGTCAGGAAAATGCAATTTTCTTTGTCCTTCGTGTGGTTGATATTGCATATAATCAAACCATTTTTGCTTGAACTCAAACTCTTTTATTTTCTTTGACATTCTGATTGTCATTAATTTAATTCATATTTAACTTAATACCATATAATAATCCACTCAAGGAGTTAAAATGTCTGAAGAAACGCAGAATACAGCCATTGAGGAAGCTGTAAAAGAACCTCAAGTCAGTCAAGACGAAAAAAAGACACAAGAAGCTGTTCCATATTATCGTTTTCAGGAGCTAGTGAAAGAGCGAAATGAATTAAAATCACAAGTTCAAGAAGTAGCAACTGCACAGGAAGAACAGCGTAAAAAGACTTTAGAAGAGCAAGGCGAATACAAAGCTCTATTAGTTGAGGAACAAAATAAGAATAAAGATCTTGAAGCCAAGTTTAATGAGGTTAATGAATCTTTTTCTAATTATGTAAATCAAGAAAGAGAATCTCTTCTAAGTAAAATTCCTGAAACGAAAAGAGAAAAATTTGAGAAGGTAGATGATTTATCTCTTTTGCGTGACATAGTTACTGAGTTTGATAAAAAAGCTGGAGTCAATGTAGGACAAGTTGAAAATCAAGTGTCCGTACAAAAGTTTAAGGGTAATCCTTTTTCTGATATGGACACCAGTTCAAAGCGTAGAGATTCGCATAAGAGTTTGATAAGTCATTACCTTAAGAAAAAATAACATTTTAAAACTTAAGGAGAGTAAATAAAATGGCTGACGGAAATGTAACAACAACAACAGCTGCCAATTTTATTCCTGAAATGTGGAGAGATGCTATTCTTGATTATGCTGAAAGAAAATTTCAGTTAAGAAATCAAGTATTAGACTTCTCATCTATGTTAGCAGGTGGTGGCGACATTCTAAATATACCTAAGGTTACTGAAGAAACTGCTGCATCTAAAAGTGCAGGAACTGCAGTAACATATACTAACAATACCGACGGTGTTATTCAACTTGGCGTTGACCAACATCATTATGAAGCTAAAAGAATCGAGGACATCGTAAGAGTTCAAGAATCTGCTGATCTATTCAATGCTTATGCACAATCAATGGGTTACGCTTTAGCTAAAAAAGTAGAAAACTATATTGCATTATTAATGCAAGGTGCTACTGGTAATGATGTTTCACTTTCAAGTGACAACACTTTCACAACTGCTTTAATTAGATCTGGTTTACAGAAACTTCTTGACGCAGGACACGACTACACAGACGGAGAACACTATTTCTATTGTTCACCAGCTGCGTATATGTCACTATTATCTTTAGGCGACTTCACAGAAGCACAAAAAAGAGGAGATGCTGAAAATCCTCTAGCTTCAGGAAGAATCATTAATGCTTATGGATTAGAAGTGTATGCAAGTACAGACTGGGACGATGATGGTGGTAGTGGCGATGAAACTGCTACAATCTTCAACAGAAACTCGATCTACTTTGCACAACAGTTAGCTCCAAGAGTTCAATCATCTTATGATATTGACCACTTGGCTACTTCTGTTGTAGCTGATGTTTTATTTGGAGCTGCTTTATCACACGCTGCAAATTCAACAGCAATGGGTATTGTTAACTTCAACAATGCGTAATAGTTAATTAGGGGAGCTTTATGCTCCCCTTAACTAGGAGATATTATGGCGAATTTTACATCAACGCATACTGGGAGTGTAATCGATGCAGCAGTAACTAAGATTACTGCCACTTCTTCATCTGCAACTGAATTAAACATTTTAGACGGTGTAACTGCAACTACAGCAGAGATTAACATTCTTGATGGCGTTACTGCGACAACTGCAGAATTAAATATTTTAGATGGTGTTACAGCAACTGCTGCAGAGTTGAATATTCTTGATGGGGTAACATCAACAGCAGACGAGCTAAATGTATTAGATGGATATACTGGGAGCGTAACAGAATTAAACTATTTAGACACTTTACACGCCACAGGCGTAACTGCTACAGAATTTGACTATCTTGATGGTGTTACATCAAACATACAAACACAGCTAGATGCAAAGATTGAAGCAACTCTTACTTCAGAACAAGTTCAAGATATAGTAGGAGCAATGTTCTCAAGTAATACCGAGTCAGGTGTTACTGTTACTTACGAGGATAGCGATGGCACAATAGATTTATCAGTAGCTACACAATCAGATAATAATTTTACAACAACACTTTTAAATAAATTAAATGCAATAGAAGCAAGTGCTACAGCAGATCAGACAGCTTCTGAAATAAGAACGCTTGTAGATAGTGCTTCTGACTCTAATGTATTTACAGATGCTGACCATTCTAAGTTAGATGGTATTGAAGCGAGTGCTACTGCTGACCAAACAAATGCAGAGATTAGAACTGCAGTAGAAGCAGCGTCAGACTCAAATGTCTTTACTGATGCAGACCATAGCAAACTAAACGCTATCGAAGCAAGTGCAGATGTAACAGATACTGCCAATGTAACAAGTGCTGGTGCGTTAATGGATAGCGAATTAACAAGTATCGCAGATGTAAAAGCGTTAGACCAATCAGTAGTAAGTGGAGCTTCCCCAACATTTGGCACAGCAAATATGACTGATGCTTCTAATAAAAGATTTATGACTGATGCTCAAGAAACAAAACTTGATTCAGTTGAAAGTAATGCGACTGCCGACCAAACCGATGAAGAAATACAAGATGTAGTAGGAGCAATGTTTAGTGGTAATACCGAAACTGGAATTACTGCTACTTATCAAGATGGAGATGGAACAATAGATTTAGTTGTAGGTACTCTAAATCAAGATACTACTGGGAATGCAGCTACTGCAACTAAGATTGCATCTATTACTAATAGCGATATTGTACAACTAACAGATACACAAACACTTACTAACAAAACTTTAACAAGTCCAACTTTTACTGGAGATATAGATTTTAGTGATGCCGATACACCAAAGTTTACTGTAACAGATACCACAAATACTGTTAAAACTGAAATAAGGTCACAAGACACAACTGGTAATATTGGAACTACAACAGACCATAATCTTAGTATTCTAAGAAATGGTTTAGGACAAATTACTCTTTTTGGTTCATACACAATGCACAACAACGGTGGTAGTGATATAGATTTTAGAGCAAAAGATAGTAGTGGTAATGTAGTATTTAAAGTAAATGCAGGAACATCTAAAACAGAAATATCAACTTTATTATTAGATAGTGTAAGTATTAGTGCAATCCAAACATCAAGTGAATCCTTTGCAGATAACAATACTTCTTTAATGACTTCTGCAGCAATCAATGATAAGATAGGAACAGAAGTAGCAAATCTTGTAGATTCTGCACCTGCGACATTAGATACTTTAAACGAATTAGCAGCAGCGTTAGGCGATGACGCTAACTTCTCTACAACTACTTCTACTGCATTAGGCAATAGATTACGAGTAGATACAGCTTCACAAGGATTAAATGGCACACAACAAGCCAATGCGATCACTAACTTAGGTATTACTTCTACCAAAGCTGAATTAAACATACTAGATGGGGTTACATCAACTGCTGCTGAACTCAATATATTAGACGGAGTTACAAGTACGGCTGCTGAACTTAATGTGTTAGATGGAATTACTTCTACAACAGCAGAGCTTAATATCCTGGACGGAGTAACTGCTACTGCTGCCGAACTAAACATAATGGACGGAGTAACAGCTACCACAGCAGAATTGAATTATCTAGATGGAGTAACTTCCAATATTCAAACGCAGTTAGACGCAACACTTGATACAGCAGGAACAGGTATAGACATATCAAGCACTACAGTTTCAGTAGATGTATCAGACTTTATGTCTAATGGTGCAGACAACAGAATACTTACTGCTACTGGCACAGATGCTATGGCAGCAGAATCTCGTTTATTTTTTGATGGCTCACATTACCTAGATATAAATTCAGTAGATGATGCTGAGGGTGGACTTAGATTTAGTAAGTCTGCAACTGACGCAACTCATACAAAATATCATATATCACATAGAGATGATAACCAAACTTTGCTTTTTTATTCTTATGATGGCACTACATATAGAAACTGGATAACATTAGATGAACCAAATGCTTTATTAAAATTAGGTAGTAATAGTTCAGCATTATGTGATATTGATACAAGTGGTAATTTTAAAGTTTTCTCACATTTAGAACTTCCTTATGGAGAAATAAATGATGCAGGAACTGATATGAACCTTGTATCAACTAATGCACTTACTCTTGGAACTGAAAGTGGAACTGCTTTAACATTTGCTAATGCAAGTTTAAGAGGAGTATTTGCAGACGATGTATCAATACCAGTAGCTAAAAAACTTTACTTTGGTGGTGGCGACCACACTTATATCGGAGAAGATGTTGATGATAGATTAAGATTTTTTACTGGTGGTGCTGAGTATATGCGATTTACTGAAACAGGTAGTGGAATCTTAGGAATTTATAGAGATGTCTATATGGGAGATAGTTTAAAAATACATCTTGGTGCAAGTAATGATTTAGAAATATATCACGATGGAACAAATAGTATAATTAATAACACTCAAACTGGTGCTTTACAAATATATAACAATGTTGACAATGGTATGATTGAATTGTTAACAGACAATGGAAGTGGTGGAACACAAGTATTTTTAAGAGCAGATGGTGCTAACAATATGGTTAGAATGCCAGTAGATGGTGTAAAACTTACATTAGGTGATGCAAGTGATTTACAATTTTATCATACTTCAAACACTAACTACATAAGAGCAAATACTACAGACCAAGATTTAAACTTTTTAGTAAACGATGGTGGCTCTACAAT
>VMHT01100976.1_pt1 | contig 32205 bp, 41 predicted proteins | sample 4693611 | NCBI WGS metagenome assembly VMHT01 (sample SAMN12280063, study PRJNA550983) | marine metagenome | isolation source: seawater sampled from same location over 5 years 0.02-0.2 micron viral filtrate | place: USA: collected off the coast of southern California halfway between the port... ...
CGAAACTTATCTTTTTCAAAAAGACCTTCTTCACAGCAAATTAAATCTGGTTTTTTTACTTTTATAAACTTATATGTATTTTCTAAATATGTGGGAAGAAGTTCATCATAAGGAACTTGCATTAAAAAAGAATAATACGTTTTTTCTTTAAAATAAATCCCAGTTTTTTTTACTTTATTTTTCATTTGTGATTTTGATCCAAATACACCATTTGATTCTTCATAGCCTTCTCGAATGGCTGTATCAAAACGACTTTCTCCTTTGTCTACACTACCTCCAAACTCACTCCAATATCCTTTATCTTTTGATTTCTTATCATCCAATGTTTCGCGTGAAAAAAGAAAATATAAAAGTGTTTTATTATTTTTTGTGACTTTTGAAAAAGGTAAAACACCTGCCATATTAGTATATATATTGTAAAGATTTCATAATTATATAAATTAATTATGAAATTATTCAATTTCATCGTTTGATAATTTTTGTTCATTTGTATATTCTATTGCACTATGTGGAAAAGGATCGCTAGTTGTATAATTTGTAGGGTGTGGTTCAGCGTCATGATTATGCTCATAAGAAATTGTTCCTGTATTGTTTGGAAAATAGTGGGTATGGTCGTCAGTACCTTCAGGATCATGAATATCTGGATTTGCTCTATTGTTTAATGTTGGGTCTTCACAGTCTGATATTCCACTAATTGTAAGTCGTTTAGGGAATTTAAATATTCTTTCTACATAAAGTGGATTACGTTCTACATTAGTTAAACCAATTAAATCGCTTTCTAATTTACAGTTATCTAAAATAAGTTGTCCACTAAAATCGTATATTGCGTTATTACTATAATCGACTACACTGTATAATCCGTCGCTTACTTCTAAAACACTATTAGAAGAAATATCACAATTATTTTGTGTTAAATAATAGCCTTTTGTATAACTTAAAAGTGTATCATAATTAAGAGCTTGCGTTAAAACACTATCTTCAACAGTGATATGTTCGGTATGTAAATTTGTAGAAGTGCCAATATTTTGTCTTAATGTCGAAACTTTAGAAACAGCAGCAAGTCTTTTTGTTCTTTCTCCTGAATGTAATGTTGGTTTGGTAATAAAAGGATTAGACATATATATTTATGAAATATAAAATTTTTGATTTTTAATTTAGTTTGTATTTAAAAAATTATAATTTTACATACATATATATAATGAACCCCAATGTATTTAATGTTCATCAAGATCAATATGTTCGCTCAAAAATTAATCCAATAACTCGTGAAATGGAACATAAAAATATACATTTTAATACAAAATATCGAAAAGACTACTATAAAAGTAGTTCAACAAACTTTCAATACGATTTTCCAGAACCCTGCAACAATGTTGTATCATTAAAATTAAGTTCTATTTGCATTCCTAATTCATTTTATTTATTTTCTAGTCAAAAAGGAAATAATCGTTTTATTGTTGAAGAAAATGTTTCTGGTTCATTAAATAAAGTTCACGAAGTTGTGATTCCTGATGGAAATTATACAGCACCTCAATTAGAAACATATTTAAATGATACTTATTTTTATAATTCTAGTCATCCGTCGTTATCTTTAAGAAAAATATATTTTTCTATCGATACACATAGTTTAAAAACAACTTTTGATATAAGCGGTGTTCCTCCAGTTGAAACAGTAAATATAAAATTTGTAAACAACAGAAATGCGGATAATGTAATGAATACAGCAGGTTGGATTATGGGATTTCGTTATGGTCAATACTTAAACATTGGCGGTAGCGGTCGCCCTTCATTTCTTACTTCAGAAGGTATTTATAATGTAAATGAAGATTGTTCATTCTTTTTTTGTGTTGACGATCATAATAGAAATGTAAACAATCCAAATATTGTATTTTTTCAAGATTCTACCATGAGAAATGATGTTTTAGCAAAAATCCATTTAGTTGACGGTAAGTTTACTTTGGAAAATAATATTATAAATGACGACGGCGATAATTTCACAAAAACACGCAAGTTTTATGGTCCCGTTGATATACAAAAAATACATGTTCGTTTAATAGATCAATATGGTCGCTTAGTAGATTTAAACAATATGGACTTTACTTTCTCTCTTGAATTAAATCAATTATATAATAATATTTAAGAAATATATATATGAAACGCTATTTAATTGCTAGTTTAGTTGGATTAATTGGAGGAACACTTGGTGTTATGTTTGGAATATCTGGTGCTTTTATTATTATTCCGCTCTTATTATTATTTAATATATGCTCAAATCAATTAACGGCACAAGGAACCGTATTGTGTATGCTTTTACCACCAATTTCTATTTTTGCTGCCATAACATATTATAAAAATAAACGCGTGGATATACCTATTGCTATAATTCTGGGTTTTGGATATTTAATTGGAACCTATGTTGGTTCACATATTGCTGTAAACTTTAGCGAACGTAAAGCACGAATGAACTTTTCAGTATTATTATTAGTTTTATCAGGTTACATATTTTACAGTTCTTTAAAAAGCAAAGATGCTCCAATCAAATTAAAAATGTAATAAAAAATATTAGATATAATTTAATACAACTTATTAAATTATGTTAGAAGAAGAAGAAGACTTTATTGAATATATAAAAAGCGTAAAATATTTGGTTATATTTCCAGATAAATCTTGTAAAATGTTACTTACATTGAGAGAAGTAGCTTCAGAAATATGTGTAGACCATACTACAATTTTTAAAAAATTAAAAAATAATGTTCATTGTTTCGTGGAATCTAAGCATTCTGGATTTATGTTTTACATAAGGAAAATATCCAAATTGTAAAAATTGAATTTCTTTTATTAGCGTATATAATCTCATATACAAAACACATAATTATGCCTGGAGAAGCATTTACTTTTCGAATTTTGGAAATTAGTTCTCATAGTGATGGGACAACCACAGTAAATGCAGACTTTTCACTGGGACCTGTAAAAATTACTATGTATATGAGTAGTTCAAGTTCCACTGCGGACTTTAGTTATTTGAATGACCACGAAAATATGACAAATGAAGAAAAAGAATATGCATTTATTCTTATGTTTAGAAAACTTCAACGAAATGCTAGAGGATTAGAGTAAGTAAAAAAATATTTAATTTATCATATTTTTTATTTTTTATTTTTTATTTTTTGTTTTTCTTTATTTTCTTTTATACGGACACCACGATTTGTATTTTTTCCATACTTTTTTAATGTATTCTTTTTTTTATCTTTTTTAGTGGTACGACAATAGTCTTGTATATCATTTGATTTTCCCATGTTGATAATTTTAATATTTCTAGTTTATCTAGATAAATTATTCAATTTTTTATTTTTTATGTTATGAGAAAATTGAATTGCTTTTTATGCTGAAAAAAATTATATAAACCACTTATTACAAAAACATACAAAAACATACAAAAACATACAAACAAAATATGGCTTTTAACCGCAACATGAACAATCCCTTTGAACGTATTCAAGGAGATGAATATGTTGAATGGGTTGAAAACCGTCATGAGAGAAATGATCGCCGAATTACACTTGAGGAAGCCAAAAGCAAAATTCGTGTTGTTCAAATGAACGAGTTTTACACTATTTTTGAAAACACATATATTCCAAATTATTTGATTGACGTGTATTATTTTCATTATTTGTGTATGAAAGGCGATATTGTACGAATTGAAAACTTTATTTTGGACTTGCAAAATCGAAATATTGAAGTTGCTCGTGTAGCAAATTATCCTGTACCGGAGTTTGATTATGGAAATATTTTACATACTGTTACGCGTTGGAATAATGACATAGACTTGTTTGAATATATTCTTCAAGATTGTCAAGCAGATATAACACAACGCGATAGTTTTGGATTTTCACCAAGTGAAATTGCTGACTATGACGACTTTATTTACAGTTTTCCATTTACGGATTATCTTGGTGAAGGTGAGTCACCCGTAGAAAATGATATAATTTATCGCCGCATTGAAGAAAACTTTGATCAAATGCGTATTAAAATGAATGGAATTGAACAAGAACTTGACGCTCAACAAGAACGAATGAACCATGAAGAGAGAGAAGAAAATATTGGTGTGATTATTCCACCGCAACCACAGTTTCCACCACAACTTCAACGTCAAAATGGTTTTATTTTTGAAGATGAGTTTATTAACGATTTGAATAACAATAATGATAATATTCGTCGTGAGTTATTTCCAGCCAACAATAATCACAATCCACGCGAGAATATGTTTTACAATCACAACATTATTGAACATAATATGAATGAAGATATAATTAATTTTTAAAATATAAAAAAATAAACTTTAATATTTTTTTATATATTAAAAATTGAAAACTTTTATTATATTACCAATAATACTACACTTTACAATGACTACATACCACAGTGTATATGACTCTAACACAAATTGCTCTTGGGAAATCCCATTAGAAGAACCTAGTCATAGTTCTTATTTGACATTGGATAGTTTTTTGAAACACTATTTGGAACTTTCTTCACAAGAAGCCAGCGTATTGAAATGCAAATTGAGTAATATTAAAATTAATAATGTAAATGAATTGAATTATCTTGAAGGTGAAGACCCTGAAGAAATTGGGATTTCAAAAGAAATGATTAAAAAAATGATTGATTACAAAAAATGATTATACACTATACAAAATATATTTTATTATTTTTTTTTGTTATAGAAAATTGAAAGGTTATTAATATATTTTAATAAAAGTATCACAACATTATGTCTTGTTCTCAACAAACACGTTTTCACGATAACATTCAAGATTTGGAAGACCTTATTAAAAATAACGCGTCTTTTGACCAAATCAACAAAAACTATGATACATATAAGCAAATTGTCTATGATATTTATGAATGGGTTCAAGAAAACGGATCCACTCCTAGAGTAAAAACACATTTTAATAACTATTTTCAAAAGTTTCAGAGAAAGTATCGTGTTGCAATGTCTAAACCTATTTTGGTCTATGTTTACAAAAAAATGATTGAAAATAACGAAATTGAAAACGACGGACAAATGTGGAAGCTTCTTCGTAAGCGCCCTACACGCAATATGTCTGGCGTTGATGTAATTACAATTTTGATGCACCCTTATCCTAATGGTCAAGAGTTTACGTGTGAACATGATTGTTATTATTGTCCGAATGAACCGCCTACTGAGGAGAATGGATATTTGCCTCCACCACGTTCTTATTTGAGTGAAGAACCTGCTGTTGCCCGTGGTCTTCGCAATGGTTATGACGAAATATCACAAGTTAATGAGCGTATTACAACTCTTATTACAAATGGACACGAAGCGGACAAACTTGAATACATTATTGAAGGTGGAACACATAGCGAGTTTCCATTTGAATATTTGGAATCGTTTCACCGAAATATTATTTATGCAGCAAATGTCTATTATGAGAAAGAAAAGCGTGAGCCTTATTCTATTGAAATTGAAACACACCTTAATAAGAATGCAAAAATTAAAGTTATTGGTATTTCTGTAGAAACACGTCCCGATAGTATTGTAACAAGTCCCGATTGGCTTTACCATTATCGTCGTTGGGGTGTTACACGTATTCAATTGGGTGTTCAACATACAGATAACTCTATTTTAAAAAAAGTTAATCGTGGTCACACAATTGAAACTTCAATTGAAGCAATTCAAATGTGTAAAGAACACGGTTTTAAAGTTGAAATCCATGCTATGCTTGACCTTCCCGGAAGTAGTCCAGCACAAGATATTGGAATGCTACAAGAAATATTTCAAAACGAAAATATTAATCCTGATTATATTAAACTATATCCATGTTCAGTTACACCTTGGACGGTAATTGAAAAGTGGTACAAAGAAGGAAAATATAAGCCATATGCAGAAAGAAATCCTGAAGATCATGGATTTAAACTGAAAGACGTTATGAAAGCGGGTATTATGTTTTGTCCTCCAACAACACGTATTTCGCGTGTGGTTCGTGATATTCCCACTACTTATATTAAAGGAGGTAACAACATTCCAAACTTGCGGCAAATTGTTGAAAAAGAGTTGGAAGAAAGCGGACAAGAAATTATGTGTATTCGTTATCGTGAGTGTGGTCGTCACCCAGAATATAAAATGGAAGATGCTATTTATATTACACGCGATTATGAAACACAGAACGGGAAGGAATATTTTGTTTCACTTGAAAGTACTGATGAAAAGGTAATTTTTGGATTTATTCGTTTGCGCGTTCCAATAAATGATGTCAGTCAGTTTCGCTTCTTAGATAATAAAGCCATTGTGAGAGAACTTCATGTATATGGAGACTTGGTTCCTGTTGGAGCACGCCAGAAAAAAGATACACAACATCGTGGTGTTGGTAAAGAGTTGCTTCGACGCGCAGAAGAAATTGCAGGGTTTTATGATAAAAATGGAGTTGCTGTAATTTCAGGTATTGGTGTACGTGGATATTATGAAAAATTTGGATATGAACTTGTTAATACATATATGATTAAATATTTAAACCACGAAAGCGATGAAAGTCTTCGTTATTTGGGTCTTTTGGGAATAATCTATGGTCTCATTTTGATTTATTCCTATCTTTATCTTCCTTCGGAGTTTGTAAGAGAACATTTTCATAATATGTCGCTTTGTAATTAAATTAAAATAAAATATAATATATAAAATATTTTTTATTTTAATTCGGGATTAACATGGAGTCTACTTTCATCCATAAGCATTATAGCCATAGCACTATAATTATGTAAGTCAATAAGTGTATCTCTTAACGATTCGTCATTTACACACCTAATTTCTTTTTGACTAACACTCATAAGGCGTTGGATTTTATCACCCATACGAATAAGAACTCCAATTGATCCATAATTTGCAAACGCATCTCCATAATCAGTATTTTTTCGTTTAAATAATTCATAACCTTCTTTTTGAACTTTTTCCAATTGTTCCAAACGATTCATATCTGTATGAATTAATTATGAATTGTTTTTATTTCTTTTATATTAAATATAATTATGTATTTAATTATAAACCGTAGTTTGGCAAATATTTCTTACTGCACCTGTAGTAAGTGCTCTAGATATTTGCATTTTTTTTGACATATTTTGCTGTTGACCTCCAAAGGCAAGTTGTTTATCTTTTGGTAGAGCTTGTCCATTTGGTCCTACACCAGTTCCCTGTTTTTGTGATACATTCCAAGCAGGCATTTCACAACGGTAATTTCTGTTATTATTATTATAACTATTCGGTTGTGGAAGTTTAAATCCTCTTGTTTCTGCAGCAGATGTAGATACACAATTACCAATAGAAGTATTTGTTTCTACAACATTACCTATTCTATTTCTTGAATAATTAAAGGTGTGATTAAATAAAAATGCGGCACAATCTCTTTCTTTACATAATCGATTATCGGGATTATAACTCATATGTATATATAATATAAATATTCTAATTTTTAGATTAAAAATATTTATAATATTAATTTGACTCTATCTACACGATTACAATAAGTATTATTACATTCTGTGCTTCCGCTTGGAATAGTAACAATTGCATTATTGTTTCCATTTGCGTCTAAAGTGAAGTAACCTTTTTTCTTTTTTAATAAATATCTATCATAAGACCCGTGTTTTGAATTACCAGGACTGGCGATTTCGCGCGTTTTGCTTCGTAAATGGCGTGAAGCGCCGATATATATGTTTGAAGCAGTTCTGTTTTGAGTAGTTGGTAAATAGTCATTTGAAGTTTTTTTCTTGTAAGTAAGAGCAGCTAAGTTCATAGTAAATAATCCAGCTGGAACTCTAACTTGGTTATTTATTCTTTTTTGAATTATGGTTTGATTAAATGTTTGTTCTCCAGTAACATCGCAAATATTACATCTTCCATATTTACTTTGAGTTTCCATTATAATTATAAGAGAGAATAAAATAAAAATTGATAAATAATAATGTTTTTAATTCAAAAGTAGTAAATCTATATCAATTATGGTGTATCGTTGTAATTTTTGTGGAAAGAAGTATTCAAGAGAAGGATTTTATAAAAGGCATGAATTAAGTTGTGAAATTAAAAATCTTGGAAAACGCAAACAATGTGAAGAACAAGAAGAAGATTATACTCAAAATGAATCCTCTATCATTATACGAGAATTGGTGCAACAAGTCAATACTTTAAGAGGTGAACTTGATGATTTAAAAATGTGGGTTCAAAAACAGAAACGCAAGTGTAATATTATAGATTGGTTGGAAAAGTCTTGTGTTCCAAGTATTGGATTTCAAGAATGGATTACTGGATTTGTAGTGAACCAAGATCACTTGGATAAAGTTCTGCGTAATAATTATATTGAAGGTATTGGTTATACGTTCCAAAAAATGTTTCCAATTGAAGATAATGAAGACTTTCCTATAAAGTGTTTTGAGCAAAAACAAAATGTATTTTACATTTATGAAAAAGAAAGTGGTTGGAAATATATGCAACATGGTGAGTTTGATTCTATGGTTTTAAAAATTCAAAAACAACTCATGAGTTTACTTAAGTTATGGGAAAAAAACAATAAAAATAAAGTAAGTAATCAAAACTACAAGTTATATTTTGAATATGTAACTAAAGTTATGGGGGGAAGACAAAACCAAGATTTAACACAAAAAAAAATAATTTCTAATTTGTATGAGCATTTGAAATATAATTTATGCGAAATTGTTGAATACGACTTCGTATTTTAAGTATGTTTGTCTGTAATGTTAATTTGTAACTATCAGTATTACAAATATTTTTTAATGAACTCTTCACATGTCATAATGAGAACATTATTTGCCCTTGCTTTTTCTATTTTACTTGTGCTTTCATTTGGGTCTTTTACTAAAAGAATAAATGTATTCTTTGAAACAGAACCACTTACTTTAGCACCATAGCTTTGAAGAGTTTGTTCCAATTTTTTGTTTCTAAAACCAGTCATTACAATAGTTTTATTAAACAATGGGTGTGCGCTATCTTTTTCTTGTGTGCTACTTGAATAGTCTAGTTTTTTATGTTGTTTAATGGAATACATAAACTCTACAAATGAATCAATATTATCCAGAAAATATTCTGCTGTTTTATTAGCAATGCTGTCAATATTAATAAGAATATCATATTTTTCTTCATATGTTTCTTCAGATACAAGCACCGTTGGATAGTCTTCCAAAATTGCGTATACTTTTTTTATTCCAATACCGTGTCCAAAAATATTACTGGCTACCATAAGCTCAGGCAAACACGCATTTTTTACTTGTTTTCGTATGCTTGTATACAATTTATGTGCCATTTTTTCTTGAAATCCTTCTACATCCAAGAAATCGTCTTTGTTCATAAACAATATTTTTGATACACTATCGTAACCTGCTTCAATTAGCCTAGAAACATTTCCAAAACTCAAACCAACTACACCCAATTTTGTAAAGAAATAAGTAATGTTTTTTTCTTGAACAATATTATTTTCATTTGGATTTTTCAACATAATATCTACTTTTGACGAAGTCCACTTGTATGGAACGTCTGGCATTTTTACAACGGATGCCTGAACAATAGTTTCCATAATGTGAGGAATCACATCTCCACTACGAATAAGTTTAATTACAGCACCTACACCTATGCGATTATTTTTAATATAGGAAGCATTAAATCCTGTTGCGTATTCGATTCTTACTCCACCAAGTTGAATGGGCTCAATACGAACACGCGGTTTCATATATCCGTCTTTGCTTGGTGTCCATAATACATCTACAACCTTTGCTTCAGCAATTTGATCTGAAAGAACCATTTTAAAAGCAAAAGCATGGTCTGGATTTTTATTTTGTCGTTCGTAAATACGATTATTTATCACGATAACACCGTCCATTTCATATAAATATTCTTTTCTCCATTTTACAAGAGTGTCTGATAAAAGATTATTATTTAAAACATCAGTTGTTTCATAATACACATTTTCTACATTCATAGAATCTAGAGTTTTCATTTGTGCTGAAGGACGCATTTTTGGATATACTACTTCATATGCTAGAAAATCAATATGAGCATACTTTTCTTTATCCACGGTTTTCGCGTTAATTAAACCTGAAATCAAATTACGAGGATTCGCAGAACTATTTTTATAATATGTTTCAAAAGTTTCTTTTTTCATAATAAACTCTCCTCGAATAGTAATGTTTTTTTCACTTGGAAGTTTCAAATAAGGTATAAGGTTACTAACGTCTTGACCGACATTACCATTTCCGCGTGTATACAATTTTGGAACAGGTCCTTCTGTAGTATACATTCCAGAAACACCGTCTAGTTTTACAGATAATATATAAGGACCGTCATATTTGTAACACCAATTTTCAAGAGCCTTTGTATCAGGCTTAATTTTATGCATAGAAGGCATACAATAAGGAAGTGTTACTTTATTGCGTTCCACAGAAGCACCAATTTGTTTTACAATTTTATTATTTGGGTAAGTTTCTTCTATGTATTCTTTTAAAATATCATATTCATTATCACTAAGTTTTGGATTATCGTTGTAATAGTGTTTATTTGCTGCTAGTATCATTTTTGATAAAGAAGTTTCATTTTGTGTTTCAAGAAAGGAAATACCGTTTTTTTGAAAACGCGAAAATGCCATAGTGAATAAGTTAACTAATTTTACTTTGAAATATTTTATTCAATTTTTTATAACCGTTATTTATTTTATGTGTAAGTCAATAAAAAATATGTTTATGTATATAAAAATAAAACATATTTAATAAATAAATAGCATAATATATTAAGGTATAAAACTGGGATCACGCTGCGCTGGTCCTCCCCTTGGAGCAGGAACAATAACACGTTTTGTAGAATCTTGTTTGGGTTCTGGAATAGACGTATTCACAACATTATTGCGTTCTTTTGAGCAACAACTTTTAAGTTTTTTACCGGTGACACCAAGAAAACATGTTGTCCAAACAGCTGCAACAAGAGGACTAAAGACAAGACAGCAAAAATAATCACAACAATTATCTTCAGGTGTATACATAGTTGGATAACGTGGACGCAATTCCAAAATATCCTTATAGTTATCGGGAAACATGTTTTCCTTTGTAATCGGTCCAGGTTGTGTTTTAATTGTATTTATGGTTGGTATGTATAACAATTTATATTTTAAAGAAAGAATCAATTTTTTATAACTAGTATGAAAGTTCTTTTTTTTTAGTTCTTTTTTTTTAGTTCTTTTTTTAAAGTTAATTATTTTTAACAATATATGCGTTTAAGTAATATGCAAAACAAATCCATAGTAAATATGGTGTTATAATTGCTCCATAAATAATATGTTTTAGAACTGTAAAATAAATTGTTACAACGGTCAAAATAACCATAATACCATTAATTAAAAGCGCCCATAGAGGTTCCTCGAGACGAAAAAACACATAAGGCCAGAGAAAATTAAAAAACATTTGAACAGTGAAAAAAATTAAAGGAATACAATAACCGTCGCAATTAGGATGTAAAATCATTAAAACATAATAAGCAGCAATAGACGCATAAAGAAGAGACCAAACAACACTAAATACCCAATTTGGTGGTGTTAAATTAGATTTATTTAAGTTTTTATACCATTCTGAATTGCTATACATAACTATATTACATTCTTGTTATTTTTTTATATGGTATTCTCATTTATATTCTAGTATTTTCTCTCTTTACTTTAATGATAACAATCAATAATTTTTACGAATATTTTCTTTTAACAGATATTATTGCATGGTCTATAATTGGTTTATTATGGTATTTTTTTCCAGCAAGAATGTTATCAGCAAATACAAAAAAAATGAAATACAATAGTGTTTGTATTCATATGAGTAGAGCGTTTGCTGTGTTTATATTTATATCCGTTGTACCTTCATATTTTGCTTTGGTTAAACATGATAAGTCACTTGCTAAATATACATTTATGTGTAAAATAAACCTGTTGTTATTGTTATTATTTACAATGATTTATGATAATTATAGATCTACAGAATGGGATGAAAAACAATATAAGTTTGGTATGTTTGGATTAATTTTAGCAATTGTAAATCTTGGTTTAGGATTGTATTTTGTTTAAGTTTTTAATAAGTATTTGAAAATAATACTTATTAAAAGTAAGCCGCAGGGAGGAATTGAACCTCCGACCTTTAGTTTACAAGACTAACGCTCTACCACTAAGCTACAACGGCATATAATAGGGCTCGACGGGGATTTGAACCCCGGACCTCTCGCACCCAAAGCGAGAATCATACCCCTAGACCACCGAGCCTTACACAAAAAATATTTAATTATCGATTACCCTCGACGGGGATCGAACCCGCAGCCTCCCGCTTAGAAGGCGGATGCGCTAGCCAATTGCGCCACGAGGGCTTTTATAAAAAAATTAAAAAATAAGGAAAATATTATTAGGTCGCGCCGAGATTCGAACTCGGGTTTATGGATTCAAAGACCACAGTGATAACCCCTACACTACGCAACCTTACGCTCACAGAAGGACTCGAACCTTCAACCTCTCGATTAACAGTCGAACGCGCTGACCAGTTGCGCCATGCAAGCAAAGAAAAAAAACGGTCATAATTAATTTTTCGATTGCGGAAATCTTTTTTTGAATAACGCTACATGCGTTAATTGATAAAAGTCAATTTCATAAAATAATTGCTGTACGATTTCCATTTAGGCAGTTTTATTGCATTACCTAGGCATAAGCCTCATACGGGGCTCGAACCCGTGACCCTAGGATTAAAAGTCCTATGCTCTACCAGCTGAGCTAATGAGGCAGAATTGTTTTAATAAAAAATATAAACATATTATTTAACACCAGCAGGATTCGAACCTGCGCCTCGTAATGAGAAGGGGGCTTAAATCCCTCGCGTTAGACCACTCCGCCATGGTGTCTAATTGGATTTATATTTAAATATTAGAAACATATTATTTAACACCGGCAGGATTCGAACCTGCGCCTCGTAATGAGAAGGGGGCTTAAATCCCTCGCGTTAGACCACTCCGCCACGGTGTCTAGTAAAAGTCTCGCTACCTGGAATTGAACCAGGGACCACTCGAGTTCTGAAAGAACTAACCACTACAATCGAACGCTCTACCACTGAGCTACAGCGAGTTTTAAACATATTGTTATTGCCTTATTCGACGATGCCCCCGACGGGGCTCGAACCCGTGACCTTGGCATCGCTTACGCGTACATTGAAAGGACTCGCACCTTCATTTACATAACACTTCTATGGGTGTTATAAGTACCACGCTCTAACCAACTGAGCTACGGGGGCTAAGTCAAATAAGGCAACAATTATATTTTATACAATTCATAAGTTCAAATTGCTGAAAACCATTATTTTACAATAAAAAATGTTATTATACATTGCTGTTGGTTTTCGTTTTAATTATGCTCATATACAATATCATTAGTTAATTACTCTTTAAACCATTTTACTGTTTAAAATAATTAAATCTTGTGGCTTTCATAATTAAAAAATTGAAATGGATTAATTGAGATAATATTATTTACACCAAATATGACTTTTTATACCCAAATTTGTTCTCGATTATCTTCTATTCATTCTTATGTAAATAAGAAGTTTCGTTCACTTCTTCATGTGAATACAAAAAATAACGAATTTAAATATTTCCTATCTATAATTTGGATAATTTTATATGGTTTCTGTAATTATATTCGTTTTTGCTTTCGATTTATATGTTATAATTTTTATGCTCTTACACAAGATATTGGCTCTATTATTATTCCATATGATATTCTAACGATTCGCGAAAACGAACAAGGAAATCAAATTCTTTCGAGTGTTTGTATTCCAAAAAACGATAATTCAACTATTCAAAATATCTGGACTTTAGTAAATATTGAATATAGCAAAACTGATTCAAAATATAATTTTGTTCTTGAAAATACTGGAAATAAGGTTATACATGATCAACCACTTAAAATAAAAGTTGTTCCTGAACTTTGTTTAATTGTTCGCTAACCTTATTAAAATAAATAATTATTATTTCCTATTTTTTATTTAAACAAATCATACATTATAATTTTATATGTCTCAAAGAAATATGAATGATGTTGAAAATCTTGTTCAAAATGCAGCTGGTGTTGTAAATCAGGTTTTAAGAGATACTGTTATGCCTGTTGTAAACCAAGTTGTTCCTGCTGTAAATGAAGCTCTTAAAGAAGTAAATGTAGAGAATGTCAAAAAAACTCAAAAAACTAGGGAAAAACCCGTTGTAAAATTAGAAAATGTTACTTTACAACATACTAATATGGATGAGGAAATCCCTCCTTCTCCTCCAGTTACTATTCCTTCGGCGCCAGTAGATCTTATTGCGCCTTCTCTCCTTGACCCTGCTTTTGAACATGCTTTAGAACAAGTAAAAGCTAGAGTTGGAGTTTCTGAAGTTACTGCTCAAAGTCTTATGCTTATTGTAAAATATGCTATGGAAGTTGTAGAATTAGTAGATTTAAAAGGTTCAGAACAGAGAGAACTCGCGCTTCGTTTAGTTAGACGCGTTGTACAAGATGCACCAATCAGTGACGAAAAAGAACAATTATGTTTAGATATGATTGATAGTGGTGCAGTTGGACAAACAATTGATCTGGTAATTGATGCTACAAATGGACATGTTAATGTAAATCAAATTGCTCGTGTTGCTGAAAATTGCTGTTTTACATTTTTGTCGTCTAGAAAAAGAAAAAATCGTGTAAAAAAATAAATTATATTACAATTTTTATTTTAATTTATTTTTTTATTTTAATTTATTTTTTTATTTTAATTTATTTTAAACTCATACAACTTGCATTTTACCATAGTAATCATTATGTAAATTGGGTTTATCGGACATTGAGTTTATAATCATTGAATATTCTCTACCTTTCATTTTATCACAACCCCATTCATTCATAATTGAATTATGTCCATCAAAGCTATAAAATGTTCCGTCTTTTGTATTTAAACATACACTTGTTGAATTATTATCCGTATTAATATTATTTTCTACAATATTAATTTTAATATGATTTTTTCTCCAAAACACATTATATCTCTTAAATTGAGTATAAATATATTCTACAAAGTCTTTTTGATAATATGTTGTTGAACCAAACAAACTTACATCAAAATTAATCTTTTCCATGTTATATTGTGTTTTAATCTTATTTATATTATAGTAAAAATTACCAACGTTAGAATCACAAAAACATTTTTTGTTATCAATATGATAGATAAATCCAATTTTATATTTCGCATTATACCCGACAATTGCAATACACGGTCCTAGTCCAAACGTAGCAATATATGGTTTTTCATCGTATGCTGATGTAAATCCAAAGCCTTGCTGAAAAACTTCAGCACATTTTTTGTAATTTTTGTACATAAGAGGAATCATTGTGATATTCTGTGAATAATTATTTATTTCTATGATTAAGTTTTTTCAATTTTTAAAATATCACAAACAAAAAAATCTAATATTATATTACACATGGAGTATTTTTTCAATAACATTTTAGAAAATGGGTGTATAAGAGCGTCACCTTCTACAGATCCTGATTACAATTTTCATTGGGTTCGAGACTCTGCTATTGTTATGAAAGCAATCATTTCTCTCTATGAAGCAAACAAAGAAAACGAAAAATATAGAAATATTATTTATAAATATATTGAAACTGAGTTAGAACATATAAAATATCACCCAGCAGAACCCAAGTTTTTATTAGATAAAACACCTTATACTGGCGATTGGGGAAGACCACAAAATGACGGACCTGCTTTAAGAGGACTTGTATTATTAAAACTTTTAAAATTAGTTCCAAAAAAAACAACTATGCTTTTAAAAATTATAAAAAATGATTTAATATATACAATAGACGAAATTGACCAACCGTGTTTTGATTTATGGGAAGAACAATTTGGATATCATTTATACACAAGAATTGTTCAAACAAAGTTCTTACATGAAGCAAATAATTGTAATAAATTACACTTAGAATGTTTAAATGAAAGTGTTATAAATAAAGCAAATGAGTTATTATCACACCATTTTTCAGAAAATAAAATATATTCTTCCTATTCCTTAAACGGAAGTATATTAAGAGAATATGATAGTTCAGTATTATTAGGTTTATGTCATATAGACTATGATTTACCAGGTTATTCTATTTTTGATAACAGAATTGTTAATTATTGTTATAATATGAAAAACTCATTTACAGAAATATATCCTTTAAATAAAGAAAAAAACATCCCATTTTTAGGTCGTTATTTTAAAGACAAATATTTTGGAGGAAATCCGTGGATTATTTCAACAATTTCTCTCTTTCACTATTTATTAAAAACTGGTAAATTAAAGTATCATAAAGAAGAATATTACAACTTTATCAAGTTTTTATTAGAGAAAAAAATGGATTTACCAGAACAAGTACAGAGAGAAAATGGTACAAACATTTCGGTAGACAGATTAACATGGAATTATTCTGAAATTATTATGTTTTGTAATTCATTAAAAAATAGCGATATTGTTTCATTATTTTACACTTTTTTATAGTTTGTATGTTTTCTTACTTTTTGTATGTTTTCTTTTTGTTTTTCCTTTTGTTTTTCCTTTTGTTTTTCCTTTTGTTTTTCTTTTTGTTTTTTTATTTTTTTTACCTCCTTTTTTTTTAGAAAATAAGATTTTAACTCGATTTATAGCTTTTTCAGTGTAATTAAGATAGTCATTTAAGTATCTCAAATTATCTGCTTGTAATACTATTTCTGGACATTTTAAGCTAGACCCAAAGTAAGTCCAATAACTATTTAGCATTTCAAGACTCCGTAATTTTTGTTCTTGTGACATACTTGGGTCTAGAGATTTTTCACTCTTAGTTAATAATGTACTCTGTAATCTACAAATTAATTCATTTAATACATAAAGTAAATCGCCTATAGGGTCTAATGATTGTACACCGTCTACATTATAACATAACCGATCTTCTTTATTATAACATGGATACCTTGGCCATTGACTATTACATAAATATTTATTTGCCGTAGTTTGTATTGAGTTTATTTCAGGACATTTAATTTCTCCTCTATTATCTCGGGCAGCCATAATTATATATTAATTGTATATTTTAATAATATGTATTATAATGTGTAATAAATAAAAAATATTAAATATTATAGTTTTTATTTATTAAACATTATAAATCTCAATAACATATTGGTCTGGTTTCATATGTTTTTCAAAAGCAGGAACAATAACTTTTTCTGTATATTCCTCTAGTTTTTCACTGTAATATTTATTTAGTTCTGTGTATTGTTTTTCTAGTTCTTTATTGCCCAAAACATATTTTTCATAAACATGGGAATACTTTTTCAACGGATTTTCAAACAAAATATGAAACTTTATTTCTGGATTTTGTGTCAAAAACTCGTTCAAAAGAACAGATTTTCCCCATTGTGTTAAAATTATTTTCCAATATGTATTTGTTTTGTCTTTTGTATGAACCAGCGGAGGGTCGCTTATGTCTTCATTAAAGTCAATATAAATATAAGCATTCCCGTCTTTTAAACGAATAGAACTATGTTTAAATTGAATAATACCATTTATAATCTTTCCCGAACTTCTCTTTACATTTACATTTGAAGTTTTTTTTGCGCGCTCTTCTTCACTTTTCCAAATGAAATCATATGGAATAATCTGATTTTCTATAATAAACTCAAAGTTCAAATAATAAAACAATAATTCATTTTCTGGAGCAAAAATAATATCTCCTGAACGACTTCCAAATCCGTATATAGAGTCCCAACCATAAATCTTATTATGTAGTAAATACTCTTCTTCATATATTTCTTCGTTAAACATACACTTAGTTAAATAACGCGAAGTAAATCTTGCCCAAGCTAGAGTTTTTTTAATTTGCTCTAAAAGTGTCTCATTTCGTGTTTTTGTATGTTCATCTTCTATAATTTTTTCAATAAATGGTGCCATGATTATACTAGGATCTCCATTTGTTTTATTGTATTTAACAATACCCGATACATATTCTGTATCTTTTATAGAATTACCTTTTTCCATTATTGTATGTTTAAGATTTACGTTTAATGTATCCATTATTTCGTATTTAAATTATTTTTAGTCATTATTTAAATTCAATTTTTAAAAATACTAATTATGTTTAAAAAAAATAAAGCTATAAAATATGAACAAAGCAACAAATATTAACTATTTTATATTAAATGAAATTGAATTGTATAATATAATAAACTCCAGATTTTCTCTCTTTGAAGATTTTATAACAAATAATACAATAGAAAAATATAATATTGTTCAACATATAAATCGTTCTTTTAATAAATATTCCTTTTGGAATACATTTATAAACTATTTAAATTATAAAACAGAGCTTTTTATTAGAGATAACACAATAGAAAAGAATATGTGTAAAGTCATTTGTAACAAAAATATGTATAAAAATGCGCTTCATAAAAATTATAAATATTATAATGAATATTTACAAATGATTTCACTATTACAAAATTTGTAAAAAAATAAAATTATTTTTTGTATACATAGCGTCATAATAATAATCTAATAACTCTAAAGTCATTTTCTTTTTAAAGTCTCCGGACCAAAATGTGTCAAATCCCATTGTATCAAAGAGCTTCCATAATATTTTTACTTTAAAGTTTTCTGTAGTTGTTTCATTTGGTCGTACAATATCAAAACAAAACTTTAAAATTGATTTTATTGTTGTTTTTTCGCAAACATAAAAAATAAGTTCATTGTTTATTGGAATTATATTATTTATATTTGTATCGTCTATAAATATGTGAACTTTATATATTGTATTATACTCTCGAAATATAACACGATTTATTATTTCAATATTTTGGTCTTTCTTTTTTTGTTGAACGCGTTTTTTTAGATTATTTTTCATTTATATAACATATTAAAAAATATAACAAATTAAAACAAATTAAAACAAATTAAAATATGATTTAATTTATTGTTTACATTATTATTTTATAATTATTTTTTATATAATAATATAGTATATGCCAAGTAAAAAAACACAAAAAAATAAAAACAAGACTCATAAAAATAAAACTCATAAAAAAAAATTGTTTAAATGTAAAAAACCTCTTGTTGTGGGTATTCTTACAGTTCCGCTTTCTCCAGATAAAAGATTTTTTAGTGTATGTGGCGATTCTTATGTGGCGTCTTCTCATATTACATGGTTGAAGCGTGCAAATATTGAAGTCATACCTATACCTTATACAACAAATAATCCAGAAAAATATATGAAACTTATAAATGGACTTTATTTTCCAAGTGGAGGCGCATTTGCTGTTACTCAAAAAACATATTATGACTGTTGTAAGAAGTTTTTACAGTTAGCCATGGAAGAAAATGATAACGGCAATTACTTTCCGATATGGGGTAGTTGTATGGGAATGCAACAAATGATGATTATTGGTGACGGCAAAGATAATTTAGATAATCTTTTAACACAATTTGATTCGTTTAATAATCTATTGCTTCCTCTTGATATTACAGAAGAAGGAAAACATTGTCGTATTTTAAAAGGATTAAGTTCCAACTTTTTAAAAAAAATACAAACAAAAAAATGTACAATGAACAACCACAGAATGGGATTAAGTCCAATAAAGTTTAAAAAATGTAATAACTTATATTCTATGTTTAAAATTGTTTCTACAAACAAAGATAGAAAAGGTAAGAAATTTGTTTCAACAATTGAAGGGCGCTATTATCCATTTTATGGTGTTCAGTGGCACCCAGAAAGAGGAAAAGATATGGACGAATTTGTTAATTTTTTTGCTCGAGAGTTATGTAAAAACAAAAATAAAATAAATCCTAAAAAAACTAAAAAATTAAAGAAAAAAATGTATACTAAAAAAATAGACTGTATGAATTATAGTGGTGATTTGTATAAAAAATGTAATTTTTATTGGCACAAACGCACATCAAAACATAATCGTCGATTATGTAATAATGCCCAAACTCAAGAAGGTGGACGTTTTGCCGGTATATAAAATTAAATTAATAAAATAGATATAATTATTTATTTTATTAATTTATTATTAAATGGATTGTTGTTATCATATTTTTTATTGTATTTATATTACTAGTTCAACGTCTGACGGGGGTGTTACTACAACCACTTCCACATGTTCTTGTTCTTGTTGTTTTGATTATTTAAGAATGAAACATAAGCATCTTACAGAAAAACAAGATAAAAAATATATTATATTTAATCAACCATATTAATATTTTTATTTTTATTTTGTGTCAATTACGTTACGTAGGTCCCGTTTAAACATTTGAATATCTATACAAAACTGATCGAGTGTAACAGACGTATTTGAAAAGTTCTTCATGACATAACGAAACACATCAATTTCATTTTTCTGTCCAATACGATGGCATCGACCAATTGCCTGGTCTTCCACCGCTGGATTCCAGTGAGGGCTAACAAAATACACTTCTTTGTATTGCTGGAGGTTAAGTCCTTCGCATGCCGTCTTCATCTGTAGAATTAGCACATCCGGACTCTCACTCAAAATAGTTTGGCGCTTTGAATTGCTCACACGCCCGTCAAAATAATCACATTCAATGTTATTCTCAGACATAGCACCACAAATGTAATCAATCTCTCGGCGATAATGGCAAAACACTAACTTTTTACGACCGTTATCTTTTCGGTCAACTAGCGTTTTCACAACAGCATTCATTTTACTCTTCTTGTCAGCACCGCGAACAGATCCGTACTCCAAGGTCATGTCTTGGTTACTAGTTTCAAGTGCTTCAATTGGCTTCTTCAAAATATCTGGGTAAATGCAAGCTTGTCGACATCGAGTAAGCGCAGCAAGAGGACAGTTTGCCAAAGCACGAATAGCAAACGCAACAGTATTACGAGACACACGAAATAAATTGATAGCTGAATGAAACTGTTCCGAGAAATCACGCTCTACTTGTGTTTCCCAGTCAACCTCTACAATATGTTCGTGAAGTGTAGGTAGTTCTAGGTTGGCTTCCTCTTTAGTCCGACGAAGCACCAGATTGCGAACAAGGTGCTCAACAAGTTCACGTGTCCAGGTTCGGTGTTGTGGAACATTTAGCAACATAAAATATGCTTGGACATCTGACAGCTTATTTTGAATAGGTGTGCCCGTAAGCATCCAGCAAATATCTGTCTTGAGCCGCCTGGCACCAAAATAACTATTTTTCTTATTCCGCATGTGGTGAGCTTCGTCAAAAATGACACGATTCCACTTAATCTTGTGTAGTGTCTTCAAAACAAACTCACCACGACCTTCTTGAACACTCACATAAGACGACGTATGAAAATATGTAGTCAAAACAACAGGAGCACTTTCCAGCTCTTCTGCGCTAATCGTGTTTCTCTTAGTGCCGTGGTAAATCAAAGGCAAGTGTCCAGTAAACTTATAGATTTGCGACTCCCACTGACTCAAAAGAGAAGGCGGGACCACAATAAGTGTACGCGGAAGTAGGTTGCTGTAAATGAGCCCAACAGACAAAACTGTCTTTCCCAGACCCATTTCGTCAGCAATCAACCCACCAGCCTTAGAACCATACACAGCATTCGGCATAAGCTCACGCTGCAAACACCAGGACATTCCTTCAATTTGGTGTGTCTTCTTATCCAAACCAGCCTGGTCGACGAGGAACTCAAACTCGCGCATATACATATCTACCTTTTCCAAGGTATTTTTGTAGTTCGCGGGCTTGTAAGACGACACGTCTGAACGACAAAGCGGACACGTGTTGTGTTCTTTATTCCAATGACTCCAACACTCATTACAGTGAGAGTGGTCACACGGATTTAGAGTAATACACTCGCTCTCTCGCTTGTCTTCTAGACAAATTGAGCAAAACATGGTGTTGAAATAGGTGCTAGTCTTTTAGACCAAAGTATAATTCAATTTACTTTTTGAAAAGCAATTCAATTTTCTTAAACTACACGCGTATTAAAAAATAGTTAGTTTTTATTTTTTTTTATTTTAACTAAAATGAACCCTTTACATAGCCATTTTTATCATATACAGTATTTGTAATATTATCAAGACGATAGTAGTCTGGATCGTTGTGTTTTTCAATACCGACTTCCCTCAGTCCGTCAACATAACGCTTTCTCCTGGCAGCATAAGACATAAACTCTTTTTTGGGAATGTGAATCTTAGTTTCCCAGCGGTCTCCCTTGTCTGTTTGCTCTATAGTAACTGTGTTTCCTGCCTCCATTGTGTATGTTGTAATATATGTAGTCATTATAAGTTAGAAGTATAACTACATTTTTATACAGTAGTAAAAGAATTTCAATTTTCTTAAACGCCGAATCTTATTTAAATAAAAAATAGTTAGTTTTTATTTTTTTTATTTTTTTTATTTTTTTACAGAGCATTACTATCCCACATCTCCTGATACCACGCATTCCAACTCTCGAGTGTCTCTCGCAAAGTGCCCATTGCAGAAGTCAATGCGCTGTTTACCGCCATTAGGTGACCGTTCTCTGTAGTGAGTCTAGAAATAATCTCGTCGCGGTTGGTAAGCTTTCTCTCGAGATCGTCAATCTTGTCCATGTCATTGCGCTCCTGGGTGTATGCCCGGTCGAGCTCCTTATTAAGCTTCTTAATCTCCACCGCAAAATCAACACTCTCAGGAAGAATAGGCAACTCGGGAAGAATAGGCAACTCGGGAAGATCAGACATTTTGAGTTGTATTATGTATTTGTTTTGCGTATACTTTGTATTTGTGTTTTGTTGTTACAATATTCTGTGTAAAAAAGCAATTCAATTTTCTTGAGTTCGAATATATATTAAAACACAGACACAAGTTAAAATAATTATCAAAAATTGAACTACTTTAATTAAACATAAATACTATAAATCCATTAGTTATGACTGAACCAAACGCAACTCAAATGCTTCGAGACCTTATTGGAAATAATAATAATAGAAAATCTATTTCCAAAGTTGAAATCATTATTCCAGATTTTAATGAAAAAACGGTTATTAATGAAGCAACAATTTCACACGAAACTCTCTATACAAACATAGAACTTGATTCTACGTTATTGCTTTGTCATAAATGGAATAGTATCAATCAAAAGTTTTCAATCTTGACGCGTGAAAATATAGAAAATAAACTTGAAAACTTGTTAGAAACGAAAGATAATTATATGACAAAAAAACTTGTCCTCAACATTTTCGACAACATAATTATTTTTCATGCGCTAACATGTAAAATTGAAGAGCTTTATAGTTCTCAACAAAAAAAAGACACAATAACTACAAGATTTAAGAAAATTAACTTTGCTTCAAAAAATAGAGAATATATTGCAAAAAATCTTTCAGTTCTTCTTGAAAATAAAAAAATATTTAATATTGTTTGGGATATTTTGGACAATTAAATAATAATAACTATACATACACGCAAAATAAAAAATATATTATTTTTATTATTTATTTGTTTCATTTTTTAATTTATGCTGAGTCGCCGGCGCCTTCATAATTAAAGGGAGTGTCAATGCCTTGATCAACATTCAAAGCGCCATCAATAAACTCTTGTTCGCTGGGTACGATATCACAAAAATAACTTTCTGGTTCTGGATAAACACTCGCTTCAGTATAAAGGTTTTCTTCTTCTGAGTAAGATGACGGGGGTGTAATTGCGTATTCTTCCTCGTCTTCCTGTGTATTCTTAAATGAATAATCATAGTTTTCATAATAATCAACCCATGAATCGAGTTGGTCGTTTTGTGTTTTAATAGTTGAACGCAGAGTTTTAATAATACCTTTTAGCATTTTACGATCATTAGAAAGTTCGACATTGCGTTTTTTAAGGTATTTTTTCTCCAACTTAAGGTAGTCGATTTCGTCTATATCTCTGGACTCTTGTCGTCGCATGCTTTTATTAATTTTTACAAGGTCTTTATTTTTATCTTCGAGTTCGTTAATCCTTTCTTCAAGGTCAGAAACTAGTGTATCTTTAACAATAGGAACTTGTGGTAACTCTGGAAGAGGTTCACATGGAGCAACCTGAGAATCAATTTGTTCCTGGTCAACAACTTGCGAACCAGTAGAAGTCTGAGACTCGGTCATATTCTGTTCGTCTTCAACGTTGGTAGGTGTACGAAAAGCAGAGAAAAACGACATAGTTTTTGTGTAAAACAAATAATAACGAATTAGTCAATTCAATTTTTGATAATGCTTTCAACAAAAACGACTATTTCATAATAAGTTTACTATAAAATAGTTTAAAGATACATTACTTTATTATTATGAGTTCCTAAACACTGTGGCCGAATGGTTAAGGCGACGGACTTGAAATCCATTGGGCTATGCCCACACAGGTTCAAATCCTCACAGCGTTATAGTTGTTACTCCACCCTAATTTAGCTCTAATGGTGTAGTGGTAACATAGTTGCCTTCCAAGCAATTGCCCCGGGTTCAATTCCCGGTTAGAGTATTTGGTATTTTATTTATTAACATATCAAATACTTTCAAAAAATTGAATTGCTTTTTTATACAGAAAAAGTTAGCATTCAAAAAGACACAAATACAATCACAGACAACACAAATACATATCATAATGAGCTACAACGGTCGCCTCATTGTTCCTCTTAAGGTTCGTATTACAAACAAGGCCATTCAACCTTCCGACACAGAAATTGCAAAGTCTATTATCAAGAAAAACAAAAACAAATATTTTAACAAACACACTCAAACCGAGAATATATTCATTGGATTTGGTCGCAGTTGTGCTGTTTGGTCCGGGAACCGTTCATATACTATTCAAAACTAAATAAATAGTAAATAGTAAATAGTAAATAATTTCGTTTTTAGTTGTCAAGTTCGGAGAGAAAATCCAACATATTTTTTCTATTATTTTTTACTTTTCTTGTTTTTCTGTTATTTTCTTTTATATATACACGCTTTGTCGTTGTATTTGTATTTTTTTGTTCCTTAAATAAAAAATATAAACTGTTTAAACTTTCAAAGATTTCTATTGTGTCCTCAAAATATATATCTTCAATGGAATAAACAGTATTCATAAAATAATAATCGTCAACGCCTTCTTTATTTACATAGTTTTCTACATTTTCTGGTAATATGTTGAAGTTATATTGGTTGCAACTATCAAATCTATATTTTTTATTTTCATGATTTTTGTAATTTTGTATAATCGAGAAAAACATATTTTTATTAAAAACACCATTTTGTAGAGACTTTTTTATTTTTTTAACTCTAATAATTTCATTATTTGTATTTGAAAAAATTAAAAAAACTGTTATTTTTGAAACTGGATTTCTGTAAAACTTAAAATATTCCTTTTCTTTTTTCATAAAACTTTCTATTTCTTTCATTTCTAAATCATTCATAATATTAATTTTTCTTTTGTTTTTAATTATTGGTTTTAAACTTAATTTCCATTAATATTTAATAATATTCTTCTTTAAAAGTATCTGGTTTTTCTTCTTCTTCTTCGCTAAAATATGTCGTATTTAAATAGTTATTCTCTAGCTCGATATCAATCTCATAATCTTCTTCTTCTACGAATGTCTTTTTCTTTTTGTTTACCAGAGAAACAAACTTTCTTGGTTTTTCTGGTTCTGGTAATGAGTTATTTTTTGATTTGTTCATTGCTTGTGTAAATGAGAGATTTGCAGCGTTAGAATAATTATTAATATTATTATTTGATTTATTTGGTCTGTTAACATTACCACCACCTAAACCAGGAAACTCTTGCATATTTGTTGTATCAATTACAACTTTTTCTTGGGATTTTTCTTTTGAAAAACGTTTTCTTTCATTAAAATTATCGTTTCTGTTATATTTCTCGCGTTCCACAGACGAACGAGTATTTCCATACCTTCTATTTTCGTATCCGCGCGATCTAGGATTCAAAAATCTATTATTTTCTGGTTTATATTGTTCATTATTTTCACGATTTTTTTTACCAGGAGGTTGATATATGTTGCGCTGATTATTTTTAATGGGCATAAAGTGTTTGTTTTCAAAATCACTCATCTTGAGATTATATTATATTTTAAGATTTATTTGTTATCAATTTTTCATAAACCGCTTAAAGAAAATACTATATTATATTTTAATATATTGTTTCTTAACAGCAAATAGATGAACCTAAACTAACCCCACAACTTGTCTAATATTTTTAGATTTATTATGCTTATAGATTTTTACAAGAAACAGCAAATAACTTATTTTTTTTAAAAATTGAAATATATTTTTTGCAATTGTTATTTTCGTATTAGCGTATTAATGCTCCGAAAAAACTGTCCGGTGCTTTGTATCCCTAAACTCTCATATTCAGTTAATTTAAATACGGTTAAAAATGTGTTTGAAAAGCTGAAACTTGGACCAATTCAAAAAATAGATAGCATAAATACGAAAAATGGATTTCGTAAGGTTATTATTTATTTTAATTATTGGATTGGAAACCAAAAAAATCTTGCTATTGAAAGTAAGTTTATGAACAATGAAACTATCTATGTTCCATATAATAGTGGAATATTTCGTTGTGTTTCTTTTAAAAAAAATAATATTAAATATTTTTAGCTTTAAACTTTAATGTCGTGTATATTTTATTCATATTTTTTAATTGTATTTTGGATAACTTTTAAGAAAATTGAATTGTAAGTATACCCAAATAAAAAAATAATCACTCTCTTCTTTCTTAGTGTTGTGTTGTGTTCTTTGTTTACCTTATTCGATTCTTGATCACTTTTAAGAAAATTGATTTCGGTTAATTTACAGATTATAAACTATACACATAACTATGACGTTTGGACGTTCTACTCTCGGAGGAAAGACATATGATGTTCGTGTGTGCGCATTTTCTCATGAAATGCACCATAAGGATACTACTGGTTTCCATTCAATTGAGTTTGATGCGTGGTTTTCGAATCCAACATGTTATAATTTGATGCGTCTAAAGACGGGTTCTCTAGACGTTACAAAAAATAAGCATTTGTTTGAAACTCTTGTTGCTATTCGCGATAAGCTTTATCCGACAGAGGTAATTCAGCGGAATCGCGAGAAGCTTGCTTCTAAGATTCGCAGCGGAGAAGTCCGTGTAATTCGTGAACTTCATCGCGACAGTGGACACCGTGTTGAAGTTGAATAGAATAGAATGGAATAGAGTAGAATAAAATAGAATAAAAAATATATTAAAATCAAAATATTTTTTATTGTATTTATTTTTTATTTAAAATACTTATTTTTTAAACATATACCGTTTTCCGGCAGTTGAACCGTATGTTTCATAATCGCGAAGTCTTGTATATACAATTTCATTTACATTATTTGAATACGCAATTTTTTTAATATTTAAACGTCTCATTACTCTAGTACAGTCTTCGCAAGGTGAAGAACTTACAAATATAGGGCTTGGTTCGCGTTTGCAAGATATATTTTTCTTGCCTCCACACTTTCTACAATTACAAGGTCCAATAAATGGTTGCCCAACTCTTCCAGAATTATAACGAATTACATACACTATTATTCCCTTAAGCAACTTTCAACGTACGCCTTTCTCCTTGTGATCTCATACGCTTATTGTAAATACGCTTCAGTGCGTCTACCTCTGCGTGACAACTGCAAGACGTATTGCTAATTAGACCGTCTTTACATTGTGTCCTGTGATTATTGTGTCCACGACCGATGACTTTCTTACCACGACTAATAACACACCCATGCTGAAATAAAAGTTCAGATTTTGCTGCCTCATGAAAGGCAAGAGAAGCCATACGCTCGTGCTTATTTGTCCATGTGTTCGTCATAGTTATATGTATAGTTTTACATATCTTCTTTATTTTCAATTCAATTTTTTACACATTTAAAACACTGAATTATACCAACACCCTCTTAGATATTGAATTACATTTTTTCCATTTCCTCTATACAACATGGCCCAAATAGAACAATTTCCTGAACTACAAATAATATATTTACACTTTGATATAATTAATATTGTTGATAAAAAGTTTTGCATATCATAATAATTTATATCTTTTGATTGTTCATTATGAATCCCTTTATCTCTATAACTAGTTCTATTTTCATTAATAATAATAATATTTTTTAATTTTTTACCATTAATATAGTCAATAAAATTAGCACTATCAGTTTGTATCAATATTTTAATATTTTTATTTATATTTATAATTTTTATTATTTGATTATAAAAATCATCAAAAGAAGCTAATTTTGATTCAACCTTTTTATCAGTTCCTCTATAATATACAGCAACTGTATTCTCGTGTATAATATCATATTTTTTTTCTAGTTTACTAACTATCTTATTAATTATAGTTGAAGGAGAAAAATATTTTTTAATTAAAGGAACTATACATTTATAATTTAAATCATTATAATTTTTATATTGGTGTGTATGATTATAATTTATAGGATATAATATATTAACGTCTTTTATATTATAATAATTTTCAAAATAATGAAATGTAATATCCTTATCTCTATTTATAAAATTTTTATAAAGTCCAAATAACTGAGAACTATCTACATTATATGGTAATATTTTATTTGAATTAATAAATTCTACTATTTTATTTAATCTTAATGAACAATTAGAAAAAAAACCTGTGTTATATTGTTTTATTTTAATCATATTATATTATATTCTAATATTATTTTTCATTATAAACATAGAATATAAATGAAAAATATATTGATTTAGTTAGCGTTTTCATAAATTGATTTATACTTATTAACTTTTATTTAATTATACATATAACTATGACCGACCAAACGCTTTACATTTGCTTTACTGGTGAACACGCCGATACATACAAACAACTTTATCAAGAAAAAGTAGACAAAATGAAAAGCGAGGGATATTTTAAAAAATCGCACCGTGATTCTGGATTTGATATATTTTGTCCTCGTAAAGTAGAATGTCCTTGTAAACTTACTACGCGACTTCACCTAGGTATTTCGGCGGCAGTTTACAAGCATACAACAAATGGCGATGTTCCCATGCCATATTATATGTATCCTCGTTCTAGCATTTCTAAAACACCTCTTCGTCTTGCAAATAGTGTAGGTATTATTGATAGTGGCTATCGAGGAGAACTTCAGGCACCCGTTGATAACTTCTCGTGTCAAAAGTATGTGGTCACAGAAGGACAGCGTTTGTTCCAGATTTGCTCGGGGGATTTGACACCGTTTTTCAATGTTAAAATTGTAGATAGCTTGGATCAAACCGACCGGGGTGCTGGCGGATTTGGCTCTACTGGATTTTAATTCTTTACAAAAAAACTTTTAATATATTCATACCAAGTCATATTTTTTTTCTTTGTTTTTTTTTCTTTGTTTTTTGTATCTGTGTCTATTATTTCTTTCATTTCAAATGCCCATTTTCCAGGATTTTTCATTGCATCTGGTGGTGCCATAAAAAACTCCCACATAAATACACCTCCAAAGTTTGGATATTTTTTACTTATTTGTGTTACAACTTCCTTTGCTGTATCAAAATCTTGGTCCGCTATCATACCTAATACGATTTGACTATCAGGATATTTGTTTTTTACACATTGATCAAATGCTTTCATGCTCAAATCAAAATAAAATTGTCCATTAAAAAACTCTATTTCTTGTCCTTCTTCACTTAAATAAAGGTCCTTGTATGAAAAACCACCCATTCCGGGAGAATCATTTTGTAAACTTGATTGTATTGGTGCCATTGAAATTACAAAATCATATCCTAGATCGCGTCTCAAACAAAATATTAACATTTTTATATTTTGTAATGTTACTTCTTCTTCTATATCCAAATTAATACCACTTATTATAGGAGTTGCTAATATTGTTTTTATTAACATTGGATAATATGTTTCAAAATCATTAAACAAATCTGTAAAAGCACCACCAGCACCCCCTAACATAATATGAATACTGATTCCATGTTTTTGTTTTGCCGTTTCTAATTGTTTCCATACACCATTAAAACTGGGGTCATAAGGTGGTTTATTATTTAAATGAATATATGGAGTTTTATCTGGATTTGTACCAAAATGATAGGACGACAAAATTATGTGTGTTACAGGAGTATTTTCTATTAAAATAGAAGATAAATCTGTGAGTGTTTGATAATAATACATTATACGCTTTCCTTTATTCTCATTTGTCATATGATATATTTGAATATTTTTTATTTTTCATATTATGTTTTGTAAATAAAATTTAAAAATAGTATGTATTTATTTATTAATGGAAAATTATAATCAAATAGAAATATTTTCTATTGACGATATTACAAATACTTTAAACAGTATGTCAAATGAAAATATTGAAGAAATAGAATTAGAAGACTTTCAAAATAATAATGAAGAGAGAAATCCAATAAATGTTCAGTTACAATCGCACGTTTTAAACGATTTACAAGATAAACAAAAAAATAATAAAAAAAAGCATCAATTAAGTGTTCCGAAAAAGAATATAGACAGTAACAGTTCTTCTTCCTTTAGTGATGAATCTATTACTTCGGTTGAATCATATGAAATGAAACGCGAACCTGTAAAATATAAAAAGCAGAACTATTTACAAACCGAACAAGAAGTTAATAAATATTATTATGACGAGTTTGACTATTATAGTTCTTCACTCGATATTTTAGCTAGTTACTTAAAAGGACAAAAAATTATTTATATGGAAGCCAAATCTCACTGCCAAAGAAAACTTAATTTACTTATGTTTCCCGCCATTTTTATTAGTTGTGCCGCTTCTGTTTTAGCTTCTTTTGTAGAAGCAGAACATTGGGGTGCTATTTTACTTTCCTCTATTAACGCCTTCAACACATTTTTATTATCAATTATTAGTTTTTTAAAATTAGATGCAAGATCAGAAGCCTATAAAACTTCTGCACATCAATACGATAAACTTCAATCTACATGCGAGTTTACTTCTGGACAAATACTACTTTTTAGCAAAGAAAAAGAAGATATCGAAAAAATTATCGAAGACAAACTTATTCATTTTGAAAAAAAGATTTCTGATATTAAGGAAACTAACCAATTTATTATTCCCAAAGCTATTCGCAATCGTTATCCTATTATTTATTCAACAAATGTATTTTCTATTATTAAAAAAATTGAAGACGTAAGAAAACTTACTATTACAAAACTAAAATATGTAAAAAATAAGATTAATTATTTACGAACATTAGAGAGAAATAATCCCTCTTTTGTTGACGATTATTTGGGTAAAATAGACTTTTTATTTAGTAAAAAAAAGAAGTATACTGAACAAATTTTAATTTTAAAGTCGTCTTTTTCTATTATTGATCAAATGTTTAATATGGAAATTAATAATTCCCAGAAAATACGCAATAGATATTGTCCAAATTGGTGTTTTTTTCAAAAAGAACTTACAAAACCCACCGAAATTAATGACTTTATTCAACATATTAATGACCCCTTTTCAACAAATCACCACGAAGAAGTTATTGATATTGAACCTAAAATACAAGAAAATAAAGAAACGCAAACACGCAACAGCGCAAATGCTCAGACACAGACGAATAATAAAGATAAATCAAAAAGTATTAGTAGACTTATTAAAAAACGACATTCCGAGTTTAGTTACAATATTTCCAAACACAATAATTGTAGTTCTTTCTTTTATTAAAAATTGATTTAAAAGAATCAAATATAATTTTTAGTATCACGCAAGCATGGTAAAGAACACCAAAGGAGGAAGCAAACATAAGAAAATGGCAAGGAAAACTACCGACCAAAATATTAGTCGAGAGCGAGTAAGATATTCTACTTGCGACGACGAAATATATGGTAGCGTAGCTAAACTATACGGAAATGGTCGTATTTTGGTTACTTGTAACGACGGCACTGAAAAGCAATGTGTTATTCGTAAAAAGTTTCGCGGTAAAAATAAACGCGGAAATGAAGTTGCTATTGGGTCATATATTTTGGTTGGAAGACGCGAATGGGAAAAAAATAAAGTCGGTGTTGAGGTTACTGATTTGCTTTATGTTTATTCTCATGAACAAACTTCTATTTTAAAAAAAGAAGCAAACGTTAATACAAAAATTTTGAATCAAAATCAAAGCAAGTTTACTAATACTTCGAC
>VMHT01171893.1_pt1 | contig 32198 bp, 37 predicted proteins | sample 4693611 | NCBI WGS metagenome assembly VMHT01 (sample SAMN12280063, study PRJNA550983) | marine metagenome | isolation source: seawater sampled from same location over 5 years 0.02-0.2 micron viral filtrate | place: USA: collected off the coast of southern California halfway between the port... ...
ATTCAATTGGTCTTTAGTCAAGGGCTTGACATTTCGACGAACGGAAAACTTGCCCTTGCTTTCCGTTAAAATTTCCCCGTCCGAAATAATCCCAACATTACCGAGCCCTTCCCGTTCCGATATTATCAAAGCTTGAAAGGTAATCGCATTAATTTTGGGCAAGCTCTTTTCAATTCTCTTTTCAAGAGCTCTTTTATTTTTCATGAATTGAGGAAAGGTAATCTTTCCGCTTTCCATCAAGGTTTTGGTTTGACCAAGTTTGGTAAGTGAACACGCGAGCGTATCACTCAATTTGTATTGAGGTGTTATTTTCATTGTATTGTTTTGTTATTATTTAGTAAGTACTTTTCAGTACATTGATTATTTGCGAGCCCTTGCTTTTTGCTAATGGCTCTTGAAAGTTTTTACTAGTCTCTAGGCTTTGCCCTTTCTTGGTTGGGATGGTTGCAAGCTCTCAAATCAAAGCTAGCAAAAAGATCAAGAGCCGATTGGCTTTGATCGAGTTGAATATATGTAAATGAAGATTTGATACATAGGATGAATTTTAATTGTTGCGTACCAATGCTTTACGAAACAAGTGTAACCTAACTAAGATTAGGTAACAGGGGGGCGAAGGGGGGAGAGGCGGGGTCATTATTCTGTATTATATGTACCTTTTCTCAACTTTCTGGCATCCAAAACACTTCTAGAACGCCTATTTCAGCCCCATACACCCCCCTAAAAAGGCTTTGGGGAGTTGACGCAGGGGTAAACACCTAGTAAACTAGGTAACAGTATGACTATTATTGGCTCAGTAAGAACGGGAATATCGCAAGCCGCTAAGGCACCAATGTTTAATAGTTCTGCGCATTTGATGCAGCAGCAGCGTCAAATGGAGCAAATTAATAATGTGGCAAGGCAGGCTGAGCTTAATTCAGCGAGAATGGCTGATATAGCTAGAAATGACATAGCAACTTTAGCCCCCATTGTCGTATCTCACACAAATAGCACTCCACTTACTAATAATTTAGTAAATGTTCCGATAGTAACGGGTGGTAACTTGGCTCCACTGGACACGAATCAGCAGATTATGCTGATTACTGACCCGACGAGGAATGCTCAGATAAATGCATCGATTATAGGTGAAATTAATCGAGCCAATAGTCTTGAGGATTCAGTTGCTGGAATAGATAGTCACCCACTTATTCAGCAATTGAGGGATGGCGAGATTACAGTAGAGGACATTACTGGGGAAAGTGCAGAAGCGGGGAATCAAATTGAGGCTACTCCGCTAAGTGCTAGTTTTCAGTATGAAATTAATGGCAATCCTGTCTCTAAGGAGACCTATGATGCTTATATTAATCCTGATGGGTCATCTAAGGTTCCTGAGGGCTTTCTTGATGGAATGTTTCCGACCAATGAGGGTACTGGTATTGAATTTGGCACTGAGAATAATACTACTCAACCGACTGTACCAGTAGTCACTGACACAAATCAGCCAGTTTTTTATGATATTAATCAGACTAACCCTGATTTTGACAACAATGTAACATCTCCGTTCACTTCAAATTTAAATCCAGCCGATTACGATCTGGATATGAGTAGGGACTCAGTGTTAGATGATTACACTGGTAGTGATTACAACTTTACGATGCCTATGCCTGATTTTACTGACATCAGTGTTAGGGATCAGATGATTGAGGCAATTAGGAGTTTTGAAGATGATAATTCATCGAAACCAAAGGAGCCTATTATTTCTAATAAGGTAAAGAATGCAGTCAAGGGATTGGTTCCTATAATAAGAGAAGCAGCTAGTGGTGATATTATAGGAGCGCTCAAGGAGGGGAAGAAGTTAATTAAGGGGGAGCAAGACAAGGAGAAGAAAGCCAAAGACTCGGATACTCCGACTAAGACACCAGAGGAGATACAGGCGGAAAAGGATGAGGCTGATTATCAGAAGGCATTAGATATACTTGGCAGACCTGATCGTGCGGAAGCGCTGGCACAATCGCTGGCCAATGCAGGAATTATGGTTGATCCTCGAACAGTCCTTAAGGGTGATGTGCTTTTTTCTGAGGATGAATTTTTTACTCTTCATAAGATAATACAGGAGGAGAAGAGGAAAAACGGGGAGTTCATGCAGAGCTGGGAAGACTTTTATAAGTCAATGAGTGAGGTTGGCAAGATTGAGGAGTATGTACATACGGATGTTAGTTTTGATACCACAGGAAATCTGGAAGAGATAATTGATCCGATTAGGCAAAAGGTAATGATGGCAAAAATGATGGGCAAGAATTTGCTCGTTGTTTCGGATGAGGAGTATGCTCGAATGTTGTCTGAGAATCCTGATTATGCGGAGACTGCATATTTGTCGGAAACTGAATTCATGAAGTATGCTGGTACGGATCAGTATTTTGGGGAAGGAGCCACTTCAGAAGGTACGGAGCCTGAGAAAGAGGGCTACATGAGAAGTTATGATGTCCTTAAGGCTATACGGGATGGTACATATGTTCATCCTGATCTTGAGTACGGGCCAGAATCAAAGGAAGACCCATTTTATAGTATTTCTATTCCAAATGCCGACACTAGTGGGCCAAGTGATGTAAGTAACATTTTGTTACCAGCTACTGCTGTAAATACGGCTCAAGATATAAAGCCCAGTGACCGAATTGATCAGTACTGGGAAAGTAGGGGGATGACTGAGGATGACTTTGGGAATCCTTTGTATGTAGAGGTAGACGGTCAAAAGGTAAGAAACCCTAACTTTGCTGCACCAATAAATGCCAATGATCTGGCACACCTGTATGATTTTGATGTCAATGATCCTGAGCATATCCAGACATTGTTCGATCCGCAGTCTATGAATTCTAGGCAGGAAAGTTTATTTCCTCAAGGAACAAATCCTACCCCGATAAATGTATATAAGCCTAATGAGGATGCATCTAGTGGGATGGTGGATCGCTATGGTGCAGATATGAGGTTTAAGGACACAAATAGAGAGCGTTTTGATAGATATTATCGCTCACTACCTGTGTCATCTTACTCTTCTTACGGAGAGCCTGCGGGGGCAAGGAAAGCAGGAAACTTCATGTCTCCATTAATGGATAGGCTGGGTGATCCTTTTTCAATTGTAGGGGATAGTGTGGGTTATGCTCTTGATACTGCAGCTAAGCCCTTTAATGCTTTGGGTGAGAAGCTTGGTGGGGCAGGGTTTATTCCGAATCTTATGGGAGCAGGTTTATCGGGAGCAGGTAACTTTGTTTCCAGTCTTGGGCAAAGAACAGATGATTTTATCGGAAACACAATCCCCGACTTTTTCTTTCAGGATGTACCGCAAACATTCAGAGGTGCATATCAGATGTATCAGGGTGATCCTGCAGGTAGAGTAAACCTTAGGCAAGGTGCTACGGGTATGCTTGATGGATTAGGGCAAACAGTAATGGTTCCAATAGGTGCAGGAATGGATGGAGTACGATCAGTAGTACAGCCTTTTAGCAGACCTGAATCAGATAATCCATTAGATAATATGCGGTTCCCAACAGTGCCTCAACAAGGAGTTTCGCCACTCACTGAAATCATGAGAGACAAGTATTTCCCGCAAGATGGAGGTTCTTCTTCTGGTAGTTCGTATATACCTACAGGTGATTGGGTAGTAGAGGACGGCATGATGCGTAACCCTAGTGCATACAATAGTCAAGATGGTGCAAATAGTAGCTCTGGTAGAAGAGGTGCTAAATTTGGAGGAGTATCAGATCGTCTTTCAGATAAATATTCTAAGAACGGAATTAATCTTAATTCTCCAGACGGCAGGGCAGCCTTTGAGTCTGCTTACGGGAAGGAAGCCTTGGATGATGCTCTTAGGGAAGTTGGATTAGGGCATCTTGCAGGAACAGGAGTAGCATTAGAAGGAGAAGAGCCTGACTTATTTAAAGTTGTAGATAAAGAAAGCAACCTAAGGACACCTTATGGAGGTAAGACAATGCCATCTCCTATAGATAAGCTTGGAGAAACCATTGCCGCAGCAGTAAAGGACGATGATGAAGAAGATGGAGCCTTTGATAAGGCACTTTAAAAGGTTCAGGAAAGTTCTAAAGCTAGAAGAAGTATCCCTGCTGGCTTTAGTTCGTGCTTTTTTTGTGACTGCACCGTTTTGGTTGTTGGCAAATAAGCCTGAGATAAGAGAATGGAAAAGAAGATACAAGGTCTGCCTTAAGTGTCCGATTTTTGACAAGGAGTTAAGAAGGTGTCGCCCCTTTAACGGATCGAGCCGTGGGTGCGGATGCTATGTTCCTTTTAGTAATATATTCTACGATGAGTGCTGGAGTAGAAAAGAATACGGTGGCGATTACGGTTGGTCATCAAGTGATCAAGAATGGTGAAGGGAATTGCTCCACCAGATTATAAAAAAGAGTTTATTTCCGTAAATATAGGCATAGGTTACGAAATTCGCTTTTATCATGAAGCGTTAGGAACTAGCCCAATCGGAAATCGATTAAGTAAGGGAAACTTGCCGCAGTTAGACCGCCACGCTGGCACTCAGGAAGAAGCTGATTTACTGTGTAGTAAATGGAACGATTGGCTAAAAAACGACCCACAGTCCATATACACATCTATGACTCGCCCAAAACGCAAATCATTGCGAAAACGAGATGCGAGAGCATGGATTGGTTAAAGTTTTTTGAATACTACGAAATAGGTGATGAATATGTCATCCAAGCAATGCCAGAAATAATCGTATTCTGGGACTTTCAATTTATTGAAGAATTATGAAAAGAAACACCCCTCTTCGGAGGAAGACCCCCTTGAAGCGAGTCTCGAAAACTCGACAAAAAGCCTTGAAGACATACTCAAAACTGCGCCAGAGCTTCCTACAGGAATTGCCATTATGCGAGGTTTGTCCAACCGTAAAAATGGATCAAAGAAACCAAAGCACAGATGTACATCACAAAAAAGGAAGAGGAAAGCATTATCTAGATGTAGATAGTTGGCTATCTGTTTGCCGACAATGCCATGATCGGATTCATGTGAATCCGTCTTGGGCGAGAGAAAAGGGTTATTTACTAGAACCAGATCGTAAATAAGGAAAGCCCCGCAATGATAACTATGAATACAAATATGAATTCATCAGAGCTCATTGTCATTGCTTTCCTTTAGAACGCATTCTTCCTCGATATCCTTTTTCAGTCTTTCTTCGCGCTCTTTTACATCTACTGCGATTTCTTGTAATAAACCTTTGAATTTTAGTAATCTCGCAATACGATCCTGAGGAGTTTCAGGCTCCACTGTATCGTGCCACATGGTTGCTATATTCATTGTCTAAGCTTTGATAACCAAAGTATACCTCGAAAAAAAAAATTTTTCAAGTTATTTAGGTTACAACATGAACATTGATTTATTTAGGTTATCATTAGGTACGAAATAAGCAGGCGCTCCATAGTTCCCGTAATCTTTTTCCCACTCTTCTTTCTTGGCATCCTCTGAACTTATCCATCCGTTGTAAATAAAGCCATCAAGGTTACCACTCATGCTTACACAGATCATGTCATTATCATCAGGACGAACTTTGAGCTTTCCAGTATTGCTGAATCTTACCTCAATATTGTCTCCCACATCTGCCACATGAAAGGTATTCTTTGTGTGGCTGAAATATACACCCATCAATTTACAGAACGCCATTTCTGCACATGATGACATTTGATGATTTAATAATAATTGCCCTGCGTATTTCTCTGGAAACCTTGATTTACGCTTGTTTACAACGGAATCTGCATGACGCATAAGTCCCGTTGTGCAACCCACAATTATCTCTTGCTCAGTTAAGCAGATTGTTCTTTCTTCCGTGCTAATTCCCATGCCGACCCTTGGTATCCGTCACCTTGCCAGACAAACACAGGAGTATATTCTCCTGTATAAGCTGATCCTATATTGTGATCGAAGTTCTCTATAGACTCCTCTAGAGACCAATTACTTTTAATCATCTGCTTCTCGATTATTTTTTCGATTGAATATACCGCTCGTCCCTTTCGGAAATCCTTTCCAATTATGCAATCGTCAAAACCATCAACAATAATTACACCCTCATCAAAATCAAAGTCTTCCAACATCTAACAAATTAGGTTACAAATTAATAAAAAAAATTATCCTCTTATCCATAATGGTAAAAACTTCCAGTCATTATCGTCGCACCCAAAAGGGCATGGCCCATGTGAGCCATCCTCTGGAGGGCATGACACTCCCTTGATATGCTCTTTCTGTAAATCACAAGTGGCACAACCGCTTATTACCCAGCTCATAAACATAACTAAGATAAGCATCAAAATTAGAAATCCCCAATCTAGAATACTACTGTAGTCTCTCATATTACTATTTGTTTACTTATCAATTCATCAGGAAGACCTGCCTCGCTAATATGTTGATCATTATTCCCCACACCATTTCTTATTACACGCCAGACTTCTCCTTTTAATCTTCTGATCATTCTGCATTCATTTTCAAACCTAACATCATCTATAATGATGCGTCCCGACAATTGCTGCCGTTTCGCCTCGTCTTGATGTTCGACTATTTCAATTTCAGCAAAATTAATCCAAATATCAGAATACATGGCTCTGCCCCATTCAGTCCCCAAAGACTGCAAACATTTCCTGCCTGTCACACCTTCAGGAAATCCGATAATCTGATCTTCCTTATCTTCATAGATGTAACGCTTCGGTATAATAACCTCTAGCATTTTCTTTATCGGGGTCGCAAAGCTGATAATCTCTCCACCAAGAGCATTGGCGAGAGTAGACTTACCTACTCCTTTGTGACCTGTTAGTCCGATGATCGGAGGGAATTTAAATTCTTCTCCTGAAATCGCTTGGCTAATTTTATATGTCTGCATTTTTTAAAAGGTTTTTTTCCTGCCTTAAGCTTTGGCAGAACCATGTATTCATAATACTCGCACGAACATTCTCCGTAGCCATCATACTCCTCTAGGTCTACCATGTGAACGTTCATGGGGTTTCTTAGACTTTGAACCAAATAACGCTTCGCCTCCAGCCATCTTATCCCCATTCCGTTCTCTTGGTAATCCTGTTCCGATTCGTTTGCCATATTTATCAAACCCCCGAATCTGGTCTTGGCTCCAAAAGTAATCGTTCGCAATTTGCATTTCTTCTGGTGTTGGAAATCTTGATAACAAGAGTTTCCATTCCATTATTTGGTGTTCTTGTCGTATTCCACCATTTTCTCAACAACTCGGTCAGCAAGCTTTTCAGTAAAGTCACCGCTTTGTTGTTCCAGAAGCTTGGTGCGTAAATCAAGTTTTTCGACTACACTCCCAATATTGTTAAGTACCTGACCCATTCCGTTCACAGCTTGAATTGATGCAGCTTGTTTCTCAATGTTAGCCACACGCTCTTCAATTGTAAGCTCTTGCTCAGGTTCTGCGTTCTCGTTGATGGATTCGATATTATCTTCTCCGTTAGTTTCTTCTTTTTCTTTTGCCATTATAAAGATTCCTCCTTTTTTCTGCCCCCTGCTGGCCAAGTAGCAGTGAATGGTATCAATCGATACTTTTCTTTTCTTCTTTTATTACCTTGTTCATCTTCCCATGCGTACTGGCTAACTTCCGCTTCAAGGTAAATTCCGTCACCTTTCTTGAAGTTATTAAGCACGAAGTCTCCTGCTTTTTCCCACGCATCAATATCAAAGAATACAGCGGTATCTTTACCCTCTTTGTCCCTAATATTGTGAGCTACTGAGAACTGTGTTAAGTTCTCGACTTTTTCATGTTTAGCAGGGTCTCTAGTGAGATGACCCATTAGTGTTAGTTTTGCTATTGTCATATCTTTTAGTGTTAGTTTAGTGAAGTGTTGCTTCGGGTTTAAATCTTGATGTTGCCCCGAAGAAAGTGAGTGGAATATTTTTGCCTACTTTGCCGTTTCTTTGCTTTGCTACCTTCAGCTTCCTTTCGTCAATTTCCTCACTTTTCTTCCAGACGAATAAAACGATATCAGTATCCTGCTCGATTGCTCCTGACTCTTTAAGGTCAGAAAGCTTTGGTTCTCTGCCGATCTCATCTGCATCTCTTTTGAGTTGTGCTAAAATGACCACTGGAATCTTCAGCTCTTTAGCAAGGATTTTAAACATACGAGAAGCATAAGAAACCCGCTCATAGTTTGATTGGCGCTCCTGTCCTTTTTCCGAACTTATGATTTGAACATAATCTATAATGATCATATCCAAGCCTTTCTTTGCCAACTTTCTTGCCCTTGCTCTTATTTGAGAGACAGTCAATCCTGCCTCGTCATCAAGCCATAAAAACTCATCACGCTGTGTGCGGTTCAGCCACTCATTTGCTTCATTCCATCTGTCTCTCTCTGAAGCTGAAGCTGTTCCGTCTTCAATAGGAAAAATGGGACAGTCTGCTTTATGGCTCTGCATACGATGCATTACCTCTTCCGCTTCCATCTCCATATTGACAAAGTAGACCTTCTTTTCTTCCTCCATCGCAGCAATTGCCATTTGCACAGCGAAAGCGGTTTTTCCTAATCCTGTTCTTGCAGCGACGCAGATAAGCTGGCTCGGTTTCCAACCGCCTTTTGTATACATATCTAAAGCACGAAGTCCTGTTCTTATTCCAAAGTCTTTTCCATCTGACTCTTGGCGTAATAAAATTCTAGCTTGTGCCGACTTTAGAACTTCTGTCCCTGCTCTTAGGGTCTTCAAGTCTTGTTGCTGAAGTCTAGTTATATCACGATCCATTTCGGATAAAATTTCATCTGAAAAAACACCTTCAGTTGTTTTATCAATACAAGTCAGTAGCGAAGTGCGAATCTGTCTTATCCTGTAATTTTCAGTAAGAGTCTTATAATAACTTAAATATCCTGCACTTGTATCAACGGACTCAAACACCTCCATTAGCTTGTCATACGGTGCATCGATATGATTATCGGTTGTCACAGCAACATCAATTAGGTCATCTGTCTGATTCCTAACACATGATTCCCAAATCTGTTGATGTAGCTCTATTGCAAACCATTCTGCCGTTACACCTTCTGATATGGCATGAATTAGTCTTTCTGAATCCTTGGCGCAGCAAGCCAAGAAGCCCCTCTCCACATCAGAGGATTTGGTTGTTTTGTCTATACTCATCCAAGTAGTATTCATCTATTTCCTCCACACTTTTAGCATTTTTATATTTCTCAAAAGCCTGCTCCCGTGCCACATGGAACCAATCCAATACATCATTCAGAACTAACTCAGGGGCATCTAGCTCCTTCGGCACAGGTCTCCATGATGGATCGTTTTTTAACCATGTTGTTAAAGCGAAACCCCACTCCTTGATCGCATTACCATTCGACTGTCTCCAATGAGACTGAGAATAGTAATCAAAGAACTCCTTCGCTTTTGGCTCAACGGGTTCAGCAACTTTTCCTTTAAAATATTCGATAACCTCTTTGAGGTTCTTTGGGCGACTGCCCCTTCCTAATGTATTTAACTTCTTCTTAGTAGCCTTTACTGCTTTTTTAACCTCAGGTTGTATCTCAGGCTTATAATCTGAGAGTGCTGCCAAGAGAACATTCTGAATGCTCGTTAGTCCAGTTCTCTCCCTAAGCATCTCAAGACGCTCCATTATGAAGTCGTTAGGTTTTAAAACAATCTGACTCATAAATCCATAAGAGTTCTTGGTTCTAGTTCCTTGGGCTTATCAAGGGTTACCCTTATTCCAGAAACTTCGCATCTGAGCTTTTGAAAGAACAATTCAACAATCTGCCCGTCATCATTATAAAAGCCTAGCTTGCCAAGGCAGTCCTGAAACATTTTGACAAGGTTATCACAGTCAGGCTTGCGGTCATGATAAGTTCTGCCCCACGCTCTGATGGCTTTCTTCTCTGTCTTCAAAAAGGGTAGCATATAAATAACCTTTAAAGACAAAGCACCCTCTAGAGGTTTTACTGGTTGGAAGGGTAGGAGTAGTGACATGAAATCCTGCTCCTGCTGTTTACCTTTGGCAGTTTTATATGAAAAGGGCGTTCCATCCTTTTTTATCCCCACCCGTCTTGCAGACTGAGCAGTACTTCGTGGGGGATTACATTTTACAAAAAAATCAAGCATCTCTAATTAGCGACATTGCTTTTGGTTTTATCCGAGTATGTGCCTCGATTCTTTGACGCAAATCCTGCTTCGCTTTTGCTACAGATTCACCCGTCGTTTTCGCCCATACCTTAACGAGTTCCGATTCCTTGAGCGAACAACAGCTAAGAAACTCATTAACCGAAAGATTAGCCCCGAACATTTTTTCAGCAACTTTCGGGACATCAAAAGAAGTAATATGACCGCTCGCACGAAGCTTAAAATTAGGTACATCAATGTTCTTTTGCAGACGCTCCTTGCAGAGCTTCTTAACTTCCTTGACGAATTGCTCCAGAGTAGAAGCCATAGACATTTTTTCACTAAGTTCCTCATTACTTACATTTTCCATATTTTCTATTATTGCGTTTTTTGCCCATGCATGAGCTTCAGGGCAGTGAGCCAAAGCCCTACACCATTTGCAGTGAGTCCCTGCTTTTCTCTCAGCACCCTTCTCTTGAACCTCCCGTGAAAGCTGAATTAGCCGTGACCGCAATGACTGTATATTTTCCACATCAATTACTGCGGTTGTAAGCTTATCTAGCATCGGCTGTACAAGACCTAAATTTATTGTTTTTAACTTGGGATATTCCTGTGCAAGAAGCACTGCATACACCTGTAGTTGCCTATTTTTGTCTGCGGAGGCATAGAACCCTTGGAAGAATTTATAATCTATAATTGATGCATTTTCTTCAGTTGCATCGATTTCATAAAAGTCGATCTCACCACTAAAGAATGCATTGTCGCCATCCTTACACCAAATTCTTTGCTCATGAAAAGTTTTTGTTGGCCCCGCCAACCCGAAATCTTTCCTGCAAATTTCCTGAAGCTCTCTAGCTCTAAATACGAGATAGTTTAATTCATCAGGAACTTCATCTATCGGAGTGTTTTCGCTCATATGAAGATGAGCCTGAGTTCCAAGGTCAGCCTCTTCGGACTCCCGATCTGCAAAGCTTTGTTCTGCAAGGAACCTGCCCTTGCACTCAAAGAGTTCACCCATCGAGGAGCCCGAAGGAAGCCTTACTCCTTTATATGACCTTTTATCAGCCGTCACTTTCCCAGTCCAAATCCGCCTGTTTTATACCATCACCCTTTTTAATACTGATTTCTGCCGCCACAGCGTTCTTCCAGTATTCTGTCGTGCAAAACTTCTGCACAACTTTTAGCTCATCCAAATTTAATTCTTCTAAATGCCTTCCAGATAACTCACCAATCTTTGAGCTATTAGGTAACGGGTCATATTTAGATTTTTTTGGTAAGTTGTTAGGTTTTTTTTCTAATTCTTCTTGTCGTTCGATTGCTTGTTCAACTTCCTCATAGGTGGCAATCGAATCATCAACTCCAATTCCTAGAAAACCCAAGCATCGTCCGACAGCACTTGTCTCGCAATTTTCTATAAAGCTTGTGGCGTTCACTCCGCTTTTACCCTTAATTTCTTCAGCGTGACCAGTTGCTCTTATCAATCCTTCTGAGTCTAAAACTTTTGCAACCATGACCACCCTGTCCCCACTCATGTCGATAATACTTGTTTCTATCGACATATCCTTAAAGTTAGGATGACTCCTGAATGCCCTGACTCGCTCGTTCACGGCAACATAATCTTTAGACTTAATTTTCTGTGTCTTGAGCTTCATCGTTTACCTCCGAATTCATTTGATGTCTCCACCCGACTGGTCTTTTGGGAGAAACTAAAATTGGCTCTTGCAAAGAATTAACTTCTTTTAGGGAAACCAAATGGCGTTTTCTGTGAGGGTACTTCCAAGACCTTAGTCGGTCTCTTGCAATCAGGTCATGAACGCTTTTGTTCGACGCATAACCTAGTAGCTTCCTCGCCTCTGTAATTGTAATTAAATCATCATCCACACTCATGCAAACGATGTTTATCATAAAATAATTTAAAGAAAAGAAAAAAATTAAAAAAATTTAAAATATTTTATTTATTTTACTTTTTTACATAAATTTATATATTTTGTTGACTTTGTATATAAAGTTGTAGTTCATATATTTTCTTGTCCACCAAATATGAGTGAAAAAAAATACCAAATAGTAGGAGTTAAGCTAGATACAGCTTTGCTCCAGCAGTTTCAGAAAGTCGCAGCTTTACTAGAAATGAATCAATCAGACTTAGCGTCAAAAATGATTCGCGACTGGATGGAAATGCTTGAAGAGAAATCAACCCCGCAAGTACCGAGTTTCCTTGCAATGGCTCGCTTTGCGAAAGAATACAAAGGAGAAAAACTGAAAAAATGACTAACAATATTGTTGTCGAATTTAACGAGGAAAAACAACAGCTAGATTTTCCTTATCCAATCAAATCAATTGAGTTAGACGGGGAAAAGTTATCTGATGTCCACGACTTGACTTCAAAGGTTATCAGCATGACTAAGACGATAAGAGTCTTAGCATACACAGCTACAGCATTAGCAGTTATGGCAGTTGCCACTGTCCTCTTTCTTGCCAATTGGCTTTTCAGTCATGAAGCAAGCATTGAGCAGTTACTCCTGACAGGCAATGAAGAGTATAATCAAATGCGGGTAGATTCACTTGCATGGAATTCCCACAAAAGAGAACGAGCATATGTTCACCTCAAGGAGTTCCACGGACTGCATTGGGATGAAGGAATGATGGACTGGGTTAACCACGCGATAAAGAATCATAAGCGATAATAACATATATATTATTATATTATTCCGTAAGGAATAATGTTGCGCGCGCGTAAGGGAGTAAACCCACAGTTATACTGGAGTTATACTAAAGTATTCCTTAGCTTCTGACTCACTAACATTGGATTCACAGTAATTATGATGAAAAGTTCTATGGTTAGTGTGACCTGTAAATCGCATACATTTTTCCTGCCCCAAAACCCAAAAGCCGTAGGAACAAAAACTGTGCCTCATGGCATCATGCCCCAAGGCTCCACAATGTCTGTCTCTAGCAAGTCTAAATGAATTGTAGGTGCATGGTTTTACCTTGAAATTCTGAAGCCAGACTTTGAGATTGCAAGGTAATCCACTCAAGGTTCTTGTTCTTCTTCCTTTAGCAGAAGAGCCTGAAATAATTATTTTATCATCGCTAAAGGTTAATTCACGACACGCCTCGTAAGGGCGAAGTCCCGCAAAAAGCTGTAGGCAGACTCGTAATTTGTGTTGGGATGGGATGCGGTTTAAAATTTCTTGAGTTTTTTCAACGGAAAGAATTGGTATTTCTTTTTCATCCACAAATATTTTTCCAAGCTTAATTCCGTGAAATTTATCCTGTGGACACCATCCTTTTTCCCCGCACCAGTTGAGAAAGCTGGCAACATCATTTCGATACCCCGATCTCGTGTGAGTATTGTTTTCTTTTTCAGCAAACGATTTAACATCATGGCGCTCAATTTTCTCAACAAGCGTGTTTCCAATAAATTGATTGAACTGATTTAGACGCTGTCCATATGTTTTAATCGTCGCACGACGCATATTTCTTTTTTCGCAGTCTTGTAAATATTCTTCTATAGCTGGGGTTATACCGCAGTGATTACCTGAATATTTTGGGGTGAGCAATCCATTGGAAAAAGTATTTAGCTCTTCATCAATATGCTCCTGAGCTTTTTTCTTTGTTGTAAAGAATTTGCGATAAATTCTGGTGTTTTGTGAGCGCAAAGTGACGCAAAATCTTTTTTTTGTCTTATCGTGAGTAATTTTATGTTTCATCAGCGGTGGCGTTTATGGTGGCGTTTTTGGGGCGTTTTTATGATTATGAACGCCACTTTTGATGTAAAGCCATTTATTAAAAAGTATAATATTTACTTTATTTATAATGACTAAGCCCCTGATTGGTAGGGCTTTATGTTGCTAAAAAAATGGTGGGAGATACTGGATTCGAACCAGTGGCCTCATGCGTGTCATGCATGTAATTAATAGCTTAAACATTGGGATTGAGTGATACTGGTGGCGTTTGGTGGCTTTTTTCTTGCATAACCAAAGTGTTGGTTTCATAGTCAAAGAGGTGGAAATGACAGGGGAACAAATACAAAAATACATTAAGCCATACTTGGAGGAAATGTTTGAGGGATACATTGTTGTTGGATTTAAGGCAGGTAAATCTACGCCAGTTATGATTGGACACGCTCCGCATAAACTGAAGAAACCAATTGAGTGTGCCAAGATCAAGTCAATAGCCAAGATGGCTATGAAAATATTAGAGACTAATGAGGAAGATACGCAAAGGTTGGGAGATATTTGATTTCTTTCCTCCAATATTTGTAAGGATTCTTGCAAGGGAGAAAGTTGGTAAATCAGCAGTGCGGGTTCTTACTGATGAGGAAATCTCAATTAGGGGCGAGCTAGGTCTGGATTTAGTTAAAGAGGTGTCTGTCTTGCACAACTGGGATAATGTAACACTTGGTGTTGCAAGAAAGTTTTGTAAGGGATGTAACTTGGATGTTTTTGATTGGCGTGTCAGAAATTCGGCATATGCGTTAGCGAGCGGTGGAAGTTTTGCTTATTTAAAATGTAGTCCAGATTGGAAGACAAAGTATCTTCCTCTACTTAGAGAATATATCGATGCCGAGAAGAAGAAAATACACAACTGATGAAGTATCTGCTTTGCTCACGGAGCACGATGGTAACTACGCAAAGGTAGCCAAGGTTCTTGGCGAGACAGTCGATAAAATACGCAGGCGTGTTTATAGAGACCCAAAGTTAAAATCTATTTGGGTGGCAGCAGGTGAGCAGGGGCATCAGCCAAACGAGGCTGAGCTGTTAACTCGAAGCAGTCCTATTGAAGCTACAGACGGAGAAATGCTTTCTGCCTTACAAAAGAACGGTAAGGAAGCATTCATGAATGATATTGCGGAAATGCTCAATGACCCAAAAAATATTGGCAAACTCGATATATTTCGGGACTTTGATGATTCTGTTGGTCAGTTGATGGGTGAAGCTTTGAAGCTGACGCAAAAAATAGCTATTAGGCAAAATATGTCTTTATTTGAAGTTGCAGAAAAACTTCGGGATGACATTCAGGGAGGTAGTTTAGATGCAGAGGAGGAGATTTTACGCACAAGATTATTCATGCAGGCTACTGAGCAGCAGGGTAAGTTCTTTGACAGAATACTGCATGGCTTGGATTTGATGCTGAAAATGACTGAGCGTGAAAAGGGGGAGAAAAAGAAAAAAGCAGGCTTTCGCCCATTAAAAGAAAAAGATGCCGAAGATACGAAAGATTGATGCAGATTCTATTCTCGAAAAGCTGGACGATACAAAACAGCAAAATGAGAAGGAATTAGAAACATGGCATCCTAGCTTATCAGGCAGTCAGCTAGAAATTTTTGACTCTACTGCAAAATACATACTTGCTTACGGGGAGAGAGCGTCTGGAAAAACATTTGTGCTTGGTGGGCATAAGTTAGTTCGTCATGCGTATGAGAATTTTAATGCTCTATGTTTAATTGTAGTAGGTGTTAAAGCTCAAGCTACACAAGGGGGAGTTTGGCATAAGTTGCAGACCGAAATACTTCCTGAGTGGGAAGATGGCATCGGAATTAAGTACACAGACGAAAAGCTTGATCTACAAAAACAACCTTACTTGGATATAGAGAATAGATTTGGTGGTTGGTCTCGTGTTTCTCTTTTGTCAGCTCCATATGGAAATATTTTAGTAGATCGAATAAAAGGCTATGAGCCTAGTTATGTCTTCGTAGACGAATTGACAAATCTTGACACATCAAGTTACTTCGATGCCCTTGTTCAACAATTAGGCAGAAGGCAAGGGATTGATGGAATTCAGCAGTACGCTGCTGCCTGTAATCCCGCAGGCCCAAGTCACTGGGTGTACAAGAGATTTTTTCAAATGCCACTAAAAAATGGTGATTGGAATCCTGATTATCATGTGGTTCATGTGAAAATACAGGAAAACGAAAAGAATCTTCCTAAAGGATATTATGATCGTGTAATGGAAGGTGTAGCTGGCGATCCCATCGAAGCTAAGCGGATGTTAGAAGGAGAATGGATTGACCGCCCTGCAGGAGACGCAATATTCGCACCGTACTACAATAAAAGTTTACATGAGATACCCATAGATACGCGGATTGTTCCAACAAACGAATTCCCAGTAGTGATTGGATACGATTTAGGTTCGGTAAATAATGCCTGTATTTTCATGCAATGTTTAGTAGGAGCTGAGAAAAGTGTGTGGACTGTTTTCGATGAGCTAGTTTTTATCGATAAAAAAATACCGTATACAAGTATTATTCCCATGCTATATCAAAAAATGAAAAAGTGGGAAGATAAAGTTGGTGGATTAAAATGGTATCACATTTCAGATAATTCAGCATTTAACCAATATAGAGCCAAAACTGGTTCTTACGATGTACGAGATTTTGAGGAGATATCGAAAGCGAAGTGTGAAATGTTTGATTTGGAGCCGATCCGACTAAAAGCAGCTCCAAAGTTTTCTGGAAGTGTGCAGAGTAGGGTAAGGTTATTGATGGCAAAGCTTATGCAGGAGGAAATTGTATTTAGTGCAAGAAATGCGACAGATTCACTTAAAGCAGTTAGAAATCTAGTTTCTCAGAAAGGAAAAGATGGAAAATACGATCCCTCATTAGAGCTTAAACCTCAGCGATCTGTTTATCTTCATGCCTTTGATGCAATGACTTATGCTTTGATTTATTTTGATTCCAGATTAGGTACGCCAACCCCAACAACACAAAAGGCTACTATTTTGGAAATTAATGCTTGATTTTTGATTCCCAAAAAACTAGGTTACAATCATGCAAGATTTACTACAGCTTGGTATGGATGAAGACTTAAGGGATGTATTGGATGGTCTTTCAGCAGGTTCTAAAGTGAAAATGATGATTGAGGTCACAGTTTCAGAAATAGATGAAGATCGTTTCGCGGGAACAGTAGATCGAATCCACGAAGATGTTGAAGTCATGGCGGAAGGGGAGGAGTACGAACCTGAAGAAGAAGTCGAAGAAGATTCAGAAGAAGAGCCCGAAGAAGAGTACGAAGAGGAAGACGAGGAGTAGTGCGACTTCAGCAAGTACATTAATTGATCTTCATTACGGGAGAATCAATCTTGTTAAGAGGTGGAACAGGGAAAGAATAGAGCGATTACTGGGTTTTTTAAGACTTTCTCAGGCGGAGTTGGCAAGCTTAGTTGCGGTTCCTCACAATACCTTTGGGACGCAAGTTACTCGTGGCAAATTCTCCCCCCCTGTATGCCTTCTCCTTACAATTCTGGAGGGAAGGTTTTTAAGGGGAATAGCCCCAGATGTAATAACAAACGTTTTTGATTTTTATGGTCGATCTGAAAGTACTGGAAGAAAAAGGCACGACGCAAAAGAGGCTTCGTGAAGTCTTTACTGCAAAGTCTGGAGATGACTTAGTGATTAGAGAAAGACTGCAGGATTTAATACAATCAAGGATTCATGAGGGTATTTATCATTCTTGCAGCAATCATTCACTTTATCTTGCTGTTGATTTAGCTTGGGATTCACTGCCCATAAATAAATTTACTATACCGTTATTACAGTACGCACAGGGTAAAATCGATATTAAGTCCTGTGCTTCTAAAATGGAAAACATAGACCCACAACTTAAAGAGAAGTTTGTGGAGTATGATGACGAAGATAATGTTAAGGACATTTCGCTAACTCGTCTCTATGAAGTGAGTGTTAGTTTAATCCGCTCCTACATAACTCGTCGGGTTGCAGCACAGGTAAGTAGGTTCTCGAACTTATTTCCATATTTTAAATATAGTCCAAGAGGGACTGATATGTCTTCTAAGATTCGCTCGGAGGTTTTAAGCCAACGAGTAGAAATAATGACTGAGCAATTTAATTACAGGCATATTTTCTCTCAGTCGATTCGTAGTATGTTTATGTACGGATTCACTGTTCTTTTCCCTAAGGAAGCATGGACTAGAGAAGTACATTGGCGAAAGGGTGAGGATGGCGAGATGGAGTCATTTGTAGAAAAAGAAGGTGTTTCTTTTGTGGAGCCACATCCTACACGAGTTATTTATGATAACTCTAAGCCTTTGTCTGGAATAAATTCAAATCTTGGGCCTTCATGGGTCGGATATTGGGATATTGTCAGATATTCATCCGTTAAGAACAATCCAGAGTTTTGGAATGTAAACGAAGTCACTTACACCAATTCTCTACAGGGAATAGTAAATGCATATCGTGATTTCTTTGACTTCTACTATGATCCAAAGATTTTAGCGTTCCCGTCTAAAAAGGATGATTGGCCTTTTCAAAATGAAAGAGTAGCTCATACAGGGATTTATGCAGGCGAAGATGAAGATAAGGGAATGTTTCTCTCTAACATCTTTTTAAAGCTTAATCCGAAAGCAGAAGGGCTTGGGGATTATCCATTCGATTGCTGGCTTAAAGTGGTGGTGGCTTCTGACGAAACTGTTTTGTATGCAGAGTGGCTCCCTTCTTTACCTGCTATTTACGGTGGAATTAACCAAAATGATGACCGTATGGCTAATTGCTCTATGGCACATGATTTAATGCCATATCAGGATCAAATGAATAATATTATTTATGCGATGCTTCATCACATGAAGATCAGTATGTTTAAGATTATTTCTGTAGATCAAGATGCATTAGATGATGATGTAAAGGAGTATTTAATGGACGCCTTGGCAGAAGATACTTTTTACGAAAAGCCTAAAGCTTTATTTTACTCAGGTGCAAAAATAGCAGACTTAGGAATAGATGCTAAAAATATCCTGACTGTAGTAGATGTTAGCAAGGAATTATCGCAGGGAATAAATCAATCTCTACAAAGTTTATTTCAGTTACTTAATTTGGTTGAGCGGCTCATGATTCTTTCTCCGCAGGAATTAGGTCAAGCAGCCCAGAGAGAGATTTCAGCTACTGAGGTTACAGAAATAGCTAACTCTACGAATACAATTTACTCATTTATTTCTGAGGGTATTGATGAGATGAGGGCAGCGGTTAAAAAAGTACTTTATGAGCATCTAATTTCTTGCTCCACAACTGAGTTTAATGTGCCTGTGAAGCAAAGATTTACTGCTAAATCCATTCGTGGGGCAGGCTTAGATATAGACGATACTGGAGATCAGGATGAGATGCCTTCAGGCAGAAACATTATTGGTAACCCAGAAAACCTTGTGCATGAGTTTATATTCTCAAGCAGAGATGGAGCTGAGAGGCAGAGAGATACACAGGCTGCTCAGACGCTGGGGCAATTATTTCAGCAAGTAATGTCTATTCCTGATATGGCAGGAGCTTTAGGCAAAGAGAGAATATTCAATATTCTTAATGAGCTATTTAGATTATCAGGAGTGGGTCACGATCTTGGCTTAGAGGTAGACGAGGCAGACACACAGACAGAAATGGAAATGGGCCAGCAGGCATTTATTGATGACATGAGGAAGAAATTTCCGCAGATCGAAAAAGTGCTACAGCAGCTTATGATGCAATCACAAGCACAAATGCAACAACCCCCGCAAGGCGGAGGTGCTCGCCCACCAATGGCCCCTACACCTCGTATGCCTCAGCCACCCCCTTCAATGCAAACTCCGCCCCCAGCACCCCCAGCATAGATTATGGAAGAAGAAAAAACTGAAAACACTGAAGTTACTAACGAGCAGGAGCAACAACCTCAAGAGGGAGAATCCAATAAAATATTTGATGCTCTTTACAGTGCTGTAGAGGGAGAGCCTGAGGAGGAGGAGGAGGAGCGTCAGGAGTATAAGCCACCTGCCTCAATCCAGAGTGCTTTACACGAAATCGAGCAAGAGTCAGAGGAGCCTGTTGCAACTGAAGAGACTGAGGAAACAGAGCAAGCAGAAGCCCCAAAAGAAAAACCCAAACCTAAGCAGAAAGTAAAGCGAAAGGTAGTCGATCCAAAGTTTGATGTTGCACCTCGGCCCACAGTACGGCCTCGTCCTACTCAGGTTAAATCAGAAGACCCATTTGTCTCAGATTTGCTTCCAGAGGAAAAAGAGAGATATGAACTAGCTAAATGGGCATCTCAGAATATGCCTGATCAAAAAGGCTTGGATAAGCAGTATTTAGACTACTTTAAAAAGCAAAAAGCGTTCATTGATAAAAATCAGGATTACGGTGATGATTTTGCGCAATCATCAGAGTGGAAGCAATTTCAGGAAAAGAATCGCCCCAAGGTCAATGTGCGTGAAATAGAACGAAAAAAGATCGTCAACGAAGCCACTGAAGAAGCAAAGAAGGCATATCAACCTAAGATTGCGGAGCAAGAGCGTGAACTTTTTAAGATTCGTCAAGAGCCTGTAGTTCAGCAAAAAATACAAGAGGCAAAAAAAGTCTTTAACCAAGTCGTACCTGAAGAAGTAAAAAATAACTTTGATGAGTACGCCAAAAATAACCCTATGGAGTCTGGTATAATAGGGGGGACAGTTAAAAATGCTTTCACGATGGTGGAGGAGTTTTTGAATGTTATGAATGGCTTAAAGCAGGTTGATAATAATGATCCTGTGCAAAAAGCCGTAAATGATTTCATTAAAGCTGAGCAAGATAGGTTTATAAATAGTGGTAAGACTAGACGGAACGGAAAGACATTTGTAAGAATGGAGCGTTTTCGTAATGTCCCTGCTGCACAAAAAGAAAAATACTACACTTTTACAGAAGAGGATGTTGTCAATTTGCTTAGTCTTAGAGCGAAGGAACAGATTGATAAAAAGATCAAGCAATCGCACGATAATCTGCGTAAAGCGGGATATGTGCGGCAAGGAGAGCAACCTGTACAGGAGCCTGTACAACCTATTCCATCTGCGCCACCTTCTGTTCCTACACCTGCACCACGAGCTGGAACTAGCGTCCCTGCGGGTCAATCACAGTCTGATCAAAAAAATACAATACTTTCACTGCTTGACCTTTGATAGTCAAAAGTAGCTTTTGGCTATACATTAAGAAGGCATAAATTCCGATACTTGCCCTATATTAATTTTTTTTGAGGTTGTTTTGAATATTTGAGGTTTAAAACGGTATTATGGTTGTAACCTAATAAACTAGGAAACCTTAATTCAAATAATCATGGCAAACGAAATATCAAATTCAGGACAATTTAATACAACTGGGTATCAGAACACCGCAATGGCTCAGCCAACTGCATCTTCTGCCAGTTCATTAGTAACGGGATCAGGCGGTAGCGGATACGAAGCATTACCTCGCTTGGTAAAAGTAGACAGTTCAAATGGCTGTACTCTTACAAAAGCTCACATCAAGGGAATGACCCCTGCTGAGTTTGAAGCGCTTGGAAATAAAGAAACTGATTTAGCAAGAGTTATTGCATCTGCTGCAGAAGCAAAAGCTTTAGGGGTTGAAGAGCGTGGACTTACCACACTCCTTACAAGCTCGGTGCAAAACATTAAGCCATTGATTAATAAGCAAAACATTGCCGAACAATCAATTATCCTGCCTTACATTCAGCGTAGACAGCGTTCTGTTATCAACGCTAATTACTTTGCGATTGAAGCAGGGGTTGCAGCAGATTCGACTAATCTGAATACTTATCCATATGATCCTTCCTATTTGCCACCTGTAAATTCTGCTACATCGGGCGATTGGATGATTACAATTAACCTTGGTGGTTCTGATTGGGCATCCCCAGTCGAGAATATCGAGCGTTACTTCCTCCCCGGTGGTTATGTAATTATCAATCACTGGAATGCTACTGGAACAGCTACTCGTGAAGTACAGTACATTATTTGTGGAGCAGGAAATGCCGACGCAGGTTCAGTATCTAAGGCTAAAGTTGTTCTTCGTCCTGTAGGATCAATCGTTCCTGCTGACGGAAACTTCAACAGCTTACCAAGTGCTGAAAAAGAAAAGTATCAAGTAACAACTGGTATTCTTCAAACCATTGCCAATAACATCAATGACTATGAGCACTGGTGCAGAAATCAGCCAACTGACCTTAGCGTTCGTTTGCTTGTTAACTGGTTGCAAACAACTCGTGAGTCTCGTGAGGTTAATGATAACTACAAGAAAACTCTTGAGTCGATCATGTCTGGTAAAGTTAATCCTTACCTCTCCTCAATGGTTTATCAGCCACTTGCAGAGCAGAATAAGCTCGCAGCAAAAGTGTCTCAAGACCAATGGAATCGTGCGGTATGGTACAACCAGCCTCTTAGCGCTGCTCAGAAGCCTGAGACTTATATGCAACTTCCTGCAGTTACTGACCCAGAGGACACCAACTGCACATTGGAGTACAAATGTAACGCTCTTGGTATTAAAGCTCTTCTTCGTGAGGGTAATCGTGTTAAGGATAATTCTGGAGGAGCATTGAATCTTGATGACTTGTTCTCCGACTTGTATTTCCTTAAGAGAAACCGTGAGCAAGATGGCGACACAATTTCTGTTATTGATGTCATGACTGACCGTTTAACTTCCGTAAAGATTTTTGAAGCTTTCAATAGCTACTACAAACTTCGCTACGGTTGGGAAACTCAGCGTAACGCTAACATTAACCAAACCATCGAGCACAACGGAATCGTTCTCTTCAACTACAATGTCTATGACATTCCTGATGTAGGCGTTCAGTTGGCAGTATTCCATGACCCAATGTTTGACGATTTGTTGAATGTTGGTAGCGGAAATAAATACCTTCTTGATGGAAGTCGTTCTGGAGATGCAGTGTTCGATGGCAATGATGCCACTTACTATGCTAACTCACAGCGTATGCTCTGGCTCGTTGACTGGTCTGATGTGAAGATCGGTGTTGCTGGAACAAACAGCGTGACAAGAACGCAACCACATCCAGAGGTTGACAGACTTTACTCATGCAGAATGGATTCTGTAAAGAGAACTTTCAATCTTCGTTCCACCAAGTGGACAACGATGATGGATCGTCCTCACAGGCATCTAATTATTGAGAATATCAGTGATGCAGTTGAGTTCACCTTAGGGGGAACTAAGCACACATTCTGATTTAAGTAACAAGCCTTCCACATCCACTCATATGCTAACGGGAGGCACTGCGTATGCGGAGCCTCCCGTTTCTTTTAATCATGAAATTATTATTTGATAACATAAATGTTCCCTACAATGGTTTTGACTCTTATCAGCCTGTTTTAGTTGGCTCATCTTGGGTTGGTATTGCAAGTGTAGAGGATAAATTTGCTAAAACTCTTCTTAAGGAAAATGGAGTAACAGAACTAAGCGAAGAGGATTTTGACTGGTACAAAAAAAAAGTACTGGAGGAGGCGGTGACATTTCGCAAGTTCAGTACTCTAAAACAACAAGCGGATCGAAGTCCTCTTGCGGATTATGTGGAGGAGGAAAAAAGCGGTTCTTCAAAGTCTCCTTCGCCTAAAGGTAAGGCCAAGGCAAAGGCAAATCCAAAAGACATGATTAGAACTGAAGCTGTTGATGCAGAAACAGTGGAGGAAAAATGATGGATACAAACGGTTCAATTGGACTACTTGGTATTTTATCAGCTTGGGGTCTTGCAGATTATCACTTAGCAGCAGCTAGTGTTGCTGCAACTCTAACAGCGATATACATGGCAATTGCCATCGTTAAGAGAGTAAAATGAAGACAATATTGCAGACTGGATTAACTCAGAAAAGCATCAGCTCTACTGAGCTAAACCCACTTGTGGCAGTAGCTGATAATCACTTATTGGTAAATACTCGTCCATCTCGATTTGGTGTCTTTCGGCAAGCAAATTCAGGCGAATTGCCTTCTATAACAGCAAAGCAGTTTCGTATTACAAATGCAGGTGCTACACCTGTAGTGGTAACTCAGAAGACCCCTTTGTTGATAAGAACATTCGACCACAGCATAGATGTTAATGTTGATTCTAATACCATAAGGTTACAGGCGGTAGATTCTTACACACCGAATGGTCAAAGCTCAGTTTTAAGAATCACCCATGCTGGAGATTCTGCGGCTTACGATTCTGTTGAAACTACTGAGTCTTTTTTTGGGGTGCAATCTTACTTCAGGATTAACTCAATAGGATGGACAAATGCAGAAGAGCCTGATTTCGCTGTAAAACCTTTTGGTATTTACACGAGCAAGCAAGCAATTGACACTAATCTTCCTGCATTAGCTCTAGGTGTAGGATTGGATTCATCAAATGTGCCAGAGTTTCGGTTGTTCAAAGGTAATGTAGCTGACGAAACTTTGCCTGACGCTATATTAGATAGATGGTACAGAGTTAACCTTGAGGCTACAGCCAGCAACTCGGAGTTTACCATTAACTTATTTAAGGAAGAGCCTGCCTTTTCTGGAGAATGGACTCAAGTTTACACTAACACAATTACATCTACTGGAGTTGGTATGCTCGATGAAATATTTGCACAAAATTCATTTGTTGTGGGTATGGGTTCTGACGGTGTTAGTTCTCAGGATATAGAGAGCTTATTTGTATATCGTGATGTAAGTGGGGAGGAAGAATTGCTACCTTCTTCAACCAAAGAATATTACTGCATACATAACCTCGACGAGTACAGAGTTTCAGGTGCAGTGACTGGCTACTATACCTCATGAGATGGATACTGGTGGCTTTATTTATTCTTTTATCGGGTTGCAATAAGGCGACCCTTTATCCCTCCATTGGTGCGGGATTGGGAGCAGGGGCAGGCAGTGTAGGCGGTGTAGGTGGTAGTATTGCTGGCGGAATGGTGGGCAGTGCTGCTGGTGAGTTGTTTAAGAATGATGAGATAAAACGATCCAACTTTGATGAGGAAGAGCTTACCGAGATTGTTAGCCTAATAAAACAGAGCGAGGGTAATCAGAAAACATGGATAGATACATTAGTTTCAGGAATCTACGACATAATGATCATGATTGCAGTAGGTGGACTTGTGTTTCTCTTAGCTCCATTTTTATACACCAAATTTAAGGTAAAAAAACTAATAGACGATATATTTGATAAAGATGAAAACTTGGCAAGCATTCAACGACGCAGTAAATGACCTTTTGCTTGTCGATGGTGTCCGAAAGGGCAGGGGGATCGAGAGATTTAGAGACAGGCAAATTGTCAATGGGGTAAGAGATTTACAAAGATATATTCCACTTCTAAGAGAAAATACAGGTTCTGTTTCTTATACCAGCAGCGATCTCGAAGAGCATAGCGAAGGTCAGGCGGAGGTCGGTGACTTTAATTTCCCAGACGCACGAATTAAAGACATCGTAATACGAAGGCTACCAGACGCTGAAAAAAACGAAGAGACATCCTCTTACTATCGCCCCAAAGTTTATAATGAACTAGCTAAGTTCAGCTTACTCGACGGAGGCAACTCTCCTCGATCTTCTCAGAATCAAGGCAAGATGGTCTTTGAGGATGGAAAATTTTATAATGCTCCATTACTAGAGGAAGACGAGACTCTGACTATATATTTTACTCAGGAAAAAACTTATAAACCTTTATTTGAGTGTACAGGTTCTGAACGAGAAGAGCAGACTAAGCTTGGAGATGATGAAGCACTAGCTGTTTATCATTATGTAAAGTATCATTTCCAAAGAGATGTAAATGACGATGCAAGTTCGGCTCAAAATAATTTTCAAATTTATCAGCAGTTAAGAAGGTCAATCTTCGCTAACATTCGTGAGCAGGTTGGGTTTGATACTACTGCATCAACAAAAACACTTGGCGAGGAGGGATTCTTATTAGGCGATGGATAGTAGAACTCAGTTAAAAACAAGATTTAGTAAAGGCCAAAGAGTTGGCGAAGCTGATTTTCATAGTCTAATTGAAAGTCTTGCGCATATTAATGAGGATGTTGCGAGCGGAGAATTAGCTACTGGCTCAAGCGTAACTAATCTTTCATCACAGATTGATGATTTAAAAGCATTCGCTGAATCCCATAAAAGCGATTACGATGCGTACAAGGGTCAGCATCCTACGTTGGGCGAAGTTAAGGACTTAGATACGCAACTATCTCAGGCATTTGCTAGTGATATTCAATCTGTTAGCGATCAAATAGAAACACTTAAGAATAAAGATACTGCTATCGAATCTGATGTATCTGATGTAGTTAGTGACTTAGCCTCACAGATCACAGCGAACTCTCAAGAGCATGATATAATAAATGCCTCCATAGCAGATCGAGCTACTGTGTCTGCACTGCAGTCAGCAGTAACTGCACTAGAAGCTTTAATAGCAGCAAAAGCAGATGCAAGTCATGTGCACTCAGATTACATTACAAGAGCGGAATCTAGTAATTTCGCAACCCAAGGAGACTTGGCAAATAAGGCTGACGCATCGCATCAGCATCAGGCATCCGAGATAAGCGGTTTAGACGAAATATTTACAACACCTAATGAAGTTATTGGTTTAATAAATGACAATAAGATCAAGTTAGACGAGCGAGCATTGCTAGATGATTTTTATGATAAGCCAGATGTTGATGAACTGCTTAGAATTGGAATAGCATTAGCAAAAGACCAAATCCTTGAGGTGGTAGATGCAAAGATTGATCAGTTGCAGGAGTCCATTAATAACCTGACTCCACCAAATCCATATACATTGTATGATGTTGATCCAGTAGAAGCAGAGGCTTTGAGTGGAGTAGAGGCATCTACAGTTTCTATATTTGCAACTTCACCAATTGCGGGTCTTACATTAACGGGAATATTTGAAGGTGGTGTGTTGCCAGAGGTGAGCATTGCTAATTCTACTAATTATAACAAGGAGCTATTTATTGGTACTACAAGCGAGGATCAGGTAATTGCTTTCAATGAAGTAGAAAACCAATGGGAGTGGATACAAACAGGATCAGGAGGACAAAAGCTAATAGCAGTATATGAAACTACTGACTATTCAATTGTTCCTGAATATTGGTTACTTAACCCAGACGGTGACTTTACAGGTTCACCCCAGAGTAATTTTAATATACAAGTTTCACAAACTTCAGATTCAGACCTCGTACAAATCTTCAATCAAGCTAGATTTTTCTCAACAGGTTATGTTTCGCAAGGCATGGGTTATGTTAGAAGGGTTCCCTGATGGCAAAGAAGTCATCTCAATACCGACACTTTTCTGTAATGGCCTCACAGGGAGGTCAGTTAATAGCTGGCAGTAACTCTGGGGACACAGCAGGAGCATCCAACTATGTAGAAAAAGTAAATTTTCGAAGAGAGACTGACGGAGAAGTTCGTCGGGAAGGATGGGAGAAACTTAAGTTAGATAGCTACATTGACAATCTTGGGACAAATGATCCTGTCAGGCTTGTGTATCAGTTTCTTTCAGATGAGGAGCAGGTATTAATTGCTGCTTCTGGTAGTAAAATCTACAGGCTAAATGAATCTACAGAGAACTGGGAGATTATTGCCCAAGGGTTGCAATATTTAGATAGCCAAAATCATGTGGTACAGCCACGAAGATGGGAGGCGCTTAGTATCGACGGATTCTGCATTCTTAACAACGGTGCTGATCTTCCGCTAATCTACAGAAACGGATGGTCATGTGCTTATCCTATTTATGGCATAAGGGAAAGGGGTATTATTCGATGCGGTACTATTGCTGAGTTCGATGGCAGATTATGGTTAGGTGATGTTACTTATATAGATGAGGACAATGTTGCGGGTGCTTTTAATAACTGGATGCAAAATGCGACCCAACCGTATGGTTTGCCTGAAGCTGAAAGCTTTTCTACGCCCACATACAACTCACCTCACACAATAGAGTACTCAGCATGGAGGCTGGCTACTGATATATCTATTGCTAAAGCGAGCCCTTACTTATTTGGTCAGGTATATGATGCAGAGGTTTCTGTGATGAGCGATGATACTTTGACGGAAATAAAACTGCCTTATGAGCTGGGTGGAGTTAGTGCTACTAGGGATTTGAATCCTTATCATTCAACGAACTCCACACAGGCTGGTACGATTCAGGTAGGTGATTCTATTAGGATGACAATTAATACATCAGGCGGTAGTGTTCCAAATTATGCTGTTTATGATGGTGTAATATCCTCAATTACCCTTACGAATGGAGAGACAAGATTTGCTCTTTTAGCATCTCCTAATACCGAATCCTTAACATCTACTGGAGACACCCAAACCTCATCATCTGTTCCTGATGTCGGTGAATCAGCTCAGTTTATATTACTAAAGGAACCAGATACTTTTTCTAGTGATGCAGGGATGCAGCGGGATTCATCAGATGCTTTGAGTTTTCCAGAAGACGGCTCCCAAATACTTAAAATGGTAAAGCTGGCAGATAAGCTTCTTGTTTACAGACAGACTGGTTATTTGGCTATTTCTCGTGGTAATACACAAAGTGCATATTTCTTTGAGGAAAAGTATAAAGGGGAAAGAGTTGCTGATTTTAGAAATACCATAATTACAATAGACGATCAGAGGCAAATGTTTGTTGGCTTTAGTGGAGTCTTTATTGTTACACCAGCTAATGTAGAACCTACACCTTTTCAGCCTTTTATGATGGGGCCAGAGTTTTGGCGAAATATTACTAGAGACGAAATAGAATATTGCTGGTCATGTGAAAATAACCTGACTCAGGAAATATTTGTTATAGCACCAGTTGGAATCAAGCTAGATGACTCTACAGGAATAAAATTAGACTGGGGTGTTATTGCTTACGATATGATTTACAATACTCTATCGCAGATTGATGCAGCAATGACCTCTGCTTGTAATTTATTTCCTACTCCTAAGATAAGTTCTCGTTGGTTTATTTTGTCTACTCATGTTGTAGAAAATGAGTCGGATATGTTTACAGACAGTGAACTTCTTCGAGAAGAGGATAAGGAATTTACATCTGCGGGTGCTAAAATATTAAGATATTCATATGGCCCGTCCGTTGAAAATATTTTTGGAAACACTCAGCCTTATAGATCATTTCGCAGGGATGGTGCGGATTATATATCTAGAATTAAATACGGAAAAACTGACTTTAATGATAAGTTTTCTGAAAAAATGCTAAGAAGCTATGTGCTACATTTATCAGATCGATATGATTACACTACTTACACGAGAGAGGGTTATGTGGATGAAGAATTCACAAAAGACCTCAGTGCAACCGTAAGCCTTATATCTTACAGTACGGGTGTGGATGATGGTGATGAGGAGGTAAAAGAAGTCTTGGACTCTTTAGATACTGAAACAATGGTTCCACTTTTTGCACAGGGTAATTATTATCAGGATACTATTGAGCTAAGAGGGCGGGATAATGGTTTTAAAATTCTTGGTAGAACCTTTGAGGTGTCAGGTGTAAGAACAAGGCACACTCATCAAGCTCACGAAGTAAGTGCCTAGGAGAAGAAAAGCTAAACACGCTCCATACAGCGTGGATGCTGGCTTTAATACTGATAATCCAGTAAGCCTTCAAATGTCGCTTGCTCGTTTGCGTGAACGAGTCATGAGAACAGCACAAATTACGCTAGAGGCGGATGAAGAGTCGAATAGTGCTTATGGTGATTTCTTAAGTGGGCTAGGTATAGGGCTGCAGTCTTACGATATTGATGGTTCGGTTGCTGCATTTTATGAAAATGATGCAATGGAAACTAGCTACTATAGTGACTTTTTATTTGGTCTTGATGGAAATACGGTAGATTCAACCACTATACCACAGCAAAACCTAGCTTACTATGATGACTTTGAAGACTCAGTAGGTGGTGATACTACACAATATTCAACAGCACCAGCAGCACTAGAAGTATATGAAGACTTTGAAGATGGAATATCCTAAGAAATGTCAAAGATATGTCTCGTCTAGGACGATACAGGAGAAAATGGAAGTTTCTGGTAAGACAGTCCGTGCATGGGCAAGGCGTTACGAATGGAGATTACAAAAAATTAATTCAAGAGTAATAAGGTATTGTGCGGAAGATGTGGAAAGATCGTTAAATCTTGACTTAGGATAATAATTGCAAAACCCCAATACTTTATCTAAAATATTAGGTAACAATCACTCCCAACCCAAATAAATAATTATGTCTAGTATATTCCAATTAATAGGTGCTAAAACAAAAACAGAGCTTGATAAGAAGCTTAATCTTACAGGAGGAACCCTTACGGGTGCTTTGACTCTTTCTGGAGCACCAACCTCAAATTTACACGCTGCTACTAAAGCATACGCTGATGGGCTTATCTCAGGTCTACAGACAGAGCTTGATGCTACTCAGGCAGGTGCAGGACTTGGAACAGATGGTTCTTATACAGCTAATGGCTCGGCAAACTACATTGCTTCTGTAGCCACATTACAGGCTGCTGATAATGCTTTAGATACCCAAGTAAAGACCAACGCAGATAATATCGCTTCTAATGATACTGACATTAGCAATCTTCAAACCCAAGCTGGTTCTTTAGCTGCTGATGGTAATAGTGCTTCTTTCAGCGGAAACCTATCTGCTGCTGACTTGACCCTTAGCGGAAATCTTACCGTGCAGGGAACAACAACTACAGTTGATACAACAAATGTCACCATTAAGGATAGCATTTTGAATGTAAGCTCAGGAGCTGGTAATTCCACAAATGCATCCAATGACGGTGGCTTTATCGTTGAGCGTGGTTCTTCTGAAAATAATGCAGCTTTCATTTGGGATGAAGGTGATGACCAGTTTAAGGCACTTACTACTAGTGCTACAGCAGCCTCATCCGATATATCCTCAACTGATTCAAGTGCAGCCCTAGCAACCTTAGGTGTAGGATCACTCGAAGTCGATGGCACTGAACTTGGTGATTACCAAGATTTCCTCACAGGATTTAATAATGCCTAGTGACAATATTTGAGCAAATTGGCGGGAAGGTAGGGACGGAAGTTGACTCCCTATCTTCTCGCATTTCTGCTTTAGAGCCAGAAGATAGCTACTCGGAGACTACTTACACCAACGGAGTCGTGAGTCAAATCACGACTTGGTCTACATCTAGTAAGTCCAACCTTTTGCAGACAAAAACATTTACCTACACTAATGGGTTACTGACGCAGATAGTAGTAGCAGATGGGTCTAGCGTAACTGAGCTGACCAAAACATTAGCCTATGATTCTGATGGTAATCTAGAGTCGATAACAAAGGATTACGCATGAGTGCTACCATTTCACAACCGAACACAAGTCAGATACAAGTCAGTGGGGCATACAAAGACTTCACTGGTGGAAGTGGTAGTACTACAACTGTAATACAATATGACTCAGGGGAGGCTCCTGCTAGTGGTGATGCAGGTAGATTTCTCATGTGGAGAGAAACCACTACAGACACAAAAACATGGCAAATTCGCTACATTGAAAGTGCAACGGCAACAACTGTAACAGTAGGAGATGGTGGGTTTTCATCTGCCCCTCCGAGTGGTGCAGAGTTTAGAATGTCGAGTAACCTTGAGGACATAAATACTGCTATTAATGACCAAGCAAAATTACAAAAAAATGGCACACACTACGAGTTTGTAAATCGTGAATGGAAATTAATTAATGATGCATTCCTTGCGGATGTGGACAAGTCTATTGGTATGACGAATACGGATTCAGTCCAATGGAGTCCATCAGCATTTCAAGTGGGAACTGAATGTGCAGTCCAGTTTGGCAGACTAAGTGGTGGTGAAGCAAATGATTCTGTTGAAACCACACAGGGTTGCCGATTGGCTTTAAGTAGTACGAATGAAAGCAAACTAATTTTTGGTGTAAAAGCAAATGGTGATTCTGCTGATGCATATGATGCTTTGGGAGCAATACTTAATTTCTATGGATGCCAAATTGAAGCAAGTCATGGCGCAAAGCCTTTGTTTATCAGAGCAAGTGGCCCACTCCGAATGATTGGTACAATTGTTGATGGAGATATAGGTGGCAGATTTTACAACGAAGCAACCGAACTTGTGGACTGTCGTTTTTCTGGCAATAGTAGCGGAGGTCATGCATGGTCAGCGGCAACAACTCCCACTAGGGACATTGATAATGTATTTTTCTTTGGGAACGACACAGCACTTAAATCATTTCAAGGCTATGATGCTACTTTTAAAAATTGCAGGTTTGCGGACAGTAATACTACAATAATTAATGCGTCTGCGTCTCCTAGTTTAAGTTTTAAATTTATAGATTGTACCACATTCGCAGATAATAAAATTTCAGCCAGAAAAGGTAATTACAAGCAGGGCAAATCTATTAATTACGAAATCACTGATTCGAGTGGGGTTGGAC
>VMHT01056966.1_pt1 | contig 32194 bp, 30 predicted proteins | sample 4693611 | NCBI WGS metagenome assembly VMHT01 (sample SAMN12280063, study PRJNA550983) | marine metagenome | isolation source: seawater sampled from same location over 5 years 0.02-0.2 micron viral filtrate | place: USA: collected off the coast of southern California halfway between the port... ...
ATTTTTTTTTTTTGGGTGTTTTGGGTTGTAGGGGAGAGGGGGGGGAGGAGAGGGGGGGGGGGGGCTAAAAGTAGGGCTTTTCTGGGGGGGGGGCCGGGGGGGGGGCCTAGGGGGAACGCGGTAGCCCTATATTTATAATGTGCTTTTTTAGTGACAATAGGTAGTTAATAGTAACCTAGTAGTAGGCTTATGTCACACTTTTTAAATAATCACTTTACTATGTAACTATAAGGAGTATAAAGTACGTACATAAAAAAATCGATTTAAAAAATGAGCAAGTATATAAGTCCGACGTTAACAATTACGTCAAATGCGAATACAGCTACCACGGATCCAGGGCCACTAAGTATAGCTCTAAACCTTTCAACATCAGACAAACTAACTATAGCAGGGCATGTAGAATCTCAAACATACGTGTTTGCAAATGACGCATCACACGTTATATTGTTTGACGGAGCTCTTAGTAAGTACGGTAACAACGCAGAAACGGCTGGTAGCGTAGGAGCTTGGTTATACATGAAGAATGTAGGAGCTGCTAATAACGTATTTATTGGTGTTGGTGCTGACGATGATGTTGCTAAAGATATAGATGGAACTAACGACGGAGCATCGTATGATGACGACACCGCTAACGCAGTAAGACTTTTTACACTTCAACCAGGAGAATTTTGTTTCTTCCCTTATGACTACGCCTTAAGAATTATTGGCGATTCTAGCGGAGCAGCTACATTAGAGTACTGGTTATTTGATAAAGCTTAATATATATATATAAACAAACAATTAATTAATTATGGCATTTAAAATGAATGGGTCCCCAATGCATTACGGGACGTCGGCACATAAGTCGGCACTAAAGAAAGCTTCTCCAATGACGAAAACATGGAAAGAAGCATACGCATCAAGAGACATGGACCAATACGGTGGCATGTCAGAAGGCGATTACATTGCTGAAGCTAAGCGTCAAAAAACAGAGCACGCAAAAACTGGTAAGTGGGATGTTCCTGCGGCTAAGCCAGCACAAGGTGGTCAACCTGCAAAACCAGCACCTAAGGTTGATGTTGAGAAGAAAGGTGGTAGAGTTACCGCTACAGAAACAAGCGCTCGAGGCGAAAAAGATTCGGCTACAGTAGATAGAAAAGGTCGACTTAGAAAAACAGTAGATCAAGAGAATCTTAGTACATACGATGCAAAGACTCAAACTGGTTCTTCTGGTCTAGGTATGAAAGAAACTACTCAGAGATACAAGAAGAGCGGAGACGCAAAGAGAAGGTCTAAGACTACTTACTCTAAGGGTACCGATAGTAAGAGAGATGATAAGGTTACAAAGACTAAGTCGGCAAGAAAGCCAGGTGGCCGTTCAGTTTCAAAGACAAAAGATAGAGCAACTGGAGCTAAGTCTAAAATGGCTGTTAAAGGAGCAAAAGGAAACAGAGCAACTCAAGTACATAAGACAAAAGACGCTGCAGGAACAGTGACTAAGACTAAACACTACACTACAGGGAAGAAGGCTGGTACTTCTAAAACTAAAGAAAGGAAAAAAGGACAACTTTTCGGAAGAAAGGTTGACGTAGATTACTCATAGGGAAACTCCCTATACCACAAATATAACCTAAAAACCATAAATCATGACATATTTGTACTATAAGACGTCGAGTACGACGCACACAGCGAAACCTAATAAACAAGAGATCGCAGATTGGGCACACATGTCCGCAAAATCTAATTGGCGAATCACCCAATTACCAAACGGATACTACCAAACGGAAGTATCAAACCCTAAAGAAGACGATAATTGGCACGCTGTCACTCGTAGAGAAACGCTAGAAGGCGCGGAATCTGCGATTGACGGCAGTGTTGATTACTTCGCAAAGAAATTAGAGGCTACAAAAGGGCCTAAAGTGGTAAAAACATTCTAAAACTATTATGGCATACACTAACAGCAGTAAATTTGCAAAAAAATTCTGTGGGAAATCACCGTTTAAAAGTGGCATTGGAGATATCTATGCTCAAAAGAAGGCACTTAAAAACCTAGAACCCTTGCTTGGAACTGAGAAGTCTGAAATGGGTAAAACAGATTACCAAATGGGATTTGAACAAGATGAATCAGTGGCAGAGGAGCGTAAGCACGTCGAGGGTACTGGACAGGAGGCTGATTTTGATGCTTATCATAAAGGGCGAAAAGAACAGTTAAGAAAATAAACCACAACACTATAATTTAATTTAATTTACTATAATTCATGGAATACAACTTACCTAGTGAGTTGATCAAACGTTTAGACTTTGGTCAAACCGCTAAAGAAAAAGTAATTGCTGGCGTACATAAGCTAGCACAAGCCGTAAAAAGCACATTAGGCGCGTCGGGTAAATGCGTCATTTATGAAGATGCTCGCGGCAAGCCGGTCATAACAAAAGACGGAGTAACCGTTGCCCAAAGCGTAGTCTTATATGATCCGGTCGAAAACATAGGTGCCACCTTAATTAAGGAGGCAGCTAACAACACGGTGAAAGAAGCAGGTGACGGTACCACTACGGCTACTGTCCTTGCTGAAGCACTGCTTAAAGAAGTAAACAAAGAAAAATACGCTGATGAATCTATTAGAGAAATCAAAGCAGGTATTAGTTCAGGCTTGGAGAAAGTTGTACAACATCTTGAAGACAGGGCTATTGAAGTTGAAGGGAACATGCTTAGCGCTGTTAGCGCGATTAGTTGCAATAATGATAAAGCCCTTGGATGCATTATTGCTGAAGCTTACCAAAAAGTAGGTAAGGATGGTGTCGTACTTATGGAGGAAGGTGACACCGATGAAACGCATGTGGAGTTAGTTGACGGGGTGCAGTTTGATTGCGGGCTTACGTCGCCGCACTTCGTCACTAACACTGATAAACATCTAGCGGAACTAGATAATCCTTATGTACTCATAGTGACTAGTGAAATTCCTAATGTACGTAAAATACAAAATGTACTAGAACACGTCATTAAAAAAGGGCGCTCCTTACTTATTGTGGCCCCAGTAGCACCAAGTGTTAAGTCTGCTCTTATGATGAATAAGGTAAAAGGTAATATTAAAGTTAATATTGTGGACTTACCAGGCTTTGGTCCTACTAAGAAAGACGCTACAGAGGATTTAGCTATTATGACCGGCACTACCGTTATTAATGAAGAACTAGGCGATGATTTAGATCTTATTACAGTAGAGCATCTTGGTGAAGCTGAGTACTGTGTAACTAGCGATGCTAATACCGTTATAACGCTTGAAGAGGTGACAGATGAAATTAATGATCGCATTAAAACTGTTACCACTAGAATATCAGAAGAGAAAGACGGTTTTATGAAAAAGAAACTTGAAGAACGCTTGGCAATGCTGTCAGGTTCTGTAGGCATTATTCAGGTAGGCGCTGGGTCAAAAGTAGAACTTAAAGAAAAGAAAGATAGGGTAGAAGATGCTATCTACGCTACCAAAGCGGCTTTACGAGAAGGCATTATACCTGGTGGAGGATCCGCATTGTGGTGGGCTTCTAAAAAAATTAAACCCACTAGCGTGGGTGAGGAGATACTCCTTGAGGCTATTAAGTCTCCGATGATGACTATCCTAGATAATGCTGGCCTTAGTGATATTAAGTGTGAAGGAGAGGATTACTGCGGTATAGATGTTATATCTGGTGAATGTACCGATATGATCGAGGCTGGAGTAGTAGATCCGGTTTTGGTAACAAAATCGGCGCTGAAAAACGCTGTATCAGTAGTATCAACTATTATATCAGCAGATTGTGTAATTTCAAACGCTAGAGCAGATGAAGGCTATTAATGATTACATAATTGTAGACGCTGAGAAAGCAGGGCCTAAAAAAGTTGGTGGCTTACTTCTCACGGAAGAGCTAGACGAAAACAACAGATATATTAAAGCCAAGATTATTTCTACAGGTAATCTAGTTGAAGGCTTAAAGGATAACGATATTATATATTACGACAAACACGCTGGTCATGGTATAACTTGGGAAAGCACAATGTACTACGTGATTCGAGCAAGGGATGTTGTTTTAGTAGAGTAATTACTTTACTAAACGTGTAATATATATATTAGACCTAAACCTCAAACTATAAACTTTAAACGGTAAACATTTAAACAATTAACTAATCTTTAAAAAAAAACAAAATGGAAAGATTTATTTACATTCGTAACGCTGAGGATGACGCGTATATGAATACAATATCAAACTTCAGAGGCATGACCAACGAGTCGTCTGGCGCTGTAGTTTTATATTTCGAGTCAGCGATATCTTCAACAACAGAAACAGGAGGTGCGTATGACAAAATTACTTTAGCTGCATCAGATGGTAAAGAAAAAGAAGCTATGATGGCTATCGCATCTTCATTTGCTAGCGGTAAGCCAGGTTCAACAGTAGTTGTCGCTGATGACTTCGGTAAAGTTTCTTGTAACGACAATATCTCTACAAGCACTGGTGTTACTTCTATTGAATTAGCTGCTAACGGAGTTGCTAGTAATGTTATTACTTTAACTGACGATAGAACACTTACATCTGGAGAGTCTGGAGCTTTTGTAGTTTTAAACCACGCTACTAAGGTAATCACTCTACCTACAGCAGCTGCTGGTTTAAATTACAGGATCATGTTCTTACAAGATACTGATGCTGCTTGTACAATCGTAGCTGGTACTGGTGATTGTTTCTTTGGAAGCATTGAGGTTGTAAGTTCTACAGACAACAAGTGTGCTAGTCAAAATATTACTCACGCTACGGCTATTGGTACTGTTACAAGCTATGACAATCTAGACTTTGACCACGATACTACTACATTAGGTGGTAAAGCTGGCGACGTTGTAGAGCTAATGTGTGTAGACGCTACGGCTTGGCACGTTGATGCAACATTAACTGTAGATGGTAACCCATCTTCAATCGCAGTAATCAACGCTGGATAATCTATGCGATTAACAGCGCAGGATCTGCGTGATATGAATATCCTTAAGTACTACAGGCTCACGCGTAAGTGGGCCTGTAAGACTTATGGATTAACTGATGCTGATCTAGAACTACTTATATATCTAGATCATAAGGGTAGATTTACCCGAAACGAATTTATCGAGGGTGCTTACACATATTCTTGGGATAAGAAAAGGTGGGAGAAACTCCGATCAGCTGGATGGATAGAAGTTTGGCGACATAGAAATAGAAAGAGTATTAAATACTCTATATTTAAAACTTCATTCAAATGCTCCCAGTTAGTTAGTAGAATATACCGCATTTTACTAGGCGAAGAGGATATGCCAACTTCTGAGCGAAGTATTTTTTACAACAACAAATCATACACGGATAAAGTCTATAACAAGGCTATAGACGATATGATTAAAGATAAAGATAGATAATGGCTTTTAGATTAGGTAGCGAATCAAGAGAACACAAAGATTCAAGTAATACGCCAATATATAAGAAAAAACTAGATCCAGGTGTAAAAGCTGAAGCTAATAAAGACGGTAGTATATTTGTGGATCATTCAGTTGATGTAAGTTCTAAAAAAGGTAAGCAAATCATTGCACACGAAATGCAGCATATTAAAGATATGAAAAGCGGTAAAGCTGCGTATGGTGATGATTTTGTAAGATGGAATAAGTCGACATACCCAAGGAGAGACGGTAAAATCCAATACAACGGCAAGTGGTATAATGAAGGTGATCCTAATCTACCTTGGGAAAAAGCCGCAATTAAAGCAGAAAAAAATGTTTGAAATATTTAAAGACAATAACGAATGGAACGAAAAAGCAATAGTTGGGTTTGTAGCCTTTGCCCTTATGGTAATGGTGATGCTTGTGGATACTGTATCTGGGGCAATAGGTAAAGATTTAGTAATTAATGAATTTGTATACAACTCTTTTGTATGGGTAGTGTTAGGATCGTTTGGTATCAGTGGTGTAGAAAAATTCGCAAATAAAAAATAGCATGGCATTTAAAATGAAAGGCTCTGAGTTCTATGGGAACCTAAAGCTTAATAGAAACATGGACAACACGTCAAAGTCAGATGGCAGACCTAATAGTTCAGCGTTTCAAAAAAGAACTAGAACTGTAGAAAAGCGAGATGACTACGAGACTATGCAAAATCCTGATGGATCTAATAAGCAGAAAGACACGCTAGTTGTAAAGAATAAACACGGGGAAACAGTACGTGAAAAAGACATCTCTGCTAGGAGAGCTGATCGTATTAGAAACCGCCAAGCGAAGAAAGCTGTCAAAAAGGATGCTCGACGCGATGTTCGTAAGAGCGGAAAGAATGAGACTGATGAACAGCAGGTAAATAGAATCAAAGGCGATTTTCCACCAGACTTTGGCAAAGAAGGTTACACGGGCCCATCTCTTAGAGAGTTACAACAAAGGTGGAAAATAACTGATAAAGCTTCTCCAGGTGGAGGTAAAAATAAAAATCAACCAACAGCTGCAGAGATTGCTAAAATGAAAGCAGAGATAGAAGCTGAAGCTCGAGGCGGCAAATAATGAATGTTTTAAGTAAAATATTTTCTAGTGGAGCTACTGAGCTCGTTAAGGGCGTAGGTGGAGTACTAGATAATCTAACTACATCCAAAGATGAAAAGCTTGAAGCTGAAAGAAAAGTAAAAGAGTTAGTAGCCAATTACGAGATTGAGATGGAAAAGAATATTACATCTCGATGGGAGGCAGATCTTAAATCTGATTCATGGCTTTCAAAGAACGTAAGGCCATTAACCCTTGTGTTCTTAATAGTATGCACGATGCTATTGATCTTTATTGATGCTGGTGCAATCAATTTTAACGTGAAGGATTCATATGTGGACCTTCTTCAATTAGTATTAATAACCGTGATCGGTGCGTACTTCGGTGGTAGATCACTAGAAAAAGTAAAAAAATAAAATGAAAAATAGATCAGATGAAGTAGCATATGGTTTTGGTCAAAACGGTAGTGCTATAACAGACAACACTTCAAATACACTGTATCCACCTAGGGGCATGGCAATTGTTGCTATCACGGCTTTAGCGGACTTAACATTTGACGCATCTGGAGGTTTAGTTGGTGAATTAAATACAGATAACCCTGGTAGCGTTTCTGTATCTAGATTTGTTACTACAGAAGGAGCTGGTGGTCACGTTGACGGAGAAATAACAGACGCTGATCCACATAATGATAATGGCGGTAATGACGCGGGCGTTATAACATTGGCTGCAGCAAACTCAGCTATAAAAGTTGGTATGTATGTGCATACAACTGGAACGATGATACCTTATAATGAGGCTAATCCATATATGGTAAAAGCTATAGATGGAGCAAATATAACTCTTACCAAGAAAAATCTTATTCCTGGAAGTGATCCCGCTAAAGGTGCTACTGCTGCTGTAAATGCTAATAAAGCAGATGGAGCAAACGAACCATGCTATTTTTATTCAGAGCGTGGTCAAGGTGTTGGTGGTTTAGAAATGGATGCCAGTGACCAGATACCTAAAGGAGTTACTATCTACGGTAGATGGAGTTCTATGAATTTAGATGGTGGGCGTGCTATAGTTTACTTTGGATAATGTTAGGATTAGGATCAAGTTCGCTTGTAGGATATCAAGGTTATAATGCCTTAGAGTCTAATTACGGCAGCTTAACAGGCGGCAAAATTTTTGACACTCAGTACTCTAACAACGCGCCGTACACCGGAGAATTCACTATATCCTTTTGGCTAAAGATGACAGATGGTCAATCGGTTGCGCCTGATGGGCTAACTAACAAACATTACGTCTCTGGCGCAGCTGGCACGAATGGTCAGTGTGAGTTTATTATAACTAACTTAGGTGTTATATATTTCCTTTTTAAAGGCGGGAATAGTGACCTTGCTTTTGGAGTTGCAGGACTCGCCGGAATGTCAGACGGAGCGCAAGACTGGACTCATTTCGCTGTAACAGCGTCATTATCTGGTAGCGGCAACACTACGTTTAAGGTGTACAAAAACGGTTCTGGCTCATCTCCTACTATGATAGCCACTATTACGGAAGCTAACCACGCAAACTATGTGGCAGACACCAGTATACGAATTGGTGCTGCAACAAGTGGAGCAACTGGACCTGCAGCAGGAGCAGAGAAGGGAATGAGAGAAGACGAGTTCATGGATGACTTCTGTTTGCACTCGGCCGCTTTAGACGACGACGCTATTACGGCTATATATAACAGTGGTACACCTATTAACCTACTAGCTAACTCTGGTGATTATGATAACTCTGGTGATGTAGTCCTTTATTATAAATTTAATGGAACCTACGACTCAGGCTGTATAACAGATTCGCATGGAACTAGTAATGCAGTAGGAGGTAACTTCTCAACAGAATCAGCAACATAATGGCAATATATAAAATCATAACTAAAAACGAAGCAAGCACCTTAGATTACGACTCACTTGTTTGCTTTTCTACTATAACAAAATCAGAACCACATGAATTAGCGTTTATGTTTACTGATGATAATATTCCGGAGTTTTTCAATGACAAAACTTCGTACGCAAAAGAGGAATTTGAAGCCATGACTAGAGATCCATCTAGTAAGTGGTATTTAGGATAAACAATTTTAATTTAATACAATTTAATTATGGGAGGAAAAAAGAAAATGAAGGCTAAAGACCTTCGAGCTGCAGCTATTAAAGACGAGCAGTTAAAAGAGCTACAAAACTTAGTAGCAGCTATCAATAAGCTTCAATTTGATATTGGAGTTATGGAGGTACAAAAGCACAATGCTATGCACGCTTTGTTCGATGGTAATGATAAACTTGCTGAAATGCAAAAAGCTTTCGAAGAAGAGTATGGTACCAATGATATTAATATCCAAGATGGTACTATAAATTACAAAGATGATGAGTCAGCTAATTCGTAAAATTACTATTGGTAAGGACTATAAAAATGATGCTATGCATTATTCTGTTGGGCAAGAAGTATACGGCGGCCATACTATCTGCGATATATTAGAAGAGTCAGACAAATACTCTGTTTATATTCGCAAAGATAAAAACGTCATACCTTGGAAAGACTTTAATAAGAACATGGCTATATCTGTAGAATATAACCTAGAATACTAATGCAATCGCTATACGAGTATATTGTTGAACCTTTAGGAGGAAGATATAATAACACGGTAAAGTTTGATGATAAAGAGTTGATTTTAAATACAGAGATTTTTAATCATCAATATATTAATAGAGAAGCAAGAGTTACATCCATACCTAGAATCTGTGATTCTGAAATAAAAGTCGGAGACATTATTGTATTACATCACAATGTTTTTAGAAGATGGCATAATGTAAAAGGCAAAGAGAAAAACAGTAGATCATTTCTTTCTGAGAATGAATATCTAGTATCACCAGATCAAATATATTTATATAAGAAAGATAAAGAATGGACATGCCCTGACGGATATTGTTTCGTGCAACCGATAAAAGACGGTTGTCATCTAACGTTAGATATGGAACGTCCGTTAGTAGGAATCGTTAAGTATTCAGACGGCACAGTTAACGTTGGAGATTTAGTTGGTTTTAGACCAAATAGCGAATTTGAATTCGTGGTTGACGGCAAAAGAATGTATAGGGTTTTATCTAAATTTATTACAATTAAATATGAATATCAAGGAGACGAAGAAGAGTATAATCCAAGCTGGGCATAAAGCGGTTGAGGAATTAATCAAAGTAGCTAAAGAAGCTATTGTTGATTCAGATGATGACATATCAGCTGACAGACTCAAGAATGCCGCTGCCACGAAAAAACTTGCGATCTTCGACGCCTTCGAGATATTAAACAGAATCCAAGAAGAAGAAAATCTTTTAGAAGGTCGAGCACCTGAAGAAAAGAAAGAGAGGGTATTTAAGGGTTTTGCTGAAGGTAGATCTAAATAATGTACGAGCAAACGTTATACAAAATAATAGAGCCTATAAAGAAAACTACTATTACTAGATTAAACAGAGGTAAGAAGTGGAACTATGGTTATAATAAAGAACACGATATAGTTGTTCTTTCACGTAACGGAGTTATAGGCGATATATATGATATACAAGGATTGAAGATAGCTTTACCTAGAGCTCCAAAGGACGTGTTTAAGCACGAGAAGAACAAATGGGTTAAAGCCGAGTATCCTAAAGAGCTCAAGCGTATTAAAAATATATTTGATTGGAAGACCTATCCAGACGAACAAAAAGACAAGTGGTACGACTATATTGACGAAGAATTCAAGCGAAGAGAAGAAGGGTTCTGGTTTACTAACAATGGAGTACCTACTTGGATTACAGGTACGCATTATATGTACCTACAATGGAGTAAAATTGACGTTGGTGCACCAGACTTTAGAGAAGCCAATAGACTATTCTATATATTTTGGGAGGCTTGTAAAGCCGACAAGAGATGCTACGGAATGTGCTACCTTAAGAATCGTCGTTCGGGATTCTCTTTTATGAGTTCAGCAGAAACAGTTAACTTAGCCACTATATCAAGTGATAGTAGATATGGGATCTTGTCTAAGTCTGGTGCCGATGCGAAGAAAATGTTTACGGATAAGGTAGTACCTATAAGTATTAACTATCCGTTTTTCTTTAAACCGATACAAGATGGTATGGATCGTCCTAAATCGGAGTTAGCATATAGGGTTCCAGCTAGTAAGTTTACTCGTAAGAAAATACAGAGTAACGAGCGGCTGGAAGAGATAGCAGGTCTAGACACTACGATTGACTGGAAAAATACTGGTGATAATAGTTACGATGGTGAAAAATTAAATTTACTAGTACACGACGAGAGTGGTAAGTGGGAGAGACCTGATAATATACTAAACAACTGGCGAGTTACTAAAACCTGTTTAAGGTTAGGTAGTAGAATCGTTGGTAAGTGCATGATGGGTTCAACCAGCAACGCATTAGATAAGGGTGGAGATAATTTTAAAAAGCTATACTATGATTCTGACGTATCAAGACGAAATGCTAATGGACAAACGAAGTCTGGGCTTTATTCTCTCTTTGTCCCAATGGAATGGAACTATGAAGGATTTATTGACGAATACGGACTTCCAGTATTTGATAATCCAAGTGATGGAGAACGACTGGGACCAGACGGTGAATTAATAGATGTAGGTGTAGTAACCAACTGGGAAAACGAAGCGGAAGGACTGCGTGATGATCAAGACGCGTTAAACGAGTTTTACAGACAATTTCCTAGAACTGAAGAGCACGCGTTTAGAGATGAAACTAAAAATAGTATATTTAATCTAGTTAAAATATACGAACAGATAGATTATAACGAAGGGAGTAGACACGCGGCGCATACTACTGTTGGAAGTTTCGGTTGGGTGAATGGCATAAAAGATACTCAAGTAGTATTTCATCCAGATCCTACAGGGAGATTTAAAGTTAGTTGGGTGCCTCCGACACACTTACAAAATAGACAATTTGTAAAAAATGGTATTAGATTCCCGGGTAATGAGCATGTTGGGGCCTTTGGTTGCGACAGCTATGACATTAGTGGTACTGTTGATGGCCGCGGTTCTAAAGGCGCTTTGCACGGATTAACAAAATTCTCCATGGAAGACGCGCCTTCAAGCACGTTCTTCCTAGAGTACATAGCAAGACCACAAACCGCAGAGATGTTCTTTGAGGACGTTCTAATGGCATTAGTTTTTTACGGGATGCCTTTACTTGCGGAGAACAATAAACCTCGTCTATTGTATTATTTACGCCGTAGAGGATACAGAGGATACAGTATGAATAGACCGGACAAAACCTGGAAAAAACTATCGGTTGCAGAAAAAGAAGTCGGTGGTATACCAAACTCAAGCGAAGATATTAAACAAGCGCACGCTGCTGCTATTGAGATGTATATACAGAGTCACGTTGGTCATTTGGGTGACGGTAATTATGGTACTATGTACTTTAACGAAACGCTAAATGACTGGGCTAGATTTGATATAAACAAGAGAACTAAACATGACGCATCAATAAGCACTGGTTTAGCTATCATGGCTTGCAACAGGCACTTATACACACCGAACGCTAAAATAGAAATACAACCTTTGAATTTGAATATATCTAAATACAATAATAAAGGATTTAACTCCAAAATAATAAACACAAATGGCTGAGTCGATATATGTTGATTTTCCTTCCCAAGCAGTCTCTGATTCAGAGAAAACGAGTTCAGAGTATGGACTTAAGGTAGGGCGCGCGATAGAACAGGAATGGTTTAGGGACAATCTCAATAATAAATTTACTAGTAATCAAAATGATTTTAGACGATTAAGGTTATATGCTAGAGGAGAACAACCTATACAAAAGTACAAAGACGAATTATCAATTAACGGTGATTTATCATATCTTAATCTTGACTGGAAACCCGTACCAATTATACCTAAGTTTGTTGATATAGTAGTGAATGGAATGTCTGAACGTATGTTCAATGTTAAATGTTATTCACAAGATCAATATGGGGTATCGAAACGCACTAAGTACATGGAATCCATCATGCGCGATATGCAAAGTAAGAAGTTTAATGAAGAAGCTTCTAGATTACTAAGTGTAGATTTAACAGAATCAGATGCGGAAAAATTACCTGGCTCTAAAGAAGAACTAGAACTTCACATGCAGCTTGAATACAAGCAAGCTGTAGAAATAGCAGAAGAGCAAGCTATAAACGTTTTATTGGAAGGCAGCAATTACGATCTCGTGAGACGTAGAATGCTATATGATCTCACTGTTCTAGGAATTGGCTGTGTGAAGACGAGTTTTAATTGGAGCGAAGGAGCTACTGTAGAATACGTAGATCCAGCTAATATAGTTTATTCATATACTGAATCTCCGTATTTTGACGATATATATTACATAGGAGAAGTTAAGACAATACCTATCAATGAACTCGCTAGAGAATTTGATGCGTTAACCGAGAGTGAGATAAAGGAAATACATAAAAATTCTAGTAAAAGATATACTTCAGGGCGTCGCATACAAGACGTCGATAAAAACAAGGTCCAAGTATTATACTTTAATTATAAAACTCATATGAATGATGTTTATAAAATTAAAGAAACAAAAACAGGTGGCTATAAGGCTATTGAAAAAACAGATGAATTTAACCCACCAGAAAATAAGACTGGTGGATATGGCAAACTACAAAGAGCCGTAGAGTGTGTGTTTGAAGGCGCGATGATTCTAGGGACAGATAAACTACTAAAGTGGAAGAAGAGTGAAAACATGATGCGTAGTAAATCTGACTTTAATAAAGTTAAGATGAATTATTCGTTAATAGCGCCTAGGATGTATGAGGGTAGAATTGAATCTCTAGTCGGTAGAATCACTGGATTTGCTGACATGATTCAGTTGACACACTTAAAGTTACAGCAAGTTATGTCTCGCATGGTTCCTGATGGAGTATATCTTGATGCTGATGGACTTGCTGAAGTTGATTTAGGCAATGGTACTAATTACAATCCGCAAGAAGCGCTTAATATGTTCTTCCAAACTGGTAGTGTAATTGGTAGGTCGTTCACTCAAGATGGTGATCCTAATCCAGGTAAAATACCTATTCAGCAGATATCTAACGGTGCTGGGCAAAATAAGATTGGTAGTTTAATAACCACGTACAATTACTATCTTCAGATGATACGTGACGTAACTGGACTTAACGAAGCAAGAGACGCTAGTCTACCTGATCCTAAGTCTTTAGTTGGTATACAGAAGATGGCTGCGGCTAATTCAAATGTAGCTACAAGACACATATTACTTGGATCAATGTTTTTAACAGCTGAGATGTGCGAAGCTTTATCTATGAGGATATCTGATATACTAGAGTACTCACCGACTGCAGATGCTTTCGTTCAAGCTATTGGGTCACATAACGTAGCCACTCTTAAGGAGATGTCAGAGTTGTATTTATATGACTTTGGAATATTCATTGAGCTTGAGCCAGATGAAGAGGAAAAACAAATGCTTGAGAATAACATTCAAACGGCGCTGGCGCAAGGTTTAATAGATCTTTCTGACGCGATAGACATAAGAGAGGTTAGAAATGTTAAGTTAGCAAATCAACTATTAAAAATAAAACGTAAGCAAAAAGAAGAGCGTGACCAAAAAATCCAACAACAGAACATGGAAGCGCAAGCACAAGCAAATGCGCAAACTCAACAAGCCTCTGCTCAAGCTGAGATACAAAAAAATCAGGCAAAAGCTCAACAAGACATGCAACTAGAGTCTGTTAAATCAGATACAAAGTTAGCTTACTTAAGAGAGGAGGTTAGACTAAAGAAAGAGTTGATGCAATTTGAGTTTGATCTTAACGAACAACTTCGTAACCAAGAGCGCTCCGATACTAAGGACTTAGAGCAAATGAAAGAAGATGGTAAGAATGTGAGAGAAAAAGCTAAGATAGACAGTAAAAGATTTGAATCCGCAGGTAATGATACTATTGGAAGCGGAATGGGAGTAAGTAATTTTACTCCACAAATAGGAAAATAATTATATAATATTTTATCATGGAAAATGAAAATCAAAAAGATCTTGAGGAGGTAATCCAAGAGGTCGAAAATGAAACACCACAAGAAGAGGTAGTAGAAGAAACACCTGAACTTGATTTAGAAAAATTTCAAAGCAAAGATAACCCAGAAGTTATCAAAGTAGATTTAGCAAACCCACCAACCAATGAAACTGAAGAAGGTGACACTGACGACACAGGAGTGGCTGGAGTCGATGAAAGTCCCGAGCCCACACAAGAACAAGAAGAAGTACAACCGCAAGCAGAAGTACAAGCAGAATTATCAGGATTAGAGGAAGTAACTGAGGAAGAAGTACAAGATTTTAAAGAAGAAATATCTGACGCTATAGATGAAGCTGAAGCTACAGGTAGTCCTCTTCCTGAAAATGTCCAAAAGCTTATAAACTTTATGGATGAAACTGGAGGTGATATACATGATTACGTGCAGTTAAACAGAGATGTTAGCGGGCTTGACGATCAAGACGCACTTCTTGAATACTACAAGAACACAAAACCTCATTTAGATACTGAAGAAATAAATTTTCTAATGGAAGAGAACTTCTCTTACGACGAAGATCTAGATGATACTAAAGAAATAAAAAGAAAAAAAATAGCCCTCAAAGAGCAAGTTGCCGAGGCTAAAGCCTACTTAGACGGGCAAAAGTCTAAATATTACGAAGAGATTAAAGCTGGAAGTAAGCTCACAGGTGAGCAGCAGAAAGCAATTGATTTCTTCAACAGATACAATAAAGAGGAAAAGCAAACTCAAAAAGTAGCTGAAAAACAGAAAACTATTTTTCAAAAGAAAACTAACCAAGTTTTCAACAACGATTTCAAAGGTTTTGAATATAATGTTGGAGAAAAGAATTATAGAATGAGTGTTAGAAATGTAACTGAAATTAAAGATAACCAAAGCGACATCAATAACTTCTTCAAAAAGTTTTTGAATAAAGATGATACGATGAGAGACGCTAAAGGTTATCACAAAGGTTTATTTACAGCTATGAATCCAGATGTTGTTGCTCAACATTTTTACGAGCAAGGTAAAGCTGATGCTCTAAAAGAGAGCATGGCAAAAGCTAAGAACATAAACACCGAGAGTAGATCGTCGCACAGCAACGAAGATGCTAGCGGTTATAAAGTTCGAGTATTAGGTGATGACGCTTCCTCTTTTAAGTTCAAAATTAAAGGAAATAAATAACATTTAAAACAAATTAAAAATGGCTAATGGAAACATTACGGCTGGAGGTTTGTTGAATAGCACGCCTGCTTCACAGCAGACTACGCTAACTTCAAACTATCTAGATCTAGCGTCTGCAGCTAACCAAGGCTGGGCGCAACAATACTTACCAGATCTAATGGAGAAGGAAGCTGAGGTATTCGGTAACAGAACAATCTCAGGATTTCTTTCTAAAATTGGGGCTGAAGAGTCTATGACGGCTGACCAAGTTGTTTGGTCTGAGCAAGGTAGACTACACCTTTCATACAAAGGTAATGTTCTTTCAGGACAATCTGCTGGTGGTAATGTAGTATCAGGTGGTATTATCGAGATCACTCACGATATCGATGGTAACGCTCAAACTACAAATCACGGTATTCGTGTAAACGATACAGTTGTTATTGCTAGTGCAGGAGGTGTATGTAAAGCTATCGTTACTGAGGCGGTGCGTTCGAACAACCAAATTGAGGTTGCTCCTTACGGATTTGCATCTCTTAACGCTGCGAGTATTACTGAAGAAACTTCTCAAGCGTTAACTATCATGGTTTACGGTTCTGAGTTTAAGAAAGGTACTGCTTACTCATTACACTCAGACATCTCTGCTGCTACTGCAACAGAAAACTCAAGAGGACATAATGAGCCACAGTTCAAGTCTTTCATGAACAAGCCGGTAATCCTTAAGGATTTCTACGAAGTATCAGGTTCTGACGCTTCTCGTATTGGTTGGGTTGAGGTTGCTTCTGAAGAGGGTCAATCAGGTTACTTATGGTACCTAAAGGCTGCTTCTGATACGCGTGCTCGTTTCAACGATTACTTAGAGATGGCTATGATTGAAGGTACTGTTGGCGGTGTCGCTGACTCTGGTGCTGTATCAGGTATCGTTTCATCTGCAAGTTTAATTGACAACGCGTTTGATGACACTGACTCTGGCGTACGTTTTGGTACTCAAGGTTTATTTGATGCTATCGAGCAAAGAGGTAATATCACTGCTGGTTTAGCTCAAACAAACTCTGCAGGTTACAACTTACAAGAGTTTGATGATATCTTAGCTGAATTTGATAAGCAGGGTGCGATTGAAGAGAACATGATGTTCCTTAACCGTGGCACATCTCTTGCTATTGATGACATGCTTGCGGGTATGAACTCATACGGTAACGGTGGTACTTCTTACGGAGTATTTGAGAATGATGAGAACATGGCACTTAACCTAGGTTTCTCTGGGTTCCGTCGTGGATCTTACGACTTCTACAAGTCTGACTTCCGTTACTTGAATGATCTATCTACTCGTGGAGGTATTAACGCTGCTAACGCTGCTGAAGCGATTCGCGGTGTTATCGTTCCAGCAGGTACATCTACTGTATATGATCAGCAGTTAGGTAAGAACCTTAAGCGTCCTTTCCTACACGTTCGTTACAGAGCTTCTCAAACTGACAATCGTAAGATGAAGACATGGACTACTGGTTCTGTTGGAGCTAGTACTTCAGCGCTTGACGCTATGCAGCTTCACTTCTTATCTGAGCGTTGTTTGATTACTCAAGGAGCAAACAACTTCATGTTATTGAAGTAAACTATATTTGACGAAACTACCTCACCTTCGGGTGGGGTAGTTTTATATTAACTTTTATTATATTATATTATGGCTAAAAAGAAAAAAGAAGAGGTTATAGAAGAACCTCTAGTAGAAGATACGGTTGTGGTTGAAGAATCTATTGAAAAATTCGAAGAACCAAAACCAGTATTCAATAGACCTGAGAATCCTAATGTTGATGGATGGGAGATTAAAGATAGGATGTATTATCTAAAAGGTAAAAACAAACCTATATCTAGAGCTTTAAAAGCTTGTAACATCTACTGGTTTGACGAAGGCAAAGGTTATCAACGTGAGTTAAAATACTGTACAAATCAGATAACTTCATTTGTTGATGAAATGAAAGGTGATCATAGATTATCTAGCATCATTTTTAGAAGCGGAGCTTTATTTGTACCAAAAGAAGAAACAGTGTTGCAAAAGCTATTGTCTTTGTACCACCCTCATAGAGATCAAATTTACTACGAACATAAACCACAAGCTCTTGCTGAAGCTCAAATCGATAGATTAGAGATAGAGGCAGACGCTATTATAGCCGCTAGAGGATGTGCTATTGATTTAGCTGAGGCTATAGTTCGTACAGATGTAGGTTCTAAAGTAAATCAAATGAGCTCTAAAGAAATTAAGAGAGACTTACTTGTGTTTGCGAGAAAGCGTCCTATGTTATTCCTTTCATTGTTAAATGACGATAACGTAGTGCTTAGGGATATGGGCATTAAAGCCACTGAAGCTGGCATTATAAGACTATCTTCCGACAATAGAACATTCATGTGGGGTTCTAATAAAAGAAAGTTATTTACAGTACCTTTCGATGAACATCCATATTCTGCTTTAGCCGCTTGGTTTAAGACAGACGAAGGAATGGAGATATATTCTCAAATTGAGAAAAGATTAAATTAATAATCACTTAGTTGGGTGGCCACCCTTCGGGGTGGTCACTAAACTATAAAAACGAATTATGGCAATAAGTGTAGATACAGTTTATCAAAGAGTTTTAACTCTTGCTAATAAAGAACAAAGAGGTTACATTACTCCACAGGAGTTTAACTTATTAGCCAACCAGGCTCAACAGCAAATTTTTGAGTCTTATTTCTATGCCCTAAACCAAAGGGATAGAATGGAAGAAGATAGAAAGCAGAACGTCGATGAAACAGATCTCGGTGAGCTTATATCCTTAAAAGCCGGCCCATTCATGAGCGTGGAGGTTGTTATCAATGGAGACACGTTCCCGGATACTGTAGCGGCTGGCGTTGAAAATCCAGAGGTATTTCAAACAGGTAGAGTGTTCTACGGAGGTAACGTCTGTAAAAAGATAGACATTAGCGAGTCCGTGGGATTTAGAAACTCGGTTCGACACGCATATCCGTTAATGGGATTAGGACCTACATATCACGATGCTTTAACCAGTAATGTAGATATTCAGGTATATGATAATTCTCCTACACCCGTAATAGCAGGCGTAACAGCGGAATGCTTTAGAAATCCTATTCAAGTTAACTGGGGATATGTAGTAGTTAACACCAAGGCTTTATACAATGCTAATACTTCCACAGATTTTGAATTACATAGGGCAGAGGAAGATACTCTTGTTAATCAAATACTTTATTTAGCTGGTATTGTTATAAACAAGATTGGATTAGCTCAAACAGCTGGAGCTAAAGACACAGCTGAGAAACAAATACAAAGCGCTTAACAAATGGGTATATTAAAACCGTCAGCAGGATTATATTACGATAACTTAAGCCCAGATTACGGATCGTATCAAAGGTTAAGTCTACAAGAAATTATCGAGTCTTTTAATGCCACTTATGTTGGTAAAGGTAAGATATGTGAAGACGTTCTAATTAATGATGTAACTTTCCACGCTATACGAGGATTGCAAGAATTAAGTTACGATACGCTGCGTTCAGAAAAAGATTGGGAGCTAGTTGTGCCTTCGACATTAACTATAGTTCTACCTATAGATTATGTTAATTACGTAAAACTAGCTTGGAGCGATGGTGCTGGTATTGAGAGGATAATATACCCAGCACGTAATAGTTCTAATCCACTTGATATAACTACGCTGCCTTTAGCCGGTGGCGCAGATGGAAATGATCCAGTATGGTACGGAGACGGCTTTAATACAGGTGGTGCTACTGTAGACCTAACTACAGACGTTTCAGATGTATCTGACAATAATGCAGGTAACTACTCTGATACGGTTTCAAAGTACCAAAGTCAAGTTCAGTCAGATCTTGGGGATATTGACGCAGATGAATTCGATGAAGAATTTGGGGAATTATTAGGTGGTAGATATGGTATCAACCCAGAGCAAGCACAAGCCAATGGAACTTACTTTATAGATGAAGATCAAGGTAAAATACACTTTAGTTCAAATCTATCTGGAAAAACATTGGTGTTAAAGTACCTTAGCGACGGTCTTGTAGATAGCGGTAGACCAGGCACTAGTATTGATCTTAGTATGTCTTACGTGCATAAGTTTGCAGAGGAGGCTATATATAGGCACATACTATACGGTTGCTTACTTGCTAGAAAGGATACTCAACCGTCGCTATTAGCGCAGTTAAAAAAAGAGAGATTCGCAGAAACTAGAAAAGCAAAAATAAGGTTATCTAACCTTAAGTCAGAAGAACTAACTCAAGTACTTAGAGGAAACTCTAAACAAATTAAACATTAACGTATGGGAGAGTTGAAGAGAGTATTCTCAAAGGCTGTAATGAACAAGGACATGGACGAGCGTCTTGTTCCTAATGGTCAATATAGAGATGCAAATAATATAGAAATAACTACATCAGAAGGTTCTGAAGTTGGAACAGCTCAGACGCTATTCGGTAATACACAGAGAAATCAAGTGTTACAGAATTCGTCTAGTTTAGACAACGTTTTAGATTGGACTACTACTGAAGCAACTATAGGAGGCTCAGCATACAATATGATGGGCCCTCATAATTTAGCGTCTGTAGTTGGTACTGTGGCAAACGTCAATACTGACAAAATATATTATCTTGTATCTGGAGGAGATCTTAATAACGTAGGGAATATTACAAGTTACTTTGGAGCTACGGCTAATTTAGGAGTAACAAACAATGTAGCAAAGGACTATATTCTCGAATATGATACAATTAACAACGTACATAGATATGTGTTTGTTGATATATTCAAAGTATACACGGATGTAGATGCGACTACTTTTCCAGCTAATCTTGCGGAAGGTTCAACAGCATTTCATATCTCAGCTCAAGCTGGCCAATCAGGTGTCCCGCCTGGCATAAGAGTTGGTATGAGAATAAGCGGTGTTGATTTAACACAACCGCAAGGCCAACAGCAAATTACCTCTAGCGGATTAGAAGTCTTAAGCATTGCATATGACACGTCTCTTGGTAACGATGGCAATCCTATGAATATGTGGCAAGTAACGACTAATGAACCTCACGGTTTAGTTGATAATGCCATAGTTACATTTGATGCCGACAGAGTTTTAAAGTTCGACAAAGAGAGACTTATTACAGGAATTAACATATTAGATGATTTCTTATTTTGGACTGACAATGTTACCGAGCCAAAGAAAATACACATAAAGAGATCTATAGCTGGTACAGGTGGTTCTGCAGAACTAGACGCAGATAACTCTGAGCAAATATTTTTCGGAGACAACGATTACTTTCATACAAGATTAGTAAAAGATAAAGCACTTGTAGTAGATCCTAATAGTGCGAATTCTAGATATAGAGTAGCTACGAACTCAATCGGCAGCCCAGTATACACAACAGAAGAACACGTCACAGTAATACGTAAGGCGCCAACTCAACCTCTTGATTTGGAGATGTATAGAACAGGTACCAATAGAGTTAATAGCGATGGTGTAGCGAATCCTACAACAGGTGTTATCGCGGGTGGTACTTTGACTTGGGTTAACGAGTCGATAATCGATACTACTGTTGAGCTCTATACTTCTGAAAACACCATAAATGAAGTTTACTTTGCTAACGACATACATCTTGAAGTTGGGGATATAGTACTAATATCTAATACTGAAGATATACTTAACACTGCAAACGAATCAGCATCTTATCTTATTAGAGCAAAGGTTATTGGTTCTCCAATTGGTCCAAATAGTGCGGACAATATTACCAACGGCGCGTTTGCGCTTGATATACTAAGTATAGACGCAAGCACTCCTTTAATATCTTATGATGAAGATAACCCAGACGGGTTTTATGATTTCTCAGAACCGGGTTGGGGACCTTGGTATGTTAGACTAGAAGACAAGAGAACTATGTTTGAAAACCAATTCCCTAGGTTTTCGTATAGATACAAATACCAAGACGGAGAGTACTCTTCGTTTGCCCCTTGGTCTCAAATAGCCTTCCTGCCTGATTACTACGAATACTATCCTAAAAAGGGTTATAACTTAGGTATGGTAAATCAGTTGAGATCGTTAAAACTTAGATACTACCACCACGATGGGGATATCATGCCTCAAGATGTCGTGGAAATAGATATACTATATAAAGAAGCCGGTAAACCAAATGTGTACACTGTAAAAACATTAAAGGAGGAAACAACAGGAGATAACGGGTGGGTTTGGCCAAACACGTTGGTGAATGCATCACATAGAGGAACATTCACTATAGACACGGATATGATTCACGCGGTAGTGCCTTCCAATCAGATACTACGTCCATACGATAATGTTCCGAGAAAGGCTTTAGCTCAAGAAGTGTCTGCGAATAGGCTTATATACGGTAATTACTTACAGAACTTTCATATTGCTAAAGAGCCTATTATAAGAGTTGGATATGAGTCAACAAAACTGGGTGATAGTTACTACTTTGAATATGATAATTATGCATACCCGTCTGTTAAGACAATGCGTAAGTATCAAGTCGGTGTTGTGTTTAGCGACGGTTATGGTAGAGAAACACCCGTACTAACTCACGAGTCTTCTACGGTAACTGTGCTAAAAGACGCTTCAGACACTAGAAATAGATTAACGTGCCAGTTAGATCCTAAATTCTATACACATCCTAGTTGGGCTGAATATATGTCGTGGTACGTTAAGGAAACCTCAGTGGAATATTACACGATGGCTATGGACCGCTGGTACGATGCTGCTGACGGAAATATATGGATTTCATTCCCATCATCTGATAGAAACAAATTAGATGATGAGACTTTTATTGTATTAAAGAAAGCACACGGAACCAACGTGGCTGTGAAAGAAAAAGCTAGATATAGAATATTAGCTATAGAAAATGAGGCTCCAGACTTTATAAAAACTGTAAAAAAGAACTTAGGAAGAATATATAATGGAGCGGCTGCTACAGGTCCAATAGGTCCTGATGGTTCTGGTTTTCCGTTCCAGGACTCTAGCTATGTAACAATTGAGGAAGGAGCTTTTGAAGCAACTTTTGGAGATCAGTTGCATGTTCTTCCACCAGACACAATCTATCTTAGATTTTATGGCGATATGCAAAGATCTGAAGAGTACGAAATATCAAGAGTAATAAAGGATTCCGCGGGTTTTTATAGATTAAACTTAGTGGGACGAATAGAAGAAGACGCGGATTTTCTTGCAACTGCTGATACTTTTGAAACTGCTATAGATGGTATATCTATGGAGATTGTCGAGTGGGAGACTGAGAATAAACCAGAGTTTGATGGTAAGTTCTTTGTTAAAATCTTCAAGGATAAGGTGCTAGAAGAGTATGTACTAATGCCTGAAGAGCCTGAGTACGTGATAAACGAGACACAACAAATAGGCTATATAAACAACAACGGATTTACCGCAACCTCTAATTTTACTGGGCACTTAGGTTTTGAAACTTACCAACTTACGTATGGTGACTTTGATGATTATGATGGTATTTCAGCAGGTGCTCAAGGAGCTAACAACAGTACAGATGCAGTGGCTTCGACTACTCAAGCCCAAGCTTATAGTACTACTACGGCAGATGATGGAATCTATGGAATAAGAAATATAGCGGGTACTGCTTGGCACCCTACGGAACACTGGCACCATACGGCTCCTATTGGCATTGGTGGACAAGGTGGATATCTATATCAATTCGGTGCTCCAGGAACAAACACGGACGACGTAGATGGTAACTCATACCTTGCCTTAAACGATGCCCACAACCTTGACGCTCGTAAGTTTTGGCGGGGTCACGTTATGGAGCAACGAAGATTCTTCATTGACGCGTGTACGGCATATACATATTGTAATGGCGGTGTTTATCCTTTCCCAGGAGTTAACAATTCTTACGGTGGAACCGTTGGCGCTATCTTTGACGATGGTGGTGGTGGTTCTCAACCAAATTTCGATTGGCCAAACGCTGGACTTGGAGCTCCAGGTCCAATTCCCTCAGATTTTGACTACGGATATGACGGTGTGGGTGGTTATCCTTATGCTGCTAATACAATTGATGGTTACGGTCAACCTAGTAGAGGTATATGGCAACATCCAGATTATCAAGATATTTCGTTCATAGATATATCTTGGTCAGGAATGGGTAACTCAAGTAACAGCTCGTTCAATATGTGGGCTGATGGTACTGGAGCTCAGGCTGATTTTGGCCCTGGATTTTGGGGTCAAAGCTCCCCCGATAGTAACGTAGCTGGTAATGGACTTGGCATAATCCACAGAATAGAAGACGTATTTATGTTCGCTGATGAGGCTAATCCATGGAGTAGTATCTCTGAGGCGGACGCGGCGGTAATCAACGCGGACTTTGCTAACGCGTGGAGTTTTATTCAGCAACTAGTTACAGTTGGTCAAAAGTTTAGATTTAATAGAGATCCAGATAATGTTGTATACACCGTCGTTGCTCAACCGCATCCTACGCTAGATACGGCGAGTGGTACACAAAGTGGTTCTGGATGGGCTGATGCAAATGTTTATCAAGAAGGTACTGGCCCTACAACAGGTGTGTGGGGTATACGAAACTATAGACCAGATAACGATCAAAATGCGGCGGGAGATTCCGGGACTATTCCTCGAAGAGTTTATGAGACTGGTAATTTAAGACAAAGGTGGACTATAGCTGTTACCCCTAGAATAGGTAGTGTAAATGCTAAGTACAGCCCTACAACGGGTACTGGTGGATATATACTTCAAAACAACGCTGGTAACACGGCTGGTGAAATAGTACCAGATCCAGATTATGATGGAGCATATGGAGATTTAATTGTTGGTAATGATTCGTATCAGAGAGCCTTAAGACATGACTATACAGACTTTGATCAAATACAATTACTAGACGAATACTATAGCACGACAGCGGAGGATACGTTTACAGATAAGCCAGCTATATGGGAGACTGAACCTAAGGAAAGTGTTGAACTAGATATATACTATCAAGCTAGTGGACTCATACCGCTAAACATTAACAACAATACTAACGAAGAGTATTTACCTATACAGCAAAATGGTTACGGCGGGACTAAATTCCGACTACTAGGATCTGATGGTAACTGGTACGAGCACGTAGTAACTGATTTTAATGATAGGACTATAACATTTGCTCCACCTATTGGTTTAGCTGAAACAGTAGCAGGCGTAAGTAACGGTGACACTATTGTGTTTACAAAGAGAGATAGTTACTCCGTAACTGGTCATATTGAGGAACTTACTCAATTTGGCATATTACAAAACGGTTCAACTACTATGACTCTTCACGATGGATCTACATCAAACATAGCATCCCATCACATGGCTAATCAGAAGCATTGGTTAGATTGGAATAACTGTTGGTGCTTTGGTAATGGTGTAGAATCTGATAGAGTTAGAGACGACTTTAACGCAGCTCAAGTAGATAACGGCGTTAAAGCCTCTACTGTTTTAGCCGAACAGATAACTGAAGAAAGAAGAAAGCATGGCATTATTTGGTCTGGTATATATAACTCTACATCAGGTGTTAATGACTTAAATCAATTTATTGCAGCGGAGAAAATAACTAAAGATCTTAATCCAGTATATGGTAGTATTCAGAACTTATTAAATAGAGATACTAGATTAATCGTTTTTTGTGAAGATAAAATACTACGCGGTGTTACAAATAAAGACGCGTTATACAATGCGGATGGTAATCCTCAGCTAATATCTAGTAATAGAGTTGTAGGCGATATGACTCCATATCTAGGGGATTTTGGTATATCTAAAAATCCAGAATCACTAGCTGTAACACCTAACAATGTTTACTTCTCTGATGTTATTAGAGGAAAGGTTTTAGCATTAGGTAATCAGGGAGATGGTTTACGAGTTATATCAGATGCTGGTATGAAAGATTATTTTGGTGATACATTTGCTGATGATGTCTGGAGGAGTTTAGGTACATATGATGAGCGAAAGAAAGAATACAACTTAAGTATATATAAAAAATATAGCCCTAACTTTCCTAACGCTTACGAGCGAATAACGGTATCGTTTAGTGAGCTTTCTAAAGGTTGGATAAGTTTTAAGTCTTTTTATCCTCAGCAAGGCATAAGCTTGAATAATCAATATTATACTTTTAATAATGGGGGTTTATATCAACACCATATAAATACTACTAGAAATAATTTCTATGGAGTGCAAGGAACTTCAGATATAACTGTATTATTTAATGATCAACCTAATTTAGTCAAAAGCTTTATGGCTTTAAACTACGAGGGAAGTAAAGCCAAAATACCAAACTTCGACACGGAGAGCTCTACGCAATGGTTGACAGGTGACTATAGTACTAGTCTTGGTTTATCTACAGAAAGCGTTACTGATGGCGAATACTTTAATTTAGCTCCCGACGTAACTGGCTGGTATGCATCTGAAATTACTACAAACCTACAAGAGTGTACTAATACGTATTTCAAAGATAAAGAAGCCAAGTATTATGGATATCTTACTGGAGCTACAACGACCCATGGTTCGCACTGTGATATGACGTCTTCTAACCTTGATGAAAGCGAATTCTCTGTTCAAGGCATAGGTTTAGCTAATATAACTCACGGTGATTCAACTCAAGGTGATGTAGTATGTATGACTATTGCAAACAACGTAACAGCAAGCTACATTGGTGATGATTCAACTGGTGACGCCTGGGACACCGCTGCTGATCTAGCTGAAGATGCTCAAAGATGGACATGCACATCTCAAACTATTGAGGTTGAAGGTGGAAGTGCAATCGGAGCTAATACTGCGGGTGTAAATCCTTCAGATACAGGCGTAACGTCGGGTGCTTACGGATATGGCGTTAATCTTACTATATCTCCTTTTGATAGCAATGGAAATCCTACAGGAGCTTTATTATCTGCAGCTAACTTTCACGTAGGCCCAGAAGGACCTACAGCTACCGCGGAGGCTTACCCTAGCCCTGGCAGTGGTTTGCTTGGTGATCCTACAACAACACTCTCATACAAATACACGAACAACAACTTCGATGACTTAAATATTGATCCAGACGCTACTACCGTTAATAGCGGAGTGTTTTTTAGCGATACCGGCACACCTGGTACTCCAGATAACACGATCAATGTTGCGGTGTTGTTCAACGGCGCGGGCGGTTCAAACTGGCCAACGGCGGATGACACTTGGTATATCGATATAGACGAGACGCTTCCTGTATCTAAAGAAGATCCAGTTGACCCACCTTCGATAAGTGGTAGAAAGGTTTGTTTCCATGTGAGGTTTCCTAGGATATTATCACCTATAACATACCCGCCTAGAATATACGACATAACAGCTGATCCCGCTGCGATAGATGACGGAGATCCTTTTACAATATACAATAGTGAGATAGGTTTTTCAGAGACATCAATAACTCAAACTCAAACTGGAACTTACCCTGAAGGAGTAATGCTTTATATGGGAACTACAAATGAATATCCTGATCCAAATACGTGGAGCGGCGATGAACCTTATGTACCTACTACATACTTAACGGGTACTTCTCCATCTGCAGATGTTCCATATACTTATGAACACTTGAACGCTCCCGCTATAAGCGACAGAGTAATGCACGATGGGTATGTGCCAGATGGGCAAACAAGTCTCGTTGCTGAGTATGATTTTGAGTGTCGACCTCACTATCAATTACAAAACGAAGATGGATCTTCAAACACTAATAGCTTGCAAGTAGGGCATTATTTCTTTGCAACGGAAAACTCTGCAGGTAATATAACGGCCGCGCTTTCACAGATGGGTGATTACTTACCTTATTATGAGGCTCAAGTAATATATAACGATACAAGCGATCCAGATTACTGGTACGATACTACGACATCGCCAGTGGAATTAAACTATTCAGGATTTGTCCTTAAAAAGTTTAAGGTCAGAGTGTTTTACACTCCACCGCCTATTGGCGAGCTTGAAATAGGTTTTGGAGATTTACCTGGCGGCATGTGCTCTATAAACCCTGGTCCTCACCTTATTGACATTAGATTTAATTGTAATCACTACGCATCATGGATGGTGGAGCCTGATTTAAGAGGAGCTGAAATAAGTGATGTATTATATAGTAGAGAGATAGGGTATGATGCAACGTCAGCTTATGTTCGTATACTAGGTACGCATGGGGCTTCGTTTAGTTTAAGTATAACTAGAGCTACTAGCACAACAGATAATACTCCTGCTAGTTACTTCAACTTTGAAACAACTAGATTTCAATCTACACCAACAACGCTTGAAGGCGAAATACCTGTAAGCGGTAAGTATATCCAAGCTATAGAACTACCTACTACTCGAAGCGATAGGAATTACAATATTGTAGTGACACCTCGTCTAAACGCAAGTAAAACTAAACCTGCAACACACGGGACTAACATACCGCTTGGGATTGGCGATGCTACTATAAAGAAGCGCGGAATAAAAACTATTACTATACGACCTGTTGCTGTCGCGGCTAGTAATTTTGGAACAATACCTACTCAAGATGTTTTAGTACCAGCTATGCATTTTAACCGTCGCTTAAGGAAAGCACATTCCACTATGCTATACGGTATAAAGGGCGGTAATAATAGCAAGTCTTCTACTAAAATTACTATAAATAAATACGATCCAAGAATAAGGCTTGGGTCTATATTGTTGACTAGATATGAGGATAATGGCATACCTCACAACACTACAGTTACCGCTATTGAAGAGAATCTTATCACACTTAGTAATGCCGTGTCAATTCCTAATAACTCAGATATTCACTTCTTACGCAAAGGAGTTTCTACGGTACCGTTCTCTTTTGAGATACCTGTTAAAAATAAATTCACAGTACAGTCTGATATAAACTATGAAGCGAATGTGTTTAGTGGTGATAGATCAATCATAAGAAAAACCAATGGCGCTGTAACGGCCGGTAAAATAATATCTTTAGATCCAGAATCTAGAGGTATAATAGCAGGTATGGCCATACAAGGAGATAACCTTGTTAATACTGTTGGTTATAATTACCTAAGAGTAGCATCGGTAAACGAAGCTGCTAGAACGGTTAATGTAGATGTGAATCAAGATATCCCAGATGGAGCTACTCTTACCTTCGTGCAACCAGAGTCTATCCAAGATTCAGGCGAGTTCAGTGTATATGACGGGAAACACAACCTATCTTTACTACACATGCAGACTTCTAGTTCAGATGGCAAACTAATGGTAGAAGGTTATTTTGATATACATTGGATAGGGAAGGACAATACTAATATTGATATACTAATAGACAACTTTATAACAATACACTAAATAATTTAATATGCCACAAGCAACACTACAATTTTCAGCACCACTAAACGTATCATGTCAGGTGGGCGACACCGTGTATTATGTAGACACTACAGCAGTAGGTGGTTTCGATACGAACTACACAAATACTGGCGCTACGGCTGCGAATGCTATCATTGAAATAGGGCAAATAAGACAGATCAACAACGCGACATCGGATTCACCTGTTATTATTGCAGAAACATCTTTGGGTTATAATGAGTTAAATGGTTTAACTGATCAGTTTATATTATTCAGTAAAGACAATAAGGTTAACTTAAGTTCACCTTTAGGATATTATGCGGCTGTTAAAATGGTTAATGATAATAGCACGCTAGCTGGGGAGCTGTTTAGCGTTGGTGTAGAAATGTTTGAAAGCAGTGGTCACCCTTCATCTTAGTGTAAATTACTACTATAAAGTGTGATTATATTGATATAATTTAATTTACTGTAATGAATATAGAAGATATTGATAACCAAGCTCTAAACAACCCGCTATCTAAAGAGGAACTTAGAAAGCAATTTATAGAAAAGACTGAGGAGTTAGGATTACAACATACGTTTACTTTTGACGAAGCTTGGGAGGTAGCTCAAGAGATCAGGAAAAGACAGGATTTTAGAGAGAAGATAACAGATCTTCACGAACAAGTTGTAAAGGGTGGAGCATTAGTAGGTAAAGAGTTACACGATTTAAACCCCACTAAACACACGTTTGCAGGAGGTTGCTATGTTAGAGAGATATTCAATCCTGCTAACATGTTACTAGTTACTAAGATACACAAGAAAGAGCATCCATTTTTTCTTATGAAAGGTAAGATGTCTATATTAACCGAAGATGGTGTTAAAACAATAGAAGCTCCACACCACGGCGTAACAAAGCCAGGAACAAAAAGAGCTATATTCACGCATGAAGATTGTGTGTTTATAACAGTGCACGCAACAGAATGCACTACGCCTGAAGATGTTGAAGAAGAGGTTATAGCTAAAGATTTTAATGATCCAGCGATAGCTCTAGACGCAATGGAAGAATTAAGTAGGGCTCTAGGTATAGAAGTAGAATTAATTAAAGATAAAATCACATGAGTTTTATAGCAGCAGGTGCAGCGATAATTTCAGCCGGTGTAGCCATAGCAAAAATGGTTCAGTCTAGCAAGCAAGAAAAGCAAGCAAGGCTTGACGAGGCTAAAGCTAAGCAAGAGATGGATAAGCAGAAGGATGCTTTTGCTAGCATGGATACAACGAATCCATATCTTAACATGGAGAATACCATGGAAGACTTAACTGTTAACAAGCAGCAGGCTGAGTTTCAACAACAGCAGCAGATGCAGAGTCAAGCTAACGTCATGCAACAAATGCGTGGCGCGGCCGGTGGGTCTGGTATTGCGGCGCTAGCTCAGACTATGGCTCAACAAGGCTCAATGGATGCTCAAAGAGCTTCAGCTAGTATAGGTCAACAAGAATCTAGAAATCAAATGCTCCAAGCTCAAGAGGCTAGTAGAATACAAGGGTTAGAAAGAGAAGGTGAAGGTATAAAGAGAAATCAACAGTTTGGTAAAATAAGTGGGATGATGGGCATGGCATCAGGCGATTTAGAAGGCGCTCGCTCAAGAATACAATCAGCACAAGAGCAGAATATGGCTGCAACAAAGGATATGGCTACAACAGCTACAGATTTAGGAGAAAACTACGGATGGTATGATGGTAAACTTCAGCGTGATTATCAAGCTGGTGATTCAGGATTATACGGATAATTAAAATAAAATAACATGAGTTTTTCAGGATATCAAATAAGGGCAGATGTATTATCTAGTATGCGAAGAGCTGCTGGTGACTATATGCCCGAATATGGAAATTGGAGATATAAACTAAACCACCCTAAACCAGAAGACCCAGATGACGGTGGTGGTGATAGTGGCGGTGGTGAAGAAGATGACAAAGGTAATGTACCTATTGAAGGTTCAGGAACCACTGTAGTACCTGCTCAGGAAGAAATTACTGAAGAAGTAGAAGTAGAGGGTGAAGCACTTCCAACCTATAAAGAGGCGTGGGAGCAAAACGCAGAAGGAATACAACAGGTCTATGAAAATTATCAAGCCTACGTCGATGACATGGAGGGCATTGAAGAGGGGGATGATAGGGATAAAGAAAGAGAGACTGAAAGAGATAGACGTGGGCAAACGCACATGGAAACTCAGGTTGTTCAAGAGGCTGTTGAAGGAGGTGAAAGCGACTGGGCGTTCAAAGGTTATTTTGATCCTAATCACGATTTGCATGTTGATTCAATATCAGGAGATGTACCACAAAGCTTCTTTGACGAGTATGATATCGACCCTAATGATCCTTCAATAGCCGAGGCTATGAGTTTAGATCAAGGTTCAGAAGATGTGGCTATGAAATATAGAGAACGTAGTCCTCTTCAAAGTAGTCCATATAAAAAAGGTGTAGCTAGTCCTTATGCAAAAAAACAACTGTATGATGGGGTGGATAGGTTCTTAGATTCTCAAGTAAACAAGCTCCAAGTTAACGGTTCAATAGCTACTAAAGCTTTACATAAACATATTGAAAACATAGCGGGTGATATAAAAAACAATTTATATTTTAAACCAGCAAACAACAAGAAAGAAGAAAAAGCAAACCGCGCTGCCGCTAGTAAAGTTCAACAAGAAATAGCAAACTCTACAAAAGCCGCTTTGAGTAAAGATGGTTCTTTAGATATTTTCCATCAGAACTACAAGGAAAATCTTGTAAGCGAGTCTATGACTGATCAAGAGAAATACATAATGGCCCACATGTTGCAATCAGGTCCAGAGATTGTACCAAGGGTAAACGAGAACAATCACGTTGCATATATGGTACCTATGCCTGAAGGGTATCAGTTTCCCGTAACAAACCAATGGTTAAGTGAAACGATTGCTAAAAGAACAAAACCTTTTACTGCTGCGCAAAATTTCGTTGAGTCAAAAGTTCAGTTTTTTGAAGCTGGTAGATCAGGACAACCTTTTGATCACAATAGTGTTATGCAGCGTAACATAAGAATGATTGACAGCAACCCTGATAAACTAGCTGCGTTCTTGCTTGATAGAGGCTTGTTTCACCCACAACCATTTCTAGACTTAATGCTAGACGCAGAGGATGCTAACGAAGAATCACCGTTCAATTATAGCGA
>VMHT01146561.1_pt1 | contig 32189 bp, 30 predicted proteins | sample 4693611 | NCBI WGS metagenome assembly VMHT01 (sample SAMN12280063, study PRJNA550983) | marine metagenome | isolation source: seawater sampled from same location over 5 years 0.02-0.2 micron viral filtrate | place: USA: collected off the coast of southern California halfway between the port... ...
CAGGTACGGCTTCAGGAGATGGTTTTGCAGTAGGCGTTCTTAATGGTGCGTCCACAGATGCGTATATCTGGAACAGGGAAAGCAGTAATCTTCTGTTTGGTACAGGCGGCGCAGAACGCATGCGCATTACGGAAACAGGAAACGTCGGCATCGGCACCACTAGCCCCCAAGCAGCAAAGTTCTCAGGTTCGGCTGTTGGCATCCTTGAACTAGCTAACACTAAGCCAGTTATAAATATCCATGAAACAGATGTTACAGATGCTGAATTCTTCATGGGCATGTCTAACGGTAGCGCAGTTATAGGCACTACAGGCAACGGTCTGATGATTTTCCAGACTGGTACTAGCAGCGCAAGCGAAGCCATGCGCATAGACTCCTCAGGCGCCCTTCTTGTGGGTAGTAGTGACACTACTTTAGGTGGATCAAGTGTCATTGGGGCTGGTGTGGAAAGTTCTCACACAAGCGCCTCACAAACCATGACTGTATATAACAGTTCTACCTCTTGCGGAGCGAACGGTATTTTTGTCGTGGAAACCGCCAGAACCGCTAGCACGGCGTTTGATTTCTTTAACTGCTTTTCCAACAATGTTGCAGACAAAGAGTTTAGGTTCAAAGGTGATGGCAATGCTTTTGCAGACGGTTCGTTTACGGGCGGCGGTGCGGATTACGCCGAGTTTTTTGAATGGTTGGACGGCAATTCCTCTGCTGAAGACCGAAGGGGTTATAGCGTAATTCTTGATAGCGGAAAAATACGAGTCGCCACATCTGAAGATGATGCATCTCAAATCATAGGTGTTATCTCCGCAAACCCCGCAATGATTGGCGATGGCGATCTGGAAAGGTGGAAAGGAAAATATCTGCGTGATGATTTTGGCTCGTATGACTTAGATGCAAACGGTGATAGACAGTTAAACCCTGATTACAATGAAGCTCAATCCTACGTTTCAAGAGAGGATAGAGTTGAGTGGGACATGGTTGGATTGATGGGCAAACTCCGAATCCGCAAAGGGCAACCAACGGGGTCAAACTGGATCAAAATCAAAGACATTAACGCAGGCATTGAAGAATGGCTGGTCAGATAATTTAACTGGAGACTATTTAATGGCTACTTTCACTTGGGTCATCTCGACCCTTGAACGAGACCTTTTACCCGAAGACATGAACGGCGCTGTAGTCGTCGCTCACTGGGTATGCAATGCAGAGCAGATAGACGGTGACAATTCCTTCCGCGCTCATAGTTACGGCACTTGTAGCTTCACGCCTGATCCCACGGCGTCAGACTATATCGCTTACGACGATTTGACCGAAGCTGATGTGATCGGCTGGGTGCAGGCTGACGTTGGTAAAGATACTGTCGAAGCAGGACTGCAAGCAAATATCGACGGACAAATTACACCAGCCACGGCTAACGGAGTACCTTGGTAATGAGCGAAGAACAAAAGATTGTCATTAACGACGAAGAGCATAACGTGTCAGACCTGACCGTTGAGACCCAGATGCACGTTGCGCGTGTTGCTGAAATACGGCAAGAAATTGCACGTTTGCAAATGCAGATCAACGAGCGTCAAGTTGTATTGAATGCTTACGGTGACGCTATCATCAATGCAGTTAAGCCTGCGGAAGATGAAGAGTCAGAAGCAGAAGTAGCGGTTCAGTGACACCCACTGAGAAAGCCATAGCGCAAATTGAAGCGCATGAGCGAGAGTGTACCGTGCGCTACGAAGCTATCGAAAAGCGTCTACAATCGGGTGAAAAGCGGTTTGACCGGCTTGAAATGATGATTTGGGGGGTCTACGTCACAGTCGTTGTAGCTGTAGCTTTACCGCAATTTATGTGAGGTAAGTCCTATGGTGATCGAATCTGTCGCAGCGGCTGGGATGCTGCTGAACCAAATTAACCAAGTAATTCAACAGGTTAACGAAACAGGTTCGGGCGTGCAGCAGGCGATGGGACTGATCTCCGACTTTGGAGAAGCCCTTAACACGTTTGAAGTAGACCGTAAAAACTCTACGTTCAAGGCTCTTAGCCAAAATGACATCCTCAAAATACAAATGCTTCGTAGGCAGTATGAGAGGCATTGGCAAAGCGTAAATGACTTGCTTTTGGTTGCCGACCCGAAGCTCTTGGACGATTTCAAAAGGGCCAAAAAAGAACAGGAAGAAGCACGACAGAGGCACTTAGCGATGTTAGCTCGAAAGAAAAAAGAGCGTGCTATTCTTATCAGCCAGATTTTAGTAGGAGGAACGACGCTCCTGATTGGGGGGTCAATAGCGGTTGGAACCATCTTTATCGTTATTAAGATATTCGGATGATGGCCTTCTTGTTAGTCGTTGTCATTAACGGCGAGCCAATACCCGATCAATTTTACTTTCGAGACATTACACGGTGTAACACGTTTGCGTATTACATCTCGACGGGTAAAACTAAGATCAACAACCGTTACCAGATGCAGGAGAATGTGACGGCATATTGCATCCCGAAGCGGGTGCCAGCTAACACAAAAACATGGGACTGAAATGGCAGCAAAACGCTTAGAAGACGGCAGTGAGTACGCCGAATACGATGCGGATGGTGATGGCATCGTTACTGATGAAGAGTTGCAAACAAGCAGAGAGTTGCAGGAGCTGCGCTTGCGGCATGAACGAGCAGATGCTCAACGTGCCATGAGTTGGTTTGCGCTATGGGGAATGCTGCTCTATCCATCGCTTGTTGTTGTCAGTGAGTTCTTCGGGATGAACCAAGCTGCATCTATCTTGGGCGATATGGCAGCAGTTTATTTTGTCAGTGTTGCAGGCATCCTAGCTGCGTTTTTTGGCGCACAAGCATGGTCAAATAGGAAATAAATTATGAGTATTGTTGCATCACTCGTTGGGCCGGTCACTGGACTACTGGACAAGTTCATAGAAGACAAGGATCAGAAGAATGTGTTGGCACATGAGATTGCTACGATGTCTGAGCGTCACGCCCAAGAAGCTCTCAAGGGCCAGCTTGAAATCAACAAGATGGAAGCTGCACATAAGTCGTTATTTGTAGCTGGGTGGCGACCTGCTATCGGCTGGATCTGTGCGGTAGGGCTGTTGTACAACACTATTATCGCTAATGTGCTCGGCATCTGGGTAGATGTGCCAGAGGTAGATACAACGCTTTTAGTGCCCGTTATGATGGGCATGCTCGGATTGGGCGCTATGCGCTCCTACGAGAGGGTTAATGGCGTAGCACGGGAGAAGTAATGACTCAGCTAATAGACATGCTGAAGCTACACGAAGGTGTACGATCTAAGGTATATGTGTGTAGTGCAGGCTACGAAACGATAGGTGTGGGCAGAAATATCTCAGAGTCTGGCCTTGGGTTGTCTGATGACGAGATCGAATACTTGCTGGCGAATGATATAGCGCGTGTGAAGGAAGAGCTTGAAGACACATACTACTGGTTCAACGGCATCAACGAAGCGCGTCAGGATGCAATGATTGACATGTGTTTCAACCTCGGTCTGACCAGATTGCGCGGCTTTGTGAAGGCACTGGAGGCTATGTCGCGTGAGCAGTTTGATGTGGCTGCTGATGAGTTCATGGATAGCAAATGGGCTTCTCAGGTAGGCAATCGTGCTGTTAGAGTAACCGAGATAATTCGTACGGGTGTGTATAGAGAATGACGTTACGTAAAGTAGTCTTAAAGCCCGGAGTAAACAAAGAAGTCACTCGTTATGTAGATGAGCAGGGCTGGGCCGACTGCGATAAAGTACGTTTCCGTGCAGGGTTTCCTGAAAAGATAGGTGGGTGGCAGCAAATATCCGGCAATACGTTTTTAGGTGTCGCACGTTCTTTATTCAACTGGGTTACGTTAGAAGGCCAGAATCTGCTCGGTGTCGGCACCAATCTTAAATTTTACATAGAAAAGGGTGGAGTCTACTTCGATATAACACCTGAACGTACGCCGTCTGGCGTGTCTCTTACTGACCCTTTTACGACTGTTTCTGGGTCTACCACGGTGACGGTTACAGATGCCAATGGGGGTTACGTAAACGGTGATTTTGTTACGTTTAGCGGAGCATCTGCCGTAGGTGGGTTGACCTTAAATGGCGAGTTTCAGATAACGTACTCTACTGGCAACACATACACCATAGAATCAAGCAGTGCAGCCTCATCTTCTGCCACTGGCGGCGGCTCTGTAACAGCAAAATACCAAATAAATGTAGGCCCAGAGTTTGCCGTACCATTAGTTGGCTGGGGTGCTGGTGGGTGGAGCGAAGGCACATGGGGTAACGGAGCTGTGTCTACGGATTCATTGAGGCTATGGAGCCAATCTAATTTTGGAGAGGACTTAGTGTTTGGCCCTCGTGGTAACAGTATCTACTACTGGGATGCCACTAACGGGCTTACCACACGGGCAGTAGAGTTATCCGCTCTGTCAGGTGCTTCTAACACACCAACCAAACAGAACTTCATATTGGTATCTGACGTAAGCCGGTTTGTATTTTGCTTTGGTGCTAATACGTTGGGGTCTGCTGTACAAGATCCAATGTTGGTACGGTGGTCAGATCAAGAAAGTGTTGTAAATTGGACGCCCGCAGCTAACAATCAAGCAGGGGATTTACGTCTTTCTAAAGGGTCAGAAATAGTAACTGCTCTACAGTCTCGTCAAGAAATTTTAGTCTGGACTGATTCAGCCCTCTATTCTCTACAGTATGTGGGTGCACCTGCTGTATGGGGGTCTCAGTTGCTTGGAGATAACGTATCTATAGCCTCACAAAATGCCGCAGTATATGCTGATGATATAACTTATTGGATGGGTGCAGATTCTTTCTATGCGTACGATGGCAGAGTTAAAAACCTACCTTGTGCGTTAAAAAGACACGTTTTCAATGACATAAATCAAGAACAGGTAGAACAAGTTTTTGCAGGTACTAATGAGGGTTTTGATGAGGTCTGGTGGTTTTACCCGTCAAACAGTTCTTCAACTGTAGATAAATACGTTGTTTATAATTACGTGCAACAGATTTGGTACTTTGGCAGCTTGGCTAGGTCTGCATGGTTAGATACTGGTATACGCCAACTCCCCGTTGCGGCTACTTATAGTAACAATCTAGTCACGCACGAAGACGGTGTAGACGACAACGAAAGTGGCACAAGGGCGGCTATTACTGCATTCATTACTTCTGGTGAGTTCGATATAGAAGATGGTGATAGGTTCTCGTTTATACGACGTTTGCTTCCTGATATTACGTTTGAGGGGTCTACTGCCGAAAGCCCTGCGGCTACGTTTGAGCTACTGCCTTTGCAGTCGTCTGGTTCTGGGCGGAACGATCCATTGTCTGAAGGCGGGTCTAGCAGTGGTACGGTAACTCGTTCTGCTACGGTGCCAGTAGAAAAGTACACTACACAAGTAAATACTCGTGTGCGTGGTAGACAGTTATCTATAAAGGTACAATCCGCAGACTTGGGTGTGCAGTGGCAGTTAGGGGCACCTCGACTTGATATACGCCCCGATGGGAGACGATAGTGCCTGTAGATACCACCAGATATGACATAGACTTTGTAGCCCCTGCCCTGCCGAATCCACCACAGCAGTACAACCAGCGGGACTTCAATCAGTTTAACAATGCACTTCGGCTGTATTTTTCTCAGCTTGACAAAGCAGTGCGGGATGCTAGCACATCCCCTCAAGCACAAGCTGCTGGATGGTTTTTTAGCTAATGTCTAATCTGTACAGAAATGCCAAGGTAGATCTTACTACTACTAACGCAACCACGCTGTACACCTGCCCAACAGCAAAGAGAGGCATTGTTAAGTCTATTCTAGTGTCCGAGGACTCTGGTAACGCAGATACTATTACTGTAACTATTACTGATGCTGATAGTGCAGTGTTTAGCTTATTCAAGGTTAAAGCGGTGGGAGCAAATACCACAGTAGAACTACTTACCGCGCCTCTAGTGGTAGAAGAATCTGAAACATTAAAAGTTACTGCCGCCACTGCTAACAGGTTACACGTTGTTGCTAGCCTGCTGGAGGTGTCGTAATGGCTACCAACTTTGTTCAAGCATTTATTAATAAATACAAAGATGTATTGACGCAGGGTGCTAACTATTACGAAATAGACGATGTAGATAACGTCGATGACTGGTACGACGATACCTACGAAGATCTTATTATGCCCACGCTGAAAGATGTGGGGTATAGAAATACCGGCGGCGCTAAATTTAATCAGGGCGGCGGTAGAGGAAGAGACGGGCCATTACAAGTGTCTGTGTCACCTGAAAACTACATGAAGAATTCAGATGCGCCTGAATACCTTACTGACATATTTGACCCAAACAAAGAGCGAAATGAGGCCGAAGCTCAAAGCGCCTACGCGGTGCTATCTATTGCCGAGTCTCCTGAACAGATAGCTACTATTCTTGGTGGATACTACGGAGTAGATTTTTCACCTGTAGCACAAAAATTGGGTCGGTTTGGTGGCAACTTAAAAAGTCATACGGGTTCTTCAGAAGCACAACTTGCTGAACTTCATTCGTTTCTTGAACCTATTCTCCAAGAGCAGATACCTTATTTACAGTTAACTCGTGGGATGGGATACCAAGACGCAATAAAAACTGCGTTTGAAGAAGACCCAATGATTCAAGCATTGTACGGTAAGTATGATGTTGCCCCCATGCGCCAGACAAAAGACGGATCTACGTATCTATATGATCCATTTACGTACGGCGAAATGCGTACGTATGAGTCTAGGGATAGGGATTTTCAAAAAGCGTTTAAGATTGTTGCCTCCATCGCTGCTGCGTATTACTTGCCGGGGATGCTTTCAAATACGTTAGGTATATCAAAAGCCGCTGCTACCGCAGCAGTAGCCGCAGGGCAGACTGTTGTATCTGGTGGTGATTTTGATGACGTACTTAAAAATGCAGGATTAGCTTTTATTGGTGCAACTGCCGCTGAAAAACTAAGTAACGCTAAACAAGCCGCCGATACGGCAAATGCCGCAAACACCGGAGCTAATGCTACTGCGGCTACAGCACAAGCGGCACAAGCGGCAAACGCTGCTTACACCACAGCAAAAGTTCTATACGCAACTGCACAAGTGGGTTCTGGTGCTATTAGCGGTAATCTTGCTGCGGGCGTACTCGCGGCTTTTGGCCCAGATCTTACTAGCTCTGCTCTTAGTAAAGTGGGACTTACCCCCGAACTGCTTGATAGAGCAGGTGTAGACCAAGGCTTGTTAGTAAACGGCTTAGTCAGAACTCAAGTAGCTTTAGCACAAGGCATGGATGTTGACGATGCTTTGTCCGTGGGGCTTGGCACCTACATCCTATCTGGTGGGGGCATAGCAGGGATAAATAAAGACACCTTCTTCGAGAAGATGGGCGAGGTGCTACGTGACACTGGGCAGTCTCTGTTTGGTACCGAAGGCGCTGATCTTAGTAACGCCACTGCGTCATTAAATACTCTGTATGCGGATGACTATAAATATGGAGAGGGAGGGCTATCTGAACAGCTTGTTAAAGTTAATCCAGATATTTTGTCTGAAGAAATGTTGGTACAGGGCAGTGCCAACTGGCGGATTCAAGCTGATGGGACTCTATTAGATACAGAAAGCGGAACAGTATTAGATGCTGCAAAAGGCCACGCTACTGAAATTGCTGTTGTATTAAAAACAGGTGGGGCTAATGGCAATGTGGACTATAGTCAAGATGTTATAGACGCTGCACTGGACAATTTAAACCCGTATTTTAGTGACCCTGTAGATCTTGCAGAGTTAAAAGCCGCGACAATTCCAGAAGAACTACCGGAAAATTGGCGGCTAGCGTATGGGAGTTACGCAGATCTTGCTATAGACATTGAAAACGGTGTGTCTATTAAAGAAATACAAGCAAAGATAGATAACGCTCGTTTTGATCCAAATATAGGGTTGGGTATAGCTCCACCCACCGCAACAGACACATCAGGACTATCCGCTGACCAACGCTCGTATCTAGTAGGGAATGCCATAGATGCGATAGCCAAAGCCATGTATGAAGAGGATCGTAATAGCGGAGGTAGGTCTACTAGCTCAGATGATTTTAGGGCAGAGGCAATAGAAGCCTACCAAGAACTGCGAGATGACGGCCTTTCACATCTTCGAGTCATGGAAGAACTTGGTATGGATACGTCTGGGCGCGTGCTAGATGCCGTGCGTGCGCTAGACACTGCTGCTCTTGATGACTTGCGTGCTGGTGATGAACGTGAAGCCTACTTACGCGCACTAGGTTCAGTAGACGAAACCACAGGACGTTATCACGAAGACTCATTATACGAGAGTGGGATAGAACAAGCGTTTGGCCTCTATGACATTGCAAAACGTGCCGTAGATGCCGCAGCGGAAACTGGCGATGACAAATGGATTATCGGCACCGCTATTGCTATCGAAGCAGGGGCAGATGTAGCAAACGCATTTCTAGGACTCGCTGCGCTTGGAGGTATAGATCCTGAGTCCACTGAGCTAGGCAAAACGCTAAAAGCAATTACCGATATGACAGGTGAGAGCAAGCCTGAAGACTATCAAAAAGGGTTGCAAGATATAGAGCAGCGATTACAGGCCGCGCAAGATCAAGCAAAAGAAGAAGGACTTGGTACTTCTGATAGCTGGATTCTAGTTGGTAAAGCGATTATGGGCGCTGCCGCAGAAAATCCTACAGAGTTTGTTCTTGATTTCGTTGTTAAAGAAGCAGCTTCAGAAGTAATACCGTTTGTTATTGGTGGCGCAGCGTTTGGCGGGGCTAAATTAGGTGCCGCAGCAGCGAAGAAATTTGGCGATGATGCCGCTAAGAAGTTTGGAGAAAACTTAGATGCTAGTGACATAGCGGTCACTGCCACTATGTTAAGCGATGCCGCAGAAGAAACAGGTGGTGCAGCATCTTCCGGCTACAGCGAAGGGTATGCTGCCAAAATAAAACAACTCGAAGAACAAAATGCACGTATAGCTAAACTTACAGGTGTTGGCTCTATACCTCTGTCAGATGCACAAATAAAAGAAGCCGAAGAGTTTGCCACCGAAGTCGCACGTAAAGCAGGTATGGCAGGTTTTGTGCTATCTGTTGTGTCTGATGGAGCATTAGGAGGTAATGAGTTAGCACGAGGGCTGTTTGGCGATAAGACTACAAATGCTGGCACGGAGTTCTTAGAAAGTTTAATCAATCGTGTTACTAGAATCGGAGAAGGTGCAGGCCGAGAGTTTATGCTTGAGGGGCTGCAAGAGGGTGGCGTACAAGCAGTCATTGAAGGTTCACTATACGAGATAGATCCTGACCGCCCCATGTCTGCGTCCATAGCTCAAAACGCCATATTAGGTGCAATCATAGGTGGTTCTGTAGGCGGTGGTATTGGAACAGGTGCTGAAGCATCAGACATATTAGCCAACATTGTACAAAAGACTTCTCCCACAGTACGAGCCGCCATAGAAGGTGCTAAAAACGGCGTATTGGATGACGCGCAAGCCAGAAAAATACTTGCCGATTTCGGTATAACTAGCGATGAATACGGTGCCTTACAGACCAGCTTAATGAACGAGGCATTTGATGCCAACTACACTACGTTCAATGAGGCTAAAAGCGCATTTCAAGCTGAAAATCCAGACTATGAGCCTACTGAAGCTGACATACTTCAGTTTACTGGCAATCGTGCCGAAGACCGCTTAGAAGCAAGCGTTGCAGATCTAGTAGATCGCAGCTACATCGACGCGCAAGAAGTCATAGATGCCGCAGCTCGTGAGGGTTTGACGTTAACTGAAGAACAAGCTGCCGAATACGTACGTCAAACCGAATCCGGTCAAGCAAATACCGTGCTAGGGCAAATTCGTTCAGATTTTGACGCGCAGTACACCACCAGTAATGAAGCACTAGACTACTTTACGGGTATCGGATACGCCCCGACACAAGAAGATCTAGCCGCATTTATAGGCAAATCAGAAAAATATGCGTCAGATAATGTATCTGATTACTCTGAAAACATGCTAATGCTTCAGTTAGATGGGTTACTTGGTGATCCAAATACAACGTCTGAACAGATAGATAGACTCTTAGACCGCATTGAAACGCTTAACCCAGAGTCCACTGCACGCGAAGATTTTGGCGTAGGTGAAGACGGTACTTTACCCGAAGAGGATACGGGGTACGAACCACCTGAGTACGAAGCACCACCAGAATCAGAACCTGAGCCAGAACCCGAGCCAGAACCTGAGCCAGAACCTGAGCCAGAACCTGAGCCAGAACCTGAGCCAGAACCTGAGCCAGAACCTGAGCCAGAACCTGAACTCCCCGTCGATACTGACAATGACGGCGTGCCTGATGATTCTGATGCTTTTCCTGATGATCCAAATGAATCGGTGGATACAGACGGTGACGGTGTAGGTGATAACACAGATGCGTTTCCTGAAAATGCAGATGAAACTACGGACACCGATGGCGATGGTATAGGTGATAACGAGTCGGGCGTGTTGCTAGATCAGATAGCAGGTTCTGAAAAACGACTTACTGATCGTATAGAACAGCTACAAAGAGAAGGTAAAACTCGTGATGAAGCGTTAGCACAAGCAATAGAAGAGCTTGCTGGCGATTTAGGTACAACAAAAGAAGATTTGCTAGATGCTATATCGGACTCTGAGCTTTCTATACGAGAAGACTTCAAGGACGAGCTAGCTGATTTAGAGTCGAGCCTATCTGAAGATATAGATGATCTTGAAAAGAGCATTCTCGATAAGATGGCCGAATACGAGAAGGAAGGACTTTCTCGTGATGAAGCACTAGCTAAAGCTATTGAAGATGTGTCTGGCGACGTTGATACCGCTAAACGTGATCTTCTAAACAAGATTGACGAAGCAGAGCAAGCGGGTGCCGACAGAGATGCTGCACTAGGCGGTGCAATTTCTGACCTCGCTGAAGAGCTTGGCATCACAGAAGAAGCCTTGCTTGAGCGTATTGGTGAGTCTGAAGAGTCTTTACGCACAGCAATCGGTGAAACAGAGGCTGACCTTCTACGTGCCATTAGTGACACTGAGGGTGCACTGACCGAAGAAATAGAGGCCGTTGCCGATCTCGTAGGTAAGCCCGCTTCTGAAGTAACTGATGCGGACATTGACTTTGTTGCCGATCTTATAGCGCAACAAGAAGCACTTAATGACCCCGAAACATACACGTTTACGCAAGAACAGCTAGCCTATGACGTAACAGGTGATGGCGTTATAGACCAAACCGACTTGGATCTGCTGCAACAAGCTGCAACAGGGCAGGACGTGCTGTTTGATCTTGAGAGTAAATTTGCCCCTACAGGCATATATGCTACGCAACAAGAGCTAGCGCAACAGCAGCAACAGGCACAACAACAAATACAACAGCAGATTGCACAAGAAGCTCAACAAGCCAAACGTAGGGATTTGTTCGATCAGTTGATGGGAGCCGCAGATTTAACAGGGCAACAAGTTACGGTGCAACAGTCTCCGCTGGCTCAGATCGACTATCTGTATGATTTTGGTAGTATATTGGGGCCACAACAACGTGCAGGTATGTTTCCCACACCTTACGGTACAATCGACAGACCACAGCCAAGAAACACACCTTTTTTACCTGTTTTACCCCCTATACCACGCAAACGTGGGGGTGTGATAGATACAAACGAAGAGTTGTTACGGATTATTGGAGAAGATAAATGAGTAGTTGGTGGAATAATTTAGTCTCATCTGCGGCAGAGGCAGAATCTGAAGAAGATAGCGGAGGCTTTCTCAGTAGTATTGGTGACTTTTTTAGTAGTGATCTTGGTAGATTTGTAGGTGGTGTAGGTGGTTCTTTAGCTCTAAAAGAGTTTGGGCTTATGGACTCTAAAACACCTGTAGTTGGGTATCAGGGCAGTATTCCAAAATATGAAGCTGTACGCGAACGTGTACCCATGCAACAAGATTCTGACCGTAGGCCCGGATCAGGTGGTAGACGGTATTTTAGCGATGTTATGTATGCAGATCGTCCAGAGCGTCAGCCTATGTCTGTAGAGCAAGCGCGGCAACAAGCTAGAACACAAGCACAGGGGTTGGCAGCACTTAACATGCCTCCTCAAAAAGCAGCCGCTGGTGGTATAATTGGTATGAACAAAGGGTACTACTTAGGTGGTGCTACGGATGGTATGGCTGATAAGATTCCAGCAAGGATAGAAGGCGGTCAAGAAGCCCGTTTAAGTGACGGAGAGTTTGTTATACCTGCGGATGTGGTAAGTCATTTAGGTAACGGTAACTCCGATGCTGGTGCAAAACAGCTACATCAGATGATGACCAGAGTACGTAAAGAACGTACAGGTAATCCAAAACAGGGTAAAGAAATTAAACCTCAAAAGATGTTACCCGCATAAAGGCAATGAGTATGTATAAGTATGAAACTGGTGGTGGTGTAACTGTTCCTAATGATCCCAATGTGGGACAAGAAGTGGGTAGGTCAGGCGCATTAGCGGAGTTTGCTGGTGATTATGTTACTGGAATGCTCGGCAAAGGTGAGGCGCTTGCCAATCAACCTTATCAAGCCTATATGGGGCCACTAACTGCTGGCCCATCAGGAGTGCAACAACAAGCCTTTACAGGACTAGCTAATTTAGCCGTACCAACAACTCCCGCTACATTTGATGCGGCTGCTGCTCAACAGTACATGAACCCCTACTTAGAGGCGTCACTCCAACCGCAAATGCAGGCGGCGACTCGTGATGCAGAACGTCAAAGACTAGCAGATGCTAGTAGACTTACTCAGGCTGGAGCTTTTGGGGGTTCTCGACAAGCAATCATGGAGTCTGAAGGGGCACGTAATCTAGCGCAAAATTTAGCCAACATTCGTGCTACAGGGTATGCACAGGCGTATAACCAAGCTAGAGACCAACTAGCCGCTGATAGACGTTTTGGCCTAGAGGCATTAGGTGCCCAACGTGCTGGTGGGGCTGAACAACGAGCAATAGAACAAGAGGGTATAGCTGCTGATTATGGACAGTTTCGTGAAGAGCGTGACTTTCCTTTCAAAGGGCTTCAATTCCAACAGTCACTACTGCAAGGACTGCCGATTGCAGCGCAAACTTACTCATATGCCCAACCTAGCTCATTATCTACTATTTTGGGTAGTGCAGGCGGTATTAGCGAGTTTATTGATCTGATTACTGGTGGCAGTGGTGCCGGAACTCCACCCACGAATGGAGGTACTACCTAATGCTTAATCCACAGGGTTTAGGTGAAATAGTATCTCGCAAGAAAGATGCCTACCAGAGCAATCCACAAGCACTGCAACAACGCTATCAGCAGAGCCAAGAGCTAGTAGATCTCCTTGCTTTACAGCAACTTAAAAGCGAGAAAGAAGCTGCCGCTCGTAATATGCAGATGCAGATGCAGCAGAACCCCGCCACGATTGCACAGCAGCGTGAGCAAGAAGTGCTTGGCATGATTAAGCAGGAGCGAGGCCGAAAGCTAGGCGACGTTGCACAGCGCACTGCCGGTACGCTTGGGGAAATCAACAAAAGAGCGCAGCAGAACGTACAGCGCACTGCCAAGCAAGGCTTACCTGCTATGGGTGGCCCACAGAAGCCCGCTATGATGGCTGGTGGTGGCATTGTTGCGTTTTTTGAAGGTAGTGAAGAGCCGGTATCTGCGGTATCTGAGGAAGAAATCAGCGAGTTTTTATCCCGATTCAAACAACTAGACACCCCCAGAAACAGGGAGATGGCTAAAAAAGACATCCTCACACGTAAGGCACGAGAAGCTAGATCCGCTGCTAGAACTCAAGCATTAGCGGGTAAAATGCCCGGAGCCGGATCACGTCGAGCACAACGTCAGTTTGCGGAAGAGTATGACCCTACAGCAGCATTAGGTGGCCCTCCAAAAACAGAACCATCTGCGGCACCTACTAAACGCACAACACCTGATATGGGCGGTATGGGTGTACTAGCTCCTCAACTCCCCAAAGTTGAATCCGATGCTACGAAACCACAAGGAATTGAAGCTCTAGGGTTAGCTCCACCTACACCTTCACCTACTGTTGTGGGCACGGAGCGTCAGGACATGACGGGAACTCTCTTAGAAGATACGGGCATCAAACCCGAAGGTACTCGTGAAGACGCTAGAAAAGCCGCTGAAGCCCGCACCAAAGGTATTCTTGAAGCCGCTATTGGTCGAGAGGAAGGTAAATTGGGGCCGAAAGAATCTCAACTACAGCGTATGCAAGAGCTACAAGCGCAACAGACAGATCCTGCTAAGTTACGTAGAGAGCGACTTACAGCGGGTCTTTTGGGTGCTGCGGGTCGAGGTAGCACTGCCTTAGCTGGATTCGGCGCAGGTGCGTTTAACCAACGTGTGCAGCAAGAAGCCGCTGCACGTAAAAATTTGACGGATCAGTTTGGTATTGAGAATGAGAAGATCCAGCTTGATCTGGACATAGCAGGTTCTCAGATTCAATCAGGTCAAGATGCCGTTGAGGTTCTGGCTAAAGACCAACGAGCCGCTGCCGCTGCACTTCAAAGTGCCGCAGCGGACGACGTAAAAATAGCTATTGCTGAAGGTGATCGTGCATTTGATGCCGACATACAGGGAGCTAAGACTAAGCTCGAACTGTTCTTGAATCAGATGGAAGATCGCCGTGCCGCTGCGGAACAAGCAGCGGATAAAGAACTAGCTTATGCACAACTAGCGGCTGAATTCTTGCAGGCTAAGGCCGATGTGCAAAAAGAAATTATGGGTGATGCTGGGTTTGATATGGCTAGCAGCGAGGAAGAGGTTAATGCTGCTATAGATAGGCTTGAGGTTATGACCGTTGAATTTACTCAGATGTTAGAAAGAGCGGGTATAAACGACTTTGAGGAAGACATTCAAAGGCGTGCAGGCGTATTAAGCGGTAGTGGCGGTGGTGGAACCCCAGACGGTATAAACTTAAATCCTGATTTAACAGCTCTTGTGAACAAACTAGCGCAGTAAGTTCGTATGCCAGTAGTATCCAGAGAAAAGGTTTTTCGTGCGTACCGTAATGCTCTAGCTACTGGAGATACAGAAGCTGTAACCGCGCTAAGAGCTGTTTTAGCGGGGCGCACTACTCCTCGCCCTACTCCTGCATCACGAGAAACCGGCATATTCGAGGACATTACCTCTGGATTCGGTGCGGGTGTTGTCGGTGTAGGTGAGATGGCTGCACTCGGTCTCGCTGCGCCACTGGAAGAAGAAAGCGAACTAGCTGCAAGAGAGAAGATACAGTCTATTGCTGAGTCCTTCCGCCCTGAAGGTGGAGACCCAGAATCTGTTACTTACAAACTAAGCTCCGCGCTTGGTTCCATCGCTGGTCTTGCTTCTATACCTGTTGCCGCTGGTATAGCTGGTGCCCCCGGCACGGCTGCTCTAGGTCTTGGCGCGTTAGCTGCTGGTGCTGCCGGTACTGGTGAGGCAAGTGAGCGTGCTCGTGCTGCCGGTGCCACGGAACAAGAACGCGGCGAAGCCGCCCTACGGGGCACAGCAATCGGTTTGCTAGATATTCTACCCGTTGCGAAAGTAGTTAAGTTCGCTGACCTACCTACTCTAAACAAGCTCATTGACAAGATACCGCCTGAGAAAGTCGAGACCATTGGCGAGCGCATCTACAGCGCAGGTGTGACAGGCGGATTTGAAGGTGCGCAAGAAGCTGCATCTAACGTCTTACAGAACTTGAACGAACAGGAGTACAACGCTGCTGCTGAGACGTTTGGCGGTACCGCAGAAGAAGCCGCACTAGGCGGTGGAGCAGGTGCCATCTTGCAGGGACTTGTTGATCTATTTGCTCCGCGAAAAGCAGGTAAGACTGTTGGCGATGCCGTTGAAGAAGCTGACGTACCGGCAGGCACCCAAATAGAACTGTTCGATGACGCAGAAAGACGTACTCCTAAGATAGATGAAGTCATAGACGACATAGATCAGGAAGAGCGAGACAGACTGTTTGAGGGGGAACGTGCCGCTGAAGTAAGCCCTGACCAGTTACCGCTGCCGGGGCTAGAGCCAGAACGTGTTGGGCCGCAGTTACAAGGGTTGCCCGCACCAGAAGGTGAGACCATTGCTGGTGAGACGTTAGCTGTAACGCCGGAAGGCGAGGCACTAGGCAGAGAAGAGCAAAGAGAGCGCCTAGCTAGGCGTACTAGAGAACAAAGCATTACTGAAGAGCCAGTATCTGATGAAGTAAGAACGGGTCGCGAACGTGCTGAGATTGCCCAACGGGAACAGCCCGATCTGTTTCCGACCGAACTTGCTGTAGCAGAAGAAGCCGCAGTAGCGCCAGAAGCTGCACCTGCGCTTGAAACACGTCCTGTCACAGAAGAAGACCTTACTACCGCCGGTTTCGCGCCGAATGCTGCCGTACGTAAACGTGTTATAGGTAAAGACTTAGACGACCCAGAAGTTCGGGTTGAGCTAACTAACGAAGCTAACCGTCTAAAGTCTCAAAAGGTTCGGCGTGGTGTTACCCGATTGCTAGAAGGAGTGCCAAGTGAGCAACGTGATCTACCTACCCCGCGCAAAAGAGAACCTGTCGCAGCAAGAAGTGGAACAGGCGATGCAGTTGATATATCAGGCGTGGAGCCTACAGCAGTCGGTGAAGATACCGCCATCGCTGCTGTGCCTGACGGACGAGCAGTGGGAGATGTTGGAAGAAGCGTTGGACAGCCTGCTGCTGGAGCAAGAAAACAGCGTGGTGCACTAGCTCGAAAGGTTACTTCGGCAGTAGCCAAGGTTAACGCAGCCCGAACTGAAGTAACTAAAGCCGAAGAAGCTGTAACAACAAAGCCAACGCAGGCTAACCAACGCAAGCTGGCGCGTGCCGAGAAGAAGCTAGAGAAAGCTACTGAAGAAGGTGTAAAAGCCAACGAGCAGCTTGCCGATATAGGCGAAGAAGTCATACCTCAAGAGACTGTAGAGGCTCAACGCCGTGCAGAGCGGGCTATGCCAGCCACTGCCGCAGCCACACCAGCTACCGTAGAAGAGGTTTTGGCGAAGGAACCTACACCCGCCCCGGCAGAACCCACTGTAGAAGAACCTGCGGCGGACGTAGATTTACGTGCCCCAGAGGAAAAGACTGCCGACAAACAAAGCCTCCTAGCCGAACGCCGTGCAGAAAGAGACAGGCTCGTAAAAGAAGAAGGTCTCAGTAAAGCAGACGCTATGCGTGTTGCATCCGAACAAGTCCTCAACGCACCTCCGAGAGACTACACCGAGGTGTTGGATGCTTCGCTGCCTGACACTGTAAAGCGTGCGGTACGTAACAACGAACTACGTCGAGCCTTACTAGAACTAGCTAACAAGTCAGGAGATAAATTTATATCTCGCGTAGCAAAGAAGCTGTCTGACTTTACTGGTGATACTAAAATAATGATCGTACCCCCAAGCCAGTTGGGTACGGTAGATGGTAGGCAAGTTGACGGGCGGTTTATAACCGCAGACAACACAATCGTACTGAACAAGGACTACACAGATGTGTACGTGCTACTGCACGAAATGGCGCACGCTGCAACGATCAACACTCTGAAGAATCCGTCACATCCGACTACCAAGAAGTTGATGAAGCTGCATGAGGCTAGCAAAGAGTACCTACGTAACTCTTATGGGTCTAAGAACGTAGCAGAGTTTGTCGCTGAAGCCTTTACTAACCCCACCTTCCAAGGTGAGCTAGCTCGAATCAACCCAGACGGTAGGCCGCTTAGTGTCTGGCAAGAATTCATCCGCGTGGTATCTAACTTCCTTGGGTTGGGTAAAGAACGTGGTACTGCACAGCGCGAAGCTCAACAGTTAATCGAAGACATACTGGCACCTGCCGCCAAGCACCGTGGCGCTCCTTTGTTAGCATCTATGACTGATCCTGCTGGCGTACGTAGAGTAGAGAAAAGACTCAAGGATGCCCTACCTAAAGGGCCGATAGCGCGTGCGAAAGAAAGAATAGTTGGCGAGTACGGCGCACTCACAGCAGGGCAGAAAAACACCGGACTAAAACGTAAAATACTTGGCTTCTTACCGAATAATGCTGTTGAAGTGGAGCTTGAAAGGGCGGGGGTAGTCGGTGTTGATAAAGTTTTTGCTGCCATAGAAAACCAACGTGGTGGCCTAACTACCGCAGAGCAGGCGGTCAGAAACAGCCTACAACCCATACGCGAGTGGGCTGCTAAACAGTCTGGAGAAACGGTTAAAGCGTGGAATAACTTAATCTACGACAGCACCGTTGACCAAGTAGACCCAGAGCTGACGCCACAGCAGGCACAAAAACGCTACGGCACGGAACCCGTAGACGGTACAAAACAGTTAAAGATAGACCGCTATAAAGAACTGCGAGCGATCTATAACAGTAAGACGGTTGGTGCCGGAGGTAGGGAAAACTACACCGCTCTGCGTAAGCTGTATAAAGATCAGTACGACCAGCTTAATGACACGTTGCAAAACCGCATCGACGGGCTACCCATAGCAGAACAAGCGAAGACCAACCTCAAGAACGGTCTATACGCTAAGATGTTAGAGGCGACTAAGCTGGAACCATACTTCCCGCTGACTCGTACTGGCACGTACTTCCTGTCTGTGAAGAACCCCAAGGAAGGTGCGGACTCTGCCGTGTTTGCATACGAGAACGCTGCGGAACGGTTCAGGGCAGCGGAAGCCTACGAAGCAGAAGGCTACGAAATATCGACGTTCAGCCCTAGTGACAAAGCCTCTTATGAGGACGCGCCCTCTGGTTCTTTTGTCTCCAGCATACTGGGTATTATGGAAGCGCAGAAACAAGGGATGACACCCGCACAGAAAGAAAACTTCAATGAAGTCCAAGAACAGATAACACGTTTGTTCATTGAGTACCTGCCAGAGTCTTCTTTTGCTAAGTCACTGCTCCGACGTAAGGGCACTGAAGGTTATGACGTAGATGCTGTGGAAGCAGCGCGTACGAAGGCTTTTGATCTGGCACGGCAGGTAGAGCGTATTAAAAACTCACGGCTAATCGACAACGCCGTACAAGAGATGCTCGAAGCCAACCCTAAAATGGCAGATGCGAACAGTCCAGAAATCGAAGAGGTAAAAGACCGCGCTAGATTCGCCGTCAATCCGCCACTGGACAGCTTTGCTAAAAACTCAAACCGTATGGCATTCATGTGGACAATCGGCTTCAACGCCTCGTCTGCACTGGTCAACTTGTCACAGATACCGTTGTTCGCATACCCGATGTTGGCAGGTAAGTATGGGTTCGGGGCTACGCGGGACGCTCTAGGTGGTGCTACTAAGTTGTTTATGGGTTCTCCAACGAACAAAGACATAGCTACTTTAGTCGGAGACGCAAGAACGCCACGGTCTATAAGAGAAGCCCTACGTAAAGGCGATCTCAACGCAGCGAGAGAAGCCCTCAAAGACAAGGCAATGCCATCGCTGGATAACTACTATACGTTTTCCCGCGACAAAGATGGCAAAGTCTCTTACGAAGTGCGTAAAGACTTAAATATAGATAAGGAACGCGCAGACGAACTAATAGACCTCCTACCGTTGATGGAACTTGCTGCTCGGCGGGGCCAACTCAACTCCTCGTTTATTGCCGACACACTCAGCACGAGTCAGGCGGGACGCAAGATGTCTAAGATGGACGCGGTGACAAACGCTTCGGCTCTTATGTTCCATGAAGCAGAAGTAATGAACCGCCAAGTCACGATGGTGGCAGCGTATAAGCTAGCACTAAAGAAGTTTAACGGTGATAAGAAGAAAGCCGCTGAAGAAGCCGTACGTGAAACACAGCTAATCAACGGTGGTGCCACACTAGAAACTGGCCCACGGTACGCCCGTGAGAGTTTAGGTCGTATTGCGCTGATGTACAAAGCGTACGGCATACAGATGTACTACACGATGTTTAAGTCTGGTAGACAAGCTGTGGAAAACTTCTTTCCGGGGGATGATGCTAAAAGCAGAGAGCTACGTAATGAGGCTCTGAAACAGCTTGCCGGTGTACACCTGTCCGCCTTGTTCTTTGCTGGAGTGCAGGGTCTACCGTTGTACGGTGCGGTCTCCATGCTTATCGACATGTTTAGAGAAGACTACGAGGAAGACACCGACACTATGCTGCGGCAGTACCTAGACAGCGAAGTGCTATTCAAGGGCGCTCTGTCTGAGATAACTGGGGTTGATGTGTCACAGCGCGTTAAGCTAACTGACCTGCTGTTTGAAGCTGACAGGTTTAACAGTGATCCGTCTCCAGAAGAAGAGATTGCTCACCTGTTTGGTGGCCCTGCATGGAGCATTTATGCGCGGGGTAGAGAGGGTATAGACAAACTACGTGAAGGCGAGATAGAGCGAGGTATAGAAGACCTAATGCCGGGAGCAGTGCGTAACGCCTATAAAGCTGTTATCAGATACCCAAGGGATGAGGGCATTCTCACTCGACGTGGCGATCCTATCTACGATGACCTTACAAACGGCGATTTATTAACGCAGCTACTAGGGTTCCCACCCGTCGATTACACCAGACAAGCGGACGAGACATCTACAGCCAAACGCTTAGACATAGCTGCGAGTGCTAAACGCCGTGACCTGCTGAGACGTTACTACGTTGCTAAGAGATTCGGTGACAGAGAAGGTATGCGTGACGCTCGACAATCTATGCGGGAGTTCAACGAGTCCAGAGCCGTGCGTCGAGATCGCCAGAAGCGTATAACAGGTGACACTATTGATAGGTCAATACGTGGGCACGAGACTCGTTCTGCGGAAATGCACAACGGCACAACGCTATCGCCGTACATGAAGCGTACGGTGGATTCAGGCGAAGGGTTCTTGTAGAAAAAACCCCCCTACCGTGAGAAGGGGAGATCACGATAGGGGGGCGGATGGAAGATAAGACCTACGTGGGAGGAGACCGAGAGACCTTATCAGGGCGAATCGTATCACACCAATCTCCAAACGCGAACACCTGAAAAATTACCTTCTAGGCCCGATCTAGCCCGTATATCCCACTCCATATCATCCACACAAATACGTTTGATCTGTTGTAACGCCTTGTCTGTGTTTATGCACGGCACGAACACCGAACTACCTACTACCATAGAACTCCAATCGACGACGATGCGTACCCCATCAGGGTTTAAGTCATACGTCCTGAGTGTTAAATTCGCCATCTGCCCTGCGCCGCTGTATATACTATTCGTATAGGCTATTTTCGCTTTCATCAGCTTCATCAGTTTCATCAGCTACGTCATCTTCATCAGTCGTGCCGAACACGTTACAGTTAACTATTAGCACTCGACCTGCCGGTATTGCTGATCCTATGTGAGTGCCTTTACCCAACCGCATAGAGCCACGCTTACCACCTAACTTGTTTATCAGGTCATGCACGAACGCGCTGTAATTTATCTGATGTGCTGCACACCAAGACTTTAGGTATTTCGGCACCAAGTACGCCTTCTTTGTATCCGTTTCATACCGCGCCACTAACTTACCTTTTGGTAGTGCTTCGGGTATGACGATGCTGTCCAGCCCGTTGCCAGAATTACTGCGTAGATCGTCCGTGCTCTTGATTATCAGTATGTTGTTGTAGTTTTCCGTGATGTAGTCATTAAGAGTCTGCTCTACTGTCGTGCCCATATCATCCACCGCCCGTAGGTTTGCTTTGAGTAACTTGATAGTCCACTTGAACAACGCCTGCATATCGTAGTCAACCAGTTCTAATTTATTGGCGATGTACGCACCAGCTAGGGTGGTAGCCGCTCCGGCAGACCAGAAACGATTTTCCGCTGTAAGCCCTGCTTTCTCATCGACTAGACGCTGAAATTTGAGTACGAGTTTCTTAACGTCCTCCAGATTCTGCAAAACGTACTGAATGTAGATCGGCCCTGCGTGTCCGTAGTTGTTCTTGAGAGCCATGTCAAAGCCATCGGTGTCCTTCTTGCTCTCGGTATCGTTGAAAACACGCTCTGCCCTCCACTCCATTATCCTCTGCGCCTCTGCTTTCGGCGCTTGTTTGCCTGCTGCAATACGCTCGACGACACTGGCATTGCCGGTGGTAACACACAAGAAGTGCCATGATTCACCACGAGCGCGTTCAAGGTTAGCCCCACCAGCCATACGACCACGTTGTTCCCCAGAAGATATTTGGTAAACCAAATTACTCAGTTGCCTCCACTCTGCGTTGGTCAACTCGTCTATGTAAAACGGTAGATTGCGTAACAGCTCTGCGCGGTTGAACTTGAACGAGTCGGTAGAAACTTCGGGGGTCATCATGCCTTTCTCGGCCCCCCACACCGAAGACGCTACCCGTACGGCTGCTGACTTACCGCATCCACTGAGATTAGTGTGTATGTGTAACGCGCAGGCATTCTGCGGTAGAAAGCTCATCAGGGGGGAGCCAAACGCTGTACACACAACATACTGGTGCATCACAAGTTCAGGCCGCGTGTTGTAAAAATTAGCCATCTTCTTCCACGCTTCGAGCGTACCCTTCGGCTGGAAGTACGGAATATAGGCAGCGGTAGACGTAGACGGGGGGTTATGCCGTACGTGATCTGCGTGTATCTCTCTATCACCTACGATAAAGGCACTCATGTCGTCGTTAGCCCAACCGAACTGTCGGTGCGCTATATCTGCTGTAGCAGTAGCTTGTAATTCGTTTATCCAAGTAATCATATATAACATCAAGTCGTTGATTTGTGGGACAGCTACGCCCTGCATGGACATCTGCTTGCGTAGCTCCTCTTTTGAAGTAACCGCCGTAAGCGGCAGGGTGAACTCTCGTACTTCGTCTTGGGGCAGGTGTATCCGGCAGACTACAGATTCACCGGCTTCTACATCCATCACCCGCTGCGTAACGTAAATATCATTGTGGTAAATAACGTGTTCGTCAACCTCACCGTCTTGGCTTATGTTCCTGACGTACACACCACCGTTCGTCCCCCGAAAATACGGACGTGGGTAAACTGGTATAACGTGTTCTGTGGAAAGTTCTTGACCGACAATTTCCGCAACAAGCGTACCTTCTATCGGATCGCTTGGCCCATCTGACTCAACTACATACGTACCGTCTTCGTTCACTTCGGCTTCGGGTATCTTACGCCCTAGAATAATAGGCGATTTGATCTTGCCCCAGTGTGGGCACTCCGTGCAGATACCGCCGTCGTTTTCGTCGAATGTCGTGCATCGGTACGGCCCCTTGATAAGATCTAACTTCTTGAGCGTTAGTTCAGGCGTGTACTCAGGGTGCTGGTTTGAGATCTTGTGCGCGGCTTTCTCACCGTCTACGCAAAACTTGGCGATAGATAACCCTGCTCGCCACATAGGCTCACTCGTCTCGGCCTGACCTTTTATTATGCGGTGTAGTTGCTCGCATCCATTACCGTTCTGCGCTTTGAGCAGTATGCTTCTGAATTCATACTTAATGTTGCTCATCAGTGCATCGCGTAGGCTTGCTGGCCCCTCGGCAGGCGCATACTTCTTGGGAACTGGTATCGTATCCATCCCCAATTTACTGGCAAAAAAGTCAAAGTTAACCGTATCAGGGGTGTTGCCTATGACTTCTACTGGCGCAGGTGTCTCAGGCTTGTGGTTGTGTGTGCCTACTATACGCAGCACTCGCGCTATATCGGCGGGAACTGCGGGATCTATCTCAAGCCCGAACTCTTTGCATTTGGCTTTGAACTGGTCAGCTACTACTTTCCACTGTTCTACCGCTACGGACTCTGACAGCACCCAGTAAACGTGTACGCCACGCCCAGAGTTAACGATAAGAGGTTTTGGTAATTCTAACGCTACACGAAACTCTTGCAGCCTGAGTAGTGCTTCCCTCTGTGTAGTAAACCCCTCGTTCTTAGCAGCTTTGTCTTCGCCAATGTCTAGGTCTAAAAAGAACGACTTAATCTGCTTGGCGTCTTCACTCTTGCGGGTACCTTCTTCTTTGAAGTTACTCAACGCAAAGTACATATCCCACCCTTCACTGTCGTGGTACTCGGCGGCTTCTGCTAGTTCATCTGTCGAATGAAAGTACGTCTGCCGAACTCCGTTCGACGCTAGGTCATATTGAAGGGCGACGTATACACCCTCTGTGGGTAATACCCACCGTAAAAATTCTCTTGTATTCATGGTTGCACCCAATGCCGAGAGTACGCTATGGCAGGGATGTCGGCGCATCTTTTTCGGGGAAAAGAGAACCCCTAGCCATAGCGGAGTGATTGTTAGAGGTTAGTCATCCCAACCTTCAACAATGGCACTCAGATCGTCGTCATCTTCCTTGGGTGCGGGGGCAGATTTCTTCACGACCTTTTTTGGTTCCTCTACTTGAGAGGTATCTGGCTCATCACCGAATATGTCATCAGAGTCGTCATCCTCTAACGCAACGTCAGTGCTTTTGACACTACTGGTAGTATCATTAAACGGGTTATCAGGTTGTGCTACAAAGCCACCTTCTACAACGCCGAAAGGCGAGCGTGACACCATAGGCACGTATTCGATTACCTGTACACCGTTCAGGCGTAGGCTAACGCCGTTGTCCCGCATAGAGTACGGTACAAAAGTGAAAGCAAGGTTCACGGTACTGCCGGTAGTCAACTGAAAGTCTGTCGGCAGTTTGTTGTTCTGCGCGTCAACTTGTAGCGGGGGTGTGGTCTTGTCAGTGCCGTAAGCACCTTTCAACTTAGCCTTACCGATATAGTTGCCGTCATCGTCCTTCTTGAACGGTAGCGGAAACTTATCGGGCCAGCCCTTTTCTTTCTTGGACTTGTAAGCCACAGCCATTGCTTTGTATAGAGCCTTAGCTTCTGCTTCCGACATTACGAAAGACATAGAGTATTCCGCACCGTCATCCAGTGGATCACACTTAACAGAACCGCCTTTCCCACCGTTCGCTTTGTTATCGAACTTGTAGGTAGCGTCGAGTTTCGGATACAAGGCTTTTACGCCTTCAATTGTGTAGTACATAAAATCTTCAGCCATTTTGGTCTCCTAATTGGCTATTTATATCGAACCCTTCAGTCGCAGCGAAGGGCGAACCTTCGCGGTTGTGCGGAGCAACGTCGAAAGCTATTGCTGCTAACGTGTCATCTGCATCCACTATTCCCCTGACCAAACGTAGTTCCTCTTCTTCTAACGGTCTTTGTGGGTAGAAGAACAGCTTTGGTACAGGGCTACCCATATCAAAACTTATCCTCGTCACCACTGCTGCACTGGGCGTCCCATGCCCACTCAAGAACTTGGCATAAGCCTGTAGAGGCATAGAACTTCTACCTTGAGCCTTACCAAATATGGATGAGGCAGGAACTTGTAGTTGATACACAGTGTCTAACGCTTTTTCTTCAACAACCGCTAGTCGCTGGCTAAATCTACAAGCCCTACCCCCTCCAGCGCCGGAACCCCTGATGTTCTGTGAGCAGTCAATACACCGCGCACTTTGTTTCTGGTCTGACGGCACATCGGGTGAAGGTTTCTGGGTATCGCTAGACCAACACGTAGGCAGGCGTTTGGCGTTAGGATCGTAGGCATCTTTGTAGTACGAGCGCGATACTGCTGCTGCGTTCACGATGATTACGTCTATCGACGTGGCGTCTGCTTGGAAGTCTAACCCAGTGAACTTATTACCCTGTAAGCTGATTCGGCGCATTAAATGTCCGCATCAGGATCAAAGTCGGTAGGGTCAAACTCTTCATTCACTGTTGCAGGCTCTTCTACAGCCGTTTGGCCTTTTAGCAGAGCGTCAGCAATGGTCGCCAAAGCGAACCGTTGAGTCTTACCTACCTTGATGTACGTGTTCTCTGGTATTACCCCATCCCTCACCCATTTACGGGCCGTGGATAATGACACACCAAAGTACTTGGCGACATCTTCAATCGGAACTAATTGCTCCATCATGCTTTCCTTATCGTTAACGCGAACTCTGCGTCTACGTTCAAGCCCTTGGGCAGAAGATCTGGGTTTTCTTCTAAGAACTCCCGTACGTTCTTCTGATTCAGGCGCTTGTCCAAGAACTCTGGAACTTCATGCTCAAGGATAAACTCGTGCATAGATTCCCAGTCGGAAGTCCAATACTTCTGCTTAACCGTACGGTAAAACGTACCAGCATCCGTCTTGACACTCTTTATGTCGTTCTCTTTCAAGTAGTCCAGTAACGCGCTTTTGATTTTGTTTTGTTTACTGACGAGTCTTTCGTCAGCTTCCCTGTGTTCAGCGGATAGCCGATCCCTTTCCTCTTTGATTTTCAAATAAGCTCTGGTCAATTTCGGTAGGGGTATACCACCCACACTCTTCGCATCAGCCATGTTTTCGTCCTTCCATTGCCGAGAACTGCAATATAGTGGTAGGTAATGACTTAATCAAGTATTTCTTTGTAAAGATCAATAATTTTTGTATGTGTGTCTATTTTGTTATCTAGTAGTGCGTACACGCGCTTTTCTATGTGAGACCCTTGTAGCTGTACTATCGTACATTTGTGATCCTGCCCCGCCCTGTGAATCCGTGCGTTAGCTTGGGCGTATGTTTCCACCGAACTGGTTGGCCCCCACCATACGATTGTGTTCGCGGCGGTCAACGTAACGCCATGTGCCGCAGCCTGTGGCTGGATGACCAGCACTCGCGGGGTATCTGTCTCTTGGAACTCCTTGAATATGCGCGTACGGTCAGTAGCTTTTACTGCCCCGCTGATGACCTCGGTGGGTATCTTGTCCTTGCGTAGCTTGTCGGTAAGTAGCTGTATTGTGTGCTTGAACGGCACGAAGATCAGAACCTTCTTGCTAGACTCGTCGATCACTTCACGCAGCACCTTGTATCGGTGCTTGATGTCGAACTCCACTACCTCTTTGTCATCGGTGTACACCGCACCAGAACTGATTTGCAGCAGCTTGTTCATGTTGACCGCTGCCGTAGCTGCCGTGACTGTCTCTTCCGCAGCTTCCATGACCATGCGGTCTTTTAATTCTTTGTAGTATTTTTCTTGCTGGCGAGTGAGCGGTACATCGCGGGTTGTGTATATGATGTCAGGCAGATCCAGACACTCTTCCTTGGTGAACCGTATCGCCGGTTGCAGCGCATTGAACACGGTGTCTGTGGCGTCGGGCTTGGGCACCCATTTGAAGTTAGTCACTTTATACATGACCTGATCGCGGAACGAACCAAAGAAGCGTGGCACAGCTTTCGGGTTAACGAGTTTAGCCAGACCGTACGCATCTAGTGGGCTTTGTGCAGCGGGAGTGCCTGTCATCATCCATAGCCATGTGTCAGGACTGAGCAGCCTGTTTAGCGTTTTCCACCTGTCAGTCTGAGCATTCTTGTAGTGAGTCGCCTCGTCCACGATCACTAAGTCAAAACCTCCATTGGCTATAGCGTCCGCTACGATTGCTACACCGTCATAGTTTATTACCACGAACTCTGCATCACTTTCGATTACAGCAGTCCTCTTACTTGCTGAACCGTGCGCTACGTCCACCTTACGGTGCATGGCAAAGCTGAATAAGTCCTCTCGCCACGCCGAGTCCATGATAGATAGAGGGCAGATAACAAGAGCGCGGTTGATACGGCCTTGTTTCATCAAGAAGTCTGCCGCCCAAATAGCACTGGCGGTCTTTCCTGTACCTTGTTCGTTGAAACAAAACGCACGTTTATTGAGTGTGAGGAACCCCGCCGTAGATTTCTGGTGCTCGAAAGGTTTGTACTTACCTGTCCATTGGTACTGCCCTTCGATGGGTGACGGAGCGTTGATGTTTAAGTTCTTGAGTACGTGAGTCTCGTCTACACCCCAGTTAACCACCACTCGGTTATCTGATAACTCCTTACTCTTTGGGATAATACTCGTGACTTTCTGAGGATCGCGCAGACGCAGTAACAATGCTTTATTGTCTATGACTTTCATATATACCCTTCCATGCAAAAAAGCGCGAAGTGGGTGTCCACTACACGCAGTAAAAATGCGGTGGTCGATGAGATTCACGCCAATAATCTAGGGAAACAAGCAACAAAACCTAGTCGTGGGAGCGCACTTCATCTCACCCTTTCTTTAAGCAGTATGACTTACACTGCTAGGAGTGTCGGACGCCACCGCTCGCCCGACGTTTTGTGCCCACACCATAGTTATATCATTTCAGATGAGAAAATTAAGCTAGTAGGTACAAAATAAACGCTACGAAGTATATAGACGCTGCAATACCCGCGCCCATGAGAATACCCCTAAGCTCTTCTCTCACCTACGTCTTGGGCTTTTGCCATTACGACTGCGGTTAGCACTCCTGCTCTCCACACGCACACCGTCTTTATTGCTGCCGCCCTTACTCAACATCTTGTTGTGGCTGACATCTTTACCTTCCCGCTTGTCAGCTTTGCCGTTTTTGTTGGCATCGCGTCCAGCCTTATCCATAGCACGCCGTGCACGCTGTCGCTCCATCCTAGCTTCGTGTGCGGGACTGCCAACTGGCGGGTTCTTCTGCTTCTTACGATCCGCTTTGTTCTTGTACGGCATCAGTTTTTTCCGTTATGTGGGCACTCCAACACAGGGCACCATGCTTTGCACAATCCACTGGGGTTGGGATTCCACGTATCGTTCTCAAAAGCTGTTTCCATGTCGCTGTACTTACCCAGCCACTTAGTCCACAACTTCTCCTCTTCTTTTATGGTGTAGCGATCTCGTATCAGATCATTACTTACCACAAACAATAGCCCAGCCCGAACAGTCTCCACTTCGGGGTAGTGCTTAAAAGCCGCTAGAGCCATAAGTTCTAACTGGCCTTTATCAGCGTATCTTGCCGACTTTCCTGTCTTATAGTCAATAACCCAAGCTAGCCTTTCCTCACGATCTAGTATCAATAAGTCTGCGATACCACGAAACCATACGTTACTATCAAAGAAGTCGCACGGCTCCAGATCCTCGGTAAGCCCCATCTTGATCTCGCATAGCTTCTCGCCCTTCTTGGCGTTTAGCGCGTCGAGCATACCCTGTGCGTAGCTGAACCGTGAGTCAAGTTCACCACCGTCGCGGATGTATTCTTCCGCAGCTTCGTGAAAAGCTGTTCCATACAACGTAGCCTCAGACTCCTTGAACGGGTACTGCTTGAGCACCTTCTCATGGTAGAACTGCTTAGGACATTGCTGGAATGCCTTGATCTTACTGAATGACCACGGTGCTACACTCAATCTTCATCGTCCTCGTCGTACACCTGTTCGAGACGCTCTTTATAATTCGCCCAGAAGATGTCGTCACTAAGATCGAACTTGTCGCCCACCTGCGCTATGTCAAACCGTAGCTTCGGAAATCTTCTAATGAATCTTTCTTTGGCATCGTAAGCAGCTTCAATATGAGTGTACTTACCGTCCATGAGCGGCGTACCTGTAAACAAAATAACGTAACTCACATCGGTCTTGGGCAGTACCCATAGCCAGATGTTGTAGTAAAGTGCCCACTTTGGCACTCCCAATTACAAACTTTCTTACCGTGCTGCCCTTCAAACTCATTGACTAGCTGCCATGCGTGGTAGTGGTAAGCGTAAGCTGACGCCGCCAACCAAAAAGTAACTAGCCCAAAAATAACTCTGACCTTCATTCGCAATCTCCATATGCTTTAGCCATACCGCTTTCGCATTCTAGCGGCAATCCTTTTGCCCATGTCGGAACGTACCTCATGCACTTCTCGACGTACTGCTGGGCTTCTTCTGCTTCAGACTCAGGTACACATGCTATAACTGAGTCGTGAACTGTTAGTACCGTACGGTACTTGTTGTTTATCAACAACATCTGGTCGCCTATCACACAACGTGCTAACGCTTGGCAGACGTTCTCGATCACCTTCCCACCGTAGATCCGTGTCCGGCCTCGGCGCGTCTTGTAGGTGTATTCCGTACTTTGAGAGTTTTGTTCCCCCTTGAGATCCTCATAACGCATAAGGAGCTTAGACGGTAGACGTATAGATTCCCGGTCTCCTATAACTTCAATCACGCCCTTCTTTCCAAACTGGTAAGTATCTCCCTTCTCCATACGAATAATCATGTTCTGGGCTTCCCGCCACACATGACTGATCTTCCAGTTCGCATCACGGTATATATTAATGATGCGCCTTGCTTCATCCAACTCTATTTCAGTTCCAAACGATTTCAATTGTGCTTGGAATTTCAGCGCACCCATGCCGTACCCAGCGCCGAGGATCGTAGTCTTACCGACGAACCGCTGATCTTTTGTTACTTGGTCTTCGGGTATTTCGTAGATCCGCGCAGCCATTTTGACGTACACATCTTCTTTCTTACGGAACGCACTGGTCAGGTCATCCTGTCCAGCGAACCACGCCAGCACCCTAGCTTCAATCTGCGACGAGTCGCAATCTATAAGTGTGTATCCTTCAGGCGCGACGATGCTTCTCTTTAACATCTTACCGTTTGGCCCACGGCTCGGTAGATTTTGCAGGTTGATCTTGTCATCCCCACCCCACCTACCAGTGTGTGCCGCATAGTACCGCACAGGAACCGGCAGAGTCCCACGCTGGGATATGTCAATGAATCGCTGTGTACGAGTTTCTTCCAAGGTGCTTTTGTTGCCTAGCCTCGCAGCCACTAGCGCCTGCACTTCTGAGTTCTCATGTTCAGCTAGTGCTTTGAACCCTTCATCGGTTTTGGCGAATGCGTAGGTTTCTTTACCTGTAGTGGCGCTGACCTTGGTTGGTGGTAGGACACCCTTGTCCGTGAGCAACGCAGCGAACTTGTCGTTACTCATCAACTCTTTCTTATCCGTTATGCCAGCATCAGATAACAACTTATCCTTATGCTTTTTGATGTCGTATAAGTGATCCTCAAGTAAGTCCCTATCTAGTCCCAACATGGGATCAATGAACATACGCAGGGTACAGTCAATGATCCTGAGTTCTTTCTTGGGAAATCCTTGCTTCAAGAACTTATTAAAGAGCCTGTAGGTAAGCTCAACATCGTTGATGCAGTAGTCGCCGTAGCGGTCTAGCTCGGCATCAGTAAACGCTTCGCGGCGTTTGTCTAGCGCGTTAAGTATCTCGGTGCCTTTAGCACCTATATTATATCTTTCCGCAAGTGCCTTGAGACTTCCACTAACCTCCACCCCATGTAGAGCGCGGGCAATACACAGAGTATCAGCCCAAACGCGAGGACGAATATCAAAGAGCCAAGACAATATAGCGCCATCGAACATAGTGTTGTGAGCCAGCACCATGCTGTCGGCCCAGTTGAACTCGTCAAGGTACCCTTGAAGTTCCTCGCGTGTCCCAGAAGCCCATTCTGTGTTGCCATTGTTTACCTTTATGCCTACACCCACTACCTCAAAGCGAGGATCGCGGATGTATTCTTCGGTTGTCATTTTGGTCAGCGAGTAATCTTTGCTGTAATACGTTTCAAAGTCGAGGGTTATTAAGTCCATGACTTACCGTCCTTCTCTGTCAACCAGACGCGGTATTCACCGTCATTGGTTATCTTACGGCTCGTAATGTTCCAACCCCTACGTCTGGCAGATACCCGAAACGCCCGTACCTTGCCACCGTAAGGATCATTCACTACAAACGAATCCCCCAAAGACATACGGTCTAACGTGTTCTCATATAGGCGCTGATGCTTATACTGCTTATCAAACAACAGCACCCCTTTTTCGATCACGATTTTTTCTAGTTCATCCTCCACTACACCCGCTCCCTTTCAGATATAGCTATAACAACTTTACCTGTGGTTATAGGCATACGAACTATCGTGCCGCAGTCATCTACCGCTTGGTATCGCGCTTCCTCTTCGTTCTTCGCTTCCACTGCCACCTGCACTGAGACGGTCTCTTCAACAGTCACATAAAAAGTCTTCAATGGTTCATCACTCATTAGGCTTCCTCTCCGCAACGGTAGAGATAGTCACGTCTATTGTTATCGGTTTCTCTACCCATGTACTCCAAGCACCGCGATTGTTTTCTACCGTATTACGCGCATCGCTGGCGGTCTTAGCCTCCACCAGCACTTGACGCTCTACGGTCTCCGTGAAAGTTACTACAAACTTCTTCATTCCACCCTCCAAACTCGAATCACGCCTTCATCAGCCATAACGCGCATAGATGCTTTTTGCCCAGCTTTTTTTGCCCTGCCTACGAGAGCCGTTGCTTCGAGCGAATAGGAAGACCGCCTGTCCTTTCCCGTAGTTTTTGCAACGAACTCAAAGGCTACGCTGTCGCCTACTTCCCACGATTCGATAATCTTGTTTAGGTGTTTGTACTTGCTGTTTGTTTTATTGTTCCCGCCC
>VMHT01220358.1_pt1 | contig 32188 bp, 55 predicted proteins | sample 4693611 | NCBI WGS metagenome assembly VMHT01 (sample SAMN12280063, study PRJNA550983) | marine metagenome | isolation source: seawater sampled from same location over 5 years 0.02-0.2 micron viral filtrate | place: USA: collected off the coast of southern California halfway between the port... ...
CATTTACTGAATGTTCTTATGATGGGGGCGAAATAGGATCGACAGGTATTGGATAGGAATGTGGAGCTATCCCGCGCAAGCTGGGTTAACGCAAGAATGAGTAAACGCAAACGATAACTTTGCACCTGAGATGCGCCTAGCGGCATAATCTCTGGGCCCGCCGGAGCCTCGAAACAGAATCCGGCAACTTTTAACGGAGATAAGTATGCTAGTATTAGTAACAGTAGTATCGGCTTTGTGGTTTGCTGATAACTCTGAATTCATTAAAACCTCGAACGAACAGATTGCTGATGGTTATGAATGGAATTGGGTCGGTGTAACTAAGCCTTCTGGTGTTCCTGCTATCACAATCAAAACTGACACAAATGAATACATTCTGTATAGATTGGAAAAGTGATGAAAAAGATTTTAGCCGCTTTTATACTTTGTTTAGGTATTAGTACAGCTCATGCTGAACCTCAATTGGTAGAGAAGCCAATTCAATGTGCAACTCCAATTGAGGTAATCAATCACTACGTGTTACCTAGTGATCTCAAAACCCTATTCATAGCAGTGACTAATATTCGAACACAGCATGGAACTATTATTCCTGTGCCACTAGTTGTCTTTGTGAATCCAGACAATGGACGATTCTTAATTATGGAAGGCACTCAAGAAGAGGCTTGTGTAATTAATCTTGGTGATCGAGTTGATTTTAACATCTCTCATGATGATATTATTGCTAAGTTTTTAGAAAATTCAATGTAATAGTTGTTAAAATTGGAATATTATGAACTAGAACCAGAAGATAATACTTTCAATCTTCTAGTAGCAGATATAACTCATAAATGTAATATGGAATGCTCGAACTGTTATATTCCTAACAGAGACATTCCAGATATGAATGAACAGCTGCTTTACAAATTTTTACGAAAATTACCTAACCGAATAGTTGTACGATTGATTGGTGCTGAACCAACCATGCGTAAAGATCTTCCAGATTTGATTACAGAGATCAAGAAGTGTGGCCACAATGTTAGTCTTACCACAAATGGATTGAAGTTAGCTAGTAAAAAGTATCTGAACAGTTTAAAATCAAGTGGTTTAAGAATGGTTTTAATATCTATGAATGGAGCTGATGATCCAGACATCTATAAAGTTATGGATGATGGAAGAGAATATTCTGATCTCAAAGTAAAAGCTCTAATCAATTGTATGGAAGCAAACATGATTGTTAATACTGGTACAATAGTTGCAAAAGGTGTTAACGAATCAGTAATGAAAAAACAAGTTGATTTAGTTTATAAGTGTATGAAAGAGACTGGATATAAACCACGACTCGTTCCTCTTCTCAGAATGAAAAGCGTTGGATATATTGGTCGTCATATGGAAGGTAAATCATATAATGTAGACGAACTAGAAGATTTGTTTTTGTCACAATGTCCAGATTTCAAAGAAGACACCACTTGGGCTCCTAATTCTGGAACACTATGTAAACTATATACGGATGGAAATGTTTACGTAAGATTAATTGATTGGTCCATTGATGAAGAAGGTGTACCAGATTCAGGTAATGAGTTACGCGGCCGCATTACTCCTGATTGGAAGGTGGCACCATTTTTTGAGCATGTAAAACAAAATGAATTCCAATATTAACTCAATAACATTATCTCCTGATGACCTTGACTTTGACAGGTATTTGTTAAAGGTCGAAAGGCTTTGTCTTGGCATTAATGATACTTTATATTCAAATCCCCATCGGCTAAAAATAGATGAGTGGGTTGGCGTTACAGTATATATTGATGAATACGATGAAGTATATGGGTTTTCATCTATAAGTTATAGAAAAAACTTTGGTAGAGGAGCCAGAATACTTAATAGATTTTATAAAGATCCCAAGTATCGTTTTGAAAATAATAAGAGATCTCTATCTCTTGCTACATTATCTATGCTTAAGGATCAAGTAGCTTTGTGCGAACAACTGGGATATCAATATGCGTTTATGAGCAGAGACTCAAAAACTATAAAAGCGTGGCATCATTACTCAAAGTATTTTCAATTTAGAGAATGGAACGTATCTGATAAATATTATCATATGATCAAAGATTCGTGGCAGCAAATTATATGGACACCATTGGTTGATAATGCTGAGCCAACTATGCAATCATTAACAAAAGAGGAATATAATGAATTACAAAAAACTTAAAGTGGGGTATCAAGTCGAAAATGTAAATTATGATAGTCCAGAGGATGCAAATAAGATTAAAGAGTTGATAGGAGAAGGTAGACTAGTAGTAGTCAAAAATAACGCCCATGTTCCAGCTAAAGATCTTGTTTCTTTATACACAAAAATTGGTGATGTTGTTGCTCAGTCTGATAAAGTAGTAGGTAGTGGAGTAGACGGATATCAAGAGCTTGTAAGAGTGAGAGCTAATGGTTTATTCAAAGGCGCAGAAGATGGTGAACTTGAGTGGCATTCTGCAGGTATGAATAGACATGGAGCAGAAGATGTAGTAGCAATGTATATGAACAAACCTGCTGAATCTGGTGGCGACACTTATTTTAGCGACTTTCAATCTGCATATGATGATTATGAAGATAAGGACACAGTCGATTCTTTACAAAGTAAAATGAGAACATATTCTGATGAGAGAAGTTTAAAAGCTAAACATTATGAAAAAGTATTCAATGATGAGGAAACTTATAGAAACTTCAAAGACATTGACGGGGTTGCTGCTCACACCAAAGAAGTTGAGACTAAAAGTCTAGTTACAACTCATCCTATTAACAATAAAAAAGGGTTCTATTATCCTTGGGTTGTTATTAGAGGATTTGATGGAATGGATAGGAGAGAAGGACATACTACATACTTTAAAATTAAAGAACACGTAATGGATGATAAGTATGTTTATAAGCACCAATGGGATAACTATGATATTTGCTTAAGCGATCAACATCATAGTTTACACAGGAGAGATGCGTATGATGGAGACCGTGAATTATGGAGAGCTGGAATCTGGTTTAGATCTGAGGCAAAGTCTGCTTGACAAAGGGTTAGTTCGAATTCAATGTGAATATCCTATCACGATGAAAGAATTTGAATCTTTAGCTCACTCATTAGGCAAACCTCTCGTCACTTCTAAGCATGTTCTCAACGAAGCAAGAACTGTTCAGGAACTAAGTAACAACGGCTTGTTTGGAGATGGAGAAGTAGAGTGGCATCATGACTGGAGCTATGGGCGAGGTAACTATTTTGGTACTGTTCTTTACAATGTAGAGAATGCTCATTTGTCTGAAACATGGTTTTGTGATATGTCCAAAGCTCCAGATAGTTTAAAAAAGATGTACAAAAATTGTATTGGAAGTTACTATCCTCCAAAACATTTACAAGAAGCATGCTTTAACGAAAAACAACTTCGCATACTAAAAAAACAAAAAGTATCAAGACCATTTATTATTAATCATCATGTTACTGGTGAAGAGATTCTCTATTGTTCTATTGGTTCAATTAGAGATATGCCAGAAGAAGGTTTGGGTCCCATAAAACGTTGGGCTGAAGAAAATTGTTTTAAGTACAAATGGGAATCTAACGATATCTTGTTATGGGATAATCTAAAAATGATGCACAAGCGTTTTGCTTTTGAAGGTACTAGATTTTTATGGAGAACACAATTTTTGATATGAAGATTTTAATTAGCAATCCGAGGCAAGGATCTAGTTGGGCATATCCTTATTTCAAAAAATATAATGAGGAACAAACACTTTGTAAATCTCCAGAGCATTTTTCAGAATATTTACTTGAAGCTAAAAATGCAGCTAAGTATTTAGGTAAAGCGGCATTAGAAAGAGAAAATGCTCGTAATATTACTTTAGAACAAAAAATCAATAACATTGAACAACATCGAATGAATGGTTTTGAATTCAACATGAAGATTCATGCTTTTCATCTATTTTATAGATATGGTGATGGAGTAGTGTATGATTGGTTTAAAGAGTTTTATTCGAATGCAGAAATATATATTATTCGTAGAAAAGATATGTACAGAGCATATTTGAGCTTATTAACTCATCTTACAAAAGGCAGAGGATATTGGCATAACTGTGGCCACGAAGAAGCTGAATTGATTAGAGCTTGTAGCAAGTTTGAATTTAAACATAATGAACCTATGTGGAAGTCTTTTAAACACGTTAACAATTGTATGGATAAAGTACAAGGAACAATTTTATATCTTGAAGATATTAGTGATGAATATTTAAGTGATCTTCTCGGAATAAAGATTGAACAAAAAATTCATAAGTGGAATATCAATTATGAAATGTTTTATACAAAAAAAGAACTAAATACTATTAGAGATATTATCGACAAGGGGTACAATAATGTCGTCCCCAATTGAAATTTATGACGGTATCAAAGAATATCCTAAACAACAATTGTTGGAAGAGTACAATCTTTTGAAAGATAATGAAAAAGATTATGCTGATTCTATTACACCAACAGGAGTTCCGTACTGGAAAGTTATTCGTGGTGATGATATGATATCAGAGTTTGCAGCCAAGGTAGCAAATTATTTTAAAAAAACATATAATATTGAAGGTAAAGTAGATGGAAGATTTTATAGACTTCTAGCTAATGCAACACTACCTTATCACACAGATCGATCAACACAGTGTTCTGTTAATATGATTCTGTCAGAAGGACAAGCTCCAGTAAAATTTAAAGTTAATGGAGTCGAGACTGAATATCTATACGACATAGCTCTATTGAATACACAAGTAGAGCACAGTGTTCAGAATGGTGAAGAAGACAGAATTATTTTTAAGATTTCAGTGTTTGATGAATCCTATGATTCAGTAGCTGCAAAGATTAACTAACACATCCTACTATGTGAATTCTTTCTTCAAAAGAGGCATTCAAAGCTGTGTGCCTCTTTCTTGTATCTATTACATAATGATTACCATCAGCAGGATATCTTTTCAACTCATCATCTATAATGAACATGCAATTCGTATTAGTGATAAGAGGAATGTGAACTCTTATAGACATGTCTCTATGATATGAGTAGCACGTTTTTGGCTTTAATACCATTACACGAGTTCGGAACATCTTCAGATCTGAAATAACAGAGTTTGTATATTTCAGCTGAGGAAAACAAAACTCTGTGAAGTCTTCAGCTTTGTGGTTGATATTGTTATCCTGCCACGTTACTCTTTTTTCATGAACACCATAAAAGTGATCTTCCCCACTAACTGTCTGCAGGCCTATTCGATCTTCATAATCTGGAAGTAGTTCAAACTCTAAAAGAATTCTATCAATGTCAATCATCTAATCTTATACCAGTCTCTCAGTTCACCTTCTTCTTTATGCATATACTTACTTATAGAGGCCAACACAACTTTATCTTCATCATGATCTATAACAACCCAATCACTTGAGCCGGAGGGAGATTTCACAATATCCCCTCTTTTTAAAACTGTGTGGCCAACCTTGTTTTGAAGTATCATAGACTCCTCCTTTGGTTGGTGAGTATATTTATGTTAAAAAAAAAATTAAAAAAGTTTGTTTTAGATGAAAAAAGTTGTTGACTTCTCGGTCGAATGGAGTGATAATATATGTATAGAATGAAAGAGGAGAAAGAAATGGGAAAAGTTAAAGCGTGGGCAATGGATTGTGAAGACATGTTTTGGGAAGGAGCTCAGGACGTTGTTATTGAGTGTGAGAACTTTCAGCAGTTTGTTGAAGTTATGCAACCTCAGTTAGATCTGGTTGTTCATTTAGATAAGCAAGAGATCGATTTTGGTCTTAGCAATATCTGGTCAGAGTTTGTGGAGAGTACTATATAATGTTTATGTTGTTGAAAATCACCCTCGCTACCATGGGTATATTTATGGTAGCATCACTTCCAATTATGCTAATCTGGTAGGAGAGAAAAATGGCACATGAAGTTGAAACAATGGCTTATGCAGGATCTGTTCCGTGGCATGGGCTTGGCGTACCGGTCTCAAATGATTTGACACCTGTACAGATGATGGACAAAGCTGGTCTGAACTGGAATGTCCGTGAACTTGAATCATATATTGAGTTTGATGGTAAGCGTATGGCTACCGGTCAAAAGTCTTTGGTTCGTGAAACTGATGGAAAGATTCTTACTAATGTTGGTGAGAATTGGAATCCTTGTCAGAATGAGACTGCCTTTGAGTTCTTCTCAGAATATGTAATGGCTGGCGATATGGAAATGCATACCGCTGGATCACTGAAAGGTGGTCAGATGGTTTGGGCTCTTGCAAAAGTAAAAGAGTCATTCGAACTGTTTGGTGGAGATCAGATTGATTCTTATCTTTTGTTCTCTAACCCACATCAGTATGGCAAGTCCATTGATGTTCGGTTTACACCCATTCGTGTGGTGTGTAACAATACCTTGAGCTACTCACTTAGCAGCAATAAAGATAACTCTGTGAAAGTAGGCCACCGCGCTGACTTCAATGCAGAGTCTGTTAAGGAGTCACTTGGTATTGCTAAGTCAAAACTCAACACATATAAAGATATGGCTGAGTTTCTTGGCAAGAAGCGTTTCACTACTGATTCGCTTATTGAGTACTACAACACAGTCTTTCCTCGTCACGCTGATAAGCGAGTGCAAGGTAAGGCTTTGTCAGTAGATACTTTGTCTCGTAATGCTAAGTTGGCTTACGATGCTCTTGAGCAGCAGCCTGGATCTAAGTATGCAGAAGGATCTTGGTGGCAGGCATTTAATTCTGTAACATTCATTACTGACCACGTTCAGGGTCGTAGTGCTGATAATCGTCTGTACTCTTCTTGGTATGGATCTAACCAGGTTCGCAAGACTAAAGCTCTTGGAACTGCAATTGAATATGCGGAGGCTGCATAATGACTAAGACGAATCAAATCTTTGAGATCCTCAAGATCTCATCTCCAACTAACAAAGAACTTGCCAAAGCTATTTTTGGCAAGGACACCCCACAAACTCGCGGAAACATCCGTAGGCGGATTTCAAATATTCGTTGGGATAAGAATGTAAACATTACTGCTAATAGTAATGGTCATTATAATATGGCTTACATCTACACTGAAGATGATCAACGATTCCAAAACCGTTTGGTCTTAGGTAAAGTTGGACGTCCAAGAAAGGTTGCATAATGACTGAAGGTCCTCTGAAGTCCGCTTTGGACAGTCTTGATTCCCAGGGAGTTTTTTCACACTCCCTGGTGACTTATCGTTACAAAAGTGGTATACTTATCAAAGAAACGATAACTCGAAAGTACACTGAGGATGGTGACTATCAAGATTCGTTTTGTAGTGAACCGTTTGGAAAGGGAAGTGCAGTATGAGAAAGCATTCGCTGGCAATGACAGCAGCTTGGGCTAAGGATTGGGGTATTCGTGGTTACGAACATCTTGATCCTCAGCAACAGGAACAACGCAGACAATCTTCTAACAAGAAGATGCGTGAACGAGATCGTAGAGATAATCAGAGGAGATATAAAGATGAGCAATCAACGAGGAGGTAAGTGGAAAAAAGCCTCACTGGATAGTGGTCTTAGTCAAATGAAACTGAGAAACTTCTTTCGAGATTGTAAAGAGTTGCTTGAAGAGAATGGTGAAGAAGATGCGGCCTTTTACTTCGAGCAAGTTATGGATGAGATTAACGAAGGTCGATCTCTTCCAGGAGATAAACGAAACGTGTCTAAGGTATTAGGTTTGTGATGAACACATCTAACTTGTGGAAGAAAGTAAAAAAAATGGATTTAGGGAACCCCGTAATCACAGCTCTTGTAGGATTAGTTATTTTCTACATTGGTCTTAAAACATTCTCAGGCGGAATGAAATCTATGGGTAACATGGAACATCTTTCCTGGTTCACTGGTAACATATTCTATATGTTTATTGGTGGTATTGTGATGACATTGTTATGGCAGTCATCATCACTTTCTACTACAGCCATTATTGCTTTGGTTGCTAGTGGAGCAATTCCTCTACCGGCTGCAATCGCATGTGTACTGGGAGCCAACATTGGAACAACTGGTACTATCTGGCTTGCTGGTCTACTAGTTTCGGATGGCATACCGAAAGGAGACACGCTACGAATAGCTATAGCCCATACAGGTGTCAATCTGTTTATGGCTGCAACACTTCTACCATTTGTGCATCGAATAGCACAATTCCTAGGTCGATTCTAAGAATTGTTTTTTAAGAAAAGCGGGCTTTGGTCCGCTTTTTTAATCTCCTAAAACTTATAAATAGATCTAAGCATTCTAATGAGGTATTCAGATGTTAAGATTTAAAAGTTTTTTATTGGAGAGGGACGTGGCTGTAATCGATTGGAAGCAATTGCAACATAACGATCTTAGAAAAGACCCCAGCCGAAGTGGTATGTTTTTGGCCAAAATTAAAAATGATGAAGAATTCTTAACTGTAAAAGGTCTTGTAAAAATAGATAAAAGCGAGTATGATGAATTCTCAATAGGTATGTCCAAATCAGGATTCAGCAAACTTAAAGTAAAAACCACCAAAGGAAATTTGAGTTATCCAAAAGACTTTTACAAAACAGGTGAATTTGGTGGAAAGGGAAAGGGATCTGGAGTTGCCGCTGAGAACGCTGCTCTTACTATTGCACAATCAAATTTAATGAAAGCCCTTGAACAAGAAAAAGATCCTTATCTTACGTTAAGAATAGGTAAGCGAACTGTACAGTGCGCTTCAATTATTTCTACTCCAAACCCAGGAGGAAGAGATCCTAAATCTGATTTTGCTATAGTTGATGTAAAAGGTAATATGGTAGCTCATATATCTCATAAAGCTGGAAGAGATGCTAAAGGATTCCAGCAATATGGTGGTGTTACTGATTTACCAAACGAACCTGAAATTGAACAGTTTGTAAATACTATTTTGAAAGAGAGGCCAGAAGGCTTAAAACCTGGTGATACATTCTATAGAAAACTAAAATCAGATCGTATTGCTAACAAATCAGTATATGGTGTGGATTTTGGTAACAGAACAGTTGGAGTCAATAACGTTGACGAGTTTCATCAAGGCACAATGAATTTTGTAAAACGTGGTAGAGGACATATTATTACATCTCTCCATAAAGGAGTTGTGGGAACTGTTACGCGAGGTGATGGTTATGAACCAATATTAGTAGCTCGATATAATAGAAGAATGGGAAGATATGGTACACTAATATTACCCAACTCTCGTATAGGTATATTCCCCATGGCAAAGCTATCAAGTAGATCTACAGAAATATAACACAATGAACTTTAAAGATTACATTACTGAACAAAAAAATACACATATGACCCACATTGAAGATAAGGTCATCTATGGTGGAGTAAAAGGTACACGCGAAGCTATCTTGGCCTTGCGTTCGTTAAGAGATACATTAGGAGGTGTTCATGATGGAAATGTTAGTGTTAAATGGGATGGTGCTCCTGCTATCTTTGCTGGGACTGATCCTCGTGATGGCAGATTCTTCGTGGCGAAAAAAGGGATCTTTAACAAGTCTCCCAAAGTATACAAGAGTGATGCTGACGTTGACGCTGATACTAGTGGTGATCTTAATGCAAAGCTCAAACAGGCTTTACAATATCTACCTAATCTGGGGATAAAAGGAATTATTCAAGGGGACTTCTTATTTGGACCAGGTGATGTTAAAACTCAACGGATCAAAGGTAAGACATATGTCACGTTCCATCCTAATACGATTGTTTATGCAGTTCCGTCTGGCACGGACATGGCCAAGCAAATTAAGGCAGCAAAGATTGGAATTGTATGGCATTCGACATACACAGGAAGATCATTCGAAACGCTCAGAGTAAGTTATGGAGTAGATGTTTCAAAGTTTAGATCATCTCGTGATGTTTGGTCCCAAGATGCTATGCTAAGAGATATGACTAAGTTTACAATGTCCAAAGAAGATACAAATGAAGTCAACGAATATCTAAAGACCGCTGGATTTATTTTCAATAAGATTGCTGGATCAACACTTAGACAACTTGAAGCAAATCAGACTCTTGCCCAACACATTGAGACACACGCTAATAGTTATGTAAGAGCTGGCGCACTTCCACCTGACCCAGCTAGAAGAGTTGATGCACTTATTAAGTTTATTAACACCAAATACAAAAAAGAGATTGATACTAGAAAGACCACTGCTGGAAAGGCTACACAACAAAAGAAACTAGATGATCTTTTGTCTTTCTTTTCTACTCAAAATAAACGGTCTCTTGTGCAAATGTTTGAACTTCAGAGAGTGATTGTATTAGCCAAGCTAAAACTTATAAATACTTTAAATAAGCTAAACAACCTGGATACTTTTCTAAAAACTACTAAAGGTTATAGAGTAACAGGTGAAGAAGGTTATGTAGCGATTGACCAGCTTGGTGGTGATGCGGTTAAAATTGTTGACAGAATGGAATTTTCATTTGCCAACTTTAGCCCGACTGTATTAAAGGGATGGGATAAACCAGGGAGAAGTTAGATGGCATTACTGTCATTCAAAGATATGATAGCCGTTGAATACCGGCCAGGTGAAGACGAACTAACCAATTACAGAGCCAAGCGCCGTAAAAATGGTGCTATGCACGAAGCTGATGAAGCAGACGTAGACGAGGCTCTTACTCTCCAACAAAGAATGAAACGCTCACGTATGATGAAGCGAATGAAGTCTCGTATCAAGCTAGGACGAGATCGCGCTCGACGTAAAATGGCCGATAAAGGTAAATTACAAAGACGTGCAATGAGACAAGCTCGTGATCAAGTTGTACGCAAGATTACAAAAGATATTCCTAAGTCAGAATTGTCTTTTGCACGCAAGCAAGAGATTGAAAAGAGAATGGACAAGCCACAGTTTAAGGCACGCATCCAACGTATGGCTCGTAAGATGTTTCCTAAGATTCGTCAGGCAGAAGTGAAAAGGAAAAAAGGTTGATTAATTCTTTTAAGAGTTATCTGGTTGAAGAGGAAAAGACTCTATACTTTGTTTGGGGTCGTATGAATCCTCCTACAGCTGGCCACGAAAAGTTATTAGACTTTTTGAAAACCAAAGCTGGTAACAACCCGTATAGAATTTATTTGACTCAGAGTGAGGATCAAACAAAGAATCCAATTCCGTTTGTGCAAAAGGTGAAGTTTGCGCGTAAAGGATTTCCTCAGTATGCCCGTCAGATTATGATGGATAGAAAACTCAAAACTATATTTGATGCTGTCACTTCTTTTTACAATGAAGGATTCAAAAGAATTGTAGTAGTAGCAGGTGGGGATAGAATTAGAGAATACGAGATTACTTTGAACAAATATAATGGCGTCAAGGGTCGTCATGGATTTTATAACTTTGAGAAGATCCAAGTGCTTAATGCAGGAAACCGTGATCCGGATTCTGAAGGTGTTGCGGGTGTATCTGGTACAAAGTTGAGAGGGTTCGTTAAAGATGGAGACTTCACTAGCTTTGCACAGAACATGCCTAAGAAACTTTCAAATGCAGATGCAAAGCAAGTATTCAATGCAGTCCGTAAAGGAATGGGATTAAAAGAACAAAAAGAATTTAAGAACCATGTACAGCTAGATTCTGTATCTTCTATGAGAGAAGCATATGTGTCTGGTAATCTTCTAAATGAAGGTGATATGGTTATTGTAAAAGATACTGATGAAGTAGCTACAGTTAGAATGCTCGGTGCAAATTATGTAATCGTAGAGGATTCGATGGGTAAGAAGTTTAGAAAGTGGATTGATGCTGTTGAACTTGTTGAGGTAAGACAAGATTCAGACATTGCAGATCGTAAAGGGACACAGCCTGCTAAGTACCACGCTGGTCTTTCTAAGTCAACTAAAGCTGCCCGCGATAGACAGTTTAAGAAACAAACAAAGATGGCTGATAACAATCCAGCAGCATATAAGCCAGCTCCTGGTGACAAAGACGCTAAGACAAAACCAAGTAAGTTTACTGTTGCTGTCAAAAAGATGTTTGGAGAAAGTTATACAGCATGGACTAATAGCGAACCAGTTGAGTATGCAAAACATTTAGAAAAGACTTTTGGTAAACCAGATGAGATGACAGACAGTCAACTTTGTTGGTTCTCCAAAGACGGATTCAAAAGAATTGTTATTAAAGACGAATATATTTTACATGGATCTCCTGCTCCTCATTATGATTTCATCTATTGCTATATTGATTTGAGTGTTCCAGAAAAGTATGCTACAGCTCTTGCTGAATCAAGTGGAAGCATTATGATTGACTTCTTAAAGAATGAAGTGGGTGCAAGATGTGGATCGATTACAGCCAATGCTACTACACTTAATTATGTGTTAGATGTTGTAGCTGAAAGAGTCAAACCAAGTAAAGAAGAATACGAAAAAAGAATTCTTGGTATGAGAAAAATGTTTGAGAATGGTGAGACATATACTACAGACTGGTGGCCTGATGAATCCAAAGATGCTGATCCTAAGAATAAATACTATGCAGAGGGTCATTCAGCAGTATGTGGATGTGTAATAAATGAAGGACATGCAACATCAAGAGCACAACAAGCAGCCATTGCTATTTCTAAGAAAGAAAGAGAAGGTGAGCGCATGAAAGAATATAAGATGTCCATGAAGCCAACAAAGCCTCTTAGATTTAAAAAAATGTTTGAGAAAGATGCACAAGATGCTGCTAAGAAAAGAATTGATAGAGAAAAAGAACGAGTTGCTGTAAGACACGATCGTATGATGGATCGTGCACGTACAAGAGATACAATTGCAAAGAACAGAGAGACAAATCCAAATGATAAAGTTCGCTGAGTATATCAAAGAGGACGCTGGCAAGTCATTTGCTGATAAAGCTAAGAAGTCTGGTATCTCTGTTGGTACATTGAGAAAAGTTTATAACAGAGGAGTCGCAGCTTGGAAAACAGGTCACCGCCCAGGTACAACTCCATCACAATGGGGGCACGCAAGAGTGAATGCTTTCATTGTTAAAAAGAAAAGAGGCGGCCTCAACCATGATAAGGATTTAGCATAATGCCACTAAAAGTATCAGATGGAATCGGAGCTTACATTGACGACTTCAAAAAGTCTGATGCTCCTCAGTTCAAAGGTAAATCAGAAAAAGAACGTCGCGACATGGGTATTGCAGCATATCTGTCTGCAAAGAATGGGCCTAAAAACGAATCAGTAAAAACTGCAGATAGAAAACCAGAGATGTATACCAAGCCAGATGGCAAACGTGGTGTACGGATGGTTCCTGTTGATAAAGAAGTTGTCAGCAAAGAAGATTCTGATGCAGTAAAAGCATTCCTTGCAAAGGGTGGTAAGATTACAAAACTTCCACCAGGCAAGGCTCAAGGCTATCATGGTAAAGATGACCCAGGTAAAGATGTAGCTGGTGTAATGGATAAACCTGATACTGACAAATTCAGGACTCGTAAAAAAGTAAAGTCCATGGAATCTACAAATGAAGAAGATGGCCACTTCATGTATAAGGATGGCAAGAAAGTTATGGTTAAAACAAAAGCTGACCATGACAAATATGCTAAGATGGGATATACAATGTCAGAGGCTCATCTTACTGGTCCATTGAATAAAGATGATAAACCATTTGTTGCTAATCTGGTTAAAAAACTTCGCAAAGGTTCTAAGACTCATGCCAAGCAAGCCGACGATCTTGAAAAGGCAATGACTACTGAAGTGTCTGCTGATAAACTTTCAAGTTATATGAGTAAAGCATCTGATGCAAGTAAGCATAGAGGTATGCCTACTCGTAAAGTTGATAACAGATACGGTGGTGTCGCAATGGCACAAGACAAAATGGCTAAGGCTGGAATGATGGGTACAACTGCTCAAAAAGTTTCGCGAGCAAAAGTTCCAGCAGGTAGGAATGTAAAAGAAGACACAAATTTTGAAGTCAATATTGAAGGCCTTCCTATGATGTTTATGTCCGGTATGAGTCCAGGCGAAATCAAAGCCAAGCTCAGAGGGATTGTAAAACAACCTTCGATGATTAATGGTGTCAAGAGAGTTACAGATGCTACTGTTAGAAAATCGTTTCGCTTGAAAGCTCAAGGTAAAGACGAACAAGAAGATGATTAAATTTAAAACTTTCATCTCTGAGGACATGTCTGGCATGTCAGTATCGTCTGGTCATAAAAGATCAGTTGCTCAGGGTGCAGGTATGACTAAAAAAGGGGTTGCAGCTTATAGAAGGCGCAACCCCGGCAGCAAATTGAAGACTGCTGTTACTACTGCTCCAAGTAAGCTAAAGCCTGGAAGTAAAGCTGCTAACAGAAGAAAAGCCTTTTGTTCTCGTTCAAGAAGTTGGACAAGCGAAAGAGGTAAAGCAGCTCGCAGAAGATGGAATTGTTAGCAAACTAACTTACTATACTACAAGATTCTTATAAATAGTTACACAAGTGTAACTATCTGGTATATTATTCTCTGTCATTAGATTCTGAGTTGACTTCATTTTAAAGGAGTAAATTATGGATCCAGTTTCAGCTTTAGCTACCGCATCGGCTGCATTTGGCGTACTGAAAAAAGGTTTTCAGGTGGGGAGAGACATAGAGTCCATGGCCGGAGATTTAGGTCGGTGGATGAGTGCTATGTCCGACTTATCAGAAGCAGAACGTCAAGCTAAAAATCCTCCTATATTTAAAAAACTAGCTTTCAAAGGTTCAGTAGAAGAAGAAGCCATACAGGCATTTGCTGCTAAAAAGAAAGCAGAAGATATGCGTTATGAGCTTAAACAATTTATCAGTCTATCCTTGGGATCGAGTAAGTGGGAGGAGCTCGTGCGCATGGAAGGACAAATAAGAAAAGAAAGACAAGAAACTATATACAAGCAAGCTCAACGCAGACAAAAATTTGTAGAATGGGTAGGCATCATTATTCTTACATCTTTAATGGGAGGGGGATTCGTGGGATTAGTTTGGCTTTTATATAACGCTCATCACGGAATATGAAACGATACGTTTGGATAGATAACAGTTTATTAGTTTTATTTTTTATATTGTTCTTATCATTCATAGCGTTTGTTCCTCGAGCTCAGGCAGTAGATTGGACACACGAACAAAAATTAAGATTAGGTCTTATTGATAAAAAGACGATGGTGACGTGTAGACTAGCAAAGAGGAAAGTTATTAAAGAACAAAAGATATGTATCTATCTTGGAGCAAATAACACGACAGATACTATCTTCATAGATAAGTGGGAGTACTGTCCTAGACAAATACAGTGTGTGTATGAACCTGAAAAGGATACACCTAATATTTTAGAAATGATGGAAAGTTTAGAAGAGAGCTTAAAGTAAATGATTGAAGTTACAGATAATGCAAAGCAATATTTGGATAGTGTCAGAAACGATGATTATGTGACCTTGGGAGTAAAAGGTGGAGGATGTTCTGGATTTCAATATGTTTGGGATTTCAAAAAGAACTGGCCAGATGTAAATTGGAGTGAGCCTTATAAAAATGTACTTGTATTAGATCCTATGGCTGAAATGTTTGTTGCAGGATGTACAATAGACTATGTAAATGAACTTGGTGGATCTTATTTAAAAGTAGTGAACCCAAATGCTACTGCATCATGCGGATGCGGTGAAAGTTTTGCGGTATAGGAGAATGTTATGCCCCCTAGAAATCATATGAATTGGATAAAACAACCTAATATAGAATACATCTCAAGTGAGTGTTACAATAACGCAGAAATATTTGAACAGGAACAAAAAGAAATATTCAGTAAAGTCTGGATACCCGTATGTCATATCAGCGAGATGTACGAAAAAGGAAACTACAGAACAACACAAATAGCAGGACAAAATGTTATTGCATACAATACAGGTGAACTTGGTGCAAGAGCATTTATCGATAATGGGCCCCAGATGCCTTCTGGCAAATTGTGGAACGATTCAACCTTTGGTAAAGAACTACACTGTGAAGTAAAACATGGAGGAATGGTATGGGTCACGCTAGATTCTAATCCATCGCAGTCAGTTGAAGAATGGACTGCTGGTGCGTTTGAATGTATCGCTGATGCAATTGATACCGAAGAAATGGAAGTCTTCCATTACCACAAAGCTATCATTGATACAAATTACAAATTGTGGCATGATACAAACAGTGAATTCTATCATGACTTTATGCATTACTTCAACAGAGTATCAGGATTCAATGATGAATATTTTGCTCGTAAGAACATTCCGTTTGACAATGGTCATGTTAATGTTAGTAGCTTTACTGTTAACTATGAAGAGTATGAAGGCTTTGACGATAGAGGTGAATTATCCTTTCCTAACTTGCCACCCAATCAATGGTACATGGTTGACTTGTTCCCAGGGTTCAATTTTAACTTACGTGGGAGCGCATATCGTAGCGACTCAGTAACTCCTCTTGGTCCAAACAAAGTGCTTATTGAGTTCCGCGGATATGGACTTCGTAAAGATACAAAAGAAGAAAGACTGACTCGGATTAAGCATCATAACTCAATCTGGGGTCCTTTTGGACGTAACTTACATGAAGATCTAATAGGTGTTGCAGGTCAAGGTACAACAATGCGTGAAGGAACAGAAGCAAGAAATATTTTGCATGGCCGGCATGAAAACGGAACCATTCATGATGAAGTGGGTATGAGGCATTACTATAGTGCGTGGGGTGATATGTTAGGAGTGAATCCAGCAAGGCCGCTTGCTGCATAGGATGTTGTTTTATGGTCCATGTATTTTTATTGATGCTGTACCTTGGCACAGGTGATGATAGGCGACTAATGTCAGCTGATATGTATTTCAGAGATATTAATGAATGTAATTACTTTGCTCAGCGGTTAGCTAAAAGATATGGTAATTATCAATACATTGATTATATGGATGCAAGAGACAGAGCAACAGTGTATTGTTTGCCTAAGTATGTAGAAGAAGGCGCTGGTGTAAAAATATACGACTAGACTTCCGTATTGTTATAAATACTGGTAATATTATTTTCTATGGGGAAACTGATGGCCGAAAATACTAATACGAGACTAGATCGTATTGAGGACAAACTTGATAAATTGGCCGATGCTATGGTAGCCATGGCTCGTGCTGAAGAAAAGATTAATGCGTTGCAAGATGATCATAATAAAATGTATGAGAGGATGAATAGATTCTCTCAGAAACTAGACGATATAGAAACTAAAGTCAATGAGAACCATAGAACAGTGAAATTCATGAACAAATTGTTCTGGGTAGTTGTAGTAGCAGCTGCCGGTGCTATTACAACAAACATGTGGATGTAGAGGGTAACATGCAAGAAAAAATGTCATCTAAAGAAAAAATGAAAAAGGGGTTATACAACTCCAAGATGGATCCGGTCGGTCAAGCTGATAAAGATATTGACAACGACGGTGATGTCGATAAGTCTGATAAGTATTTGCACAATCGTCGCAAGGCTATCTCTAAGAATATCAAAAAGAACAAAGGTGAGACGGCAATTATGAATCCCAAAATGAATACTGCTAAGGGAAGCAAAGATGGTGAAATGGAAGCTAAAGAATCAAAAGATTTGGATACTGCCAATGCCACAAAAGCAATCAAACATGATTGTGCATCTCATGTAGAGCATGCAGAGTGGGGAGCTGGTCAATGTATTTCCGGCCAACACACAATTGTAGAAACATCAGATGGTGAAGGTTATGTTACTCACTACGATGTTATGTTTGAACATGGCATTGAGAAAGATGTTCCTGTTGCAGAAATGAAAGTTATTAAGTCTTCGAGTCATGGCCACATGAGAAAGAAAAAACCAGCTGAGCAAAAGGAATCACGTATTCGTCAAGCTCTTAAAGCTGTTCTTGAAGCTGAAAACCATAGTCCAAATAAAGATAAGTCTGAGAAGCCAGAAGATGCTCTCAAAGGTGGTGGTGCAAAACAAATGGCTGCTGATATGAAAGGTCCTACAGTGGACATTGAAACACAGAGTCATGATGATGCGGCTAAAGCTGGACGTGCAGGTCCTGGTAGAAAGATGCGGTCTAATGATAACAAAGCTGGAGACAGTAAAGTTATCAATCAGCCAGTTGATGCTACTAAGAGTGCCAAAGGTGATGCAATGGTAAAGTCAGAAAGTTATGACAACCTCTCACCATTGAAGTCAGCTTACGAGTCAATGCAGCCCCATGTAATTACACTTGAAGATCTTGATGAATCTATGTTGGGTCATAGTGATGCAGAAAAACTGAATGGCGGTAAATCAAAAGATTCTAACTTTAAGTCAGCAGCTTCACATATTGATTATCATCACAGACGTTCCGATGGACATCAAAAATCAGGCGGTGACCAAGATCGGCATAGATATCAAGTTGCTAAGAAACTTGGTTATGACGTGTAAATAGCTACTAAATAGCTATATGATGAAAATTGAACTGACTGAAGAAAATCTTTTTCTGTATGCTGCAAAGCATTATTATAACCCACAGTTCTCTGATATTGAAGAATTTCATGAGGATTTGAAACGGTTTAAATATATTAAGAGATTAGTTAATCGTTATCTTGAGAATGATGACCTGGCTGAGAGACTTATTCTCAATCATGTAATTATTATATTCAACGTCTTTGGTATTGAAGCCGCTTTAAACATACTGGAGTTGAAATTAGATAAAAAACATTGGCCGGTAGTGAAACCATTCTTAGTGTTCTTGAAATATATTACTAATGAACAATACACAGGTATTTCAATGGACAATAAAGTGGTAGAAATGTTGAGGAAGATTTAATGGGTTTAGTAAAACAAGCAGCGGACCTTACATATACATTTCGATTCATTCGTATGCTTGTTATGGATTGGAAAAACTGGGATGCGTATAAGTTAGGTATCATTGATGAAAATGGCAAACGTAATCGTAATGTCAAAATTGACTCTGATGAAAAAAAGTCTGCTTATACTCCTTTCATTCGCTTGTGCGCTAACATTAAGAGGCTCACAGGTAAAGTCCCAGGAGGAAGCTCCAAACTTGGATCTTTTGCGTCCGCGCTCTTTCTCATCAAAGAAAAACATAACGTATCACACAACAATTTAGAAAAAATAATTAAAGAATGTGGTTTTGATACTTACGACTTTCTATCTGAAGAAAGTCAATGGTTTGTTTTACAAGACAAACAATTATCTCCTGGAATCTACAGAGTTGCCGATCATAAGCTGTTAAACCATTCATGTGAAGAAATGGTTTGGGCTAAGGATCAAGTTCGTGTGAACGAAGACGCGTATCCTATTGGAGATGTTTTTGGTATTGACATTTATGAAGCTACTCATGTAAAAACTAATCAATTAGTTTACATATCAATTAACGAGATTTACAAATGAAGACTTCAGACCTTATCAAAAAGAGTCAAGCCAAACGTGGTGCACCTGGTACTTTGAAAAGAAAAGTAAAAGGTAAGATGACGGTTGCAAAAGCTCAAGCTCTAAAAAGCAAACCGGGAGCAACGACATTGGATAAGAAACAAGCAAACTTCTTTATTAACATGGCTCGTGCTCGGCGAGAGCAACAGGAAAGTCTTTGGGCTAACATTCATGCAAAGAGACGTCGTGGTGAGAAGATGAGAAAGAAAGGTGCGAAAGGTGCACCTACTCCTGATCAGATTAAACGTGCGCAAGCGGCAAGTGAAGAGATGACTACAACAGCATCAATTCCAAACCCAGCTACTACAGCTATGGGTCCAAGACTAAAGACAACCTATATGCATGACCGCAGAAGAAAGAAAAGCACTCTTCCTGTTTTGTTAAAACGATTCAGAAAATATATGGACGATAATGGTTAAGTTATATGCACTTATCATAGTAGTAGCAATATTGGGTGGTGTTGGATATGCTGCAAAATATTACTATGACACTACTCAAGCCACTATTGCAACACTAAGAGAAAATAATTCTAAGTTGGAAGTTGCTGTTGATACAGCTGAGGCTAGTGTAGAAACACTACAAGGTGACATGGCCAAACTAGCATCCTTGAACAAAGGTTTGCAAGAAGATTTACAAAAAGCAGAAGCATATGGTGATGAGCTTAGAGGAAAGCTAAGCCGTATGAATCTTACTGTTGAAGCATTAAGAGATTCAAAATCATTAGAAGGAAAAATGAATGGTGCGACAGCTAAGCTCTGGCGTGGCTTCATGGACGATACCGGTAATACTAATGACTACCCTTTTCCTGACTGGTTGCAGCAGGTTCCAACCGGAACCGGAGATCAAAGTGGTGACCAAGATGGAGAGAGTACAGATACCGGTAGTAGCAAGACCGAAGCCGCTACAGTTAACTGACACACAAGTACGTGTTGTTACAAAAGATAATTTAGATGCGTTCCTTCAAGAGTTTGAGGAGCAGTATGGAGAGGTTGCATTTGTTGTTCTTAGTATGAGGGACTATGAGAACCTAGCTCTGAATATTGCTGACATCAGAAGATTTATGAATCAACAAACAGAGATTATAATTTATTACGAAAAAGCAGTAACAGAGGAGCCTACTGATGAGTAATTTTATTTTAGAACAACTTATGACATGGTGGCAGTTTACAGTAGTTGGTATCTTAATTATCATTGGGTGGATAATCAATAGATTTGATAAAAAGGATACAGGACCAAGAGTAGGATTCTCATATGTAGAAATGCCTCAGCTGAAACCTCTTCCAATTAAAACTAAGGACAAAGGCTTCTGGGGAGCAATCTGGATGTGGATCACTGGCACTAGACATTGGATGGTTGCACAGGATTGGGCATATACGGTTGACGGCGAAGATTATGTTATTCCAGCAGGCTTCAAGTTTGATGGAGCATCTATACCAAAGTTTCTTCACACCTGGTTATCACCCGTTGGTGTGTTGTTAATGGGTGGTCTAGTACACGATTATGCATACAAGTATGAGACACTTTTGAAAGTTAACAAAAAAGAAACTATGGGAGCCATTAATCAAAAGAAAGCCGATCAAATCTTTCGTGATATTAATATAGATAATAATGGATTTTATTTCCTCAACTACTTGGCTTACTGGGCTTTGAGAGTTGGAGGATTCATGGCCTGGAATGGCCACAGAAAAGTAAATGCTAAAATAGATTTTTAGTGTAGACTTTATGAATAATAGGTGCTATAATAATAGCTATTTGAATGAAAGGGTTAGTGATGAAAGATCAACTAGTTAAAGCAGCCCGCATGCATGCGGAAGGTGAGCTCGAGAGAGCTAAAACAAATGTTATGGTTTACATGAACCAAAGCGTAGGTATTGGTGAGCATAGTGATATTGTTGAAGCTATTCAAGAAGAGCTTGACAAGATGGCATCAGCTGAAGATCGTATTGAAATGCTCGACAAATATTTCTCTTGATCTACGGTAATTTGCAGTTTACAAAATCTGCAGATTGATATATAATACTATAACTAATCAAAAAAGAGTGGAGAAGTAGGATGGCAACAGCAAATGTTGACACTAGGAAGTTTTTGTCCGAAACCAAGTTCTACGAAAGTTATTCCAGATATGTGGAAGACGAAGGTAAATATGAGACTTGGGACGAGGCTGTCGATCGTGTAATTGAAATGCACGAAGAAAATTATAAAGAAAAGAATAATCAGTTACAACCATATTTCGAAGAAGCGAGACAGTCATATAAGGAACAAAGAGTTCTGGGCGCGCAACGTGCTTTGCAGTTCGGCGGTGATCAATTAATGAAGCATCAGATGCGTATGTACAATTGTACATCCTCTTATGCAGATCGTCCTGGATTTTTTGGAGAGCTGTTCTATATTCTTCTCTGTGGTGCTGGTGCAGGTTTCTCTGTACAAAAACATCACGTAGCAAAACTACCAAAATTACAAGCCCGCACAAAGCAGGCTAAAGGATATATCGTAGAAGACTCTATTGAAGGATGGGCTTCAGCACTTGATGTGTTGATGGGTTCTTACTTTGAAGATGGAGGCAAGCATCCAGAGTTTGCTGGTCGTAGAGTTTTCTTTGACTTAACTAACATTCGTCCTAAAGGTGCAAAAATCTCTGGAGGTTTCAAAGCACCAGGACCAGAAGGTCTTCGTCGTTCCCTCGACAAGATCGAACACCTTCTTCAAGGTATTGTAATGGATTCGAAAGAACCAGTGGCTATTAGACCTATCAATGTTTATGATATTTCAATGCATGCCGCTGATGCTGTGTTGTCTGGCGGTGTCCGCCGCTCAGCAACAATTTGTCTTTTCTCACCAGATGATGAAGAAATGATGAACGCAAAGACAGGCAACTGGTTCGTAGACAATCCACAAAGAGCACGTTCTAACAACTCTGCAGTTATTGTCAGAGATGAGACAACACCAGAACAGTTTGGTAAGATTATGGAATCTGTCAAACAGTTTGGTGAGCCAGGATTTGTCTTCGTTGAATCAACCGAACATACAACCAACCCTTGTGTTGAGATTGGTATGTTCCCTCAGATTGATGGTCAGTCTGGTTGGCAAGGTTGTAATCTCACTGAGATCAATGGAGGCATGTGCAATACCGAGGAAGATTTCTATAAGGCATGCCGCGCAGCATCTATCCTCGGTACCCTACAAGCTGGGTACACTGACTTCAGGTTTTTAGCTGAAACTTCAAAGTCGATCTTTGATCGGGAGGCTTTGCTTGGAGTATCGATAACAGGGTGGATGAACAATCCAGGTATTCTCTTCAATGAGAAAGTTCTGGAAAAAGGAGCTAAGATTGTTCGAGACGTTAACAAAGAAGTTGCCGCCCTTGTTGGTATTAATCCTGCTGCTCGCACCACTTGTGTTAAGCCAAGCGGTAATGCATCAGTACTTTTACAAACCGCTAGCGGAATACATGCTGAACATTCAGACATGTACATCAGAAACGTGCAGATGAATAAAGAATCAGAAATCACACAAGCGATTATGAAATCGAATCCTTGGATGGTAGAAGAGTCTGTTTGGTCTGCAGGTGGCACAGATGTTGTTGTGTCATTCCCAATTGTTCCGAAAGAAGATTCTATCTATAAGGACGATCTTATTGGAGTCAAGCATCTTGAGCTAGTAAAGCAAGCTCAGAAACATTGGGTTGATGCAGGAACTAATGTAGAACTGTGTGCAGATGAAGGAGTAAGACATAATGTATCGAATACCATTATTGTTGATGATTGGGACGAAGTCGAAAAGTATGTCTTCGAGAACAGACACTCATTTGCCGGTATTTCTTTCCTTCCTATGACAGGAGACAAAGACTATAACCAGGCACCTAATACTCAAGTGATCACAGCTCAGACTATGGTAAAGAAGTATGATACAGCTGCTGTGTTTGCATCTGGTATGGTTGTAGACGCATTGAAATGTTTTAACAACTTATGGGATGCCTGTTCTACAGCTCAAGGATTTGGAGAAGACCTTTCACTGGAATCCTCCGACAATGCTCTCAAGCAGGATTGGGTTCGTAGGTTCAAAGCATTTGCAAACAATTATCTTGAAGGTGATATTAAGCAAGCTGAGTATTGCCTCAAAGATGCATATCTACTTCACAAGTGGAAAAAGATTCAAGCCAATCTAAAACAAGTTGATTGGAGTGAAGACCTCATGGAGAAGAAGTACACTAACATTGATACGATTGGTGCTGCTGCTTGTGCAGGTGGGGCTTGTGAAATCGATTTCTAGTCCTTGTGTTAACATTTGCACATTGATAGATAGCTACTGTATTGGTTGCGGTAGGTCAACGGATGAGATCCGAGAATGGCTTACCGCAACCGAAACAAGAAAACAAGAAATCCTAGAAAGGATCAAACTTGGATCAATACAAAATAGAATGTGAAGAGTGTGAAAGCGTATCTCATATCTTTGCATACGATATACCAGAATTTTGTCCAATGTGTGGACGAAGAGCAGAAGCCGAACATCTTGAAGATATCCAAGATGAATTGAAAGCTGTTTTAGATTACTAATATATACCTGTATGTGGTATTACAAAAATGAACTATTTGACACAACACCAGAAGACTTTCAAGGGTTTGTCTATCTCATCACCGAGTTGGACACCGACAAAAAGTATCTTGGAAAGAAGAACTTCTGGAAACCCAAAACCCTCCCCATCACGAAAACACGTAAGAGAAGAGTACGCACGCGTACAGAATCTGATTGGCGAACGTACTTCGGTTCATCAGCCGAGGTTCAGCGACTTGTTGAGTCAAAAGGTGAAAAGAACTACAAGAGAGAGATTTTGAAGTTATGTAAGACAAAAGGCGAAATGTCTTACTATGAAGCGAAACTTCAATTTGAGCACGATGTGCTACTTCGCAATGATTATTATAATGAGTTTATAGGATGTAAAATACATTCCAAACATTTAAAAACTACCTGAAAGGATAGGAAATGAATACGTTTCTCAAAGGACTGCTTGTCCTTGCGATGTCTATTGTAATGACATCATCAGCACATGCAGTAACAAAAGTAGGTTTTGTTTACGTTGGACCAATCGGTGATCATGGATGGACATATCGTCATGACATTGGCCGGCAACAAGTAGAAGAAGCATTTGGAGATCAAGTAAAAACTACTTACATCGAAAGTGTGCCATATGGACCCGATGCAACTCGTGTTCTCAGACAACTGGCACAAGACCATGATATCATCTTTGCAACATCTTTTGGATACATGGAAAACATGTTGCAAGTAGCAAAAGAATTTCCAAATGTAAAATTCGAACACGCTACTGGTTACAAACAAAGTGAGAACATGGCATCATATGGACTTCGTCTATATCAAGCTCGACATGTTCAAGGTATTATTGCTGGTATGATGACTAAGACGAACAAAATTTGTTATGTTGGAGCTTATCCAATTCCAGAAGTTATTCGAGAAATCAACACATATTATATGGGTGCAAAGAAAATGAATCCAGATGTTGATATCGATATTGTTTGGGTGAACACTTGGTATGATCCAAGTAAAGAAGCAGCTGCTGCTGAAGTTATGATGGCTGAAGGATGTGATATGGTTGCTCAGCACACTGACTCACCTGCTCCGCTACAAGCTGCACAGAAGCAAGGTAAACTTGGTTTTGGTCAGGCTAGTAATCAATATGCATTTGCACCAGAAGCTCAGCTGACAGCTACTATTGATAATTGGGGTCCATACTACATTAGTAAGGTACAAGCAGTAATCGATGGTACATGGGAAACTGGTAACTACTTTGGACATATGAATGAAGATGCAGTACAGATGGCTCCATTTACAAATATGCCAGATGATGTTGCAGCAGAAGCACAAAAAATTAAAGATGCTATTTCTGCTGGAGAGTATTTTGCATTCACAGGTCCTATCAAAGACAACCAAGGTAACTTGCAACTAGCTGATGGTGTTGTTGCTGACGACTTACATCTCAACAGTATGATGTACTATGTTGAAGGTATTGATGCCAAGGTACCAGGACAGTAAAAATGATTCCAGTAATTGATTTCAATAGCGAAACAGTACTGGACGAGATCCGCGAGGCCTACACTACTGTAGGCTTCGCAGTCTTTTCAAATGCACTAAACAATGCGGAACAAACTACAATGAATAAGTGGTTTGTTTTAATGAAAGAATTCTTTGAACTAGAATCAAAAGTTAAAGAAAAATATACTTATCATCCAGATACAAATTTAGGTTATACTGGTTGGTTGAAAGAGAATGTAAATCCAGAAGCTCCTGGTGATATGAAAGAGTCATTCAATTATAATAACACCCGTATGCCAGATTACCTTTGGCCCAAAGAAGTGGTAGGATTTAAGTCCATGGGTCTGGCAACAATCGAAATAGCTGATAACCTTACATTACGGGTTTTAGAGAAGTTTGATACCATTCTTGGATCAGGTACAACACTAGTTGATGCACACCAACGACCATTCAATACGACCAGAGTAATTCATTATCCTCCTTACACTGGTCCTATCAAAGATAATCAAAAAAGGATTGGAGAACATAGTGATTATGGAACTATCACTCTACTTTGGCAAATCAATGACGTACCAGGATTACAAGTACAAGACCTTGAAGGACAGTGGCATCCTGTACCTTATGCAGACAACGGTGTAGTTTGTAACATAGGTGACTTACTACAAAGATGGACAAACGATTATTTCAAAAGCACAAAGCATAGAGTTGTGAACAGTCATATCCACATGCCTCGTTATAGCATGCCACACTTCGTAGATCCTGCACCCGGTACTATGGTGTCTAATCTTACAAGTGAAATAGCTAAGTATGAACCAATTGAAAGCAAAGAATATCTTATGTGGAGACTTGCTCAGAGCTATTAAGTGTTGAGCTTTTTGTTATAATTGTGTATAATAGACCTAGTTAAAAAAATAGGTGATTACATGATTCTAGTAGATTTCAGTGGTGTGTGTATTGCATCAATCGTTATGCATAAAGATCTTGACGAAGATCTAGCCAGACATATGGTCTTGAACTCTTTGAGGCTATACAATACAAAATTCAAGAAGGACTATGGTGACATGGTACTTGCTTGTGATGGACCTGACAACTGGCGTAGAGGATACTTCCCTCAGTACAAAGCTGCTCGAAGGTCTTCGAGATCTCAATCATCAATTGATTGGGCTACTGTATTCAATACTCTCAATACAATCCGTGATGAGATTCAAGAAAACTTTCCATACAAATTAGTACAAGTAGATGGCTGTGAAGCTGATGATGTGATTGGCACATTGGTAGAACGATCTCAAGACTTTGGTAACTATGAACCAATCATGATTGTATCTGCTGATGGTGACTTCAAACAGTTACAGAAGTATGATAATGTAAAGCAGTTCTCTCCTTTACATAAAAAAGAAGTCGTAGAAGAGAACCCTCGCTTACACCTACAAGAAAAGATTCTTAAAGGTGATACAGGTGACGGAGTTCCTAATGTATTATCTGCAGATGATGTGTTTGTTGAAGGTACAAGACAGACACCTCTCCGCAAGAAAAGAATGGAAGAGATTCTCGATGATCTGGCCGAAGGCGAACTGTTGTATGCAGCTTCGTGGTATCGCAATTATCAAAGGAATGAAACTTTGATTGATTTGTCAAAAACTCCAGATCATCTAAAGAGAACGATTATAAATAATTTTGAGGGGCAAGATCCTTGGAGCAATAAAGGAAAGATATTTCCTTATCTTGTATCCAAGAGAATGAACCGCTTGATTGAAAGTGCGCAGGAGTTTATTTAATGAAGTATGTTTATGAAGTGTTGGACCAACTACCCAAACACAAGAAGAAGGCTGAAAAGATTCAGTTCTTAAAAAATAATGAAACGTGGGCTTTGAAGGACATTATTCGGGGGTCTATGGACACTACAGTGAAGTGGAACCTACCTCCAGGTCAGCCTCCATACACTCCGGCTCCAGTTCAGAGCCATCCATCCAATCTTCTTAAAGAGAATAGACAGTTTAAGTATTTCGTGAAAGGTGGTCCTGGCGATAAGTTGCCAGCATACAAACGCGAAAATATTTTCATCGGTTTGATAGAAGGGGTGCATCCTAATGATGCACAACTCGTTATTGCTATGATCAACAAAGAGAAACCCAAAGGTCTAACAAGAGCAATAGTACAGGAGGCATTCCCGGGTCTATTGGAAGACTGAGGGTTTGAACATTAACCCTGGAGAAAGTACACATGGTATTAGCTCAGCTAGAAAGACTAAAGAAAGACGCTAACGAATTAGAAATCTACGCCAGAAAACTCGAAAAGAAAGGGAATGTAGATCGAATGCGAAAAATTTTAAAAAAGCAAGATTTCTTGAAACGTCGAATTGCTGAGGTTTATTGTCAACACGCATAAAATAGGAGTGTACATATCCCTGTTAATGGTGTATAATAAGTATATCATTAACAGGGATTTCACATCATGAACATATTTATATTACATAATGATCCAGTGATAGCAGCACAGATGCAATGTGATGCTCATGTCGTAAAGATGACTCTCGAATCAATGCAGATGTTATCTACTTGCCACAGAATGCTTGATGGCAAGCTCACCACTCGTCCATCAGTATCTGGTAAACGTATGGTCAAGTATTATGACTTATACGAAGGATCAGATGACCTCGAAGCTGAATTGCTCTACATGCGAGCTGTTCACTTTGACCATCCATGCAATAAGTGGTTGAGAAGGTCAGAAGGTAACTATCGTTGGATGTGGGAACACACAAAGGCTCTTTGTAACGAATATACATATCGATATGGTAAGACACACAAGAATGAAATGCCTTTGTTGTGGGGATTGCAATCTGCACCTCGTAATATACCTAAAGGTGACATGACTCCTTTTGAATTAGCTTTCAAGGATTACCCAGAATGTCTTGCATTGAAAGAACCAGTCAAAGCATATAGAGCATTCTATCAAACTAAGCAACACCGTTTCAAGATGGTGTGGACTAAAAGAAAAACACCGAGGTGGTTTAAACATGCCGAATTACACACTGCGTAGAGTTTCAACAGGAGAGGAGTGGGATGTTAATTGTTCATTTCATGAACTAGCTCCTATGTTAGAAGATGATGATGTTATCAAAATTCTTTCCACACCAAAGATTGTAAGTGGTGTGGGTACTTTGCATGGCAAAGTTCCAGATGGATTCAAAGATAAATTAAATCAAATTAAAAAGACTTCTGGTAAAGGTAATACAATTAAGACATGAAGACTGCACCTGTAAGACAAGATGAACTCTTTGAGTATGAACCACTCACCGAAAATCAAAAGAAGGCTTTTGATGCGTGGGACGATGGAGATAATTTGGCTCTAGTAGGTTCAGCTGGTACTGGTAAAACATTTCTTGCTATGTTACTAGCTTTGGAATTAGTTACTGATAAGCAGCTGCCACAAGAAAAGATTACATTATTCAGATCCGTTGTTCCTACAAGAGAGATGGGATTCTTACCTGGTTCAGTTGAAGAGAAAAAGGCTGTATTTGAAACTCCTTACAAAAATATTATTGAAGAGATTGTTCCTGGAGACCAATCATATAAAAGGATGCTCCACACACATCAATTTGAATTTACTACAACATCATTCATTCGAGGTCTTACAATAGATGATGCTGTTATCATTGTTGATGAAATGCAAAACTTGAACTTTCATGAACTCGATTCAGTAATGACTAGAGTAGGCCACAATTGTAGAATTATCTTTTGTGGAGACTACCATCAGTCAGACTTCAAAGAAGGACACGAACGAGAAGGTGTAATGAAGTTTATGAGAGTAATAGAACAACTAAGGAACTTCAACGTAGTTCAGTTTGGCTGGGATGATATTGTAAGATCGGATTTTGTCAGAGACTATATAATGACAAAGGAAATGTTAGGTATCAGATAATGGAGTTTATACATGAAGAAATTGATATCGGATACAATGACCTGGTGGCTACAACTACCTCCTCAGGTCGAACTTATAATGATCCTGATGGTAATTCTTATCCCAGCATTACTACGGTTCTCAGTATTCTAAACGAAGAAGGTATTGCTGCTTGGAGAAAAAGAGTTGGTGACGAAGTAGCTAATAAAATTAGTACACAAGCCTCTGGCCGTGGTACACTTGTACACGAGATAGTAGAGAAGTATTTAAAAAATGAAAGCACTACTGACTTTTTACCTCATATACGCCAAAGCTTGGAAAACTTACGGCCTATCCTTGATTCTTCTATTGGCAGAATCTTTGGTCTTGAGACTCCTTTGTTTAGCCGCCATCTTGGCATGGCTGGCCGTGTCGACTGTGTAGCGGAGTTTGAAGGTGTTCCATCAATCATCGATTTCAAGACAAGCAGACGTCCAAAGACCAAGGACAAGATTCCTAACTACTTTGCACAGATGTCTGGATACGCTGTTATGTTTGAAGAGAGAACTGGCATGCCTATTGTCAATACTGTTATTATTATGGATGTTGACGGTAGTCAACCGCTCGTCTTCAAAGAGCACAGAGACAACTACATAGAGCTATTGCTAGAAACGAAAAAGGAATATGACCGACGGAAACTCTTCAGGTCCTAGTCACAAAGAGATGGCTAGAATATTTTGGATGGTGAAAGGATACTTTCCCAGCGATAAGATGATGAGAGAATCTTATGATGGTTATATTCGACGACTGTGGTGGAACGAAGAAGCATATCTCAGAGAAGATGGCTTCGAAGAAGCCTATCAAAAAAAGTTTAAATAAAATCGTTTTTCCTGTTGCCTTTTCATGAAAAGTAGAGGATAATATATCTATAGAATGAAAAGAGGAGCTAAAAAGATGATTAAAGTTTTCCAGATTACAGACCAAGAGGCTCTGTACCCAGCATGTTCATTTACTTACGGTATGCCTGTTGACAGTGCATTCAAGCCTGAGAAGCATATGGGTAAGTATGAGCATGTAGCTGACCTTGATGTTGATACTCTTAATGATGCCTTTAAGGTTGGTAACATTGGTCCTGAAGAGAAGATTACTCGCTACAGCGATCGTATTCATTCTCTTTCGATTGGTGATATTCTGGAAGTAGATGGTGAGAAGTTCATCGTCGGTAGAGCTGGATTTGATAAGCTGGAGGTTGCATAATGGATTATATCGAACAAGTCATTGCTGATTTTATTGAAATCGGTTACACTGAAAAAGAAGCAACCGCCCTTGCATGGGCAAAGTTTTTGGAGGTAGCATAATGTCTATTTGGATGCAAAGGACTTGCGGAGATCTTGAAGTTATTATTGAGAAGCTGAACGACAGAGTTCCTCTCAATGGTCCTTGTGAGTTGAAGTATACCAAGAATAAGCGTCTTGATCGTTTTCGTAGAGCACAGAATGTGATTCACGATATCTTCAACAATGGTCTTGGTAATCGCGGACGTGAGGCTAAAATGTTTGGCATTCCTCGCTACGAGCTTCCATATCCTAGTCAAGCGAATACTAACTGGGATCGTGTTGAGAATAGACTTGCTCCTATCTTTCGTGAGATTGTAATGGATGCTGTTCTCGAGCAATTTGGACGTGACGGATATCTAAAAGTTAGCCACAATCGTTCAAGTGAAATTATTTCTGAAGCTGTCAAAGAAGGGAGAGTGCAAATTGCCTCACTATAGTACAAAAACTTATAACCACAGTATTGGTCTCAGTGCTGTGTTTCGTCAGCCTCATGCTGATCATTCACACTGTAAATATCTACATGGATACAGTCTGGGGTTCAAGTTTACATTTGGTTGTGCAGATCTTGATAATAAGAACTGGGCAGTTGACTTTGGAGGTTTGAAACCTCTCAAGCAATGGCTTGAAGATACATTTGATCATAAGGTTGTTCTGGATGCTGATGATCCTCATCTTCAAGACTTTATGGAACTTGAAGCTAAAGGTCTTGCTCAGATAACTATCCTTGATGGTGTTGGTGCAGAGAAGTTTGCATACCATGCTTGGAATGTTGCTGACTTACTTGTTAAGAAAATGACTGATGATAGATGTTGGTGCGAGAGTGCTGAATGTAGTGAGCATGGATCTAACAGTGCTATATACACTCCATATACAGTTCAGAAAACGAGGTACAGTTAATGACATTATACTTAGATATGGATGGAGTCCTTGCTGACTTCTTTGGTGGAATTGAAAAACTTCATGGTGTAGGTCACTGGAAGACAATCAAAGATAAGCAAACACTTATCAACAGCATTCGATACACAGACTTCTTTTACAAGTTGGATGCATTTCCTACTACCCACAAGCTCATAGATTTTGTAAAACATATTACGTGGGAAAGAGAAACTGAGTGGGGAATCTGTTCTTCTCCTCTTCAAGGTGATACTAATAACTCATCATACTGGAAACGAAGGTGGTTAGAAGATAACATGATAATGCCTGAAGTTGATCAGTGTATCTTTACTTCCCACAAACATAAATATGCTTGGAGTCCTCTTACTGGCCAGCCAAACATTTTGGTAGATGATAAACCAGAGAATATTAAGAGGTGGAAAGAAAAAGGTGGCATTGGTATTCGATACCAAGCAAACGAAGATGATCTAGAAGAATATTTGTTCCCAGAAATCCAAGATGCTCTTGGTGGAGGTCCAGTCTATGGTTAATGTTCAACGACTTCTCATGCTACGCACAGAGTTTGAAGAAATCACTTCTGGATACAATATGTCTGTAACAGGAAGTGATATAAATACTTTAAAGTGGTTCGCGGAGAATGGCCATAGGTCAAACTCACTTCGTAATGGATTTGATAATGCAAAGCAGATTGCAGAAACAATC
>VMHT01215208.1_pt1 | contig 32186 bp, 52 predicted proteins | sample 4693611 | NCBI WGS metagenome assembly VMHT01 (sample SAMN12280063, study PRJNA550983) | marine metagenome | isolation source: seawater sampled from same location over 5 years 0.02-0.2 micron viral filtrate | place: USA: collected off the coast of southern California halfway between the port... ...
AAAAGTTTATTCACTCTAAACTTGCTATTAACAGTTTGGGTGAAGTAGATATGCCTGCAATTATTACTGAGCTTACAGCTTTAGATAATGAAGAAGCAACTACACTAGAAGGTAATCCTAAAGCGGCTCAGATTAGAAACTTTGTAGAATCGTATCGTAACTTTATTCAAACTAATATTAACGAATTAAAGAACGTTGGACTAATGCCAGAAAGAGCTGTTGTGGGATCTGTGCCACTGAAACGATCTAGAGGTATTATTAATCCTCATCAAAAAACAAATACCGAAGCAGCACGAAATAGATTAATTGAACATATTGGCGAAAGAACAAGAGAAGCTGTTGAAGGACCAGAGGGTAGATGCGATGTTTATGCTCTTATTAGCTCTGGTATTATTCCTCACATTAATGTATCTAATGGTAAGGTAGATGCAGAGACTACACTAACTCCACAACTAGAAGTATGGGGAGCAAACAATAAAGGCTTTATTGATTTTATTGATGCAGAAATTAGAAGACTAGACTTAGACAAAACACTACAAGGCGATGTGGGTAACGGTAAGTTATGGAAGCAAAGAAGTCAAGCGCAAAAAAGTAATTTCTTACAAATTACCTTTGAAATTATTTCTAAGCGTGCTGTTTCTAATGGTATTCTAAAAAGTGAAATAAGTATGACAGAAACACAACAGGCAATATACTTGGCTAATTTAGATAAGACTTATGATCCCGTTCAAAGAGCATTAGCTGAAAAAATTGCCGATGCTAATATTCAAAATACCGCTACAAGAAATGCTGTTGAAGCGCAAAAAGAACCATTAAACTCTGTTGCATTTAGATTTAAAATTTTAGATGCAGAGCTTAGTCAAAGAGCTGTGTTCCAAAATAAAACTAGAATTTTTGATATTGATCCAGACTGGGCATTACAACAAAGTATGGAAGAGTTTATGACTGTAGATGGTGAAGAAGTTAAGAATCCTTTATTCGGTTACTTTGAAACTCATTTACAAAACATTGGTGATGACTTGCATAAAGGTGCATTTATGGATACAAGAGATGCACAAACTGTAGAAGAGTTTACTGGTGTACGAGGTATGAGAACACGAGACTTGTTAGATGTAGCCGAAAAAGTTTCTCTTACACGAGATCCTTCTAAACAAACAAACAGAAAAGATGGTATTGAAGCTTTAAGAGACAAGTCTGACTATGCTATGGGGCGTAGACCATTTGTTAAAACTACAAATGTTTATGCAGCAAAAGCTGCAGCAGGAGCTAGAGATATGACCCTGCTTGGATATGGTGATAACTTAACCATTGCTTCTGCAATTATGGAAGGTGTTCTTTCTTCATTGCGTGGTACAGTAGTTTTAAAGCAAGCTTTATTTACTCCAAAGTTATTAGCAAATGCTACATTGGAAGTTTTAAAATCTTATGGTAAAGAGTTTAGTTATGCTGGTGCTAAAATTGGTGAAACTTTTGGAATGAAAACCAGTATGTCATTGCGTCTTATGAATGAACTTAGCACTGATGACTCTTCTTTAGCTCTGTATGGTTTACGTCATGCTCAGCTTAGAGCTTACGAAGAAAACAACTCAACACTTGCAAATGATAGAACAACTTTAGAAGCTATCTTTTCTGGTGTAGGGGGTGCGGTTGAGTTTGGTGCAGGTATTACAACAGCAGGAGCAGCTGGTTTGCTTACTGGATTTAAGATGGCTATTGATGGAGCATCTATGCGATACCTCCAAAAACTTAGAAGCTCTGGTGTTTTAAATAACTTAATTGAAGTTATGGAAGATCCTGAGATTCAAGAAAAGTTAGGTAATGCTAAAACTAGAAAAGAACGTTTTGTTGTTATTGATGAAATTCTTAAGAAGAGTAAACTTGCAGGAAATCGTGCTATGAGAGCTGCCTATACAGTTATGGGTCATGGTCATATTCGTAAACTGTTTGTTCAACTATCTAAATCGGGAATGTTAAATAGACAGTTCTTAACGAATCTTAATAATTTAATGCAAGCTACTTCTGAAGCTCGTCCTATTCATGGTTCAGGTAAAGAGCCAAGAGATAAAGATCAAGTTAACTTATCTCGTATGATTGAGGTTGCTTATGCTACATCTGATCCAGAAATGAGTCAGGGATATTTATCGGTTATTGAATCTTTATCACAATTTGTAAACTATCAAATTGAATCTTCTATTGTAACTAACAATGCTATGGATGTTAATACAGATAATGGTTTTGTAGATATCTTAATGAAAATTTACAGATCTTATCCAACCCAATTCTTCAATCAAAGAGTTTTACAGGATACAGATTTCTTATCTACAAAAGACATGGTAGCTCAATTAACTGGTATGATTGTTCTAGATACTGCCTATATGATGTCTTTAGATATTCTTAAGTTGGGATTAATGCCTGCACTCATCTCGGGGTTAACAGGATTTGGAGAAGACAAAGATCAAGCTAAACGAAGACAACAATACTATGATACTTTGTTTGGTGAAGGAGATGCTTACAAATCTTACATTGCTACAAAAGTTTTTAGATCTCCCGTCTTTGCTGGCTCTTTAAACCATATTGTAAGTTTGATTGCAGATAATGCTGCAGCATATTTAACAAGAGGTAAGCCAGCTCCCTATGGTGGTTTAGGCGATTCTATTTCATTACAGAAGAGTTATCGAATGGGATCAGATATTGCAAGAATGATGGCTGAATTTTTTGCAGAACCAGATGATTCAGAAGAACTGCAAGGTGAAGATCAAGTGGCTAGAGATGTTAGAGAGGTAATTGATAAGGTTCCTGTTTTGTCTGAACAAGTAATTATGAAACCTATTTTAGATTCTATTATGCGTTGGATGACTCCTGAAGCTATGGATGCTATTGAAGCTGAAAGATTTGAGGATTTTAAAAAGAGATTACAACATCACAAAATAAAAGAAGATACAAAATCCTCTCAACCATCTAACGTAACCCCACCTTCTCCAATTCGATTTGGTCCCCAAACTCGATCTACATCTGAGGGAATAGAAGATATCTTACCCAGACCGTATGAAGATGCAGAAATGTTTAACTGGCCTGATGGCTTTGGTGGCAACCCAATAAGTAATCATATCCTATCTGCCTTCTTGTTGGGCAGAGATCCAACCAGAAAACCGCAAAGTCCAGACAGACCTATGCCTCGTCAAATTGATACGGCAGAAGTTGCGATTCCTCCGAAGTCGCCTAGAATGGCCTCTGCGGCTCCAAAGCAGCCAACTAGGCTCCCACCCCCTGTTAAGTCTGCGGACCCTGTAGGGGACATTCTAAAGGGCTCCACAAAGCCAATGGAGTTACCACCTGATTTATTAACATAGGAGGGCATATATGTTAACAGCGTTTTTAAATCCAGAAATGTTATCACTGCTAACAGGTAGTGTGACAGGATTCATATTTAAGAGTATGGCGGAGAAAAGGAAAAATGATCACGAAAAATTTATGCGAGCTATGCAGGCGCAAGAGGCATCGGATGACTCAGCAAATCAAGCTGCTGCGAGAGTCAGTGATGCGGGAGGCAAGCTGGTTAGGCGTGGTATTGTTGTATGTATTCTGTTCGCTACTATTGTTGCTCCTTTTATCATTGCTTTCAATGACGGAATAACTACCGTAGTAGAACATAAAGAGACAGTGTATGGTTGGTGGGATTTACTTAAGATGTTCCCAGAAGAAAAGACAGTGTTTACTGATGTAGATGGTTTTCTATTCACACCTGAAAATAGAAATATTCTTGTGACTATCGTGGGGTTCTACTTTGGTCAAGCCGTAAAAGGGCGATAGGGGTCACGAATTTGTAAGGGGTATTGGCGTAGTGTGGCAACAGACTGACCCCCATTACCCCTAACTTTCTTGTCAGTCATTCTTGTTTGTTTCGGAGATTATCCTATGAAACCTTACATCCCTCATGTCGTGTTCTTCTCTTCTATCTTTATGATGCTGTTGTTTACAGCTTCACATGATCACACTGATTTCTGGTTCTTTGATTATCAGTGGGATTATGAGTGGACTACATCAGGAGTGATGACAGCTCTTGTCTATCCCTTGTGTAAGTTCTGTTCTTACCTGTCAGATAAGATTACTAAAAGGAAGTAATCATGCGTAAACAAACGCTCCTTACTGTACTCAACAGCATCCTCACCTGTGTAGTGGTGTGGATTGTTGTTGAGTGGTTTCTCATTATGTTCTGCTACCAGAAAGGATGGCTGCTTCCGTGGATAATTACGAACGTGAAGTAGATCTACATGTGCCACATGGCATGCAACGACTCAATGTGACTCGCAGTACAGGCGAGTTCATTACACTGACTGATGAGAGTGGGGTGGTGTGCTCCATCCATGTCAGTGACATCAGACGTAATAGCGGCAAGATTCGTGTTGCCGTTATCCTTCATCCTAACCAGCGTGTCAACGATCCACGCAAAGACAGGAGATAATCTCATGAAACATCGACACGATGAGCTTGAAGATTATATCTGTGACCTTGAGTCACAACTCGGCGGCGAGTGAGATGGAACGCCCAGCAGCTGGGGTGATCGTAACTAGGTCAGCTGCTTCTTTTAATTCTATGGAGATAATCCTATGTCTTATTTGAAACAACACAACGATGGCTTGCTTCGGTTCGAGGTTGACTTCGATCCGAAGACCACAAGCTTCCTGCTTGCTGCCTACGACCGTAGCAGTGGCGAGTATAAGTGGTACCACCGCATCTGTGGTAGACAGTACCAGTGTTGGAAGACAGGCAAGTTGTTCGGGGAAGCGTTCCCGAACGTACGCATTGAGGATGCACCGCTAGTCACAGAGGCTATGCGTTTGTATGAAACAAAGCGTAAAGCTAACAACTTCCTTGCTGCAGAGCTTCGTGCTCAGCTTCCTAAGCTGCCTCTAAGGTAGCATGAACCTCCTCGTTACCGACAGGTAGCGGGGGGGATTAACCCTCTAAGGAAGGAGGTGTTTTCCTGCCGCATCATTTCGTAGATGGACCTGCGAAAGGAGTGCGCCTAGGCGAGAGGTTGGCTCGTCAAGTAGTATCCCTAGCCTTGGCTCGGCTTTGCCCTGCCATGCTATGCCTAGGGTCCGTTAGGTCTGCCGATCTAACTGACTATTCGCCACACTGTTTTGTTTGGTGTGGTTTCTTTTCCTTACTGCGTCTTTGACGCAAGGATACTACTATGGGTGATTTCAACCCAATCCTCTCCGGCTTGCTCGGGGACAACCCTATCGTTGATGCTTCGGCATCAGTAACCCTCATCAAGATCAGCCCTGCCAAGGCTGGTGAAATCCTTGTTGAACTCTGGAAGCCCGGTGCTCGCACCCCTTCCGCTCGTACCATTCCCGTTGGCGAATGGGCCGACCTCAAGAAGGTTTACGAAAGCACTGCCGCCGAGCGTGGCAGTGTTCTCGAAGTTCGCTACCCATTGGTGGCTTTGCGTGCTGTTAGCAGTGCCAAGTCCCGTGGCAAACGAATCTTCACCACCAAGTTCCGCTGGATGAACCTTCTCGCTGGCAATGGCTTCCCTGCCATTGACATCAGCGGTGTTGGGCAGGACAAGGATGACACCGTTGCCGAAGAGATGGCCTACAAGGCCAAGAACGATTCGGACTTCCGCTACTTCAAAGCGGTGAAGGTGGTTAACCTGACCCCTGAAGCTCTCGAAGCTTCCTACGGGACAGAGGGCTAAGCCTCTGTTGTTGGCGTAAGGCCCTAGGCTTTACGCCGGTAAACCCCTAGGCTGAGGGCCGTCAGGCCGTCAGGAGTCTAGTCTGCCGGACTAGCCCCAAGGTCTGACGGTCCACCAGCCTGAGTCTGAGCCTAAAAGCTCATAAGCCTGACCGTCTGCCGGTCCAGACCCCTATCCGTTTAGGGCCATCTGCTTTTTTCCTTTCATCCTTAATTGGAGACTATACCCATGCCTAGAAATTTTGGCAACGGTAATGGCTGCTTGAATTCCAAGCAAGCCGAGTTGCGGTCACAAGCCGCTATCAAGCGTAACCTCAAGGCTAAGAAAGCCAAGAAGGTTGTCAAGTCTACGACTCGTGTTGAACGTGTCATTGTTACCCGTCGTGAGATCATGATACACTCTGTTGAGTTTATCTTTGATCGTGAATTTATCAACAACCTCCAGTCTGATCTGGACAATGGAAGGATTATCTGATGACCAGTTACTACTCAATTAAGGCTCGTGCCGAGGCTCGTAACCGTCAAGAATTCTACATGTGGGAAGACTCCAAGCCGGAGTTCCCACGCTGGTATCTTCTGGCTTGTAAGATTCCAGCTCGTTGGAGCCCTCGATTCTTGGATAACAAGATGGCAGACTGTTACAACGACATGATGGAAGCCTATCGCCAGTGGCAAAGCGAGCGTCCCTGATGGCTAACCCTAGAGTTGACAGGCTGCAGCGTGTGTCTCATCAGGCTGCAAAGAACTGGGATATCATGGCGGAACTCCGTCGTGATATCAAAGCCCTTGAACGAGCTAAGGCCCGGCTTCAGGAGAGTCTGGACGAAAGTCTGGAGAAGCAGGGACTGCTCAGAGATCAGCTTCAGGTAGCCCTCAAGGCTATCAACGAAGCTGACTAAACCCTTAACCCGGGTATAAAGGGGATAAGGGAATCATTTTTGAAAGGGAATGGTTCCCATTTAGTCTGCTCCACTGTGGGACAGACTGTTTCACTGTTCCAAAAAAAAGGAACTAAGACCATGAAACCATGGCAACGCGAGTACGGCGAACTGTACAACGACGTATATGGCTGTTCATTGAAAACCGAAAATGGAATGGGCAGGGACCAAGAGTGGTCCCGAGCTCGGATCATTCAGGAATGTCAACGACCCATGCTTCTCCTCCAAGACAAACAGAACCCAACCTTGGCTGCCCGAACGATTGTCGCTTGGATGGTTGAAGATGGTGTTTGGAACTGGAAGCAACCTGATGAAGACCGTGCTCGGGTGCTCATGGAACCCCCAACCAAAGCTGGGGAACGCCGTGGCCTCGTCTCACGCAGACGGGACTTGGAACCCTCGGTCATGACTGTGGATGCTATTGAATACCTACAACAAAACATCTACCAAATCAACCAAAGGGTTTGGGAGAAAATGTTGAAGGTGGGTGACTGTCCGGGCTTCCTTCAGGCAGAAGTTGAACGAGTGTTCGAACATCGCCTTCCTGAGGCACCACTCTTCTACTGTGACTGGATGCTCGACTGGCGTACACGGATGTACGTCAACGCTTACGGAACCCTCAACTTCCAAGGCGACCACTTCAATCGTAGCTTGGTTCGCTGGGGCAAGGCGTACAAGATTGGTGACAACTTCAATGCCTTTGCCTCGGTCCTGCTCGATGAGTATGATGTGACCAAGGAGAACTACAAGGACATCATCGAAAACTTTGTGACCTACCGCAAAGAAAACGACATGGACTACAAGGTTCTGGACGCTGCCTTTGCCATGGAGGAGGTGCTTGAAACTGGTGAAACTTCTTACATTGTCCAACAAGATGCAACTTGCTCTGGCTTCCAGCACATTGCCTGCTTGACAGGTGATCAAGCTCTTGCTGAGATTGTCAATGTATTGGCAAGTAAGAAAGCTCGGAACGATCTCTACATGGCTGTGGTTGATGCGTTCATGGCTGAAGGTGGATACTGGGCAGAGTACCTGTCCAGAATCAATCGCAAGCTCATTCGTAAGGATCTTGCCAAGGACACCGTAATGCTCTCAGGCTACGGCTCAACCGCCGAACCTATTGCACTTAAGTTCCTTGGGTATGATGGCAAGGCCAAGTACATCAATGAGGATGGTGAAATGACACCATGCGAACATACCTACGACTTGGTGAAGAAGGCTGTTGATCAAGGTCAGAAGGTTGTCTTCCTGCCGAAGACTATTCTTCGAGAGGCGTTCAAGGGCTTGACACCTGAGCAGATGATAGATCTTGCACTTGATCTGGCTGTTACATTCCAAGCCACGCTGTTCAAGAAGTACCCTGCCATCAAGGGCTTTATTGATATGCTCAAGGAACATGCCAAGTCGTTCTACAAAGAGTTTAATAAGTGTGTGGAGTGGGTCAACCCTGTTGGCACCAAGATCTACGACTTGCCTTGGAAGGTTGATGATCGTGGTGAGACTGAGACAATCTCATACTCCAAGGAAGGTAAGAAGTATCGGGTCAACATCCTGAAACTTCGACACAACAACAAGAAGTCTGGCTTCCCGCCATGCTTCATTCACTCGTTTGACGCAGCCTTGGTCATTCACATCATCCTTCAGGCTAAGAAGGCTGGTATTCCTGTGGCTCCAATTCACGACTCTCTTGGCACAAGCGTGGAACACATGCACATCATGCCAAAGTTCTACGGTCGTGGAATGGCTGACATCTACAACGACAAGGATCATCTGAAAGATCTGTTTGGCATGAAGCTCAAGCAGGATTCATTCACCATTGATCCTGACAAGGCTATGATCTTCTAAGGTCATGGCTCACGGCTAAGGCTAAGGCTAAGTCTCTAGCAGACTAAGCCTGTGTCTTTGCTCCTCCTCGTGCCTCGTCGTCGACAAAGGACACCTCTGCGACTTCGGTCTTTTCTGCCGGTCGAACTGACTGACCGGCTGATTGTGTGTGAAACTGCTACCATGAAAGGAATTTGCAGTGGAAGGAAATGTTATGTCTTATCGTGATTGGTGCGTATCTGAGATCAATGCTGGAAGAGGCAACAAGATCAAGGGTATCGCCATGTCTGGCGGTGGGTCCGAGAAAGTACAAATTGCGAAGTCTGTTTGCAATGAGTACGGAATTGCACTCACCAAATCCAAGAAAAACAAAGTCAAGAACTACGCAGTGATTGACGAAGACGGCAACTACATCTATGATGAAGCCTGCCTGATCAACATTCGAGACAACGTTGGCGGACCTGTTGCTTCCAAAGCCGCTGCCACTGAACTCGAAGCCCGCAGTCAGAAGACTGTAGCGGAGAGAATGGAGAAGGCCGATGCGTAAAGCAACTATCCCGAACGCTCGGGTAGATTACCTCTACTATATCAAGGGGTACAGTCTACATCAAGTAGCTGAATCACTTGGCTATACGCCAGATGGTATCTACAAAAGCATGAAGCGACGAGGTAAGAAACTTCGTCCTCGTGGTCGCCACAAGATGGTAACAATCAACTTGTCTGGTGACTGGCGTAAACAATTGAACGCATCACTGCGTAAATGAACTAGGCACATCAGCCTGTGTAGTAGCACGAATGAGACTGGGTAACCTAAACAGATACCTGTGACCCAGTATAAAGATAGAGGTATCGCTGAAAGGATGGTTGAAGCAGTCTACTAACTGTGGATCCCATCACCTGAGCATGTGATGAAGACAACTGCTCTAACAAATCACATAGAGGTGTTAAACTATCGACGCTATCAAGGTGTAGTGGTCAAATCAAACACACAAACTACATTGCTAGTCTAATTAACTAGTAATTAGCCGTGGCGGAATAACTCTTTAACAGAGGAGTAACGCACAACTACCAAGAGAGTGACCTCTCTGGCAGAGTCCAATCGGATGAGCCAACCTTAGTCAGGTTCGTGTAGGTGGTACGAAGTAGGGTAACAAGAACTTGATCTGTTCCTGAAAAGTTGTAGGTAACCAAGCAGTCCTACCGGCACCAAACTATAGACTCTTTACCCACAGGAGTATAATAAAGCGTGGTAGCAGGGATGCGTCTGCTAAAACAACGCATAACAAACTATTGTAGGTATTCATTTACCTTTTACTCGTGATAAGATTATACTTACCACGCCCTCAGCGGCGTGGTTTTTTATTTTCTGTAAAAAATTCGATCTGCCGGACTGACCGACAGGCGACGGAGATGCTACAATGCACCCTATCGAAGACGATTTCGATGACATTCAATGTGAAGACTTTTATGGAGATGACTATGAGGCCGTGGAAACTAACTCTTGATATCGACGCTACTCACAAGTATGATGGTGAAGGTAGTGGCACAAAGGTAGCATACTTTGTAGATACTATGGCTAGCAAAGCTTGGTGTCAAACTATTACATCATACAATATTAATGTGACTAGAAAGTATGGCTATCAACAGAACTATGATGATGCTTTCAAACGCTATGAGATTGTAATCAATGGTGAATTCTTGGACAAAGCACTAGAACAATGCCGTACAATCATGCGTTCATTGTCTATTGTATCCTATTTGAACTACTGTCAAGTAGAAAGAGAGTATCATGATGGAACGAAAGCAGAAGAAGAAGCCGAAGTTTCCCCGCCGTATTGAATCAGATGGGGAGGTTCGTCGCCCTAGGTCTAAGACATGGGGTGGCGAAGAACGTAAATCAAATAGACAACAACAAAAGAGGAGACTCCGTGATGGGGACTACGACATTTAGGTACGACTGTACCGGCGATGCATCTCATATTATTAAACAAGAGGTGCATTTTATTGCAAATAATTATTTCTTCGTAAGTAAAGTTAATCGACCAGAAGATGGCGAGCCTGAAACTATGATCTTTGAATGTACCGAAGCAGGCAATGTCTTGAACTGGAGCGAAGAGTATGCAACTTACGACGATATAGATATTAAAGAGACAGTGGATAGATTCCACGCTATTCTTTTGACCCACGGTCTTGTTGAAAAATCAGAGGCTGATGCTTGTAACGAAAGGTTTCGACAAAGTGATGGGGAGTAGACTACTATTGTTTTTTCTCTTTGGCTGCTCGGGACAACCCGTGTACGTGCAGCCTAAGTTTAATGAACCTGCCTCCTTACTCGGAGCTGGTGATCAGCTTGGTTATGATACTTATATGGACTATGAACTAAAGGAAGATTTAAATGTCCGATTCATTTACGATTGAAGTTGAAGTAACTTCGCAATACTATGAGACTGTACAGTTTACATTCTCACAAGAAACACTTAACGTACTTAACTGTAAGAACAAAGATGATCTTCTTCTAAAGATTCAGAACGAAGACATTGATGCTTGGGATTACTCGGAAGAGGAACACTGGGACTCTTATGATAGTGAAGTAAAACAAATCTATTGGCAGGATGCCAAGCATGTCGCATAACCGCGCAGTCTACTGTGCAGATGGAGAACAAATGCCTAACTGGTGTATGAATGAAGTCAGTATGAGTGGTGGTAAGTCTGATATGGAAGACTTCCTCGCTGAATACTGTGAACAAGATCCAAGCGAGCCAACTCGGTATCGCTTTGTGTATGATAAGATCTCACCTATGGAAGAGCCTGAACCAGATGAGACTGGTTTCTCTACCATTGAAGCTCAGCGTGAAGCTTGGGGCTGCAAGTGGGAGATGACTGAGTATGCCTTTAGTGTATTCACTGAAGAGTGGAATGACAAGGAGTGGATGCACCTTGATGGTAACTACGATACCGCATGGGGTCCACCTTACAAGATCTACGATAGGATTGTAGAGATTATTGAAGAGCGTGACTGGGACATTGAGTTCAATGAATGGTTCTTCAAAGAACCCGGCATGCAACTTGCAGGATGGTTGCCAGAATGAGAAGCTGGCACTACCTTACATTGGATGAATCAACAGTCAAGCATGGATCATGCGATGATTTTCGATTCTGTCGGGGAGAAGAAGACGTACCTAAGGTGCGTGCTATTGATATCCCTCGATTGATTGAACGGTTACAATACCACTATGAATCATATGAAATCTTAGAACAGGAACACTGGGATAAGATGCAACATAATCATGGAGATTAATAATGAAAGTTGAGAATAAGAATGCTCACCAATCTGCTAACAAGGTGTATTACTATGCTACCTGCGTTGATGAGGTGGGTAAAATTAAACACCTGCTTCTTACAGAGGCTGAGCTGGACAAGTGTGAAGATCGGGCAAAGAAAAATCGTGAAGATTTACCGAGCGGATTCACTGCTATTTATGTTCAGCGTAATACATTCTGGTAAAAAATAAATAATTTGTTTGACTAATACTTGGAGGACATGTATAATGTGCATGTATGATGACCCTGAAAATGAATTAGATGATCTTGAAGATGATGTTCATCACTATGATGTTGATGATATAAATGAAAATAATATTATCTTTCAAGAAGAAGTTGACAGACTAGACTATAACCCTTATAATATAGAGGACAATAATGAATTATATTGATCTTGCTATTCCAGAAGATGATGACATTCGTGATGAATGCATGTCAGTCATTGAAGACTGGATGATGAACGAAGAAGACATGGAAAGATTTGCCAAGTATCTTTTCCCGTATCTTAAACCACACTTGGACAAACTGAAAGATGAGGAGACTAATCGTGCATGAAATGTATGAAAATGATACAGCTATGTATGCAGGTAGTTCTGCTTGGCACGGGCTGGGGACTGTTGTTGCTGATGCTCCTAGCCCCTACGATGCACTACGACTTGCTGGATTGGATTGGCGAGTCATTCCTTCGCACAGCATCGGCTGTAATTATATGCGTGATGGCGTTGAGCGTACTACCGTTACAACTGAAAAGGTAGCCAATGTCCGTGAGGATACTGGTGATGTGCTTGGTTGGGTAGGTACTAACTACAAGCGTATCCAAAACATTGACGTAGCCGAGCTGGCTTACGCTGTGGCTGGTAATGATACCAAGGTAGAAACTGCTGGTAGTCTTCGTAATGGTGCTCGTACTTACTTCCTGTTGAAGTTTAACGAGTTCTCTACGCAGCACAGTGATGATGTAACCAATGAGTATCTGTTACTTGCCAATGGACACGATGGCTTGATGGCATTCAATGCTATCCCAACTGCTATCCGTGTTGTATGCGCTAACACCTTGGCTATTGCTATGGCTCAAGCAAATGCATACCGTATTGCCCACAAGGGTGACATGCAGCAGAAGCTTGATGATCTTCGTGAAGCCATTGCTTCTGCTAAACAAGATAGCCGTGTCTTTGAAGACAAGGTTCAACACCTTGCTAATCAAGGCATGACTCGTCACACACTGAAAGATTACTACAATCTGATGTACAACAAACACTTCAATCAAGTCAATGATGATTCATCTGACCGTGATTGGAAGAAGAAAATTGAAACCATGTTGAAGTGGGAGAATAGATTTGAGATTGAAGCTAGTACTGCAGGTAACAACCTGTGGAATGCATTCAACTCTATCACTTACTTCGTCGAGCACACCATGCCAACGCGTGGTCGTACCGATGCACAACGTCGAGAGAATCGACTACATACAAATATGTTTGGAACCTCTGGTTCTCTGAAGACTAAGATCTTTGAGAACACTTTGGAACTGATCTAATGAATCACGCACGCCCTCTCTCAGCGTGAACTCAGATACTACTCAGGAAACTGGGTAGTATCTATTTTTCTTTTACCTAGGAGAACCAATGCTTTGGGATAAACTGTCGACAGAAGAACAAGATAATCGGATTCGTCTTCAAAAAGATATGGAAGATGAAACATTATTACATTCTATATCTAAGTACTGGAAAGACTATGACCGTGCGCCTGACGAAGGCATACCGGAACAACAAGTCATTGATGATTTTATTTCTAACCTAGCACCTACATATCAGATGTGGATTGATAACATATCTGAATCTCCTAAGTGTCCTACTTGGGTACATCCTTTGTTTGCTCTTGGTGCAGATAAGATGGCTGACATTACACTGCGTTCATTAATGCAACTGTGGTTGTCTAGTAGTCTCTTTAACTCCGACGAAGAAGGTGTAGCATTGCCACCATTGGCTCAGCATGTATGTCGTTTGATATCTAAGCATGCTGTAAATATTGTAGCCTATCAACAAGCTAAAGAATCTAACCGTGATGATTGGTTGCGGCAATCTAAGTTTATTAAGAACTGGTCTGAGAAAAGATGTAATGCTTTTGCTAAGAAGATGGAAAAGATTCCCGCTATGAATCTTAAACAACGCGATGACTTTGGTCATCACATGTTACGCATTGCTGAATCTTCTGGTGTACTAAAGACAACTAAGAAATCTAAACGTAGAGGCAGGGGCTGGACACATGCATTGTATGTAGAGTTTAGTTCAGATGTCCTTAAGTATTTGTCAGACAAGCACAAGCTTATGCAAAGCTCAATGCTTATCTATCGACCAATGATTGTACCACCAATACCACATCAAACAAATAGATCGGGTGGTTACTTGCAGCACTGGGTACGCAAAGAGATGGTGCATCGTTACATATCAGACTATGTAGAAGAACGTGAGATTAGACAAAAACATTCAGAGCCGTCTGAGTTTGTGCTGCGTGGTGTCAATTCTTTAATGAAGACAGAGTGGGCTGTCAATACTAAAGTAAAAGATGTTATGGAGAATTTGTTTAAAGGTAACTCGAAGCTGGCTAATTTACCAGCTTATGACTTTGATGATTTCTCTCATACACTTCCGTATCCTACTGAAGGTACAAAGGAAGAGCAAGCTAAATGGTGTCAGAATAAAGAACAGTGCTGGAGTGAGTGGTACAAGCAAGAACAGTCTAGAGCTAGGATGTTAGTTCGATTAGATCTTGCTACCAGACTTACTAAGTGGGGTTTCTTTTACATGCCTGTGACTCTAGACTTCCGAGGTAGAGGGTACACGACATGTGAACTGCTATCATACCAGAGCTCTGACTATGATAGATCTTTGATTACGTTTGCTAATCCTGTAGAACAAACAGAACGTGGCACATACTGGCTTAAGGTACACCTTGCCAATCACTTTGATCAGGATAAATTATCGTTTGATGAACGAGTACAGTGGGTAGATGATAACATTGATATGCTTCGACGTATTAATGATGATCCCTACAGTAACCTTGAATGGGTGTCAGATAAAAAGAAAAAGAACCCATCGTTCCAACGATTAGCTGCTGTGTTTGAATTGTTTAGAGAAGATGGCATGACACAACTACCTATTCAAATGGATGGTGCATGTAATGGTTCACAACACTGGGCTGCTATTATGGGTGATGAAGTTATTGCACTGCTTACTAATGTACTGCCAAGTGAGAAACCACAAGACTTATATGGTTACATTGCTAACAAGACAACTGAATTTTGTCGGAAAAAAATTGAAGACGTTGCGTGGTACTCAGACTTTTTAGAGTACTGGCATGATGGTATTGATAGATCCGTAACCAAACGACCTACCATGTGTGACGCATACGGTCTTACATTCTATGGTATACAAAAATATATTAAGGTTGAAGGTCACGTTGACTGGATCCCCAAGGACAAGCAGGGTGGTGCCATTGTAGAGCTAGCCCGAGCTATCCAAGCTGGGCTTGGCGAAGCACTGTCACTGCCCAACGAAGGTAAGAACTGGCTGCGTGAGTGTGCTGCTATCTGTGCTGACGCAAATAAACACATTGAATATACCACTCCTAGTGGGTTCAAGGTGGTGCATGCGTACTACCAGATTAAGAAGCGACGTTCATTAGCGTCACTCTTTAACCACAAAGAACTTATATTCTGGAATGTCTCTAAAGATGTGCATAAAGATAAGGCGGTCCTCGGAATCCCGCCAAACTTTATTCACTCACTTGACGCAGCTCATATGTTCTGTACAATATCCCGTATGATTGATGCTGGCTTTACAGACTTCAGCATGATTCATGATTCGTATGGGTGCGCGGCACCTATGGTTGATCTGATGAACCAATACATCAGAGATGAGTTTTACAAAATGCATAAGGAGAATCAACTTGAAGTTTTTCGACGATGTGTTACAGCAACAGCGAAGGTCGCTTTGCCTGATGTCCCTGAAAGAAGAGACATCAACCTTGCCTCAGTCTTGGACTCCCGATACTTCTTTTCTTAAAATTGTGGAGGTATGGTGGCATGACGCGGAGACTTCAGGCGGACCCGGATGGGTGGATTCAGAGGATGCTATCCAATATATGTCGGATCCTCTTCCTCTTATTAAAAGCGTTGGTTTTTTGTGTAACATTACTGATCAGTATGTGGCTCTTACTGACAATGTAAATACAAATGCTACTGGTGGCATTACTAAAATACCAGTGGGTATGATTAAAGATATTTATTATCTGGAAAGGACACAACATGACCCATTTGATTATCAACAATGAACACGATATGGAAGCAAGTATTGAGGCTACTACTGAATTAGCTAAGCTTGATAATACTTCTGTTACTCTTGAGTTTCCATCTGAAGAGTTTGCAAATATTTTTATGGAAAATCTTTTTGTTAGTATGAAGGATGCAGGTATCAAGAAAGATACTAAGATGCAACTTCAAGTTATATTCCCTGTAGAGGAGGATGAAGATGACCGCACTTAATAAGGTCAAAGATATTCCTGCTACTAAGTTCTTTCACAAAGGACAGTGGCACGATATCTTGGAAGCAAAGGTGTATGATTATGATGAGCTAAATGCTCTTCAGCAATTGCACCTTGATGGCTTGGTTGATTTGTATCAGCCAAGAACAGCGGAGGCATGTCGCTGGAAGCACATTGCCGATGAGAAAGGTCAGTTCGTTTCGGCTCACGAAATTGAAGGAACCTGTAAAACGTATGAGCTTCCTGCTTACGCTGATGCGTGGAAGGAAGACTACAAACGGAGATTAAGGAATGGCAAGAGTACTCGTAATCGGTGATACTCATTGTCCAGCAATGGACCTTGGGTATCCCGACTTCTTAGAAGACAGAGCTGAAGAGTGGAGTATCGACACCGTAGTGCATATCGGTGATGTTGTAGACTGGGCTAGCATTTCGTATCACGAGAAGCTTCCCGGCTTTGATGGTCCTGCTGCTGAATATCAAAAAGCATTAGATCAGGTACAACTATTGTACAAGAAGTTTCAAAAGGTAACTGTAATGACAGGCAACCATGATGACTTGCCTCGTAGGCAAATGACTACAGTTGGATTACCTGAAGAATGTCTTGTTGACTACAACTATCTATGGCAAACACCCTATTGGGATTGGAAGCCACGCTTTTCATCTCATGTAGTAGACGGTGTTGTGTATCGACATGGTGATTGTGGTAGAGGCGGTAAGTATGCTGCTTTGAATAATGCTATGGATAACTTTACATCTTATGTCCAAGGACATACTCACTCATTAGCTGGTGTAAACTACTATCGCAATGAAGGTGGTAAAGTTTTTGGTATGAATGTTGGTTGTGGTGTAGATCATGATCAACTTGCAATGTTCTATGCTAGACGATATAATGCTAAACCTATCTTAGGTTGTGGTATTGTACTAGATGGTGAGTATGCATATTGGGAGCCTTACGATGGCATTAAGGGATAATCTTAGAGAAAAGTGGTTCAAGAATAATAGTCGCCAATACAAGGATCGTGAAGTAAAATTTGGTCACGGTCAAAAAGGTAAGTGGCAACCTACTAATATGAACGCTGTCAATGGTAAGGGGTCTGCTCCCCGAAATAAAAATATTTCTTCTGAAGAAGAAGACTTGCGTTGGAAGCTAGCCTTTGGTAAAATATCACAAGAGGATTTTGACAAAGGTATGGAAGAATTAAATGGCAAGTAAATTAGATAACAAGCATGTTGCCCGTATGAAGAAGGCGGGAAAACCTCGTCGGCAACATAAGAACAAGTATGGTCTGCGTAAGGCAGGCAGAAAGAATTGAGGTAACTTATGAATAAAGAAGCTACTAAACCATTCAACACTCACACACTAGATGTGAAATGGTCACACCTGCATCGTCCTGATGACAAGTTTGGTGCTCCCGGCAACCACAACATTACTGTCGTTGTAGACGATCAGCTGCAGAAGCAGCTTGATACTATCCAAAGTGAGTTGGGCGGTAAGAAAATTAATGGCATGAATGAGAATGAAGGTAAGACTGTTCTCAAAGTCAAGTCAACTATTTTCACTAACCCACCTGACAATGGCGGAGAGAAGAAGAATGTATTCCCTTGTGTAGATGCTAAGAACAGTAGCACTGATGCTGTTCCATTTGGTGGTGACAAGGTTCGTCTTCGTCTTAAGCCCATGTTGTTGCAACGTGATGGCTCGATCTCGTTCTTCTTGAATGGTGTACAAATCATTGAGAAGAATGATAGTGGTAAGGGCGGCGGATTCGAGGCTACTGATGGCTTCGATGGTGCTGAATATCAACCACCCGAGCCAGCTAAGAATGAGAACGAAGACAACGACGTTCCGTTCTAATGGAGTGGTCCTTTCCCATTAGTCCGGTGGCTGCTAGTAGACCCCGTGTGTCAAAGCACGGGGCCTACTTCGCCGGTCCATACAAAACCTTCCGTCGTGAGGCGGCAGATATTGTGGATGAAATATTGGGTGATTGGGAACCTTTGACTGGTCCGCTTGTTGTAGACTTAGAACTGTACATATCACGACCCAAAACTACAAAACTTGCTTCACCAAAAGCAGACATTGATAACTTTGTCAAGGCTGTCTTTGATGTGATGAATGGTAGACTATGGGGAGATGATTCACAGGTAATAAAACTCTACGCAACCAAACAGTGGGCTGAAGATAATAATGGTTATTTTGTATTAGGTATTACTCAAGGAGAAAACAATGAGTGATTGTAACGGAACTAAGTGCTGCCCTTCGGATTGTGTAGACCAAGCAGCTATGTATTTGAGTTTCTTTGATACTGTTGATAATGATTTGTACATCAACAAGATTGCCAATGGCTACCTTGTGAAGATTGATGGACAAGATCACAATGGTAACTGGATTAACAGACAGTTTGCCATGCCAACTATTGCGTGTGTCGAACAAGTCTTTGTCGCATGGGCAGAGCATAAGCGAGACAGCTAACTCGCAGGCTCCATAGCCCAACGGCAGAGGCAGTGGACTTAAAATCCATCCAGTCCGGGTTCGAATCCCGGTGGAGCTATTGGCTCTTGTAGCTCAATGGATAGAGCAACCGCCTTCTAAGCGGTAGGTTGCAAGTTCAAGTCTTGCCAAGAGCGTTACTGTGTCACCCTGTCGGTAGGGTGGCACCTTTATTTGGAGATAACATATGTTATTAGAATTATTGTTAGCTGGTCTGAGTGGACCAGACTTTGTAGATCAAGTTGATGTTGGCGATGTATCAGAAGACTTCCAATGGACGGGTAGCTTTGTAGCTTCCTACTTCTTGGATGAAGAAGCTTCTACAGAATTGTTTGTGTATACGTTCTCGAACGATGCAACGTCTGACATTGCTATCTTTGATCTTGTAATTGATGATACAATTACTTGGAATGTTGAAGTAAACCCCGGTGAAACTGTTAGCTACAGCTACGTTACTGACGATGTGTATGGCTATGAGTCTCAACAGGCAGTTCTCTTCAATGCTGAAGAAGGATCGTATGATTTTTTTACTACGATTGGGACTCAGTTCGAAGGTAATGTTATTCCTGCTCCCGGTGCTCTGGCTATGCTTGGGCTTGCCGGTCTTGGTAGGAGAAATAGAAAGGAATAAGTATGAGTGTTTGTACTCATCACGAACCCTGTCCTCAATGTAGAGGGCAGGGTCGTGATCGTAAGGGTGACAATCTCGCAGTGTACGATGATGGTCACAAGTATTGTTTTTCATGTGGATATTGGGAAGGAGATAAGCCTATGATAGAAAATAAAATAGAACCTATTGATGATAGTGATTGGAAACCATATGTTGGTAGCTGCCGACCACTGAATCACCGTGGTATCAATGAAGATACTGCTAGAAAATTTGATTATCAATCTACCACTATTGCAGATAAGTCTGTAGAAATTGCAAACTATTTTCGTGATGGTGAGTTGATTGCCCAGAAGTTGCGTGGACCAGACAAGCAATTCAAATGGGTAGGTAAGGCGGGCAATGCTCCGCTCTGGGGACAATGGCTGTGGAAATCCAAAGGTGGCAAGAGACTTGTCATTACTGAGGGTGAAGTCGATGCTATGACTGTGTGCCAAGTTCAAGGTGGCACTTGGCCTGCTGTCTCTCTACCTAGTGGCTCTGCTGGTGCTGTGAAAGCCATCAAAGACAACTGGGAGTTTGTTACTTCATACGAAGAGATTGTCTTGATGTTTGATGAAGATGATGCTGGTCGTGATGCAGCTAAGAAGGTGGCAGAGATTATGCCTCCCGGTAAGTGTAAGATTGCTAGCCTGCCATTCAAAGATGCAAACGATTGTATGCGTGAAGGTAAGTCTAAAGCAATCGTCAACGCTATCTGGGAAGCACAACACTACAGCCCTGATGAGATCTTGCATGTTAGTACAATTGAATTGGCTGATGAAGATCAATCTGTGTTCTCATATCCATGGGATAAGATGAGTTCCTTCTTGATTGGTCAACGATCAGGCGAGCTTACTCTCTGGACATCAGGTACTGGCTCAGGTAAGTCTACTATCATTCGTGAAATCATTTGGGATCATCTCAAACGAGGACGCAAGTGTGGTGCTATCATGCTTGAGGAATCACCTAAAGAAACTATTGAAGATATCATCTCTCTTATTATCAATAAACCTGTACGATCTATTCGTGCCGAACGATTGATGAACAAGCTCCGTGCTGACGAGGGTGATGTTACTTTGCCTGAAGAAGAACTTGACATCCTTGATGATGCCGAGTACACTAATGCACTGAACCTGCTTAAGAAAACTGGGTTCTACATCTACGATCACCTTGGTAACAATGGTATCGAGAACTTGGTGCAACGACTAGAGTTTATGGCTGTGTCATTGGGAGTAGAAGTTATTGTGTTGGATCACATCACCGCTGCTGCTACTGGTATGCTTGGCTCTATGAATGACAATGAGCGTATGCTTATTGACAGCCTGATGAAAGAACTGCGATCACTTGTATCTCGTACCGGTGTTCACATTCACATCGTTTCACAACTCGTGAAGAATGGCAAGGCGTTTGAAGAAGGCGAGCGTATCACTATGCAAGACCTTAGAGGCTCCGGCTCTCTAGCTTCTGTGCCTAACACAGTCATTGCACTTGAACGTAACCGACAAGATCCTGATTCAGTAGTTAAGAATACTACTACAGTCAGAGTCTTGAAGAATCGTTTGACTGGTAAATGCGGTGTTGCTACTGCACTGTATTACGATCACAACTCTGGTCGTTTGGATGAAGTAGATTTCCAAGTCTCCGATGGAGGCCATGTAACATTTGATTAAGGAGAGTCACATGAACAGACTCGTATTTGACATTGAAGCAAATGGACTTAACGAACTTAACTTAAATACTAAAGGCGAAGTGATACCCGAGGCAACTCGGGTTCACTGCCTTGTTATAAAGGACGTTGATACCAATGAAATTACAACTTATACTGGTGATAGTATTGGACACGGTGTTGATGTTCTCCGTGCTGCCAATTGTATTATTGGCCACAACATTACAATTTATGACGTACCTGTGCTCGAAAGGCTCTACGGTCCTATTCGCAGCGATCAACAGGATACTCTCATTATCTCCCGAATGATGTACCCTGAGCGGGGGGACCACCCACTAGGTGGTAACTCCCTTGAGTGTTGGGGTAAATCTCTTGGCTGTCACAAACAAGACTACCAAGGTGGTTGGGAAGAATACTCAGACGAGATGCTTGAGTATTGTATTCAAGATGTAGAAGTTTCTCATAAAGTTTGGGAAGCACAACAGGAGTTTGTAAATGCAAATCCCAAATCCATTTGGTTGGAGCACCAAGTTACAAGGATTATTAGTGATCAAATTACTAATGGCTTTTGCTTTGATCTTGACGCTGCTTACAATTTGGAAGAAGAGTTGCAGTACAATAAGATCTCTATTGAAGATGAAATGAGACAATCATTTCCACCCGTCATTGAAGAACGTTGGTCCGACAAAACAGGACGGCGACTCAAAGATAAAACTACTATCTTCAATCCGGGTTCTCGCAAACAAATTGCGGAACGGCTTAGCACCAAGTATGGTTGGGTTCCCCCATTAACCGACAAGGGTAATCCAAAGGTTGACGAAGCTGTGCTTAGAGAACTCAGGTATCCAGAAGCTGAAACACTTATCAAATATTTTGATACTGTAAAACTGCAAGGTCAGGTTTCAGACTGGATCAAGCGGGCTTACCATAGCCGTGATGGTAAGATTCACGGCATGGTAAACCCACAAGGTACTGTGACTGGTCGCATGACTGCATCACAGCCCAACCTACAGCAGGTATCAGGAGACAAACGAGCACGAGCTTTGTTCCAACCATCTGAAGGTAAAGTTCAAGTGGGTATTGATGCTAGTGGTCTGGAGGCTCGCATGCTTGCGTCCCGTATGGCTAAGTATGATGACGGTGCGTATGCAAAGATTATCCTAGAGGGTGACATCCACTCTGAGAATCAACACGCTGCTGGATTACCAACAAGAAATGATGCTAAGACTTTCTTTTATGGTTTCTTGTATGGTGCTGGTAATGTTAAGATTGGTAAGATCATTGGCAAGAATGCTAATGCTGGTGCTGCACTTAAGAAGAAATTCTTAACTAGACTGCCAGCTTTGAAGAAAGTTATTGATGATGTCAAGGCACACGTTGATAAGACTGGTAAGGTAGAACTCTTAGACGGTCGCCTTGTACCGTGCCGATCACAGCATGCTGCACTTAATGTGCAACTGCAAGGTGATGGTGCTATTGTTATGAAGCTGGCACAAGTATTGTTTGCTCGTAAGATTAAAGACATGGATGCTAAGTTCATGGCTACTGTTCATGACGAGTGGCAGATTGAGTGTGATGCTGGTATAGCAGAAGAAGTAGGAAAGCTTGGTGTGCAGGCTCTACTAGAAGCAGGTAAAAAGCTTGGCTGTCAAATGCCTATTGACGGTGAGTATCAAATTGGAAAGGACTGGTCAGAATGTCACTGATTAGCGTAGATTTTTATGAATTGCAAAACGATCCAACAAGTCGTTTGGTTTGGCATACAACTAAGCCTTTGTTTGAAAAGACACCGTATAAAATTAGCCATTGCAATCTTGTATTAGAATCAATGGGCGTAAAATATACTGTTGTTACTGCCAATCATTTTAGTGCTCGGCTCTGTGATAGAGATACATTTAATAAGATGTATGAATATCCTGTGTATACTCATGTCTTTGGTAAGTCTAATTTAGACAGAAATACATTGGAGAGTTTAATTACTGGTTATCGTGGCAGTGTTCTTGGTACTGCGTTATGGCGTATGACAGGGTACTACTTGGGTAAGAAACCTAAACTGTGTACAACTTTAACACAAGAGATTTTACGAAGCTCTGGATATATGGTACAATACAAACATAAGCCTATTGATTTTTATAAGGAGTTGAAGAATGAGAATTATTATGTTCTCGGGAAAGGCACGGGTTGGGAAAACGACCGCTGCAAAGAAGATTGCAGAGCTCGCATTCTTGGCTGGAATGAAGCCCATATTTCTGCCGTTCGCGAAACCTATCAAAGATAAGGCAGCAGCTGAAGGTTATACTAAAGAGGAAACTCCTAAAGAGTATAGAGCTTATTGCCAATTGATGGGCGAAACCCATCGCAAGACTGATCCTGATCATTGGATTAAGGCTTGGAAAGAAGAATTATTTAAACAAGAATTAAAAGAAAAGAAGGATCTAGATGAAAATCTTAAACACTGGGAAAGAGTTATTATTGTTGATGATTGTAGGTATCAAAATGAAATTGAAACATGTAAAGAACTGGGTGCTATCCTTTGTTTCGTAAGTCATGGTGGTCGTTCTATTGAGGACGAGGACTCTGATTGGAGAGAGCATGAGTCAGAGGTATGGTCTAATACGGTAGAAGAACAAGGCTACGCAGAAGAAATTGATTACTGGATGGAGAATAATCTTAGTGAAAGAATTTTTGAAGAAGTTATCAGGCAAGAATCGAGTGAGTTACTTGGCGTTGGTCCAAATGATCAGGACCCGGTTAAGAAACTTGCCGCCCTCTTGGACAAATTGATTGATCAGTTAGGATCTGACGATGAAAAAACCTAAGACTGCTGTACTAGATGGTGACATCCTAGTATACAAGGCTGCATTCTGGGCAGACATGGAAGGTATTGACGAGCTGCCAGATAGGTTGAAGTATGATGTGAAGAAGTGGACACCCAAGGGGTGCAAGCCTGTGCTTGCATTCTCTTGTCCACGATCACAAAATTTTAGAAGAAGATTCTGGCCTGACTACAAGGCTCATCGGGATGATACAATGCAGCCGGATAGTAAAGACTATGCGGTTGAAATTATTGTTGATGGGTTTGATGTGGTTGAGTATCCACAGCTAGAAGCCGACGATATCATGGGTATCGAGGCTTCTGCTGGGGATGCTATTGCTGTTACTATTGACAAAGACCTCCGGTGTGTACCGGGGTGGCACTGGAATCCTAGCCGAGAAAAGAAACCAGTGTTTGTTTCAGAAGAAGATGCTGACTTCTTTTTCTATACGCAATGGATGACTGGAGATGCTACTGATAATATACCCGGACTGTGGAAAATTGGCCCGAAGAAAGCAGAAAAGTTCTTGAAAGATACTGATAAGGAAAATTGGGTAAAGGAGATCCTTGAGTTATATCGGACTGAAGAACGTCCAGAACACAAGGGTAGATGTGGACTTGACCCAATACAGTTCGGTAGAGCTATGGCTTGGTGTGTTAGAATCTTGCGACATGGCGAGTATGATAAGTCTAGTCAACTCATACAGTTATGGAAACATGGGTATAAAGGAGATCAGCATGCAATCCAAATGTTCTAATTGCGGAGCCACAAGTATGGTTCAAGCAGGTGTTTGTTCTGTATGTACTAACTGTGGCACAACAAGTGGTTGCAGTTAGTGGTTTATTTTGAAAAACTAATTAGATGTAACTATTGCCAACGACTCACTACAGGTGTCCATGTTCATGGGCATCTGCAGTGTTCTTGGTGTAAGACAAATATAGAACCCTGTTGTCAGGGTCAGGAGAATATACATGCCGTATGCAAAATCAACAATTGTTCACAAGGCTCAGAGAGCAGTGAAACTCACGGACTCAGAACTGACAATCGTAATCACTGAGTTACTTAGAAACCAAGAAACATTAACCTCTAAAGTAGAGGAGTTAGAAAATGAAATCAAAAAGCTTTCCGTATCTAGATCCACTCGTGGCAAAGCTGCTAAACGAGATGTACCCACCACTGGAGTATCAGGAGAAGGTGACTCGTGAAGAGTGGGCCTTTCGTGGTGGACAACGAGATCTAATTCGTAAGTTAGAAACTATTATTAGACAACAAGAGAAACAGAATAGGGGGTAAATACTATGGCTTTTAATCCTTTCGGCTTGGGCGGTGGATATGAATATGATGATATCTTTGATGAGAATTTTAATTTTAAAGAAGTAAATTTTGGAGCATTAAAAAATCAATACTATGATGAAATTGTAGCTGGAATGGCTACAGATCCTAACACTGGACAGCCAATAGGAGGTCTGGGAAATTTACAAGGCCAAAGCTATGCGGCAATGAAAGCTGCTTTTAAAGTAGGACAATTTAAAAAAGCACAAAAAAACTTTAAAAATCTATCTAAAGATTTTGAAAAAGATTACGGCATGGGTTCTCAAGATTTTAGTATGCTTATGAAAGAAGTATTTGCAAACCCTGATGCATTTGTAGGTGACGTTGGATTACCTAGTCATTCAGCAGGAACTAGTAGCAAAGGCTTTACGACTAAGGGAAACTTTACAGACTTTAAAACAAGAATGAAAGCTTATATTGATCAAGCTAGAAGTACTTACAATAGAAGTATCCAACTTCAAGAACAAGAACAAGCTATGCAAAAGCAAGCTATGTTGCAGGAAGATTTTGACAAACAACAATTAGATATTGAAAAAGCTGCTGCTAGTAGCGGTGAAAGAGCTGAACGAGATAGAGCCAAGATGGCTAGTCAACAGTATACCGCAGCTTTAGCAGCAGGACAAACACCTATGTCTACTACTAAAAAGTCTAAGGGTATGGGTGTTATTATTCCACAAGATAGACCAATGTGAGGTGACTATGAGATTCCAACAAAAAATGAAACGAACTCCGTTATGGAGCCTTAGTGATCCTTTCGGTAAAAAGAAAGCTAAGCGTCAAATGGCTAATCAAGCTCGTCGAGATCGAGAACATGCAGCCTTTTTAACAAGTTTATCTAGTGCTTTTGGCGAAAAATTTGAAGCTAACTTAAAAAGAAGAAAGACATTCTTTCAAGGGCTGGGTGCAGCATTTGAAGCAGATAAGGAAGCTGTTCGTAAGGAAAGAATTAATGAGTTAGGAACTAGTGCTGCTAATAGAAGACAAGTAGAAGACACTTTACTATCTTCCCGTGGCAATAAAGTAGGTAGACGTAAGTTACCTATGTCTGTAAGAATTAAGGGAGGGTATTAATATGGGTATGAGCGCACCATCTTTTGATTCTTCTGGTCAGCAAGCTATGATGCAAGCTAACTTAGAAAAAGCAAGAGAAGATAGAAGACAAGAAGCATCTGAATCAAGGCAAATGCGTCTTGAAGAAGAAAGACTTCGCATGTCTTTAGAAAAAGCATTTAGAGAAGAACAGTATGCTGCTATGCAAGCTGAAGAAGAAAGCATTGATGCACGCGAAGAAGCTGCAATGCAAGAAAACTTAGGTCAATCAGAGACAAGACAGAATGTTATGGACTTCTTTGCTGATAGACCCGGAGTTCAAATTAAGGATAACATGTAATGGGTGTTATTAAAGAAAGGTTTAATGAGTTAGAGTCTAGACGAGTTCGCAAACTAGAACGGTCACGTTACATGGCTGCTTTGACTGTACCAACAGTCTTACCTCCTGCTGGCTGGACTAACGAAGAACAGCTGCCCCAGCCTTTTAGTTCTGTGTCAGCTCGTGGCGTAGTTGGTATGGCATCTAGAATGTTAAGTGCTATGCTTCCTGTTAATGATACACCTTTCTTTAGGTTCTCTGTCTCTAGCGGTAAAGATGTAGATGGAGAGGTTACTAACTATTTAGATTCTCTTACTAGACAGGTTTATAAAAAACTATCAGGTAAAAATTTAAGGGAAAATATCTTTCAAGTTTTGCAACATTTAATTATTGTGGGCGATTCTCTTCTTATTATGGAAGATGATTTTACTTTTAGGGTTATTCGCTTTGATCATTTTGTTGTACGTCGTGATGTAAACGGTGATCCTAAAGAAATTATTTATTTAGAGTTTGTAGCTAAGTCTAATGATGAAGAGATTGAGCCTAACTTTAGAGCGCAGTATAGTGCAGACACATCAACAGAAGGTTATGATGTGGTTTATAATCGGTTAACAAAAGATAATCCTGAAGATCCTTGGATCGTTGAAAGAGAACAGGATGATGTTATTACCGAGACTGGTTCTTATACCGTCTTCCCTTTTGTTTGTTTACGTTGGTCTTCGGTTGCTGGTGAGAACTATGGTCGATCTCACTGCGAAGATATCATTGGTGATATTCAAACATTAGAATCATATACCGAAGCATCTATTGAAGGAATGGCTGCTGCGTCTACGTTCTGGATGGGCGTGGATCCTGCAGGTATTACGGAGATTGATGACCTTGCTGGTCAGTCTAACGGTACTTGGGTTCCAGCACGACAGCAGGATGTGTTTACCCTGAGTCCTGCTCAAAGTATTAATCCACAGGTACAGTCTACCTTTAGTTCGGTTGAGAAGATGAGAAGAGAAGTGGGTCAATCATTCTTACTTGATTCAGCTTCTATTCCTAGCGGTGATAGAGTTACTGCTACTGCAGTTCGCCGTATTGGACAAGAGTTAGAGACTGTTCTTGGTGGTGCATTTAGTTCTATCTCTAGAGAATTATTTATTCCTATCATTAAACGAGCAGTATTCTTAATGCTTGATGAAGGTGAGATTGACGAACGGCTGCAAGAACAATTCTTTACTGAAGATGGAGCGGTTGATTTTGAGATTATCACTGGTCTTCAAGCACTGAGTAGAGATACTGAACTGATGAAGCTTATGCAAATGGGTGAGATGATGCGTAACCTACCACAAGATGCTATGGCTGCGTTTGACTTTACCGAGTATGCTAGAGCACTTGTTACTTCTCTTGGCTTTGATGCCAACATGTGGGTCAAGAGTAGAGAAGATATTAAACAAGAGCAGCAGCAACAGATGGAACAACAACTTGCCCTACAGAACCAAGCTACAACTAATCAAGCTGTGGCTCAAGGTATGCAGCAAGCTGCCATGCAAGACTTACAGGCTACAGGAGGACAAAATATTGCTGCGGTCGCAGAGCAGGCACAGCAAGGTATGCCGCCGGGGTAATATAAATGAGAGGGCAACATGGGCGAAGAATACAAAGAGTTACAAGATCAACTTGTTAGAATTAAACAGCAGTTAGAAGATTGCCGTGAAGAAAACAATCGCAAGTTAAAAACTGCATACGAGGACTGTGCTAATATTAAGCAGGGTCTTGAAAAGAAAGTGCAGAAGATGACACTGGCTGCTGCTGTCACTGGCACTGTGGTTGGTGGTGAGGTACTAAGCAAAGTAACTGAGACTGTAGAGCAGGTGACTGGTCTTACAGATACGTTAGGTGCTGCTCCTAAACCAAAGGGAGATCCGTATGCTCTTGACTTAGATTGGATTACGCCTGAGATTCAGATGCCTGATAACAATACTGCAGGAGGAGCTGTACTAGTTAACGAGGATCAGGACAGTATCTTTGATGCTAAGGAAGGTATGAAGTTTGATTTGTTTGAAGACTCGTGGGCTGATATTCCTGACCCTACACAAGAACTAGAGACAGAAGCTGACCTAACACAGGCTGCTGAGAAAGAGGTATTGTTTTTAGATCAAGATGAAGATTATTCTATTGCAGAAGGTATTGGTTACTTTGTTGCTAGAGCTGAGATGGAAGAGCTTCTAGAAAAGATAGAGCCTGAAGAGTCTTTAATTGAAATGGTTATTGAAGAAGAGCCTATGGCTATTGAGCAGGCTGCTGAAAAAGAAATTACATTTGTTGAACCAAATGAATACATTCCCCCACCTCCTATTGTTTCTCAGCCGGAACCAGAAATGATTGTGGTGGCTGAGTCTAAAGGTATATGGGCATTGCCCTTACTATTTTTCTGGAAAAGGAGAAAAAGAAATGGCTAAAAAGAAACCAGCAAAGCGTGATGCTTGCTATAATAAAGTAAAGAGTCGCTATACTAAATGGCCTAGTGCTTATGCATCTGGTGCTCTGGTTAAGTGCCGTAAAGTCGGTGCAAAAAATTGGGGTAATAAGAGTAAGGGTAGGAAGAAGTAATGGCTAAGGAAGGTCTTAAGAAATGGTTCAGTCGAAACAAGGGCAAGGGCTGGATTGATTGTAAGACTGGTAAGCCGTGTGGTCGCAAGTCTGCCAAGGGTAAGTCAAAGCGTCCATACCCTGCTTGTCGCCCTACTAAAGCTCAATGTACTGCCGCTAAGTCTAAGAAAAAAGGACCGGCAAGAATCTCATGGAAGAAGAAAAGGAAATCTAAGAAATGAAATATATTGCATTATTATTATTGACTGGTTGCTGCTCCGGCAGATGTATCACCGTAGAGATTGAAGCTGGTGGTGACGTTGTTCTTGGTGGTGAAGCCGAGGCTAAGTGTCCTGTGGCTCCCGCTGTGCGTAAAAAAATGATGGAACGACGGAAGGGCTACGACATCAAGGGTCGTAGGATGGACGAGGTGTAAGATGGCAAAGGCACGCAGTAAGAAGAAGGGGGCTATGAAAGGCTGTAACATTGGTAACAAATGTAAAAGCAAGAAGGGTGGTCTTACTGCTAAGGGTCGCCGAATGATTAATGCCAAGACTGGTTCTAAATTAAAGGCACCGCAACCGGGAGGCGGATCAAGAAAGAAATCATACTGTGCTCGTTCTGCAGGACAGATGAAGAAGTTTCCTAAAGCTGCTGCAGATCCTAACAGCAGATTGCGTAAAGCACGCAGAAGGTGGAAGTGCTAATGGCTAAGATTAGATTTGGTAACGGTGCTAATGAAATACCGCAGGGTATTAGAACATTAGAAGTACACGGTACTATTAATGAAACCAGCAATGACCATGTTGTTACCGCTAATAAAGATACTATTATTGCAAGAGGTACAGAAGATTATTGTCACTCTATTGTAGAATCTGTATTAGAAAACAGAGATATTGGCTATGTAACACCAGAATATTGGGATCAGTTTTGGAACTACAAGTTAGGTGCAATCTGGCATCCCGATTCTAACCTTATGTCTTCAGGTAATACAGCTGTTTTGTGGCAAAAGGCTGAAGAAATCTCTGAGTCTTCTACCTCTGCTGGTGAGTTTGACTCATGGGGAGATACTGTAGCTGGTACAAATGCTCCTGCATATGTTAGTACTTCATCTAACAATAAATTTCCTTACATAGATTTTGATGGTACAAATGATTCAGCATCTATTCCATTTGCCTCTTGTCCTGCAGGATTAGCAGCTGGAGCTAATAATGATTATTGTATAGTATTTGTTTTAGATTTACCTGATAGTAATACTACACAAACTTTATTCCAAATTAATCAGACTACTCTTCCGGGAAATTTTATAGTTCAACATATTTCAACTTCTACTAATAATCAAATTAAATTAACACTAAGACATGCTCTTGGTATTAGTACAGGAACATTAGATGTTTCGTCTAATTTTTCCTTTACCGATACAAATATTTTAGTTTGCGGTAGAATTAATAACGAGCATTTTGCTAGAGTAAACGGCAACACCGCAGTTACTGCTACTGGTAATGGTTTTAGTCCCTCACTTGGAAGTACTGACTGTACTATTGGTAACGGGTATACAGGCGGTGTTAATAACAATTTTACCAATATGAACTTATATGAGTTGTTATACTTTACTGCTGATAGTCAGAATGACTCAGCATTTTTAACAGATATTATTAAGCTAGAGGGAGCACTAGCTCGTAAATTTGACATTGTAAGTGTTCTCCCCGATAGCCACACTTACAAATCACATCCCCCTAGAGTAATTAATATTTAAGGAGAATTACTATGGCTAAGAAAAGAATGAAAAAAGATGAAGAGACTGGTGCTGGCGGCGGTAGCGGTGCTAAGCGTGGACGTAAAGCAGGAGTAAAGGCTCGCATTGGTGCTAGGAAAATGTCTACTAAAATGGCAGAAAAGAAATCTGTTAAGAAGGTTAAGACTACTAAGACTAAGCCTACTGCAAAGCGTGGTGCTTCTGCTGGCAAGGGCGGCAAAGGCGGCGGATAATGAAAACCAAATTTAAATGTGCATGTGGTACTACTACCAGATATACAGATAAAGATGCTCAAAATATTGTAACTAAAAATATTCCGAAAGGTAAACGTGGATCTAGATCTAATCAAAAAAGAGATTGAAAACTGGATTTTTAATTATCTAGATGTGCCTTCTGCTTTTTACAAGAATAATAAACCTTGCCCATTTGCAGCTAAGGCTTGGCGTGATAGCCAAGTCAAGGTTGTAATGGGTAAAAAAGATACGGTTCGCCGTGAGGTTTATAATTGGAATGATGATTATCAATTAGTTATTGTTGTTTTTGATCCTATGATTTGGAAAAATCCAGAACCTTGGGCAGAAAGGTATAACGATAGACTTGCTGATAATGGTAAAGATCTATATGTTATGTTATTTGAACCGGGGGATGAACCCGCTGATGATCCAACACTAGATCCTGAAGCATGGGGTCAAATTGTTGATTATGAGTATGGCATGGCGTTAATACAACGTCGTGCTGAGTTAAATAAATTCTCACAGTTTTTAGAAAAACAGAACTATTATGCAAATTGTTCTGATTACTTTATGAGTTATGTTAATAAAAGGAGATCTCCATGAAGGGAAAAAAGAAATCTCAAGGTATGAGAAAGAAGGCAAAGGCAAAGAGCTTTGCTTCTACTGATTTTGGTAAGAAGGTCATGAAGAAAAAAAAGACTTCAGGCACAAGAAAAATGAGGTAAACTATGGCAAGTACTATTTCAGCGGCAACGCTTACGGTTACGCACACTGAAGCTCTTACGCTGAATGGTGTTGACCGTGGTGTTACCAACACATTGACTATTGCCTCTATCAATGAGGTTGATCACCGCATCTTAACTGTAGATACTAGTGCAGCTAGAACTATTGCTACTCTTGGTACTACAGTAGGATCGGGTGAGTTTATTAAAGGTAATGTAAAGTACATTCGAGTTACTAACAAAGA